>Ga0208638_1000037_pt1 | contig 119922 bp, 104 predicted proteins | sample ETNtaG_34_FD_185753 | JGI IMG/M metagenome (GOLD analysis project Ga0208638, IMG submission 185753) | Marine microbial and viral communities from oxygen minimum zone, Eastern Pacific Ocean - ETNP201306SV51 (SPAdes) (version 2) | ecosystem: Environmental > Aquatic > Marine > Oceanic ...
CTCTATCAGTAAGGCCAACCCCTTTCAAGAGATTTTTATTGATAAATCGAATACGAGCCTTTTCGATATCTTTTGGGTGTTTAAAAGGGTGGGTAAAAAATACTATAGGAAGAGCGTTACTGATTACTTCTTTGAAGATGTTAATTTCTTTCTTTTGATTTTTCATAAAAAAAATAATATCACAATGCAACAGATGTTTCAATGAGAACGGGAAACTGTTCTATATTGAACCACATTCCATAAGCCCACTTTTACCCTCATTTTTTTAACTAATTGACTTTTCAAGGGAAATTAGTTTTAATCCCAGGATTAAACACCGATGGCATAAAAACTGCTAATTAAATGGGTGTTAATCCCTATTGAATGAGAGTATATTTTTTGAGTTCAATGGGGTATTTTTTTATTGACAAGAAAGATTTGTTGAGGTTATGATGTCTCTCCTTAAATCTTCTTGATGGGGAATAGTGTCGCATTTAGTGGGCAGGTTTGCCTCACCTTAAGTTGCTACCACGATTTTCTCTGATAACCCAATAGTAGCGTATAGCATATATAGATTGAGTTTTTTTTAAAAAGATTCAGGAAATGTTAATTTTTTTTCTAACTATTTTTTTTAAGGAGGATACAAAGGTATGAAAAAGTTTTTTGTTGTATTTTGTTCTGGAGTAATGGTGTTGGCTTTAACTGGATTAACGGACGCCGGTTCTATCAGTGGTAAGGTTAAATTCGCAGGTAAAGCCAAAACTCCAAAAAAGGTAAAGATCACAAAAGATCCTAAAGTTTGCGGAACAAAAGGGGAGCTCATTATAGAAAAACTGTTGGTCAGCGACGGTGGTCTTCAATATGCAGTTCTCCAGATTGAAGGAGAAGCTGGAGATGCTCCCGCTGTTGAGGCCGATCAGAATAATTGTAGCTTTCAACCTCATGTTTCCCTTATTCAAGCAGGAGCAAAAGTAACATTAAATAATAAAGATGGTTTAACCCATAACATTCATTCCTTTGCTGATGAAAACGAAGCGGTAAACTTTGCTCAACCCGGAGATGATTTAGCTCATATACTTCCCGAAGAAGCGGTTGAAGTAGCGGAAATATACCCGGTCAAGTGTGATATTCATGAATGGATGAACGGTTATTTTGCTGTTGTAGAAACCCCTTATGCCGCTATTTCAGGAAAAGACGGTTCCTATAAAATTGCCAACATCCCTGACGGTTCATACACAATAAATATATGGCATGAAACTTTAGGGGAAAGTGAACATGAAGTGACAGTTGCTGGAGACACAACCCTCGATATCGAGTTGTCAAAATAATTTTTTTCAATTTACCTTGTTTCCGTATTGTCATTCCCGTTTATCCGGGAATGACAATAATAGAATGCGGTCAATAGAACTTTTAATTTAATAAATTTTTTTATTTTTAAGGAGGTAAACATATGGTTAGTCAAGGACGGAGTTTAATTCGTACTTGTACGCTGGCTGGAATGGCGGTCATTGCCTTTATTTTAGCGCTGGTAGAACCGGCCTTCGCGGCAAAATTTGAGAGCACGTATAACCAGATTCTGGGGTTACCATCTAGGAAGGTCATTTGGTTTATTGCCCAGATGCATCTCTACATGGGTTCTTTTGTTCTTGCAATCCCTATGTTTGTGGTGGTGATTGAATACGTGGGTTTCAAGTCGAAAAGCAAGAAATTCGATGATCTCGCTTATGAATTTTGCAGCCTGCTCTCCGTTGCTTACGCTGTAACCGCAGCGTTAGGCGGGACCTTGGCCTTTGCCCTCATGACCCTCTATCCCACCTTCTGGGGTTTTATGAGCTCTATGTTCAAAGATGTTATGTGGATATACGCCCTCCTGTTCTTTGGCGAAACATTCACCCTTTACATTTATTACTACGGCTGGCACGCTTTTACAGACTATACACAGATGATTGCGAAAAAGTGGAGGATGGTATTTCAGACTGTGGGGTGGGTCGGTACAGTTTTCGGCTTTTTGTTTACTATAGACGTTAAAGCTGTTATGCCCTATGCCACATTGGAAGATGGGTCAAAGCATTATTGGCTTACAGGAGATCAGCCGTCCCTGATTGGGTGTACCATTCTCCTTGCCGGTATTTCATTTTTATTGATTAACCATAAAAAAGGGTTTCATATATTTCTCGGTGTCTGGCTCAATATATTTGGTACCTGGATTATGTACCTGGCCAATTCCTGGGCTTCTTTTATGATGAGCCCGGTTGGTGTCGATGAAGCCGGACAAATAACGATCTCAGCTTTTGAGGCTGTCATTAATCCTCTCTGGGGTCCTGTCGCCATTCACAGGCTGCTTGGCAATCTTGCCTTCGGGGGGTTTGTTGGCGGGGCCTATGCCGCTGTTAAGTTTATAGGGTCGAGTTCTGCTGAAGAAAAAGCCCATTACGACTGGATGGGATATGTCAGTAACTTTGTCGGCCTCTGCGGTTTAATACCGCTTCCTTTTGCCGGTTATTATCTTGGCAGGCAGGTATACAGTAACAGCGCCGTTATGGGAAACAATATGATGGGAGGAGATTTCTCCTGGACATTTATCATTCAGGCAATGTTGGTGGGAGGTCTTTTCCTCGTAAGTACATATTACCTCTGGTCCGGTATGTGCAGAATACCCGGTTCGGAGCGATACCATAAGTGGTTTAAATTTCTTCTCGGCGCACTGGTTATTTCTTTTATGACCTGGCTGACGCCGCACAACATGCCTCTCTCCGGGGAAGAATCAGCGCAAATGGGTGGCGGGCAGTTTCACCCGGTGTTGAAATTCGCGGGTTTAATGCCGGCAAAAAATGCTGTGGTGAACATGATTATTCTTTCCACCTTCTTTAGTTTTGTCCTTTACAGAAGGGGAAATAAAAAAGACTTGGTGCCTATATCAAAACAGGGTAGAGCACCCTATATTGCGATTCCTATTGCCGGCGCTATCTGTATCGCGCTCGTAGGGCAATATGGCTATTATTTGTATACCCTGGACCCGGCGACTCTTGACCTTCCCGATGACGAAATGAGGAGGGGGTTTTTCCAAATGGCGGGGATGGCTCTATTTACAAACAATGCGCTGGTTGTGATTGCCTGCATTCTTGCGTTAGTTTTTAATAAACCTGTCGCTGGACAGTATGTATATCTTTTTGGAACCGGTGCCATTGTGACCGGATGGTTTGGGTATGAGGGATTTTTAGTAATGGAAAAGGCCAGTCCTTTCCTTAGAAACGTTGCCGTAAGCCAGTTCCTCGAACTGATTTCCTGTATCATCTTAGTGGTTACGATTGATATCTTTGCATTTAAAGACTCGAAAGAAATTGCGCCAATCCAGTGGGGCAAGATACCGGAGCGGTCCCAATATGCCCTGATAGCCCTTACTATTCTTATAGCCTTTAACATGGGCCTCATGGGATTTATCAGGTCCGGGCTGAGGGTAAACTGGCATATCTTTGGAATCATGGAGGACACTTCTCAATGGTCCTTTACTCTGGATAACATGTGGCTGACGATGATTGTCAGTACGGCTGTTTTTTGTACGCTTTCAATTATAGCGTTCGGGTTCTGGCTCTCTAATTTAGCGCATCCCGCAGAGGAGCACGGAGCGGACGAGTCTCCGGAAGCCCTGCCTGGAGCAGCGGTAGAAGCTCCTGGATCCGCAGCTTCATAAAAATAGGTCAATTTAAAATATAAATTTTTTATTTATAATGAGGAGGAAAAAAAAGAAATGGAAACTCTTGGACTATTTTTGAAGATCTATGGCAGTGCGTTCGTAATTACTATACTTGCGTTGCGTTTTTATTGGGATAAGGTGAATAACCAGGTTAGAGCAATAGGAAAGGTTTTTCTCTTTTTAGTTGGTCTGGTTTTGACATACATGTTTGTCGGATGGAAAATAACCATGATGACCGGCGGTGAAAAAGGCATGGTCGCAAGAGCAACGGGTGTGAGTGCTGATAACGGTGAGGCGATTTACTGGGGTAGAGGAAGATGCACCACCTGTCACAGCCTTGGAACCAGGGGAAGCGCGGTAAGGTGCCCGAACCACGGTGTTCAACTCGGAAAAGACTTTGTAACTGATCCAGCAAGACTTTCCGCAATGGGTGAAAGAATAGTTATGAGAGCCGAAGAAAGAACTAAGGCAACGGGCGAACAATGGGCTCCGGTAGATTATTTGTGGGAATGCATGGGAGAACCGGGGGGGTACGTTGTAGCGGGATTTAAAAATGAGATGCCATATGTCTATAAGGCGCCTATAAACTTAAATCTCGAAGATGTTCAGTCGGTTATTATGTATCTCTGGGCTCAGGATGGTGAACCGGATATTAACGTGGTCATGAATCCTACAGGCCCGGGGAAGAGATTTCATGATTTAATAAAGAAAACAACGGAAGAAGCTGCAACAGCATCTCCCTTCATAACTTATATTGATGGGGACGCGGAAGCAGGAAGAAAAATGTTTTTTGATCCGAAAAGCCCGGCACCCTGCTTTAAGTGCCATACTCATGGAGATAAAGGAGGAACAGTAGGTCCCGTGCTAACTACCGTAGGAGGCACAAGGTCTACTGAATTTATTATTGAATCTATTCTAAAACCGAGCGCTGTTATTGCTAGCGGTTTTGAACCGATTAAGCTTGAGACCGTTGATGGAGAGATTATTACAGGTGTGGACGCGGGTGTAACCGACACTGAAGCCAAGATTAAATTGAGCACCGGTGAAGAAAGAGCCATACCAATAGATAAACTAAAAGGCGGAAAGTTCGGCACCAAGCCTAAAGTGGTTATCAAAACATTTAACAAAAAAATAAAGGGATGGTTTCTGGAGGACAAGGAAGATTCTGTTGAAGTAATGAACCTGAAAGGGACAGAAAAGATAGTCATCCCGAAGAATACTATTAAATCAACGGTTAAACTCAAGAAAAAAAATGCGGATGGGAAGAAAAAAGTTGAAGGATTTATAAAAGCTGAAGATGATGAAAAAATTACACTCGTAAAAAAAGACGGGTCAGAAATCGCTATAGCAAAGGCTGACATTAAGAAAGTCCGGAAAGGTTATAGAAAGCCCGCGGTTATGTCCATAATGCCGGGGAATTTTAGAGACCTCCTTTCGGTGAAAAATCTTCATGATATTGTGGCTTTTTTGAAAGCCGGCTGATTTTTATAAGCCAAAAAAATGGAACACAGATTACGAGGATTAAAAGGATTTGCTATTCATACAGTAGATGGAGTTAATCATTGGTAGCACCAATGACTAATGGAAAAATTTATATATTTTAAATTACTTTTTTTTAATTAAAAGGAGGGGGTCAGTATGGCAGAAAAGAAAAAACCATTGATTGGAATGTTTTGGTCTGTGGTGGTCTTCTGTGGAGTGTCTTGGGTTGTATTGGTAAAGGGTATTCCGGAGTTGTCAAGACGTGTAACCGGATTGGAGCTTCCTTTGCCGGTGCCCGGTTCCCTGCAAATGTTCTGGGCTATATTATTGACAATTGTCATTTTTATGTATGTCAGCTTTGATCAGGGGAGAATAGATTCCTTTTTGTCTCCGATCTTGAATCTGCTGAAGGGAAAATATAGCCGCCCGTTGGCCTGGCTTGTGATGCTTGCTGTGGCGTTAGGAAGCGGTAACGTTGCCTTTTCTTACTTTGCCCCCAAGAGTGCGGCCCCGGTAGTTCTGCGAATCCAGCATCCTTCGTCTAATTTCCCAAAGAAAAATGAAAATCTTGTCAACCCTATAGCCAATCCAAGCAAAGAAATGCTAGATAAATTTGTGGCGCAGGTTAAGGAGGACAAGGTGGAGTTTGTGCCTCAAGTCGGCCATGGTCCGAGATCATTGGATTTTATTCCAATGCCGAAAGTTCAAGCCGCAGTTCAAAAAATAAAATCTGGTGGCGCGAGTGAAGCTGACATTAAAACTGCTTATTTACAAACAAGATTATATGAAGGAAGAACCCTATATGAATTTAACTGCAGACCCTGCCACGGGGATAAAACAGACGGCAACGGGCCTATGGCTGATGGATTCAGACTGAGGCCGATTGACTTTACGGATAATGGAACTCTGGAAACTATTGTTGAAGGCTATATCTTCTGGAGAATCAGGAACGGTGGACCTGGTTTGCCACCTGAAGCAACTCCGTGGAATTCCGCTATGCCTATATGGAAAAAAGATCTGACTGATGAGCAGATTTGGATGATCATGATGGCGGAACTGGATCTGGCGCAAAAAACGGCCCGTATTCCGGAATCAATGCATTAAACACATGTTTTTTACAGGATGAACTGAATTTTGATATCATTTTTATCCTGCCTGAATATTTTTTGAATTTAATTTTTTGGGGGATGTGTAATGAAACAACTTTTTAAAACTTTTTTGGTGGTGGCTCTGCTCCTTGTAGCTAGCAGAGGCTTTGCGGCAGAAGAGTGGAGTATCGGCAAAGATAAGCCGAATTTAAGAGATCCAAAAGTAATTGAAGGCGGGAAAGTTACTTATTTTAAACGATGCAGTTTCTGTCACGGGCTGACAGGTAATGGGGAAGGGCCGGTTGCACAAACGATCGATCCCAAGCCAAGATCTTTTCTACAGCCTCTTTTTAAATTCAGAACAACGGCTTCAGGTGTTTTGCCGACAGATGAGGACCTGTTCAGGACTATTTCAAGAGGCATAACAGGGACTCCTATGACCTTCTTTGCCAAAGAGATATCAAAAGTTGGTTTGACTGCAGAGGAAAGATGGGGAGTTATCGCGTTTATACAAACCTTAAACGAATCTTGGCAGGAAGATGATGAGTATAAAACCTCCGATGACCCTGATGACAAGGAAGATTACAGGTACAACAAAATACTTGTCAAGTATGATGATATTCCCGAGCCAGCTTTTGATGCCGCTAGAGCGGAAAAAGGAAAGGCGGTTTATGAAGATAAAAAGTGCTGGGAATGCCATGGAATAGGTGGGAGAGGTAATGGGAAATCCTTTCCTACTCTGAAGACTGACCGTGGCTTTAAAATCCATCCAAGGGATTTTACCAAACCCTGGAAATTCAAGGGCGGGGATGGAATCAAAGATATTTTTACCCGTGTAACCACTGGCATTAACGGATCCCCGATGCCCTCCTTTGTTGATACTATTCCTGAAGAAGACCGATGGGATTTGTCCCATTTTGTAAAATCATTACAGTATGAAAGAACGGATAATGAAGTTCTTGTCGTTAAAAAGATTGAGGGGGAATTACCCGTAGACCCCAATGATCCAAAATGGAGTGAGGCCAATATGACTGATTTAAAATTATCAGGGATGGTGTCGCTTAAGCCAAGATGGCAGAACTTTGCTGTAGATCTGGTGACGGTCAGGGCATTATATAACGAAACGGATATAGCCTTTAAATTAGAGTGGAACGATAGAACCGAGAGCATCAAGCATGACCCGAAAGCAGAGGCCACGCAGGGAGGAAAAACACTACACCAATCTTATACGGAAAAAGGCTCTAATGGTTTAAAGAACGTGGTAAAAACCTACGTGGACTATTACGACCCGAAAGTATTTGGAAGCGATCAGCCAGCGAAGGAGTTTAACCTGCTCCGCAAATATGGAGATCTAAGAGATGCAGTTGCGCTTCAGTTCCCGGCAAGAGAACTCATGGGAACAAATAGGCCGCACTTTATAAACGGAGATCCGAATAATCCGGTTAAACTCTGGTACTGGAAGGCGGATGAAGATAAGGCGGTAGATGTTGAAGCGAAAGGTATTTTTAAGAAATTTAAAGTTTCTAAAAAGGTCATTGAAAGCAAAAGTAATAAAGGAGCCAGGAACAGCAAGCAAAACTGGACAGGACAATGGCAACTCGTTTTTAAGAGATCACTGACCACTGACAATCCTAAAAAAGACGTTCAGTTTGTTCCTGGAAAGTTTATTCCTTACGCGGTAAACGCTTGGGATGGCGGTAATGGTGAATCCGGTACCAACAAAGCAAATTCTACCTGGAATATGCTTGTGATGGAAGTAAAAACCCCTCCAAAAGTTTATGTTTTTGCGGCTATAGGCTTTATGATTGTCGGCCTCTTAGAAGTTGTTGCGTATAGGAAAGTAAATAAAAATAATAATAACTCATAAGTGGTTTATAATTAACATTTAGATAATTCTTTTCTCATTTAGTGCGGCGGAGTTTCTTTTTGAAACTCCGCCTTTTTTTTAAGCCATTTCTTGATATAATCTTTACAACAAAGGAACGAAGATTATAACCCCCCTAATTCCCCTTTGTTAGAGGGGAATTGTCGGGTTGCTTAATGTTGGCAATCTTGATTTTTAAAGGAGAAATGCTGTTTTGCTTTTTAAAAACGTCTGTATTGAAGCCTTCGGATATGAAATTCCTGACGAAATAGTTTCTTCGGAAGATATTGAAAAGCGTCTCAGTCCGGTTTACGATCGATTAAAACTTCCTGAAGGACGCCTGGAGATGATGAGCGGGATAAAAGAGCGTCGGTTCTGGAAAAACGGAACACGACCAAGCGAAGTCAGCGTTTGTGCGGCAAAAAAGGCTATAGAAAAGTCAGGTATTTCAAGGCAGGACATTGGTTGCCTTATCCATGCCTCTGTTTCCCGGGATTTTTTAGAGCCTGCGACAGCCAGTGTAGTGCATAATGCCCTCGATTTGCCATGCGGTTGCTCTCTATTTGATGTTTCAAATGCCTGTCTCGGTTTCCTCAACAGCATGACCGTTTTAGCCAATATGATAGAATTAGGACAGGTTAACGCAGGAGTGATTGTCTCAGGGGAGTGCGGGAAACAACTGGTTGAAACTACTATTAATAATATTTTGACTGACACTGACATCAGCCGAAAAAAAATCAAACATTATATTGCTTCTCTTACCATAGGCTCCGGGGCTGTCGCAGTTGTCATGTCTCATTCATCTATTTCAAAAACAGGACACAAACTGTTAGGAGGACAAGCCAGGTCAAATACCCGGCATAATGAGCTTTGTATCGGTGGAATAGACGCGGATGTCGCCCATACCGGTGATGTCAGTATGCAAACAGACTCGGAAACTCTCATGATCAACGGAATAAAACTAGCCAAAGAAACCTGGGAAGAAACAAGGAGCAAGCTTGGCTGGGAAAACAGCGCCATGAGCAGGATATTCTGTCACCAGGTAGGCTCAGCCCACAGGAAGATGCTCTACGAAACCCTGAAATTAGACATTAAAAAAGACTTTCCCACCCTGGAATACTTGGGAAATACCGGATCTGCTTCCCTTCCCATCACAATGGCTATTGGAATCGAAAAAGGACTGGTGAAAAAAGATGATAATATAGCGATGCTGGGCATTGGGAGCGGCTTGAACTGTGTGATGCTGGGAGTGAAATGGTAAACTTGAAATATTGAATATTGAACTTCCAACTTTGAACGTTAAATTAATTAAGATATTTGTAAGCAACATTAAAACTGCTCAAAAGCGTGTAAAACCGAAGAATTGCTCATAATTTTTACTTGAAAATAATCACCGGAATTTTATTCTTTTTTTCAATGTTAAGTGTTCGATGTTCGATGTTAATACTTTAAAAGAACTCTATCCATTCCAATCAAACTTCATTGAGCTGGATGGTTTGAAGTACCACTACCTGGATGAAGGGAAGGGTGAGCCTGTTGTAATGCTTCACGGCAACCCCACCTGGTCCTTTTACTACCGTCGTCTTGTTTCAGGCTTGAGGGAACAATACAGGGTTATTGTGCCCGACCACATGGGGTGCGGCCTGAGCGACAAGCCTCAAAAGTACAATTACCGTCTTAAACAGCACATTGATAATCTTGATATTTTTTTGGAAAAACTTGAGCTTAAGAATATTACTTTTGCTCTTCACGATTGGGGAGGAGCCATTGGTATGGGCTGGGCAGTGAGAAACCCTAAGCGCGTAAAGCGGTTTGTGGTTTTCAACACAGCTGCTTTTCTCCTGCCCTGCATTCCCTTTCGAATCAGTATCTGTCGTATTCCTGTTTTTGGAGATATAGCTGTCCGTTGCTTCAATGCTTTCGCACGCCTGTCTATATACATGGCATGTAAAAAAAAAGAAAGAATGACTCCAGAAGTTAAATCCGGTTACTTGGCGCCCTACGATAGTTTTGCCGACAGGATTGCCATATTGAGATTTGTGCAGGATATACCGATGGCCCCCAAGGATTACAGTTATTCAATGCTGGAGGATATAGAAAGTAGACTTTCACAATTCAGAAGCCATCCCATGCTGATAATCTGGGGAGAGAAGGATTTTTGTTTTAACCAACATTTTCTTGATCGCTGGAAAACTTATTTCCCAAAGGCAGAGGTCGAAAAAGTTTCCGATGCCGGTCATTATGTGGTTGAAGACGCTTGGGAAAAAATAGTGCCACGGGTAAAAGATTTTTTAGCAAGAAACCCGCTGTGATTGATCGCTCGCTTAAGTTAATCTGCGGCTCTAATGGTTTGAGGCATAGTAATTAAAAAAGACGGGTAAGCTCCATTGATTTTCCGAAGAACCCTTGAGGTAAATTTATACTTCTTTTTTTGAAAATCATAACTAATAATGATTTTGGTTTTAGGTTTTAATCTTAAATCACCATCTTTGGGCAATACAGCGTCAATTATTATTCCAGAATTTTTTTTTAGATTTACCAAATCCACAAACATGCTTTTATAGGAAGCATAGCTCCCATCAAGCGAAATCATAAACTGCAATTTAGACTTGCAAATTTCCTCTAAATGTTTTTTTCTAATCTATTTTCGGATCGATAAAGTTTCCTTTTAATCCAATTACTCATAATCATTTTTTCCCCTCCCTGTTTTAAAAAAAAAGATTTTTAATGAATTCATAATTACCTATAGGTATTCGAAAAAAAGTCCTAAAGTGTTTTTTCCTTATAAAGGGTGTGTCTATGTACTACAAACTTGCAAAACTTTGTCTTTTTACCAAAATTTCTATATTCGAATTCCGGATTTTTCAGAAATGATTTAAAAAATTAATATTCTTTTTAATACCTGTTTTGGTTGCGTCGAAGCTATGCTCAATTGGAGTTGCCACTCGATAAATTCGTGTGATATTCTATCTTTCATTATGAATTTTGGGAAGTTAGCTCCATACAGAAAAGGAAAAATACCGCCTCTCAAAGGTCTGTTAACTGCGTTAGGGCCCGGGGTCGTTTGGATGGCGCTTGCTCAGGGAAGCGGAGAGCTGATCTGGTGGCCTTATATAATAGCCAAGTATGGTCTTACATTCCTGTTTCTTCTTCTTCCCGCATGCCTGTTGCAATATCCTCTTACGTACTCTATTGGTTTTTATACACTTGCAACAGGGGAGAGCATATTTCAAGGTTTTATTCGTTTAAACAGGTTTTTTGCTTTGATGCTGTGGGTGTTGATGAGCATATCATTTCTCTGGTTCGGGGCTTTTGCCTTAGCCGGTGGTACTGCACTTGCCGAGTTAACCGATTTGCCTGAAGGCTGGAGTCAGAGAGGTCAGTCACTTTTCTGGGCTTATTTTTCTATGGCAGCATTTTTGTCCGCTATACTTTTAAGCCGTGTTATTTATAACCTTATTGAAAACTTCATGAAGGTTATCGCAGTTTTAACTGTCATTGGGCTTATATGGGCGTGTACCACTTCTAAAGTTCTAAATGTTCTGCCCGAGTTCCTCCTGGGTCTAATTAGTTCGCCTGACGTTATGCCAAGGGCATGGGATCAAAATGATGCCACAAAGCTCCTTACTGCAATAACCTTTGCCGGGCTCGGAGGTTTCTGGACACTTTTCTATTCGTACTGGTTGAGGGACAAAGGGGCAGGGATGGCCGCTCATATGGGTAGAATAACAGGTCCCATTACAGGCAGACCGGAGAGTATTCTTGATTCCGGTTTTGTTCCTTTTAATGAGGAAAAAGACCGAAAAAATTTTATGGAATGGAGAAAATACCTCCTTTTGGATAGTGGTATCGGGATATTCGGGAACATCTTTACAACTCTCATGACATGTCTTTTAGCTTATGCCCTTCTTTTCCCGGAAGGACTTCTTCCGCAGGGTTACGAGATTGCGGTTGTTCAGAGCAAATTTTTTGAAGTGAGCTGGGGCGGCATCGGCACAATAATTTTTCTTATTGTGGCTGCTGCCTTTCTTTCAGATACATGGCTGGTGACTATTGACGCAGTAAGCCGTATCCAGGCAGATGTTCTACATAGCCTTTTCCCTGTTACAAAGAAGGTTGGCATCAGGGGACTCTATTATACATTCCTCGGTGTTTTAACTATAATTACATCTATTACTATGCTCTTCAATGCCCCAGGACCATTGATTCTGTTAAGCGCGGTAATAGGATTCATTGGTACGGTTATATTTACAGGCGCCATAATAATTTTAAACCATTTTTATCTCCCGCGTCATCTACCTGAATGGGCGGGACCGGGCAGAATAGTCTTTATCCTGCTTGCTATAGCGTTTATATCTTATCTGGCTCTGGCCGGAGGGTATGTATATCTAATTTTCAGATGATATGAACTTGACAAAGCTTTATAAATCAATGAAAATTGGCAAAAATGGAGCAGTTACCTGAAAAGTATTTTCCGATTTTAAGCCGCAGTTTACCTGAAAGTTTTTTAAACGGAAGCTGTTATGATACCTTTTGGATTTTATTTGAACGGATACATCGTGTGCAGACATAAATATGCTTGCGAGTAGCTTTCTGAATGACATGTACTCTTTGCAAATTTGGGTTCCAGCGTCTTCGAGTCTTATTATTGGCATGGCTGACATTATTTCCGTAAACAGGGCCTTTTCCACAAATCTCGCATTTCTTTGCCATAAGCTTTATCTCCTGTAGATATTTTCTATTGTTTTATAACAAAAGTAATGCTAACATAACACATAAATTCAAGCAATATCTAATTTTCTATTGTGAATAAAAATGGACGTCACAAAAAGCTCATCTATCAATAATGTTCTTCGTGATTACCCGGAAACCATAAAAGTTTTTGAGAAATATAATATGGGATGTTTGGGATGCATGGGTGCTACGGCTGAATCAATTGAAAATGGAGCCATGATGCATGATATAGACTCCTCTATAATTGTTAAAGAGATCAATAACCTAATTCACAAAGAAAAAAAATAGTGTTTTTACTTAATCTCAGAGTTCTCTAAGGTTAAACATTATTTTCTCTCAGCAACTCAATTGTCTTATTAATAGCCCCACGATTCTTCTCTACTACGTCTCGCGAGATTCTGCTCAGATTTTTTCTTTCAGCCGGATCACTAAGAAGACGACGTAAAGTCCGGCAAAAATCCTGTTCATTTTTAACCTCCACAGCGGCTTTATTATCTTTAAAAATTTTCACCACCTGTCGAAAATTGTCCATATTGCTGCCAAATATAACAGGTTTACCAAAGATTGCTGGCTCAATAATATTATGGCCTCCTTTAATGCCACAGAGACTTTTACCTATAAAAACAATATCAGAAGCGGCAAACAAACCCATCAGGTCACCAGTCGTATTCACCAGCAACACCTTTTCTTTTGTTCTTCCCTTATTAATGGTTTCTCTGGACACGGCGCTGTTGCCATTCTTCAACGACTCTTTTAATTCTGTTAGCAAAATATAATCCATATCTTCCTTTTTAAGAATTTTTTCCACCTCATAAGTTCGCTCGGCATGTCTTGGCGCTAATATAAAGTTAAGCGATGGAAAGTCAACAATGAGAGACTTAAACGCTTTGACCATAATTACTTCCTCGCCAGGATGGGTGCTGGCCGCAATAAAGATAAGACGGTTTTTATCAGGGAAAACTGTGTTGAGCGGTGCGCGAATATTATCGCTTTGAGAATCCGTAACCTGGTCAAACTTCATGGTATTGCAGGCCTTTATATAAGGTTGATCTCCGATGACAGATTTGATTCTGCAAGTGTCCTCTTCTGTTTGAGTGCAAATTAATGAAAACCTGGAAAAAATATAATTAAAGAACCAACGGTGTTTGGCGTAACCCTGTGCTGATTTATCAGACATCCGGCAGTTGACCAGAGCTAATTTGATTTTTCTCCATGCAGCAAGAGCTACTAAATTAGGCCATATTTCTACTTCAAAAATAATCAGCATTTTCGGCTTGACGGTATTGAAAGTGCTCCAGACAGAGATAAAAAAATCAATAGGACAATAAATGGATATTACGTTTTTAGGTGATTGCTTTCTCGCAATTTTTTGCCCAGTGCTGGTTGTTGTGGAGAGTACAAACTTTAAATCTGGTTCTTGTTTGCTCCATTCCCGAAGAAAGGACAGCGCTGTTATGGTTTCACCAACACTCACAGCATGTATCCAGATCGGGTTTTGCAAACTTTTTAGTTGTTTCTTTTTAGAAGCGGAAAAAAAACCAAACCTCTCCCAGAAGTCTTCTTTAAAGTCCCCCCGCTTCACCAGTTTCGCGATAAATACAGGGAGATAGGAAATAAAAAATATTGGGAAAAAGATGTTATAGAAAATTAAGGCAATTAGTGGCATATTCCTTTAATTATATAACTCGCGGGTGAACCCTTTAGAAGTCGTCCTTATAAGGGCTATCAAGTTTTATCATTATTGCAAGAGCATATTCTGATCATGTTGGTTTATAAATACCAGTTATTAGATCGTGAAAGCGCTCAACTTCTTTAATATGTTTTGTGGATTGCTTGATAAAATAAATGATAATAGATCATTCAATGAACGTTAATTTTTTGTGCCGGTTGGTGTTCGCCAATAAAAATTCTTAAAAATCTATCTGATTAGTGGTTCGATTCATCTTAATATCTTCTTAACCCCTTCAAAAACCTCCTCTACTGTTATAGACTCCATGCACTCAAAACTGTCCTGGCTGCATTGCTTCCGAAAACATGGTATGCATTCCAAATCTTTTTGGATTATCAGACATTTTTTAGAATAGGGGCCTGTTCGTTCCGGATCCGTAGGGCCAAAGAGCGCGACAACAGGCGTTCTCATTGCCACGGCAATATGCATGGGCCCTGAATCGTTTGTTACTACTACATCCGATTTACTGAGAAGCGCTGTGAGTTTTGTGAGTGAAAAATCAACTGCTTCAGCGGAAGGATTTTTCATAGCACTGCGAATTTCATGAATCAACCTATTTTCCTGTCTGCTGCCCGCTACAATAATTCCCGCCCCCATTTTCTCAATTAAAAGGTCACCTAATAGGGAAAAGGAATTTAGTGGCCACCGTTTCTTCTCCCACCGCGTCCCTGGAACAAATGTTACAAGGGGTTTTCCTTTATCCAACTGAATATTTTGAAGAAAACCTAATGCTTCTTGCTCAGTTTCCCGATTAAAATTGATTGGAAATTCAACCCCCTGAACTTCACAACCTAACGCAGCAGCGAGCTTTAAATTCCGGTCTACAGCATGAAGATTCAAAGGGGCATCAACTTTGTGTGTATAAAATAAGGAAGCAAGTTCCCGCGCATTACTGAATCCAATTCTTACAGGAGCGCCGGACAAAAATGCAATTAAACCGCTTCGGAAAAGCCCCTGCATATCCACAGCCAAATCAAAACTTCCATGGCGCAGTTTTTTTCTAAAAGAAAAGATTGAAGTGGTTAAACTGCTTTTTATTAATAATATCAGCTCATCAATAAGAGGATTTCCATTAAGAATATCCACATAAGCATCTTTGAGCACCCATGAAATCTTAGCGTCAGGCCATTTATTGCGCAAGGCTTTTAATACAGGAAGACCATGAATAATATCTCCTAAGGAACTGGGTTTAACAAGAAGAATTCGTTCTATTTGATTTTTTATTTCCATAAACGTAAGACTATATTGTATGCTCTCATAGTATTCAAGTGAATTGTATTATGTCTATCATCAAGAAAATTCCATTAAATTCACCTAAAGATGAACGCGGGTTTTCCTGGTTTCCGTTTAATGATTTTCCGCAATTCAAAAAAAAAGAGTTATTAAATTTTCATGTTGCTGAATTAAAACCGGGCGCGGTTCGTGGAAACCATTACCATCCTCTTCATACTGAATATTTTTTGCTCTGTGGCTCCCAAATACGTCTAACTGTGGACGATTTGAAAGGGAATCAGGAGGAAGAAACATTTTCTTTCAGGCCGGAATTCTTATTTATTATTCCGCCGGTCATCAAACATACCATTGAAAATAGAGGTTCCAAAACCGGCTATTTTATTGGTTTCTTTGATGGAGAAGGAAAGGTTGAAAGTGTTTAGCGAGTGCATTCCTCGCAGCTTTGCTCAAGGGAGCTTCAACCAGTGAGGTGACCCTTCGGCAAGCTCAGGCTGGTAGATGGCTGAGGACAGCAGACGGTTAGTAGAAAGAAAAAGGTTGACAATTAACAGTGAACAATTGGCAATTAACAATCATAACTTCTCCAGTATAATTTTTTCCATTTTGTCTACTGCGCTTCCTGATTCCATAGAAAATAACTCTTTTTCTTCCAACCTGGATTTTTTTAAAGAGGCATGGATAAAATCTTTAAATAGAGGGTGGGGGATAATAGGAGTGGATTTAAATTCCGGGTGAAACTGAACAGCAACAAACCACGGGTGATTTGGGATTTCTATAATTTCCACCAGGTTTCCGTCTGGAGAAACGCCGCTTATTGTCAGCCCGGTTTCTTCCAGCTGAAGCCGGAATTTATTGTTAAACTCATACCTATGACGATGCCGCTCTGAAATCTCACGTTTTTTATAAGCAGCATACGCCAATGTTTTTTTCTTTAATTGACAGGGCCATGCTCCAAGTCTCATGGTACCGCCTTTATAAGAGATTCCATTCTGATCAGGTAAAAGATCTATGACAGGGTGTTTAATATGCGGATCTACCTCTGAACTGTTTGCTTTTGCAAGACCAGCAACATTTCGAGAATATTCAATTACAGAGCATTGCATTCCCAGACAAATTCCTAAAAATGGAATTTTATTTTCCCGCGCGTATGTCACCGCCTTTATTTTTCCTTCAATACCTCGTTCACCAAAGCCTCCCGGCACCAGAATGCCATTTACACTATTTAAAAATCTTTCAGGACCCTCTTTCCCGATTTTTTCAGAATCAACCCAGTTGATCAATACACGGGAGTTATTTGCGATTCCACCATGCACAAGAGCTTCATGGAGACTTTTATAAGAATCCTGTAAATTAATATATTTTCCAACTATAGCTATAGTTGTTTCAGAGGTGGGATGTTTTATTTTTTTAATTATATTTTTCCACCTTGAGAGATCAGGTTTTTTGTTTGATATTTTTAATTTTAAAAGATCTATAATTATTCCATCCAACCCCTCTTCGTTAAGCGCAAGAGGAACTTCGTAAATTGTCCCGACGTCTCTTGCGGTAATGACCGCTTCTTTTTTCACGTCGCAAAAAAGAGAAATCTTTTCCTTCAAAGCTATCGGGATAGGTTTTTCAGTGCGGCACAGAAGAATATCGGGCTGAATACCAATCTCTCGCAACTTTCTAACCGAATGCTGCGTTGGCTTGGTCTTCAACTCGTCTGATGTTTTAATATATGGAACCAGAGTTAAATGAATATAAATGACATTATCTTTCCCGATATCATAGCGAAACTGTCTCAAAGCTTCAAGAAAAGGCAAACTCTCAATATCTCCGACCGTGCCTCCTATTTCACAAATAATAACATCATAGTCGTTACTCAATGCCAGAAATTCACTTTTAATTTCATTGGTAATATGGGGTATAACCTGTACTGTGCCTCCCAGGTAATCTCCTTTTCGCTCCTTGGTAATGACTGAATGGTATATCTTTCCGGTAGTGGAGTTATTTTTTCTGGTCATCCCTCTCGAAATGAACCGCTCATAATGCCCTAAGTCAAGGTCTGTTTCCGCGCCATCATCCGTTACATAGACCTCTCCGTGCTGTATGGGGTTCATTGTTCCGGGATCGACATTGATATAAGGATCAAATTTTTGAATAGTAACCTTCAGACCGCTAGCCTCAAGGAGAGCGCCGATAGAAGAAGCGGCAATTCCCTTGCCTAAAGAAGATAAAACTCCTCCCGTAACAAAAACATATTTGGTATTGATTTTTTTCATAAAATTTTAGCCATCAGCTTTCAGCATTCAGTTTTTCAGCTTGCTGCCCGCTGATAGCTGACGGCTAAAAGCTTTAAATAATTAAATCCGTAAATTCAAGTCTTCGCAGGTACTCTTCTAAAGGCGAATCTGTGAACCAAAAATTTTAGTTAATCCGTGACTTTAATAATTGAATCAACTTTTCCAAATCTTCTTCTGTGTCAACACCTATGCCGTCATATGTTGTTTTTACTACTTTTATTTTATATCCATTTTCGAGCGCCCTGAGTTGCTCCAGTTTTTCTGTTTTTTCCAGGATGCTTTGAGGGAGGCCAGAAAAATGAAGCAAAAAATCTTTTCTGTAAGAGTAAATTCCAAGATGCTTATAAAAATGAAATGGATTTTCTTGATGCTTGCCTTGATAGGGAATTATAGAACGGGAAAAGTAAAGGGCATTACCTTGATAATCCATTGTCACTTTTACAACATTAGGGTTATCAAGTTCCTGCTTGTTTTTAATTTTACATGCTGCAGTTGCCATTTGTAATTTAGAGTTGTCCAGTAAAGGTTGAACAACGCTGTCGATTACTTCGGGACTAATCAAGGGTTCATCCCCCTGAACATTAACCACCAGGTCAGTTCTAATACTTTTTACAGATTCAGCGATTCGATCGGTTCCTGTTTTATTATCAGCGGAGGTCATAACTGCGTCCCCGCCGAATTTTGTTACAACCCGAAATATGCGCTTGTCGTCAGTCGCAACAATTGTTTTGTTAACCAGGAGAGACTTTACCACTTGTCGGTAAACCCATTCTATCATCGGTTTACCGTGAATATCAGCCAGCGCTTTTCCCTCAAACCGCGAGGAATGGTACCGGGCCGGTATGACAGCAATAACTTTCAAAAAAAATTACCCAGTTAGAGAAAGAAATAAATCCTGAGGGTTGACTAATAATACCATCATTTTGAAATTAGTAAAGAATAATCTATTTTCTATTTAGAATTATTTAATTTTTGAAATTCTTTCAATAGCTTCTTTGCCGGGCTATTGAATGGGTTGATTTCAAGAATACGGTTCAGTTGCTCTATTGCCTCTCCCATCCGCTTTGTCTCTCTGTAGACATGAACCAGATAAAATAAAGCCACTGTATTCCCCGGGTATTTATCTAAAGCGCTCAAAAGAAATTTCTCAGTGTTTTTGTAATCCTTCAAAGAAAAATAAGAACCGGCAATGCTCATATCATCCTGGTATGAACCGAGCTCTTCCCGTTCTGTTTTTTTCTTTTTGTTTATCTTTTTTAGCAAAATATTCGCTGCTTTTTCATGCTGGTTTTGCTCCGCATAAATCCTGATAAGATTATCCATAATATAATTATCTTCAGGATCTTTCATCAGGGCGTATTTAAACATATATTCCGCTTCCTTCCAGTTTCGTTTATTTGCCTGTGCCAGACCCATAAGCTCATGCGCCTTTGCGGATTTAGGAGAATATTTCAAAGCCTTTCTTAAAAGCGTTTCCGCGTTATCAATTAAGCCCAGGTCAAGATAAATTTTCGCCAACTGACTATAATTTTTAACCCTTCCAGGAGTTTCTTCAATTTTCTGTTGAAGCACTTTAATATTTTCTCTTAGCGAATTTTCCTCCACTCGTAATTTTTCCGCTGCCATCTTTTCCCTTTGTCGTTCTAAATTTTTGTAATGCAGAACATTGCCGTCTATTGGCCTGATGGCCAAGGCGCCGTCAAGCGCTGCCTGATCGGCAAAGAAAAAATACCGGTACATATTTCTGGCGACGGCCTGTCGTTTAACAATAGTTGCTAAATCCTCTTCCGATGCATTTTTTAAGTAGGGACGAATGCTTGCCTGGTATTGATCAAAGCTTTTTGTACGCAAAGGGGAATTTTTTTTCAAAGAGTATTTTTGGTTATAAGGGAGGTTGTCCGTATTAACCCGCTTCTCATCTCCAATAAATTCTTCGATTGTCTTATTGTCCATCACAAAAAAGCCGGCAAAATCAACTGCTTTATCCATCTGATATTTTTTCAACAAAAGTGATGCCGAAACACTGTCAATTTGATTTTGAAGCCGGGCCATATTTAGACTGAAAGGGGAGGGTGTGGCAAGGAGAAAGGCCTGGTCTGTCCCGTAGATGTTCCAAAGAGTAACGTTTTGGAATACACTTTTGAAAGTGCTCAGCATAATTTTATACATCTCTAAAGAAAAATCGCTGAGAGGTATCCACTGGGCGAAAATTCCGCCGGGTAGGAGGTGGTCCTTAATGTCCTCGTAAAATTCTTTTGTGTATAAAATCCAACTGTCATATGCCCTGGGGTGGGTAGAGTCCGACATGATCACCGAATACTTTTTCGGGTTCATCAATAAGTAATTTCTTCCGTCTTCCGAAATAAAGTTAAATCGCGAATCTTGGAATACATCCCCGTTTACTTCCTTAAACAAATCATTGATTTTTTTTATATCCGGGTTTAAATCCACCACATCCAGGGAGGAAACCTGGTTAGAGTCTAAGACAGCTCCAGCGGCAATACCGGCGCCAAAAGCAATCATTAATGCTTCTTTTGGATCATCGGATTCATGAGCAAGTACAGGCAAAAGACCTAATAGTTTAAAAAGCTGAACATGGCTGAACCGGGTGGAAGCCTCCTCAACTCCGTTGAGAAACATATCCCGGAATCCCAACCATGGAAAATCAATAATAGTGATTGTCGCGACTCTCCCTTCATAGTGCAGTTTGAGATCCGGTTCAATATCTCCTCCACTGACCCTGGCAAGCTTTGAAGTGTAGAGTTCTCCCAGTTTGTGAGGGAGTGTAATGACAAAAGCGGACAAGGCAAAAACACTGATTGCCGCAAGAGACCATCGCAGGAACGCTCTCTTTATTCCCTCCTTGTTAAGGGGGAATAAAGAGATTGTAAAAACCGCTAAGCCTATGGCAAGGCATATTATAGAAAAAATAGTCAGGGTTTCCTGTGTACCGATATTCGGTACTAAAAAATAATTAGTTATTCCGGCGCCTAACATACCTCCGCATGTGTTCAACGCGTATAGCTTTCCCGCGTTAAACACAGTTTGCAATTTTTCTGTCTTATGCTTTGCTCCTTCTGATCCCTGCCCCCTCACCCCTGATGCCTGATTTTCAAAGATTCTTATAGCGAGAGGCAAGAGACCACCTATAAAAAAAACAGGAACAAGCATTATCAGGCCCACCAGAAATGTACGGTTCAGTATTAACCAGGTTTTTTCAGAACTGGACAGATTGATAAAAAGGAAAGGGGGGATAACTATAAATACTCCCACTGCAATAATAATTATACCGAACAGCAGACTGGTATTTTTAATGTAACGATAGATTGCAGTGCCAATAAACGCGCTGATGCCGGTCCCCAGAAGAAAAGCGGTTAAAACCAGTGTGAAAACAATGAGCTGGTTGCCGAAAAATAGTATCACCAGCCGCGTCAACAGAACCTCATAGGCAAGAGCTATAAAGCCGATAGTAAAAGTAGCTATGCTAACCAAGCGAAGAAATGAGAAAGTTTGTGATTGCCGATTGCTGATTGCTGATTGCTGATCGCTTGTCAGGTGAGGCATGGACAAACTTGTTTGCTCGTGCCTCACCATCTCTCCGCTTTTCTGCCTCTCCGTTCTACTCTGAAGATTGTGCAGAACAAGCGCTCCTGCCGCAGCAATTATATTAAAAAAGAAAGCGACAACAAGAGTAAGCTGGACACCTATTTTCGGCAGCAGCAAATATCCTGCACCCAGGCAACCAGCCGCGGCGCCCAAAGTATTTATGGTGTATAAATAACCCGTACGTGACACGCGATCATGAGAATCCTTTAATGCGGACCCCCATATAATTGCCGGAAAGGTCGCCCCCATCATAAAAGCAGGGAAAAAGAGACAGCCAAATGCAACTAAAAAACGAGTTATATATAATATTGCGGATTCTGAAATGAGAGGAGCCAGACTTGAAAACAGGTTGGAGACAGGCTGAAAAAATAACGGGGAAAAAACTATATAAATGCCAATACATCCTTCCAGGATGCAATAGGGCAAAATAGAAGAGGTGCGACGCACCTGACTGAAATAGCGACTGCCCCAAAAACTTCCAAGCCCCAGTCCACCCATAAAAGCAACAAGCAGAAAACTTGTAGCCATGACCGTATTGCCGATAATCAGCACGAGCATCCTGTTCCAGGTAATCTCGGCAATAAGGCTGCTCATGCCTGAGAAAAAGAATATGCCGTATAATAGAATTTGTTTCATATTAAAAACCTTTTATAGCCACGAAGCGCAAAAAAAACTAGGGATCAGCTTTTCCCCTGACCCCTGCTCCCAAAAACCTGGACCCCTTTCTTCATATCTAATAACATAACTCATAAATGAAGTAAAAAGGGAAAAAAATAAAATTTATTTAATGTAATTATATCCTTGACATGCGCTTTCAAACGGTATATTAAATAACTGTTTATAGGTAGCTCTACCTATAAGAACAGGCAGGGTTACCTATATTTAGATATTGCTCTAAACATAACTTTAACATAGGCATTAATAAAATTAATAAAGAGAAAGGAGGGGAGGAAAAAAAGCAAAACATTTAAAGATTTTTTATAAATGTAAATAAATAATAAAGATTATAGAGGGGAGAAGAATACATGAAAAAAATTATTTTAGCAGTATTGGCAGTTAGTTTGCTATTAAGTCCATTAACGGCAATGGCGGACAACACCACACTTTATGGAAAAATGCGTTATTCATTTGCATCTGTGCAAGATGACACTGTTGATGGTCTTGTTGGAGCAGATAATACATCTCTCTTTATTAAATTTTATTAATGCCTATGTTAAAGTTATGTTTAGAGCAATATCTAACCTATAGGTAGCTCTACCTAGGTCTATGTTTTTTTTTAATTATTTTCTTGACATCTATGAGAAGTAGTTGTATTTTATGTGAACTTTTAGCTGAAATAAATCGAATTTTTAAGATAAGAAAATTACGAAGAAAGGAGGGGAAGGTAAAGGGAGTTAAGGATTAGGAGCTTCTTATATAAACAATTGATATCTAAATAAGATAATTAATGAGGAGGATTAATGTTTAAAAAAATATTAGCAGGCTTTATTGTTATGGCACTTGCCTTTACAAGCGTACCAGTTACCTCTGATGCCGCTGTGCAAGTTGGAGACAACCTTAAACTGTTCGGTGATTTCAGAATGAGGGTGGAATTAGAGCAAAGGGATTATGAAGCTGGTAGTAGCGCTACGACTGATAGCAGAGAAAGACCAAGGATGAGAGCAAGGTTTGGGGGAACATATCAAACTTCTCTTCCCAATGTGTCTTTTACTTTTGGAATGGCAGGGAATGGTGGTATGGATACCTTAGCACACGGGTCATCAAATTTTCAAGTTGATGCCGCTCATGTAAACGTAGGATTTGCGGACAGCGGAGTCTTCATTTTTGGACAGCTGGGTTTTCCACTCTGGCAGCAAACAGAGGTCTACTGGGATCAAGACAACTCAGTGGAAGGTTATGTCGCGGCTTACACTGCATCTCTCGGTGATGCGGGTAGTTTAACAGCAGCAGCAGCTTATTTGTATGTTACAAATCAAGGCTGGCAAGGCAGTTGGTTTGATAACGATACGTTAACCGCGTGGCAGGTGACTCACAAAGGTTCATTTAATGGTGCGTCAACCACTTTGGCTTTTGCCGGAATTCATGCAAATGATGGAGCTGATGGAACTGTTTTTAGACCTGGAGGTTCAACAAACACAGACGCGACACCTGAACCCTCTTGGTATCAGGCATCCGGCCAGATAAAAATGGGAGTGGATGACTATAAAGTTCTTTTAGGTGCTGATTACAATTTCAGTGATTGGACAGAAACTGGAGATGACAACGACCAAGGTTACGTTCTTCAAGCAAGAATAGGAAAGGGTGCATACGGCGTTAGATATTACTATTATGATATTGAGGAAGCCTCTGTACCGTTTCATGGCACAGCAAGATTAACACAGGATAATATATCCTGTTCTACCTGGTGTACAGGAGTTGAGGCACACCGGGTTCAGCTTTCTTACAAAATTTCGAGCGATGTAAATACCCATTTTAAGTTTACAACCTCAGAAGGTAAGACCGGCAATAATTTTACAAATTCAGAAACTGCAGATAGGACAGCTAATAGATATCAGTTAGACTTTAATTTTAAATTTTAGTGGAGTAGTTTTTTCTCTTTGGCGGAGTACCGGTATTTCGGGACTCCGCCTTTTTTTTTGATTTTTTTTAGCCACCAGGAACACAGCAGAGTAAAGGCAGAATAGCTCAATTAGCTGTTCTGCCTTTACTCTGCTGATTGAGCTCTTTCTTTTGTGACCTCTGCGTCTTTGCGGTAAATTCATTTTGGTTGCAGCGGTTGCGTCAGATAATTAATGTATAATTAACGCCATGCCAGACAGAAAATACAAATCAGGTTTCATCTCCATTATCGGAAGGCCCAATGTTGGAAAGTCAACGCTACTAAATTCTATTTTGTCTAAAAAGGTCACCATTATTTCTAAAAAGCCGCAAACTACAAGGAATCGTATTACAGGGATAAAAAATATTAATGGCAATCAATTAATTTTTTTAGATACACCCGGTATCCATAAACCAAAATCAAACCTCAATCAATTTATGGTAGAAACGGCTTTTCAAACTTTCAAGACGGTTGATCTTATATTAGCCATGATGGACAGCGATGAGAATTCAAAAAGCCATAACAAAATAATTTTTGATGCCCTGAAAAAAATAAAAATCCCGGTTTTTTTGATTATTAATAAAATTGACCTGGTAAAAAAGGGGAAACTCCTGCCGCTTATTGATTATTACCAGAAAATAGGATCAAATCTTAAAAAAGATAATGGGCTTTGGTCGGAGATTATCCCCATATCCGCCCTACAACAAGACTATATTGATTCTTTATTAAATAAAATTATCGAGGTTCTTCCTGAAGGGCCGCATTTTTTTCCGGATGATATTGACGTCGGACATTCAGAAAAATTTATTGTTTCAGAATTTATTCGAGAAAAAGCTATAGAGATGACTCAACAGGAAGTGCCTTACTCCCTGGCAGTAATGGTTGAAAATATAGAGGAAGGGAAAAAGGGTGTTATGGTAGTTGACGCCATAGTTTATGTAGAACTTGATTCTCAAAAAGGAATCATTATAGGTAAAAACGGTTGCCGGTTAAAAGAGATAGGTAAAAAGGCCAGAGTCGATATTGAAAACTGGCTTGGAAAAAAAATATATTTAAACCTGTATGTTAAAGTGAAGAAGGGATGGCGAAACAGCTCACGTGATCTTAGGGAATTAGGATATTCTCTGTAATGCCTTTGCATAGGTGGTCAGATAAAGTATAAATAAATTTCAAATTCAAAATGCGAAGCACGAAATCCGAAACAAATTCAAATGCTCAAAAATTCAAAACAAGCGTGATCGGAGCGTTTTGATATTTAATTTAGGATTTGTTCCGTGCTTAGCTATTCGATATTCGGATTTATTTTGTGTAATACGCAAAAGACTCTTTATTTTTTAAAAATTCAACTTTTTTTGGATCACAATTAAATGCCTCTATTTAAAACCGAAGCCATTGTTCTTCAGCGATTTAATCTTACTGAATCTTCTCTGATTGTTACTTCTTTTACAAGGGATTTTGGTAAAGTCAAATGCGTTGTCAAAGGTGCCCGGAAGATTAAAAGCCGCTATGGTGGACGCTTCGAGCCTTTTACCTGCCTGAACATTATTTATTCCGGTAAGGAACATCAAAATCTATATATTTTAAATCATTGCGACACTATCAGGCCGTTTTATAATCTCCGAGAAGATTATATTAGGCTAACGACAGGTTGTTACTTTACCGAGATAATTAGTTCCTTCACAAGGGAAGCGGAGAAAAATGAGGAACTATTTCATCTCTTTTTTAGAGCTCTGGATATCCTGGAAAGCACGGATAATATTTCTGTTCTTATCCGCATATTTGAGATGAGGACAATTGCCCTTTCCGGATACAGCCCAAAATTTGATTCCTGTTTGATCTGCAAAAATGAACCGAAAAGCAAATACATAAATTTTCACTTCCAGAGTGGAGGCATCATTTGCGGAAAATGCCTGAACAGTAGTTCTCCAGGCAGGCGGATAACACTTGGGACATTAAACTACCTAAAAAAGGTCCTGACCATTAATTTTAGCTCAATCGATAGACTGAGGTTCCCAAAAGGACAGGATAAAGAAATCGCTCTTCTAACCCAAATGTACCTCAAGACTATAATTGGTAGGGAATGCAAATCATATAAGTTTATTGCAAAACAGGAATTGTGAAATAAAAAAACGTTTCTTTCCCTAGTGTGGACTCCACCCAAATATTACCCCCAAATTGTTCTACTACTTCTTTACAAATAGAGAGTCCTACGCCTGTACCGGGATGATATCCTTCGGCATTTAATAGTTTGAAACTTTTAAATATATGCTCATAAAATTGTTTATCAATTCCCATGCCATTATCATGAACAGAGAAAACCCATTCTTTTTCGGTTTGCAGGGTGCGGGTTGATGGTTTTCGAACGGGCACGGCCGACGGTTTTTCCCTTTCTTTTACTGAGACATGAACACGTGGTATTTCCTTGTCGCAATACTTTATGGCATTAATAATTAAGTTTTTAAACAACTCTGCAAGGCGGTCTTCATCGGCCATGATTGTTGGAAGGGAATCACAAGTTATGACAGCGTTATTATCTTTAATTGTTTCTTTCGCATTTGATAATACATCTTTAAACACTTTTTCACTATCAGTCGGTTTAAGAGATTCTGAAAAAGTACTCAACCCTGAGAATATTAAAAGATCTTTGATAAGTTCCCGAACTCCGGAAATTCCATTCATAGTGAACTTAAAAAAAACGTTTGTATCAGTATCAAGCTTGTTTTTAAACTGTTTTTCCAGTAATTGCGTAAAACTATCAATCTTAAGGGATACATCAGCAGCAAATTGTACCACCTTTTTGTGAGAGCGCGAGAGCTCGTCCATTTTTTTTGCTATTGCTTCCTGGCTACGTTTTGTCTCGGTAATATCAATGGAAACGCCCACGAAATTAATTATTTTTCCTTTACGGTTTTTAATAGGTGATATTGAGGCATAGGCATTATATAAAGACCCATTTTTTCTCTTATTTACATATTCACTCTTCCAGGTATTCCCTGAGAGAATACAGGTCCACATTTCCTTATAAAAATTTTCGTCATGTATCCCGCTCTTGATTATAGAGGGATTTTTACCCATTACTTCTTGTCTGGTGTAACCGGTAATATGTTCAAAAGCAGGATTAACATACTGAATATCTCCTTCTAAATTCGTGATAACCACTCCTTCCACTGCATGTTCTACAGCTGCGCTCAACCGCTTTTGTTCTTCCTCCGCCAGTTTCTGGTTCACTCTTGCGTGAGCAAGAAACCAGGAGCCAATTGCCAGGAGCAGATACAAAGCAGTATTTATTTTAATGTAGCGAATTAAAAATTTACTTGAATCCGCGTTTAAAATTTCCTGCGGAACATGGGAAATAATTTTCCAGTAATAAGTGTTAGCCTCAATGGAGTTTGAGGTTTTGTCCTGATAAAATCCGCTCGATTTGAGGCTTTCCTTGAGTGGAAAAACTGTAGTATAGGTAAACAAGCCTTCATTTTTATTATAAAAATCTCCTGATTCAGAGCTTGAAATTTTACTCCATGCCCCGGGAAAGACATTCTCAAAATTCTTATCCTTGCGGTCTTGAAGCATAAAACCCCATTCATCTTTTGGATTTGGAGCGCTAAGCCAGAACCCATTGGAGTTAACGAGCATTAACTCACCCTTATCTTTTTTTGACCCCTCTCTAAAATTCTGAATCATTTTGCTGCTTAAAAAATTAAGAAGAAAGACCCCCTTTTTTTGATTTTGACTATTAAAAATAGGGGTTCCAATTCGAATTGTCGGTTTCAAAGGTTGTTCAATCTCCCCATTCTCGATTTTTAAATCAAAGGGAGACATATAAACTTCTTTCTGGTTCATAGCAAAAGAGTTTTCAAAGTAATATCTTTTTTCCTTGGATTGAAGCAAGAGTTGAACGACTACTTCAGGCTGGCCGTGATTATAATCTACACGCAAAACTTCTTTACCCTTGTCGTTCAAAATACGGATTTGGTCGTAAAGCGCTCTTTTTTGCGCAAAAGACAGATAATTTGGGATCATGTACTTTCCCAATTCATCTTGATCAATTGAATCTTTTAGTTCTTCTTGTTCGGCCAGAAACATCAAATCAGACACAACCGCATCAATATGCCGTATGATCACTTCTTTTTTTAATTGGACTAAATGAGCCTCTCTGGTCTTAATTATTTTTCTCTTAGCACTATAATCAGTAAAGTAAATCATCAATGAAATACCAAAAATAAGCAATACCGAGGGAATAAAGATAAGCAGAAATTGTTCAACAATTTTACGCATATGTTATTAGAAGTACTTTAATTTTCCAGAAAAAAAGATTGAAAAGTTGAAACAAAGGACAAAAGATTATTTCTTTGCAATAATCACACCAAAGGGATTTAAGGTTAAGCCTAAATATATTAATAAGTTATGAACAGAGACATCTTTTAAAAAGAATTAAGTGCGACATAAAAGAATAAACAGCGGTTTTTATACTGAAATTTCGTTTTTTTATCTCATAACTAATTTGAATGGAAATGAAAAAATTTCTGACAAACTTTTCTCTACGTCCCTTGCATGATAACCGATAAAAAAAGATTTTTTACTACCTACATTTAAAAAAAACTCATTTTTGCCGCAAGTAACCCTTCCCATTAATCCACCATACAAGAGGGGGTTAAGGGGGCATGTATGGGGTTTACCTTGTTTTAGAAGAATCTTTACGCTATTAAATCTATGGGAATTTATCAGCAATTTTGCCGCATTATCTTTTTCCCCTAAAAATGATGCGAATCCTAATGTATTGATAAATAAAGATTAATCCAATGGTGATCTTTGGCACATCGATTGCTTACCTAAAGAGCTGTTGTTAGTATTCTTTTAGTGGATTTTGTTTGATAAGCATATGGGATATAACGAATGCGGAGAAAAATTATTCCAGAAATTTTTTTTAGATTTACCATGGTCAATTTACCGAAGACTTGATATTGAGGACCCTTACAACGGGCGGGCCGGCTAACAACCGCTCTCCCCTCATGCCCCTATTTGGGAATACTCATACAGTGGGTGAGCGAAAGGCCCTGGCCATTTGATTAAAACAGAAATTTGCCAATTTATAAAGGAGGGATGAAAAAAAATTTTAAAAAATGAAAATTAAGTGCGTTAACGTAGGTTGGGATCTATTCACTACAAAATAATTTATTTAGAGGAGGAAAAACGATTATGAATTACCGCAGAATGTTTATGATTGGTTTGAGTATTATGGCTTTGTTAAGCATCAATTGGACGGTGGCAGAAGCCCAGGACGGCAAAGGAATTTTTAAAAGTAAAGGTTGTGGCGATTGCCATGCTGTTGAGGGCCCATCAAAACTCAAAAACATTGAAGACAGGGTAAAACAGAAAGGACCGGACCTTTGGTTTGCCGGGAGCAAATTCAAACCAAGATACCTTAAAACCTGGTTGGAGAAACCATCTGATCTCACTGGCGTAAAATATTCGGAACTTCTCCCGGTAAAGGGAAAAAATTCCCATCCGGCTCTTTCTGGCAAAGAGGCCTCCGATGTATCGAACTATCTTATGACTCTTAAGGATAAAGACATGGCAACAGGGATTATTGATGATAAGAAAAAGATGAAAAGGAGCGCTCTGTTCAAAGCTGGAACACTTTTTCAAAAAACACAGGTATGTTTTGGTTGCCATCTGTTCAAACCTAAAAAAAGGGCAAAAAGAGCTATTGGTGGATTTTCAGGTCCTTCACTGGTAGGAGCGAAGAAAAGGCTGACAGGGGATTGGGTATATAGCTATCTGAAAGATCAAAAACGCTATGTCCCTTTGGGGCGAATGCCGATTTATCAAGGTCCTACATTTCAGGCCTATCCTGACAAAGATCTGAAAGCGCTAGCTCAGTATATTGTAAATCTTTATTAAACGTTTTGAAGCAAAATATTCAATAAACAGGCCCCTGCGAGCTTGTTTATAATTATATATAAAAGGAGGAAAAAAATATGAATAAGAGTTTTTGTTTATCAATAATGGTCATTTCTGTTGCTATTTGGAGTTTCTCCCTGGTTATACCGGAAAGAGTATTGGCAGAAGACGCCTTGACCAACTATAACTGGTATTGTGCGCAATGTCACGGCGAAGGGGGGGAAGGCGATGGACCAAATGCCGGAAAGGACCTCCCTGTTGCGCCGAGGAACCTGACGAAGAAGGAAGAGATGGTCAAATTCAGCGAAGAAATGATATTCAATACCCTTACAAAAGGCGGCCCGGCTAATAATCTCTCTACCCTTATGCCCCCATTTGGGAATATTCTTCCGCCGGATGAACTAAAGGCCCTGGCCAAATTGGTTAGAACAGAGCTTTGCAAATGCTAGGGAGTGAAGATCAAGATGAAAAAAAAGTAAGCGTTTACAGAGAGGTTCAAAGTTCACCGTTCCGGGTTTAAGGGTGAAAGAGCCTAACCTAAATGTTGGCGGCTCCTCTGTAAAGTTGCCGCTTCGCTTCGATAGAGGAAAAAATTATCGATAAGAGTTTTCATTTATTAATAATGTGCCTATCTATTATTTGGAGTTTCTCCTTGTTGATGCCGGAAAGAGTATTGGCGGCAGACGCCAAGACCAACTTGCATTGGTATTGTGCACAATGTCACGGCGAAAATGGGAAAGGCGATGGGGTCAATTCCTCCATGGATCTCCCTATCTGGCCACTGTTGCGTGATTTTTATGGGAGGAAACTGGCGAACGCGGAAGACATGCTCAACAAAGACAACGAAGACAGGATATTCAATATCATTACAAAAGGCGGCCCGGCTAACAACCTCTCTCCCCTCATGCCCCCATTTGGGAATTCTCTTGCAGAGGACGAGCGGAGGGCCCTGGCCAAATTGATTAACTGTGCCAGATTTTCAAAGGTTTTGCCTCGAAAGGCTAAAATACAAACAATTTCTTTGCTTTTCTCATGTGCTCAGTTTTTATTTTAAAGGTTCAGAGTTCACCGTTCATTGCTCAAGGAGGAAGAGCCTGAACGTAATCTTGATGGCTCCCATGTAAAGCTGCCGCTTTGCTTTGGAAATGTTGAATTTTAAACCTGGAACCGTCAACGGTTACGAAAAATTTAAAGGGAAGGAGGGATTATTTTTTCGTAAAGAAAGTAGTTAATTGTAAGATGAAAAGCGTTATTAGAACTGCAAAATGATCTAATATTATTATTAAACTAACTAAAAAGGAGGAATTATATGTATCTTCCAAAGGACGCCTCAAAAACGCGTAAAAAAGAGGCAGAGAACGCCCGGAAGAATCGAGCAGAGCTTAAAATTGCCATGAATAATGGCACGGTCACTCGACGAGACCTGATCAAAATGGGGATCATGACGACTACGGGATTAATGGTCATGAAGAATGGCTTGAATCCCTATGCCACGAGCGCTTATGCACAGGGCACCGCAATTCCAACGGGCACGCCGCGAAGCGTAGGGCCACCAGCCGGAAAATTCAAGGCGTGGAGTAAGCTTACTCCACGGTTTAGTAACCTGACAACGGTACCTTTGATGGATAATGGGGTGGGGCTCGTGCCTGACCGCTCCAGAATTGACTCAGACAGCAAGCAGGCGAAGGTAGCCGATGATTGGGTTGACCACAACGGTAATGTGCTACCCGCGACAAAGTTATCGAACCACAACGCCTTCCCTAATACAAAGGGTCACATTGAACACAAGATCAATATCGAACCAGGAACGGATCCTGGCGGTAAAATGACAACCGGGCCGGCTGAAGGCCGTCCACCAGGAGAATTTTTCGCCCATCAGCGCTGGAATGACCTAATTTATAAATCACCACTTGGGCCGGTTGGCTTTCAGATGTCTCTTGGGCAGATCAATAATGGTATATCTTTCTTCGATTTGGAGGGGTCATCCAAAAAACCAAATATGGATCCGGATATGCGACCACAAGCTCCAAACGCCGTATGGCCCTTTGGTGAAGGGAGGCTCGTGCGAGGGCACCTGGCTCCACCAATCCTACAGTGCCGCTACGGGGAACCGGTCCTTTTCCGAAATTACACCAATCTGCCCTATAATATAGATAATAATGGGGGCTTCGGGCGCAATCAGCCATCTATACACAACCACAATGCCCACAATGGCAGTGAGAGCGACGGCGCCACTAATGCCTTTATGTTTCCAGGGCAATATTATGACACCGTCTTTAGCACCATTCTGGCACGGCACGATCACACGGGTAACCGAGAAGGCGAGAAATTTATGAACCGTGTCGGTGTCCCAAATCCTAACGCTAAAGGTTTTAGGCGATGGTGTTCAACCCCTGACGACGATGGGGGAATCATCCAAGTAGCGGGAGACCCCCGGGAAATGCAGGGCACTTTGTGGTTCCACGACCATAGGTTCTTCTTTACAGCCGAAAATGTCTACAAGGGATTTGCCGCTCTGATGGAGTATTTCAGTGGACCAGATCGGGGCTTTGAGAGGTCGCTTGCAGGGGAATTGGGCGATACTGCAGCTCGTCGAGAAGCGGACTTAGTGAATCTCCGCCTCCCAAGCGGTCATCGTAATGGGAAAGGCTGGGGAAACCGTGATTTCGACTGGTATCTGGTTATTCAGGACGTTGCCCTTGCTCCGGATGGGAACCTCTTCTTCGATATCATGGACACCGATGGGTTCCTGGGCGACGCGATGCACGTTAACTGGCAGGTAGCAGGGGTCATGAAGGTCCTGCCGCGAAAGTACCGCTTACGCACAATAAGTGCCGGCATGTCGCGGTGGCAACAAAATTGTATCACTGACGATGAAGGGAATGCCTTACCGATTCAGATGATTGCCAACGACGGAAACCTTCTACCACACCCCGTAACCAGGAAGTATCTGGACATCCAGTCTACTGCGGAGCGATACGATCTCATCGTCGACTTCTCCAATTTAGATGGCGACGGAGGGTCTCTCCAAGACCAAGTGGGTAAAGAGTATTTTCTCGTGAACAGGCTGGAGCATAAGAATGGTAGAGGGCCAAACAGAGCTCTCAGTGACGTTGAGGCCTTCAATAAAGATTCAGATGATCCTGGCGTTGGCCCGTGCCTGAAGTTCTTGGTTGTTGATGGATCTACCAAAGAAACCGGCATCGTAGGCGCTGATGGAGTTCCAATCACTAATGAGATTATCAGCACCGATGATGGGACAACGCGGCTGACTATAGCCAATTCCTGCGGCAGAAATGATATGAGCAATGTTCCCAGGAATTTGTATCCGGATGATATTGGACGGAACAACCTACCGCAGATACCGGAAGTAACACCTGATAGAACACGGGTTATCGAGTTTGTAAGAGCTGAAACAGAAAACGGAGGGCTCCCCTTTGACCACCCGCTACAGGATCCATGGGCGGTCAAGATCGATGGAGAATTTCCGCATCAACTTGACTTGAGGCGGGTTTCAATGCTTATCCCAAGACCTGGGGAAATTGAGCACTGGACCATCAAGAGTGATATGGGCTGGGGCCACCCGGTACACCTCCACTTCGAAGAGGCCCTAACCCTAACTCGGGGAGGCGAGAAGCCTTCCAACACGGAGGATCGTATACGTAAGGATGTCTGGCATATCGGACAAATGAGCGGTGACGTCAAGTTCCAGGTTTCATTCGGCGAATTTGGCGGGGCTTATGTGAACCACTGCCACAACACGATTCATGAAGATAATGCCATGTTGCTTCGATATGATACCAATAACAAAACCTTTCGGCAGAAAGGGATGGGGGATGCGGTTGCGCATTCGGGGATAGTGATTCTCCCGACGCCTGATCCTAAACCCAACGGCGTTACCTACGTTCAACCGTGCGCGCTGCCTGAGGGCAAATCTGGCATAGAGAATACCGGAACGGTGTCAGATTGTACGTCTGGACAGGCTATTGGAGAACCTGCTAATAAGCTTGGAAAAGCTAAACAGAATATTAAGGAAGAAGCCTCAGATCATCAACTACCTGAAGGTTTTATTTAAGTGTGATAGAAGCACAGTGTTTTAAAGAGGCTCTAAAGTAGAGGGCAGCGCCTTTCAGGCGCTGCCCTAGAGTCTCTTCCTTTAGGGGAACCTAAAATAATTAAAGATTCAGATGATCCTGGCGTTGGCCCGTGCCTGAAGTTCTTGGTTGTTGATGGATCTACCAAAGAAACCGGCATCGTAGGCGCTGATGGAGTTCCAATCACTAATGAGATTATCAGCACCGATGATGGGACAACGCGGCTGACTATAGCCAATTCCTGCGGCAGAAATGATATGAGCAATGTTCCCAGGAATTTGTATCCGGATGATATTGGACGGAACAACCTACCGCAGATACCGGAAGTAACACCTGATAGAACACGGGTTATCGAGTTTGTAAGAGCTGAAACAGAAAACGGAGGGCTCCCCTTTGACCACCCGCTACAGGATCCATGGGCGGTCAAGATCGATGGAGAATTTCCGCATCAACTTGACTTGAGGCGGGTTTCAATGCTTATCCCAAGACCTGGGGAAATTGAGCACTGGACCATCAAGAGTGATATGGGCTGGGGCCACCCGGTACACCTCCACTTCGAAGAGGCCCTAACCCTAACTCGGGGAGGCGAGAAGCCTTCCAACACGGAGGATCGTATACGTAAGGATGTCTGGCATATCGGACAAATGAGCGGTGACGTCAAGTTCCAGGTTTCATTCGGCGAATTTGGCGGGGCTTATGTGAACCACTGCCACAACACGATTCATGAAGATAATGCCATGTTGCTTCGATATGATACCAATAACAAAACCTTTCGGCAGAAAGGGATGGGGGATGCGGTTGCGCATTCGGGGATAGTGATTCTCCCGACGCCTGATCCTAAACCCAACGGCGTTACCTACGTTCAACCGTGCGCGCTGCCTGAGGGCAAATCTGGCATAGAGAATACCGGAACGGTGTCAGATTGTACGTCTGGACAGGCTATTGGAGAACCTGCTAATAAGCTTGGAAAAGCTAAACAGAATATCTAATAAGTGTGATAGAAGCACAGTGTTTTAAAGAGGCTCTAAAGTAGAGGGCAGCGCCTTTCAGGCGCTGCCCTAGAGTCTCTTCCTTTAGGGGAACCTAAAATAATTTAGGAGGACAAGAATTAATGAGAAAAAGAATTTTTATAGGAACCATCGTGACCATCTTAACTTTAGTTATGGCTTTTTTGACGCTGGGGACGTTCGGGTCCGCTGCTTCGGCGAAGAGTTCTAAAGGTACGTACAACATGCCAGCTGGCCCTGTTTCGCCGAGGAGCTCTTCTGAGAACAGGCACAACATCCCCAATGTGCCCCTCGTCACCCATGAGGGGAAGACGGTTATGTTTTATGATGACCTGATCAAGAACAAGAAAGTGCTGATCAACTTCATGTACAATAAATGCGAGGAATCCTGCCCACTGGCGACGGCGAAGCTGGCGCAGATTCAGAGGCGCCTTGGCGACCGCATAGGTCGCTCTATCTTCATCTATTCGATCAGCCTGGATCCGGAGAATGATACGCCCGAGGTACTGAAGAAGTATGCCGAACAGTATGGGGCGGGGCCTGGATGGTTCTTCCTGACCGGTACGGTGGAGAACATCGATGCGGTCCGCTACAAACTCGGCCAGCGAATCGACAAGGAGAGCCATAATAATATTATCCGGCTCGGCACTGGCAAGAGTTGGATGAGGCTGACGATGTTTGGCGACTTAGACTATCTCGTTAATGAGATTGGTAAGACTTTAGACGAGAACTGGTATGCACGGACAGGGGTAGCGGTGAAAAGCTTTGCGGAGGCCCCGAAAATTAAGGGTAAGAGTCTGGGGTATCTTATGTTTCAGAATAGGTGCTCCGCCTGCCACACCATTGGTCAAGGGGACCGTATAGGGCCGGACCTGAAGGGGGTAACTATCCGCCGGGAGCGCGAATGGCTCGCCAGATTTATTCACAACCCCGAATCGATGAGGACCCGTAAAGATCCAATTGCCTTAGAGCTCTCCGCCAAGTATTCTGGGGTGCTTATGCCAAATCTGGAGTTGGCCACTTACGAAGTGCTGGATCTGATCAAATACCTGGATAAAGAGAACAGCAGACTTGAAAAACTCGACGAAGCGAAACATGAAGGACACCGTGAGAAGCAACAAACGGGAAAACATGAAGATCATCATCATGGACATGATCATTAAATATTGTTAAGATTTTATTATAAATATTTTTTTGAGGAAAATAAAATTGTGAACATTTTAAAATCTGCTGGAATTGCAGCAGCGGTTATGACTTTGGGACTTTTACTAAGCGGCGCTTTGCCCGCTCAAGCCGCTCAGAATGAATCAAAATCCGATGCCCCTGCATTCGTTCTGAGCAAGGCAGAACTCGAAGCCCTTGCTGCCGCTCCGAAGATTAAAGAGCTCGGAAAGCTTAGCGAGGACCAGATATTTGAACTTATGGATCTGATGGACGAGGCGGCGGAGAACGAATTGCTCACGCCTGCAGCTTTAGAAATAAATGAAGCTATTTTAAACGAAGAGCTAATTCTCAGAAACAAGACAGAAAACTGACGCAAATTAAAAATAATGAGGCGCTATTGACATTGATTTTTTTGCTTTATTGGGAGGGGTTAGATGAAACAAATTTTTAGAACTTTTTTTGTGCTGGCGCTGGTCCTTGTGTTTACAAAAGGATTAGCTACGGCGGATGAAGATGCAGCAACACCAAATCAGTTTAAAAATCCAGGAACAGGTAAGTGGATTACGGGAAACCCGGAAAGAGGGCGATTAATGTTTTATCATCCAGAAGGTGCTGCGCCCTGCTTTAAGTGCCATACGATACAAGATCAAGGAGGAAAGGTAGGACCTAATTTGACTAACATAGGAGCTACGAGGTCCGCAGGGTTTATCATCGAGTCGCTTTTAAAGCCGAGCGCTGTTATTGCCCAGGGTTTTGAGGCTATCAAGCTTGAGACCCTTGGTGGCGAACTTATCACAGGTATGAAAGCGGGCGCCTCTGATACTGAAATAAAAATTAAATTATCCACTGGGGAAATAAAAGCTATTCCTGTAGACCAACTGAAAGGTGGAAAGTACGCCGCCAATACAAAAGTGTTTATTAAAACCTTTGGGGGAAAAGTAAAAGGATGGTTTTTAGAGGAGACGGATGACACCGTTGAGCTTATGAACCTGGCGGGGACCGAGAAGATAAGTGTCCCAAAAAACACCATTATATCAAGAATCAAACTCAAGAAAAAAATAGACGGGAAGAAAAAAATTGAGGGATATATTAAAGCAAAAGACGAAGAAAATATTACTGTAGTAAAGAAAAAGGACAAAAAAGAAGTCGTAATATCACGAGAAGATATTAAAAAAATCCGGTGGGGATATACTGCACCCAAGGCTAAGTCTACCATGCCTGGGAATTTTAGAGACCTCCTTTCGGTGCAAAATGTTCATGATATTGTGACGTACTTAAAATCAATCGCCCCTCCTGAAGAGGCGACAAATTAACAGTAGGCAGTAAAAAATTTAGCAGAAATTTATTCCGACTGAAAATGTCAAGTATTATTAACTCTTTCATTTATTTTAATGCTGTCACCAGCATTAAGTTTATTAAGTTTTTATAGGAGGAGTTGCAATGAGAAGATCAAGGTTTTTTTTAGGGGGCGAAGATGTAAGAAGCCTTAAAGCTTGCCAGGCCATGGAAAGCAACGTCAGATATTGCGTTCCACATAGTTTATGGACAGAATTAGTTTCATTTATGGTGAATGGTGGCTACAGTAGCCTTCCTGTAATTGATTCTCATAGAAAAATTGTAGGAATAGTAACTGAATCTAATCTATTAAAAATCTTTGTGGATGGACGGGATAAAACAAAAGTGAAAGCAGAAGATATAATGAGTACAAATCCAAAAACCCTAAATGAAAATACACCATTCTTGGAAATCGTTAAGGTTTTAGATGAAAATCATCTGATCAGAGTTCCTGTTGTAAATGATGATAATCAGTTCGTTGGTATGCTGACGCGACGTGACATTCTTTACTGTTATAATCAAGCTGCACATGAAGGTATTAAAAGTGTGTGATGATCTGAGCCTGCTCGCTTATTTTGATTTTCAAAAAGAAAGAGAAAAGTCATTTTGCAATATTGAATTAGAGTCTTGACTAGAATAGAGCATTAAAACTACTTTAAGAGTCAGTCAGCATAATGAAAACAGTATGTAAAACGTTCAAAAATTTCTGAGTTAAACAAGGAGATTATTCGTCTCGCTCAGTGTAACATTTAAAAACAATAATCTGTTTCCAGTAGTAAGCCGAACAAATTCTTGCAAAAAATATGATGCCATTTTTAGATAAAACCTTTATAACAATCAATAAGAAAGGGGGCTAGTATAATGATAGATACTGAGCGTTTTGGTGAAAACCGTATAGGAATTGATGAGATAGATAGTCAGCACGTTAGTGTTCTTGAATTTTACAATTCAATTCTTGAATCAAAAGAGGAAAAAAATGACGGTGAAGTAATGGATACCGTAATTAAACTAATCGAACATTGGGAAAATCATTTTAAGTACGAAGAAGATTTGATGGAAAAATATGGGTATTCCGGTCTTGCTGAACACAAGGCAAAACACGAGGGAATTCTAAAAACAGTGTTAGAGCTTAAGCAATTGGATTCTAAAGGACTCACAGAAGCTATATCCACCTTATCATTCCTTTTGAATTTGTGGATAGATCAACACATAGGTAATGAAGGAGGCGAAGATAAGATACTTGGAAAATTTCTTCAAAGCAAGGGTCTAACCTGAAAATCAGAATGGGTGCCAGGCATACAGCCTTTGGCTAATAATAAATTGTTTCAAATGATAGTATTTCTCTTCATAAATGCTATTTAAACCAAATAAGTCAAGGGTCTAAACTATAATAACAGAGGTTTTTTTCTACTTGTTGTCAAACATCAGGGGCAACCAGTAGGGGGCACTTGTTATTTAGAGGCTGGCTCATGTTCAATGGAGTAACCTTTGCCTCTCAATGGTCCGTGCACGTGCTTCGTCCTTGGTTATGGGCCCGCGACTGGCAAGGTAGGAAACTAATCAATTAAATGACCTTGGGCAGAGTCTTTTGATTAGTCAAAAGAATTCATTACTGAAAGAAACGTAAAATAAGTCTAAAACCTAAAAAAGATTTCCTTAACTTTGTAGTTAATTAAAAAGAGGGTAGAGCCGCAAACAAAAGCAACCAAGTTCAACTATTTTGGCGATATTAAAAATTTTGCCTCTTCAATAAAAACTGCTGCTTAACTTTATCTACAACTAGGAGGTATCACCACTGTCAAATCAACTATAGCTCAGGACAATTAATCAGCTTCTTTTTGGTAGCAACTTATCCCTTAACAAACCAGAATCGATGTTTTCATTGATAGCTTTCTAAACAAATTCCATTTTTCTAAAATCATCTTTCCCTGCTCCGCACGCTGGACAAACCCAACCTTCAGGAAGGTCATGAAACTTAGTTCCCGCGGGAATGCGGCTACCACAACCCAGCTTAGAATCATATTTATACTCACATAAAATACATCTTCAGATTTCCATCGGGATCTCCTACAGAGTGTTCCCAAAACAAAGGATTGTCAGCCCTTATTCATTATAGCAGCCTATTCTATTCCCCTATTTAGACGAGGCTATGTTACACCATTGCTGCTAAGATATTTTCCATATTTCTTGTCTTCATTGCATATATGATCAAACAGCCAATCTTTCATTAAAGATGAAACCATAGCGGCCGTGCTTTCATCTCCCTTCAGATACTTTATGTACAGAGCATTAACTTTTCTAGAAAGGTGATCATGTTTTTTTTTGTGATCCATATATTCAGGAAAATCATGTTGCTGCAGTAGTTTTTCTTCTGTCTTAAAGTGTAAATCTATATACTCTAATAGTCCTTTTAGCCTATCCTTTAAAATCTCCCTTTCCTTTTTTGAATCAACTGCACTACTGTGATTGTTAATAATTTCCACTAATTTCATATGTTGTTTATCCATCTCAGTAATATTTACACTATACTCATCAGACCAAACTATTTTATTTGGACCAGTTCCCTTTGCATTATTTTTATTATTTTCTTCGCTTACATCCTCCATCCTTATAAAATCAACTTTCCTTGCACCGTTCTTCGGGCATACCCAATCTTCAGGAAAGTCTTCAAACTTAGTTCCTGCGGGTATACCGCGATCTTTATCACCCACTTCAGGGTCATATCTATAATCACATATAATACATTGCCAAATTTCCATTGGAATCTCCTATAGTACGTCCTTAAATCAAATATTAAAATGCTATTCCATACTAAAAAACAAGGTATTGAAAAATAAAGGTTTATTACGCTAATTCCGATGAAATTTCAAAGGGTTTAAATGCCGCCCTGTTATTGCTAAGTAATCTAGTTATTGTTGTCCTTGAGACGTTTAACTCTTTAGCCATTTTGCGGCCAGAATTACCGCTTTTTTGCATTTTCTTTTTTCCTTTTTTGATCAAAAGCAAGAAGAGAGGGCTCTTTTAAAGAAAACATTACAAAGCCAGACATAAGGGCATCGGACAAAGCTATTTCAGCATTGCCTGTACGATTCTCTGGTATATTATCAAAATCTTCTTTGAGCGAGCTAAATAGAGCATCTGCGTTCAAATGCTTACGTACTTTGACTTTGGAAGGTATGGGAACTTGCTCTATCATCATACATTATCATAAACGATTCTTAGGTCTAGGTTCAGTCTTAATTAATAAAACATTTAATGTTACAATTGATATGCATATCAACTATGCGCAAAAGTTTACGAAAAAAAGTATAAACCTCTATGTTTTGAGGGGAACAAGGCTAAGCGGGAACTGCTGCCAAAACACGAAGCCTTGGGAAGCATTTTTGGATACGAAGGCACTGTGTAACCGCAGTTGGTTTGAATGAAGAGCAAAATTGGAAATGCATTCGTTAGTAAGATAATTTTGATAAAAATCAAATGGAAATAGAATTTCATTAAAATGGATTAAATCCCCTTTTAGGGGTTCTCCTCAAGCCACCGGCCATGCCGGTGATAGTTGACTAACATCACTCATATTTTGTTTCGCCACTGAATTATTGACAATAACTTAGACGGTACTACCCTTATGGGCGCTCTGTTATTGATAGCAAGGCAAGCCTGCTCACACAAACCACAGCCTGTGCATTTTTCTTCATTAATGACTGGCCTGAAATCATCCAGAACAATCGCTTCTCCGGGAAAAGGGCACTTGGCGCTACAGACCTGGCAGTTCTCCCCATCCCACGCAATACATTTTTTCTTATCTATTTGGGCAATACCCATCGCCACTTGCTCTCTCGCCACCGGCGCCAGGGCGCCTGTCGTACACGCCTTAATACAGCGTAGGTCATCACAAAGAACACAGGGTTCCTCCCGGGGCATAATTACCGGGGTGCCTGCCATTCCTTTTGCCGTTGATTTTTTTATGCACTTTGCGGGACAGGTCTTCACGCAATCATCACACCGGGTACATAATTCAAGAAAAGTCTTTTCCGGCACCGCGCCCGGGGGCCTAAGGGAATAATCAATCCCGTAAGTAACTATTTTTTTGCTCTGGACTGGATTCGTTCCTTTATGAAATTCGTAGGCTGCTTTAGCAGCGTTCATCAGGGAATTTTTAAAAAACCCTCTTCTTTTCAAGATATCATCTGTCACTATATGATCTCCTCAACCCTGTCCATGCTATAAAGATAAATACAACTCTTACGGGTCATATAATAGCATAGGTTATTTAAAGCCTCAAATTTGATAATACGTTTTCCCCCTCTAAAGTATCTGTAGAAGAATGGATAATGTATAGGAAAATCAAAATATCATTTCATTCAAATGTAGAGGAGCAAGCTTCGAGAAATGCGCCCGCTAAATATTTTCAAAATTCTTTGTTTGAACATATTTTCAGACCCTTTTGATTAAGGAAACACTAACCGACGGATACTTAAAAGAGAAGAAAATACGGAAAGGAATAAAGTGAAAACGATTTAAAAATACCGGGGATTATTTGGGTATAGTATAAATTTCCTTTTTAAAAATCCATCACGCAAGATTCAGGTAAAAAAGGAATAGATTCTGGGTTAAAGTGAATAATAAAATAACGAGCCGGAGACTCGCTATTTTAAATAAGCATCTTATAAATCTCAGTCCCGAACCACTCCAAACATCCAGTTCAACCAAGCTTTGACCGCACAGATTCCAATATCGGCTTAATTTGCGCTGCAAGCGCGTGAAGACTGTGTTGAGAGGCTATTTTATACGCCTCCTCAGCTAATGGCAATGCCTTATCTGCCTCACCCATTTTCGAATCTAAAAGTAAAGCCTGATTCATCATGGAGATAGCTAATTCATTCTTATCGTCCAATTCTTTGCAGATTTGTTGCTCTTTCTCATGAAGTTCCCTGGCCTCCTCAAAACGGCCCAAGTCCTTAAGAATCAGCGCCTGTTTCCCAAGGGAGCTTCGTAACCCAACCTTATTTCCCAGTTCTTCGCAGATCTGCTGCTTTTTCTTATGAAGTTCCCTGGCCTCCTCTAAACGGCCCAAATCCTTAAGGATCATCGCCTGGTTCCCAAGGGAGATAGACAACCCATTTTTATTTCTCAGCCCTTCGCAGAGGCGCTGCTCTTCCTTTAGCAGTTTCATGGCCTCCTCTAAACGGCCGCCCAAGGCATATAAAATATTCGCCTGGTTCCCAAGTGAGATAGATAACCCATCTTTGTTTCCCAGTTCTTCGCAGATTTTCTGCTCTTTCTTACGAAGTTTCATCGCCTCCTCGAAACGGCCCCAAGCGTATAAAATGCCCGCCTCGTTTCCAAGGGAGACAGATAACCCAATATTATTTCCCATCTCTTCGCAGATTTTCTGCTGTTTCTTAAGAAGCTTCCTGGCCTCCTCCAAACGACCCGAGGCCTGAAGGATAACCGCCTGGTTCCCAAGGGAGCTTTGCAACCCATTCTTATTTCCCAGTTCTTCGCAGATTTTCTGCTCTTTCTTACGAAGCTCCATGGCCTCTTCTAAACGACCGCCTAAGGCGTATAAAATATTCGCCTGGTTTCCAAGAGAGCTTCGCAATCCATCCCTATTGCCCAGTTCTTCGCAGATTTTCTGTTTCTTCTTATGAAGTTCCATGGCCTCCTCTAAACGGCCCCAGGCTTGAAGGATCAGCGCCTGGTTCCCAAGGGAGATAGACAATCCATCCTTATGTTTCAATTCTTCGCAGATTTTCTGCTCCTTCTTATGAAGTTGCATGGCCTCCTCTAAATGGCCCCAGGCGTATAAAATATTTGCTTGGTTCCCAAGGGAGCTTTGCAACCCTTCCTTATTATCCAGTTCTTCGCAGATTGTCTGTTTTTTCTTCAGCAGTTCCATGGCCTCCTCTAAACGGCCCAAGGCTTGAAGGATAACTGCCTGGTTCCCAAGGGAGCTTTGCATCCCATACTTATTGCCAATTTCTTCACATATTTCCCACTCTTTCCTACGAAGTTGCATGGCCTCCTCCAAATGACCCGAGGTGTATAAAATATGCGCCTGGTTTCCAAGGGAGGTAGACAAGCCATCCTTATTGTCCAGTTCTTCGCAGATTGTCTGTTTTTTCTTATGAAGTTCCATGGCCTCCTCTAAACGGCCCAAGAGCTGGAGGATCAGCGCCTGGCTCCCAAGGGAGTTTTGCAAGCCATCCTTATTTCCCAGTTCTTCGCAGATTGTCTGTTTTTTCTTCAGTAGTTCCCTGGCCTCCTCTAAACGGCCCGAGGCAAATGAAATATTTGCCTGGTTTCCAAGAGAGGTAGACAACCCATCCTTATTTCCCAGTTCTTCGCAGATTGTCTGCTCTTTCTTATGAAGTTGCATGGCCTCCTCTAAACGACCCCATGCGTACAGAATATTCGCCTGGTTCCCAAAGGAGGTAGACAACCCATCCTTATTGTCCAGTTCTTCGCAGATTTTCTGCTCTTTCTTATGAAGTTGCATGGCCTCCTCTAAACGACCCGAGTCAAATGAAATATTCGCTTGGTTCCCAAGGGAGATAGCCAACCCATCCTTATTGCCCAATTCTTCGTAGATTTTCTGCTCTTTCTTGCGAAGATCCATGGCCTCCTCTAAGCGGCCGGAGGCCTGAAGGATAACCGCCTGTTTTCCAAGGGAGATAGCCAACCCTTCCTTATTTCCCTTCTTTTTTTTAGACATAATAATCTCCTCCTCCTTTTTTACTAGCTCACCACCGCCATTTAGTTTGTTAACGATCTCAGGCTCAAGGTGAGCCGGCTCTGCCCCATAATCTTTTTATTCACGAAGCCCATAACGAGCTATCTTCCGCTGAAGCGTTCTTCTGTCGATGCCAAGGATTTTTGCTGTCCGGGTGACATTCCAATTATTGATTTTCAGGTTATCCAATATAGAGACTTTCTCAACCGAATCAAGTGAAATTCCACTTAATGATTTGGAGTAAGGGGTTTTTTGAACGGGAAGTACTGATTTTATGATATCGGCAGTGATAGTCGGGTTGTCTTCTAATGCTAGTGTAGCCCTCTCCATGACGTGGAATAATTCTCTTACATTGCCCAACCAGGAGCAAGAAGTAAGCAGTTTTCGCGCGTCAGGTGTGATGGTAATTTTGCTATTATCAGCGGATATTTTTGATGCAAGAAAATAGTCCAGTAATAAAGGAATATCTTCCTTTCTTTCTCGCAATGGTGAGATATCAATTCGGCATACATTCAGACGGTAATACAGATCATGTCTAAATTTTTTTTCCTCCACCTCTTTCTCAATACTGCGGTTAACAGCAGCTATAATTCGTACATCCACTTTACATTCTTTAAGAGACCCTATAGGCCTGAATGTCCCGATTTCAATAAACCTCAAAAGAGACGCCTGTATGCTGGGGTTCATATCGGCAATTTCGTCTATGAAAAGAGTTCCTTTGTCCGCTATTTTTACAATTCCGTCTTTAACCTCTGTTGCGCCGGTAAAAGCGCCTTTAACATGTCCAAAAAACTCGTTTTCCAACAAATCCGTTTTTAGAGAAGCGCAGTTAATAGCAACAAATTGGTGTTTGCTGCGTTTGCTATCATAGTGAAGAGCTCTTGCTGCTAATTCTTTACCAACTCCGGTTTCCCCACAAATCAAGGCGGGTAAGGGAGAATCCTTCACTTTATTAATTATTCGGATGATGTTTTTAATCTCAGTACTTTTTCCAACAATCCCATGATATATCTCTTTAAAAGGCTTCATTGCTCTAATTACTCCATGGAAACCTTTTTTTAAGACTGTTTCTAATTCTGATATATCACATGGTTTCGTGAGATAATCATATGCTCCTAATTTGGTTGCCTCAACAGCACTTGATATAGAACCGTGTCCCGTAAGCATCACACCGATTAATTGTGGATGAATTTCTTTCAGTTCTTGTAAAACCTGAAAGCCGTCCTTTCCCATCATTTGAATATCAATTACAGCAGCGTCAAATGGTTCGTTGCGAAGCTTTATTATTGCTTCATTACCGTTCGACACCGCTAAAGAATAATGGCCCCTTCTATTCAATGCTTTGGACAAATGAAGTCGTAAAGATTCGTCGTCATCTACGATTATTATTTTCATAATACATCCTTAATCATTCGGAGCACTGTTACTCTACCGGCAATATTAAAAAAACGCTTGTGCCTGTTTCTGCTTTGCTTTTTATCTTAATATCTCCTCCTAAATCTTTCATAATTCCATAGCTGACAAAAAGGCCAAGGCCGGTTCCCATACCAGCTGGTTTGGTTGTAAAAAAAGGTTCAAAAAGTCTCTTTAAATTTCTTTGTGGAATCCCTGAACCTGAATCTTTTATTAATATAACGATAGATTGATTTTCTCTTTTTAACGAAATTACGATTTCTTTTTTGCTTTTGGACAAACTAACAGCATGTACTGCATTTTTTAAAATATTTAAAATGACCTGGCGAAGCCTTCCAGGATCTGTATTCACTTGAGGGCAAATTCCTACATCTTTTTTAATCACTACTCCTTCAGGAAGCTCACTATTGTATATTAAATTAGTAGTTTGTGAAAGAATATCTGCGATGTTTACAGAATTCCTCTGATGCAATCCCTTTCTCGCAAAATTCTGAACATTTTCTATGATCGATTTGCATCTTTTAATTTCTGTGTCTATATCATATAAATACCCACTTATATCTTCTTTAAAATGATTGGAAGCTTTGTTTTTTTTTAAAATATCGTTCAGTTCTTGGGATATTATGGACATAGTAGCAAGCGGTGTACAGAGTTCATGGGCAATCCCGGCCGCTAGATTTCCGATCGAGGCCATTTTTTCCATTTGAGCAATAATATCCTTTGTCTCTTTTCGTTCGATTTTAAGCTTAGATTTGTTGATTATGAGCTCCATCACTAATGAACTATTATCATTATTGCTACTAACTGGCATTCCGATGATTTCAAAGCAACATGGTCCGTCTTCTAGCTCAAAAGTCAGATCGTAACGGGTAGGGATTCCAAAGTTTATAGCTCTGCGGGTAGGGCAAATTCTGCAAAAATTTTCATTATATTTCTGAATACGGTAGCACTTTCTCTTTTCTCCTAATTTTAAAGGACCAAACCACTCTTGAACCTTATCGTTCATCCAGTGAATATTATGATTGGAGTCAATTAAAATTAAACCTACTTCCAAATTGTTTAGAAGCTCAGCAAGCTTCTCATTAGCTATTTCTTCCATAACATAATTAATGAGGGGTGATCTGGTAACTTTATATGATGGTTTAAAGTATACAACCTTTTTTTAAGGAGTGCAACGCCTCCTGGACTTACGAATTCCCTTTCGATCACTCCATTAAACTTGGTGTATTATATTAAAGAACCTCAGAGCTTGCTTAAAAAATAAAAAGAAAAAGTCTTATGGTTCGGAGATTTGTCAAAGATAATAGATTCATGATGGATAGATATTTGGTGAGTGGATAAAAATGTGCAATTTTGACAGACCATTATTTTTTTCAATAAATTACCATTGCAAATATATTTATAAATTGAGACTTAATTCTGATACCCATAAGGGATTTGTTCCGCTTCCAGCTCAGTTTATCCGCGCCGTCGCTTTTAATATTATTGTTAAACAAAAAAGGCTAAAGGAAAATTTTATAGAATTCGATTTACGCAGTCGCTGGCATTTAAATCGGAATCAGGGTCTTCAGGATGATTTTGAAAAATAGGGATAGGTATTTCTCGCTAAGCAGCAGGAAGGTGTCACAGACCTGAAAAGCATTCAATGGAAACCTTTTCTCCGAGTTAAAACTATTGATGGTCAAAAAATATTGCGCTATCTAAATGCCGATACGGTTACAGCAAATGAATGCGTGTCATACCATAACAGGTGGAAAAGAAGGATCTGATTAAGAAAAGACGTAAAACTGCTGGTATTGAAGAGGGCAAGATCTTTCGTTTGAATGAATTGATGGGTGCGTTGTCTATTCGCGTGTCTTCAGAAGAATAGAAATGTAAAAAAATAGTACTAACTTTATGAGAATAGGTAATCAACGAACAATTTTTCCTAATATAACTTTTCTTTTGGCTCCTGTCACAGAAGGAAGATTAGAAAAATTACCATGAATAGTTTCGTTGGCCAATATTGCAAAGGAGATAGCTTCAAGGGCATCGGGTGAGATGCCGTACTTATCAGTTGTACTTATCGTTATTTTCGATAGTTGATTTTTTATCCTGTCCATTAAAAATTGGTTATGAACCCCACCGCCACAAAAAATAATCTCAGAGGGGCGGTCTATTTTAAAAATGTGATCTTTATAATTAAAAATTATGGATTCGGCTGTATAGGCAGTTATGGTTGTCACTAAATCATCTTCTGTTATTTTCAGTTCTTCTGCTTTAGTCAAAACCTTACAAAGAAAAACCTCTCCAAATTCTTCCCTGCCGGTGGCTTTAGGCGGAGGTTTTTTAATAAAAGGGTGTTCCATCATAAAAAACAGTAGATCGTTATTGATTTTCCCCTTTGACGCCCATTCTCCGTCTCTATCAAATGGTTTCTGTCTTTTAGATAAGTGAGAAACAAGTCCATCAATCAACATGTTTCCCGGACCAGTATCAAAAGCAACCACTTTGTCTATTACCCCTCCTTTTGGAAGAAAAGTGAGGTTACTGATTCCACCTATATTATGAACTATTCGAGATTCCTCTTTATGATGAAACAGGAGAAAATGTGCAAAAGGGGCAAGAGGTGCTCCTAAACCACCGGCAGCCATATCTCGTGTGCGAAAGTCAGCGACAGTTTTAATGCCGGTCTTTTCCGCAATTACCGAAGGTTCTCCTATTTGCATTGTGGAAGGCAGATTTTCAGGAAAAGACTCGAGCCCTTCCGGTAAATGCCTGATTGTTTGACCATGTGATCCAATGAAACCAACTGCACTATTTTCGATATTTGCTTTTTGAATGATACTTAACGCTGCATTGGCAAAAATATCTCCCAGCCTGAAATTTAAATGACAAATTAAATCGACGGTTCCCTTTTCAGGAGATGATGCGGTAATGACCATCTCTTTGACTTCCGCGGGATAAGGAATAGTTTCAAACTCGATGAGCTTAATTTTTGTCCGCGGGCCGCTCTCTGAAATTTTAATTAAGGCTGCATCCACTCCATCAGCAGATGTTCCGGACATTAACCCTATTGCGAGATTTTCTTTCATAGAATAAATTTACCACCCAATAGATTATTTCATATTTTTGGTAACGTATTTTATAGAATAATTTGACAGGATTCACAGGATAAACTGGATATGAATCCTGTTAATCAAAAAGTCCATCTTCATTATATTTTCAATGTGTGTTAAAAAGATCATTTTCTAAAATATGTATTGCTTACAAATTTGAGATTAGTTCATACCAGCGGCTATTAAAGCATTTCAAACAGAATAAAAAAAATTGTATCCAATTGAAGTCTCCCACGCATCAAGCTGCGAGGAAGCTTCAGTGTTTAGGGGGGATTAAAGGGGATGTCGCTCGCTACCCCCTCCACAAGCAGTGGGGAATGCGCTCGCTAAACACTTTCATTCCAGAAAAATTACATTTTTATAGAAAAAAGGGATATCAGCGTTAATGATAAACAAGATGTTTAAACTATCATGTTCATCCTGCTATCCCGTCTAATGTTTTTGCTTTATGTTAAGGTATTAATTAATTATAGTACTAAGGCACAAAGTCACGAAGCAAACAACGACATAGTTATTTTTTCGTGTTCTTCGAGCGCTTCGTGGTTCAGAAAATAATTTATTTAATGTTTTGAGAAATATTTTTAGTGGCAAAAAAAAACTGTTCTTATCAGCTCAACTGTTCCGACGGATTTACCTTTTTTGGATCAGAAAAATACTCCTTTGTGGTTTTAATCACAACGGGGCTCAGCAAAAGTAATCCTACCAGATTAGGCCATGCCATTAGCGCGTTAAAAATATCCGATATAGTCCATACGGTTTTTAATTCAATATAAGCTCCAACGGGAAGTAATATACAGTAAATAATTCGATATGGTTTCACCAGTTTTTGCCCAAATAGATAATCCACACACCTATCGCCATAGTAGGACCAGCTGATGGCAGTGGAGAAGGCAAAAAAGATTAGACCAAAAGAGACGATGTATTTTCCGTAGGTATTAAGTCCAAGGGAAAATGCTTTTGCCGTAAGGTCGGCTCCGGTTAGACCACTTCCGTCTGCTCCGGTAAGGGTATAAGCTCCGGTAAGGATAATTACCAATGCAGTCATTGAGCAAATGACGATGGTATCGATAAAGGGTCCGAGCATTGCCACAAGACCTTCCCGAACCGGTTCATTTGTCCTAGCAGCGCCATGGGCAATGGGCGCACTCCCAAGTCCTGCTTCATTGGAGAACACCCCCCGGGCGACGCCATAACGTATGACCTGAGCAAGCGCAGCTCCTGCAAAACCCCCGGAAGCAGATGCTGGTGTAAACGCGCTAGAAAAGATTATTGCAAATGCTTCAGGGATTGCATCAATTTTTGTAATTATTACGATTAAGGCTCCAAGTACATAAAAAACTGACATAAACGGGACGAGTTTGCTTGCGACTCTCCCAATTCGTTTAATGCCGCCCACAATAACCATGAAGACCAGACCTCCAATAATTAGCCCCGTTACAATTTTTGGGATCCCGAACTGGGTGTAAAGAGGCGCTGCAACACTATTTGCCTGTACCATATTACCGATGCCAAAAGAAGCAATGGAGGCAAAAACGGCAAATAAAATACCGAGCCATTTTTGCCCAAGGCCTTTCTCAAGATAGTACATGGGACCGCCACCGGCTGATCCGTCATCATGTATTACTCTGTACTTTAATGATAGGAGGCATTCCGCATATTTTAGTCCCATTCCGAATAGTGCTGTGATCCACATCCAGAATACAGCACCTGGCCCGCCCATGGCGATTGCGGTACCAACTCCCGCGATATTTCCGGTGCCAATGGTTGCGGATAATGCGGCGCTTAAGGCCTGGAAATGTGTTATTTCACCAGCATCATCTTTTTTATCGAATTTTCCTGATATAAGCTTCCACGCATAAGGGAACCTACTGATTTGTATCGCTTTAGCAAGTACTGTAATAAAGATACCTGTGCCGACTATTAAAATAATGGTTATCGGTCCCCATACAAAACTGTTGATAGAATCTAAAATTGAACTCATATCAGCTCCTTTATAATAAGATACTCTCTCCAACCAACAAATAAACAAGTGGGAGATTCCAAACCCAACCGGCAAATTGGTTTAGAAATGCTGGTATGTCCATGCAGTAATTACTCAAGAAAAAATATTTTCTGAAGAAACTTCTATTATGAATAAGTGATGAATAGGATTTATAATGATGCAGCGAGACAAACTGATTTATCAAATCCATCGGGAGTTTTACCACTTACGTTTGCCCGCTATTTTATCATGTTTTTCACTTAATTTAATAAAAATTTCTTTGTTAAAAATATTCATCTCATATCTCATTTTATCACAAAAAATATCCGCTCAATGTAGATTTAGTGTTTTTCTGGTTAACATGTCTGGTAATTTTGATAAAGTGTGAAAATATTTTCTTTATGAGAAGAGTTCTTTTTTTAATTTAATTCTTAGATTAGGTTTATATAAAATTGTTGGAAACAATTAGATAAAATTTTTGATAATGACCTGATGAATAATAAACAAATACAGTTGATAATTTTATTTCTTTACATCGTTACCAGACTTTTAGGTATTTTTTATTTTGCTCCTCATAATGATGAAGTACTATATACGCAATATGCTCAACTCATTGCATCTGATTGGGGAAAATTTAAGTTTATCTCAATGGATGGAACGATGCGCGTCGACTACAAAGAACCACTACAATTTTGGTTAACGTCCCTTACCGTAAACTTATGGAAGAATCCTCTGGTTGGAGTAAGAATCTGGTCTCTAATGCTGGGATTTTGCGGCCTCTTTTTTACTCAGTTATTAGTTAAAAGAATATGGGGTAACACTGTCGCTATTATAGTGGCCTTTTTGATAATTTTATCTGAATACTATTTTTATTTTGATTCAATCGGTATACAAGAGGTTTATATTTACGGATTTGGCGCTGCATTTTTATACTTTCTGTACGACTTTTTTAGCTCTAATAGGTGGAGAAACGGAGTTATCGCAATTCTTCTATTTTCTGCAATGCTTGTTACTAAACAATCAGGGATGGTTTGGATATTATTTGCGGGCTTGATTCCATTGGTTGTGCTATTAAAAGATCATACCGGACTGAAGGATGTTTGGAGTAACTACAAAAAAGGTATAAAAATGTATTCGCTGCTTGGCACAGGAGTATTTCTCTCCATGTTAATAAAAAAAATATTTGTTCCTTCTGAGTTTAATGTTGTTAAGTATTCAAGTGATGTATATCTTCATACCAGAAAGATGAGTGAAGTCTTTGAGTTTCCTTTTCAGTCATGGATAGGCAAATTAAAACTTTACTTTTCTCAGGTTTTGACATCAGATTTTTCATTTATTTATATTTTATTCTTACTAGCCATGATTGGGTTTTTATTTACCTTACGTGAAAAACTGTGGATATACATTATATTCATAACTATGTGGATATTTTCCTTTCTTCCAATGGTCATTTTTTTAAAAACAAGTTTTGCCAGACATTTTGGGATGGGGTTGTATTTTTGGTACATTTTAGTGGGGGTTATCCTTGCTGCCGCCTATGAAAAAATTAAAAAAAAATTAGCAATAGTACTAATTATTTTGCTTTTGTCATTAGGAGTTGCATTGAAAAGCTTGCATTCTTATACCACTTTAATGAGGTGGAACCATACAGACTTTGCTGGTATTGAAACACCTCATCTCCACTGGGCAAGTGGAATCGGGATTTCTGAAATGATCGAAAAAATTAAAAACCTATCCCCTCACCTAATTATTTTTGATCCACAATGGGGGCATCCAGGAACAGACATTGAAATTTTTAAAAGATATTACCCCGGGACTCAGATAGAAATGCTATCTCAAAAAACCATAAATAAGCTTGGCGCAATTCGGAAGATATTGAGTAATACAAATAAAGATGTCTACTTTATTTTCAATGCTACAACTTTAGGGAGGCCATGGGTTAAAGAAATTATAAAAAATACATCTTTATGTTCAGAAAAAGAAATAATCCCTAAAAAGTTCCGTAAGCAGGTCGAATACGAAGCAGGAATAGTTTTTTGTAAAGTAAGAGGTTTTATTGAGCCTGATGTTTAAATTCTTATCTCATGTGTGATAATAAAGAGCGTTAATAAAAAAGAAAAGAAAAAGAGCTCCATAGATAGTGCTTTGCTTTTTTACGGGTTATATGTGTCTTTACTTATTTACTTCTCCTACAAACCTGCCCGCAGGAGATGAAACAATCATAATAGGCGTTGCGGACAGGATAGCTCATCATGGGTTTTCTCATTTCACGCCTCAAGAGGTATTTGCAAGAGCTGTTGTAAAAATAGAATTTTTTCTTTGTATGGTTTCACTGATCAGTCGTTCAGTAAGTATGGACTGGGTCAATCATTATTAGATATTCCTATCACCAAGGCATTTAGAAGAGCTAGGTTTGCAGTAGATAATCATAGCAGGTTTTTTAATACTCTGGTTGTTTACTCACCGGCCGATCTTATTGCTGCGGCTGTCAATTTTTTACTGTTAGCAGTAACTTTTTTTGGATTTTATATTGCTTTTAAATAAGATGAGCTGAAAAGTTGAAATAAAAACAAAGAGTGTGGGCTTTATCAAGTTTCATTTAAGAAAAAAGTCAAATTGAACGGCCTTAGGTTAAGTGATGATTATTAAAATTCTACCACCGCAAAATCCACTCCACTGATTCCCCGTTTGTTACTACGGAAGCTATATGCTTCTTAAAAAATGTTTGGACTACCTGGTAAGGCTTTCCCTCATAGTTGAGGAGTATTGAAGTGTCATTCGGAACCTGTGTAACGCGGCATTTGCTCAAACCAGCTAGCCCAACCCCTTCTGCTTTTAGGACAGCCTCTTTGGCAGTCCAGATTCTAAAGAAATACTGAAGCCTTCCTTCTTGTCCGCATAGACTCTCTTCCTCTTCTGAAATTACTTTCTGGAATACTGCGTCAGAGCGGGGTTTGATTTCTTCAATGTCTATTCCTATGGGATACTTACCTAAAACAGCAGCGGCAAATAAAGACTTATGAGAGACCGACCAGTAAGTACCATCAAAAGGGACAGGAGCGCCTTTGAAGTTTTTCTTCAACTCTTTCAGTTTGATCCCCATTAGAGAAGCGCAAATTTTCAAAGCCTCGCGTGAAGCATCCTGAATCCATGCAACTTTTTCTTTTCCGCTAATTGATGCAGGAGGAGGAGGAACAGGATGAATTACCGGGAAGAGAGACATAATAATTAAATAATATGCGTAGTCTTTTTGACAATATCTTTATCAAAATAATTGATGGACATCCCGGAATCCAGAACAACCCCCTGCGCGTTGATTCCTGTTGAGGCCTGACTTAAAAGATAAACAGCGGCTCTAGCTACTTCCGAAGTAGCAAGAGCTTTCTTCTTAAGAGTCAATTGTTCCGCATGGAGGTAATAATCCAGGTAATTGGGGATACCAGCTGAAGCGGATGTTTTGAGCAGGCCCGCACAAACCGCATTAAAGCGAATTTCCGAGAAAGCGCTGAATGATTTGGCTAAAAAGCAGACGGTGGAATCCAGCGCCGCTTTAACAGGCCCCATATAGCCATATGGTTCTGCGGCCATTCTCGTGGTTGATATAGAAATAGTAACTACCGATCCATTTTTTTCCAAAAAATCCCTGAAGGCATTTGAGATACGAATCAGGGAATAACAGGAAATATCTACTGATTGTAAAAAATCCTGTTTTTTTGTCTCATGAAAAGGTTTTAAACCTTCACTATAGTTGGCAAAAGCAATAGAATGAACAATTCCATATATATGAGGATATTTTATGCTGATTTTTGCGGCAAGAGCATCAATTTTTTTCTCATTTTCTACATCACAAACGTAAATATCAGATTCGGGTAGGAATTTAGAGGTACTCTCCTTTCTTGCATCCGAACGAACAACATATACAGGGATTGCCCCCTCTTCATGTAGAATTTTTCCTATATGAAAAGCCACACTCTTTTTGTTGGCTATACCAAAAACAACGACAACCTTTCCTTCCAATCCGAGAAAACTCACCGTTATAATTTACCTCTTTAAACGTAATGATATAAAAAAATAGAAAAATCGTTAATCAACATTGGTACTTGTAACAGCAAATTCTAACCTGGCCGCTACTTTGCCGTTAACCCTGGCTACACCTTTCATGAAGTACGCGCCACCGATTTTTTCTGCTAATTCAACCTGTATTAGGAGAAGGTCGTTCGGTCTTACTATGTTTTTGAATTTTACATCTTTTATGCGAGTGAGAACAGGGACCCCTTTTGAACCTATTTGCGACGTACCGGAGTTTTTATAGGTACTAAAGACAAGGATAGCTCCTGATTGAATAACAGCTTCACAAACTAGCACACCCGGCATGATTGGATTTCCGGGATAATGTCCTTTAAAAAAAGATTCATTGGAATTTACTTTCTTTTCAGTGGTGATTTTTATCTCGGTAATATCAATAATTTTATCCACAAAAAGGAATGGAGGCCGATGGGGAATCAATGATAAAATTTCTTTTGTTGTATCTAAAATGATTTACCTCTATGTATTAAAAAAACTTGAGAATTGATAGCTGCTAATTGATTAATGATAATTGCTATAACCCTCCTGTTACTTCCAGAGTAGAGCCATTAACATACCCGGCCTCTTTTGAAGCAAGAAAAAGCACACATGACGCCACTTCTTCCGGTTTTCCGAACCTGCGAACGGGAATATTTTCCAGATAACTTTTTTTAAGCTTACCAGAGAGATCGTCTATAAATCCTGTATCAATAAAACCTGGAGAAACACAGTTAACAGTAATACCACGGGTAGCTACTTCTTTTGAAAGTGAACGTGTCAGCCCAACCTGACCTGCTTTTGTCGCCGCATAGTTTGACTGCCCCGGGAAGCCTATCTTTCCCGCTGGTGAGGTAATGTTGACAATTCGACCGTAACGGTTACTCATCATAAGCATAACCGCGAATTTACACATATTGAAGACGCCTGAAAGATTAACATCCACCACACGGCTCCAATCTTCCAGCTTCATCGCAGCCAACACGGAATCCCTACGAATGCCGGAATTATTAACCAGTACTTGAAGATTTCCGTATTTTTCTTCTACATATTTAAAGAATTTTTCCACCTGAGAATAGTCGGAGATATCAAACTTTTGAATATCTAATTTATCTATACAAGAGGCGTTTGCAGATTTGAATTTTTCGGCAGCCTCATTATCGGAACTGTAAGAGATGACAACATTTGCGCCTGCTTTCAGGAAAGCTTCAGCAACGGCTTTACCAATACCTCGCGTACCACCTGTTACGATTACGGTTTGTCCCTCAAAATTAAACATAAAAATCAGCTTTTATCCGCACTCACAATAAAATACGGATTAGTCTACCATAGAAAAGCACAGAACGGCTAGAGGCCACAACCACAATTTAAATAATTTTGACACATCAAAACGCCGACAAATTTTTTTAAAAGAAATAGATATCAAAGCTAAGATGTGAGGTATTTATCCATATTGTTTGCGCAGATAACTCCGTAATTGACTGCTCCCAACCAGCCGGACATGATTATCCCGACGGAGCCTGCATGATAAAATCCCGGAATTTTCTCCGGAAGATCCATGCTGATTTTCAGTCCCTCGAATTTTGTTCCAAAGGAAGCGCCATCTTCGTGCAGAGTATAGCGTTTAAAAGTTTTTGGTGTGGCTGCTTCCAGATGATCTATTTTTTTTTTAACATTGGGAACATATTTTTCCAGTGCATCCACCGTGTTATTTATTAAGCGTTGTTTTTCTCTGAGGTATTCTTTTTCCGGAAGATCAGCCCAATCATGATAATTGGCGTTGGTGGATGAAACGATGGAGTAACGGTTTGAACCCGACCGCATACCAGAATAGTAAAAGGAAAAAGTACGACTGGTAATATTTTTACTGCAAATTGCAGAGGAGTTAAACTCAGGATAGGTAGAGGTAAAGATCAAATCTCCGGCATACTCTATAGTTTCGCCTTTTTTAATACCGATATACACCTGGCAACTGCTATTATTCATCCTGACTTTCCGGGCATCATCGATAAAATCTTTTGGAAAATATTCCTCACCTGTCATTTGAAATATAGTGTTTCTTATATTGGCATTCGAAAGCACGGCCCTGGATTTAATATATTTCCCGTTAACCACAACGCCTGCTGCTTTACCGTCTTCCACAACGATTTTTCCAACAAGAGCCTTGGTACGCATATCAACGCCATTTTTTTTCATTTCCGCTTTCATAAGCTTTATTAGGTTATCCGTCCCGCCCTGGAAGATAAAAACCCCTTTGTGCATAAAATTTGAGAAAACGATACCGTAAGTAATAGCCGGATCGTCCAGTGTGGACCCATTGGCATAAGTAATAGGTTCCATGAGCATTCTAACAATGTCATTTCGTCCTGGGAAGAATTTTTCAAAAAGTTCTCTCGTAGTCATTTTCTGTTCATCATAGTAATTCATTCTCTTTAAAGTGTTGAAAAAATCATCGATGGTATCTTTTGCTACTTTAAACTTCTCATTCAGGATTTTTTTAAAATCTGTCATGTCAAAGGTGGTGGTAATCGAAAATTGTGGGTTGTCAAATCGTACACCTTTTAGCTGTACTATAGAGTCCGCAATCTCATTGGTCCAATATTTACGGCATGTTTTAACCATTCCAATAGGAAAACCGTGGAGCGATATGTCAAATATGTGTCCTCCCCGCCTGCGAAACCATGTAGCTAAACCTCCCAACTGGTAATGATGTTCCAATAGGAGAACAGAATGACCAAATTTGGCTAACCTGTTTGCGCCGGTAAGGCCTCCAAGACCTCCGCCAACTATAATAACGTCATATTCCGGTTTGGTATCTTGCAGCACATCATGAGGCATTGAAATTTCCTATTTAAATTTAGCTTTCAATAGTTAGCAGTTAGCGTTCAGCTTGAAAATAGTCAAAAATCACATTTTTTTCTGAATGCTGGTAGCTAATCACACCCCCGGGAAGGGGGTGTTAATTCATCGCATGAAGATTCGCCATGGAAATGCCGCTAAGCATAGCACCTATAATTCCCATAAATCCCTGGTCTGTTCCGCAAATAAATAAATTTTCAACAGGAGTTTTTCCATTTTTTATTTTTCGGGGAGAGCCATAAACTGCTCCGTTAAGGCGCCCTGTAAATCGTTTAATGGTTTTTGGAGTGAACATGTCAGTAAAAACCATGGAAGATGTAAAGTCCGGGACTACACCACATATTTTTTTGAGAGACTTTTTTTGCCAAAATATCTTTTGAGCCCTGTAGTCATTCGAAGAAGGATTATCCCATAAATCAAAATTTGCGATATGGGTTGTCCTAATCATGCCTTCTGGAAGGCTATTGTCAAAATAGAAGTTGTTAGGGCAACATATAACGCCTGATGAAAGATCTACCATGTTGTCAGGTTTTCGGTATAAGAACTTTTTCGAATCATTGTAGAATATAATGGCTTTATCTATTCCCAGTTCAGTAGGTTCTCTATCCAGGACATAGATTGTTTCCACAAAAGACAGTTTTCCAATTCTATCATTATCAGGTTGGATCTTTTCTCCGGTTAATCGCATGGTTTCCACATAGCCCGCGGATGAGAGAATCTTCTTTGTCTCCAGCACATTCCCATTTGTAAGAGTAATTGATTTAACTTTTCCGTTGCGGGAGTTGATGTGCTTTACGCCTGTTTTTAATCGTAATTCTCCTCCACACGCCTTGTACTTTTTTAAAAGGACATTAATAATCTGCCTCACTCCTGTTTTTGGACGAGCGAAACCTTCCATAAAAATTGATTTAAACATAATTACGAACTGGTCAAAGTCCATATCATCTTCTTTTGCGCTTCCATAATATGAAAGGGGACAGAACAACATTTCAACAAGAAGTGGATCACTGATAAAGGAGCTGACTACTTCCCGCGCTGAAACAGGCGTAGAGTTCAAGTTTAACTCATTGAATTGAGATATGTGTTTACATAAATCATAGAAATTGTCTTTTTGCGAAGGAAACTTGTCGGATATTTCCTGTTCAAAGGTTTGAAAATTATTTGTAAAGCAAAGGGATACGTCAGGAAAGCTTATTAAGGAGGATTTTTGCTCGCAAAGAGCAAAATCTTCATATTTCAGCTTGAGTTGTTTTAATAGCTTGGAAAGAGGAGTGTTTTTAGTTCCCTTTTTTACGTAGTTGGTTATAGCGTGAAGGCCTACATCAAATTGGCGCCCTTGCAAATTATAGAAAGAATTCATTCCACCCGGCCGAGAATGTTTTTCCAGGATACAGACTTTCTTTTCATAATAGGCAAGCCGAATACCGGCAGCTAACCCCGACATCCCGGCGCCAATTATAACTACGTCATAAGACATGAAATATTTTACGAAACGCAGGCGCCTTTTAATTTTGGATCAAGATATTCCACGCAGCCGTTTATGGTGGCTAATTTTGGATAATCTTCCTCTGGGACGTCAACTTTATATCTTTTTCTCAGCTCCAACACAATATCGAGAAAATCCATGGAATCGAGCTCGATCTGATCACGTATTGCCTTGGTGTCATCCAAGTTGCTCAAATCCTCGTCAGGCGCAATATCTTTAATGATATTGTAAATTATTTCTCTGATTTTTTCCTTGCTCATTTAATCTCCTGATTTCGACAATTCTACATTATACATTAGATGTCTTTGAAATTGAACAAATATACGGTCAAAAATGAAATTATTTTTCAAACCGCTTAACTATTACAACAGAGTTAATTCCCAGCATCCCAAAAGAATTATTTAAAATATAGTCGACTTTTTCTACCTTTTTTGGGGCGTTAATTACCAAAGATTTCATTTCACATTTATGATCAATATTTTCAATATTGATAGTTGGGTGAATTATTTTATCCTGAAAGGAAGGTAGGTTGCCTGCCAGTTCCAGGGCTCCTGCCGCTCCCATTGCATGACCGATGTAGCTTTTAGTGTTATTGATGTATGTCGATGTAGTATTACCAAAAACCTCTCTAATGGCAATGCATTCTTCAATATCTCCCTGAGGTGTAGAAGTCGCGTGACTGCTGATTATATCCACGTTGTCCGGTTTTATAGCGGCCTTTTTCAATGCCAGACACATACACTCTGCCTGACGCTTAGATAACGGCATTATGAAATCAAATGAGTCTGAGTTAATGGCATATCCAGCTATTTCCCCGTAAATTTTTGCTCCCCTGGCAATAGCTCGCGACAATTTTTCCAGAATGTAAACGCAGCCGCCCTCTGCTACCACAACGCCGTTTCTATCTTTGTCAAAAGGACGGGATGCTTTCGCGGGGTTGCTATGATTCGCCAGTGCCCCCTCGTTTTTAAAGCTCGCAAAAGTACCGAACGTATGAATACTTTCTGAAACACCTCCGGCAATCGCGACTTCCACCTCTCCAAGCTGAAGCATCTGCATCCCCTGAATTATACCCACATTTCCGGCAGCACAAGCAGCTCCAAGGGTATAATGAGGACCTGTGATCTTCATATTCAATGTTACTTCACCGGCCGGGTTATTGGCGACAGTGCGTGGATTATGGTGGTGAGACCAGACTTTGACATCATAGTCATATTTTTTAATATTATATATTTCGTTTTCAGTTTCTACATTTCCATGCTCCGTAATTCCGAGGTACACACCGATTTTTGAAGTATCCTCTTTCTCCATATCAATTCTCGCGTCTACCGTTGCCTCTCGGGAACAGTAAATTGCGATACTCCCGGCACGAGTCCCTCTACGGATGGATTTACGAGCCTGGTATTTTAATGCATCGAAGTGGCAAACACCTGCAAGAACAGGTTCCATATAATGGGTTTCGATAAATTCAACCCCGGATTTTTCCTCTAACAAACTCTTTCGAAACTCGGATAAATTATTTCCGTTTGGGGATGCCAGCCCGATACCGGTTATAACGATTCGATCATGGTTCATCATGCTAACCTATTAATATATAGGCCTAGATATTTAGGAAACTTTTTCTTTTTGGTCAACAAAATCAAGCATTCTAGCATATAGCGGCGGAACGCTGCAACCGAAGAGCTTGTGAGGGTTTTTTAAGCGAACTTAAATAGCCAAAATCCTTACTCTAAAAGATTCCGCTTTGGAAAGATCTTTCAAATGAGCTACCGCTGAGGCGAGCTAGCAGAAAAAACTTGCTCACAAAACAAGTTTTTACAGAGTAATAGCATATAGCCTATAGATTTATACCAATGAACACTGATAAATTACAAATTTTTTAAATCATTAAAATCCGTGTGAATCTGTGAGCTAAAATATTTAATCATTTGTTCCAGACCTTCTTTATGGCTTACTACAGGAGAATAGCCTAACTCCTTTTTCGCTTTTTCAATATTGAAAAAATGGGATTTAGCTAATTGTGAAGCCAAAAACCGCGTCATCACCGGTTCGCTGGCAATATGAAACATGGTATAAATTCCCTCAAAGAGTTGGCCAAGCAGGTATGCAGTTCTATATGAAATAGTTTTTTTTACCGGTGACAGTTTTAGTCTAAAAAGCACGTGATCAATCCAGTCCCACAGTACTACCGGTTCTCCCTGGCTGATGAAATATGCCTGTCCGCAGACAGGAGAGCCTTCTTCTAATCGATCAACTGCCAGGAGGTGAGCATGTGTTGCGTTGTCCACATAAATGATATCGACCAAGTTTTTTCCATCTCCCACCCTGATTAATCTTCCGGATTTTGCTCTTTCAATCAACCTTGGAATCAGGTTTGTATCCCTGGGGCCCCATATCAAGTGAGGTCTTAATGAAACGGTTAAAAGACCGTCTTTACCGTTTTCCGCCAAAACCATTTTTTCCGCGATAGCTTTTGTTGCAGGATAATAACAATTATATTTTTTGGGGTAGGGGATAGTTTCATCCACATTTTCAAAATTTTCTTCGCCTCCATAGATGACACTGGGGGTGCTCGTATAAACAAGCCTGGAAACCCCATTTTTCTTAGAAGTTTTGAGAATATTCTCAGTACCTGTTACGTTAGTTTCAAAAAAATCTTTCCATTTCCCCCAAATTCCTGTCATGGAAGCTACGTGGAAAACAGTATCCATATCCTTAACCGCTGTTTCAACAGCTTCAAAGTTCCTGATATCACCGGTAACAATTTCAACACCCTGTTCCTCAAGAAAAGGGTATTTACGCCGCCCAAGAACACGGACATAAGTTCCACGCTTCAGGAGCTTCTCAACAATAACCCGTCCTAAAAAACCTCCACCGCCTGTAACTAATGCTTTCATATATTTCAATCCACAACAAATTTGTATAAACGGTTTTTTTTATAAAAAGCTTTTTATCGCAGAGGACGCTGAGTATGCAGAGTAAAAATTTTTTTAATTTAGCTCTTCCCTATCCTCAACCCTTCGGGCGGTATAAAAAAAACCGTCCAATTCAGCTTTCCTTGCCGAATTGTGTTTATGGCTCCCTGGCCACTCTGCGGCCAAATTTTTCTGCTCACTGTCTACTGTCCCCTGTCAACTTCCTTCTGTTCTCCATCTTCTTTTTTGCCCACTGTGCCAGTTTTTCCCTGCGAACTTTAACGTTATGCCGGATATCCACAGGGAAAGACTGATAAAAAAGCACGTCAGTAATATCCTTTGTATGTTCAAATCTTCTGCTTATTTCCAGCAGTTCTTTTACAAACTGCTTTCGAAACAAAAACCGGGGCATTTCTCCTTTTTTTGGCTCGATAATGATTATTGGCTGTTGGTCTTTTTTTGGCCCTATCCCAACGAGTGCGGATCGAAAAACATCAGGATGCCGGTTAAATATAGCTTCACAGGGAATGGTAAACAATGTATTGTTTTTTGTAATTACCTTGTGATCTTTTCTGCCACAAAACCAGAGCCGGCTGTTTTTGTCAAAATAGCCTATGTCTCCCATCCTGTGCCATAGAGTATTGTCATCTGAAATTTTAGCTAAGGCAGTCTGTTCTTTCATGCGAAAATATTCACGGGTAACACTATCTCCTTTAACAACGATCTCTCCTTTTTCACCTCTTTTGAGTAGCAGGCTCTCTTTCCATTCTGGAATGGGGTCATCTGTTATTTTTATAATTTTAATGGTTATGCCTACAAGAGGTTTTCCCACGCATGTTCCTGCTCCTGCTCTGCTTTTAGCTTCTGTTTTCAGCCTTTCTGTACCACTTATCGAAGCAATTGGAAGTGCCTCTGTTGCACCGTAAGGGGTAAAAGTATCCGCATTATCCGAAAGGATGTTTTTAAATCTCTTTAATACATATTCCGGAACAGGAGCCCCTGCCATAAGAATACGCTTTATAGAAGGAAGGCGAAGGCTGTGTTTGACACAATATTCTCCCACCCTGTTCCATATAGCCGGTGATCCAAAGGAAGTCGTTACTCCATATTTTTTTATATCCGAAACAATCTTTTTTGGGTCTACTTTAGCCGGTTTTGTGGGGTCCATATCGGGTATAACGCATGTCATGCCGATAGCAGCGCTAAAAAGGGCAAACAGGGGAAATGTAGGCATATCCACGTCTGTTTCGCAAATACCGTAGTGGGATTTGATGCGTTCAACCTGAGCCATGAACATCCCGTGCTGGTAGAGTACCCCCTTGGGAATCCCAGTACTGCCTGAGGTAAAAAGTATTGCCGCCGGATCGTCTTTTTTTGTTTCAACAGGAAGAAAATCACTTATGCCTTTTTCTCTAATGGCTTTTAGAGTAGTTCCTTCCCAAAAAAACTTTCTGCCAACAGTAATAGAGTTCTTGATGGATAAAAAAATTTTTCGTCTAAAAGTTTTGATAAAATGCACTATCGGTATGGCTATCAGTGCATCAGGTTCCACCTTTTTAATGCATTTTAAAAGGTTTGACAACCCCATTCCCGGGTCAATTAATATAGGTATTGCACCCATTCTGAAGAGGGCAAAGGCAAGAGTAATAAACTCAGGGCTCGGTTTCACCATTAGCAGCGCTCGCTGGCCTTTTTCGATACCCAGTTTATGGAGTCCGGAAGCATACAGGCTGCTTTCTTCGTTGAGTTGAGAAAAAGTGAGATGAGTTAATGCGTTACCTCCTGTTGAATCTCCTTTTTGTGAGAAAACCACTGCTTTTTTTGTGGGCATTTTTTCTGCCATGTGGGGTAGGTACGAGGCTACATTAAATGTTTGATTTTTTTTCATTAAGAATTCGTTGACAGGGCAAACAGGTTAGGCAGGGGTTATTATAAATCTTTTAAGCAAACTTTGATATCACTGCTGACATGAATCACTGTTGAGCCTAGTTTTATTTCCTATTTCAGCATCACCAGTACTTTTTGAGTATCCGATATCTTCCCTCCTCTTTTCTTTAATCCATCCGGTACATCAAAATTAAAGGAAGTACCGCACTTTTTACAATTCAACTTCATGCTTCCTTGCTTTTGAAATTTGTGCGAAGAAATATTATATTTTATCTGGTATTTTGGGCAATCAATTTTAATTTAATCTGTCATATTTTGTCTTAAAAACTAATATTAATTATACTGTAAAAACCTTATCAAAACTTGGCACTAAACTCAATTTTTTTTACTTGTAATTGGTTGTTTTTAAACAAACTAATTTTGGTATTTACATAAAAATTATTATAGAGAATGCATCGGCTGTTAAAAAAAATTAATTGTCCTTAAATAGATATTTTTTTATTTGCTGCCCTTTTGAAAAATAGCGCCTCATGGACAAATTGACAAATATTACGGACGTGATAGTCACTGTAGAAGCAATCATCAGCATAACAATAATTTGGTATTTTGTGGCCAGAACCGGGTTTGCGCCGGCTAAAATTTGACCTGTCATCATTCCCGGCAGGGCCACTAACCCCACAGTCATCATGGAATTTAGAGTAGGAACCATTGCTGCTTTTACAGCTTCTCTTTTTGCTTTAGCACAGGCGAATTTAAAATCATGCCCGAGGATTAACAGTGTCTCCACCTGTTGCAGCCTTGAATGCAGCTCGGAATAAAAACGTTCTCCTGCGATAGCCGCGCTGTTCATACTGTTGCCAAGAATCATTCCTGCCAGAGGCAGTAAATATACCGGACTGTACCAGGGATCAATCTTTAAAACCACAAAGGTTACAATAAAAGTAGTGATTAATGTTCCTAAAAATATGGAAAAACCCATTAAACCGAATAAGCCTTTAATTTTTTTCTTCTGTCGCGTTGTAGCAGTTTGCGTGGCAACCAAAACCATAAACGCAAGCGCAAGTAAAACAATATACAAACGATTTAAATGGAATATATATTCAATAATATAACCAATCATTATTAGCTGGAAAATGGTTCTTAAACTACCAATTATTAACTGTTTTTCGAGGTTTACCCTTTCCCGAACAGAGAGTATCAGTATGAGAAAAAATAAAATTCCCACTAATAACATGTCAAACAGGGTAGGATCAATTAGTCTATATTTCATAAATTCTTTTATCTTTTAATAGAAATTTTTTAAAAGGGTACTCTTCAATTAAAGATGGATCGTGGGTGACCCATAAAATGGTCATTTTATTTTCCTTTGTGTATTTCAAAATAGTTTCAAATAATTTCATTTTATTTTTTTTGTCCAGAGGAGCAGTAGGTTCGTCCAGCAGCATGACTTCAGGTTGGTTCATCAAGCAGCGAATAAAAGCCACTCTTTGGGCCTGCCCGATAGAAAGTTCTGTTGCCATTTTACCCAGGCCGTTTTCATTCAACCCCAATGAGTTAAAAATCTCTTTTTTTTCATCTAACGATATTTTGACCACTCCGGGGGAAAGGTTGAGGTTTTCTTCAACCGTCATAGGGAACATTACAGGAACCTGCTGAAGCAAACTTATTTTCCGACGCATCAGGCAAATATCCAGCGCGTTTATTTTTTTTCCATGAAAGTAGATCTCCCCTGAGATTGGAGATTCAAGCCCGTTGATTAACCTTAATAAAGATGATTTCCCGACACCAGACTCGCCAACAAAAAACACCAGAGAATTTTTTTCTATAGATAAGTTTACTGATTCTAAAAGCAGCGATTCATGCTCTGTCTCATTTTTCTTGTAAGCAAATGAAACGTTTTGAAGTTCAATTATGGTGGTCATAGGGATGCGGGGAAATCGGTAAAGTTAGATTTTTAATAATTATTTTCCATAGACATATCAGTAGTATTCATTATATCAAAGCTGAAAACCGGGGAAAATACGGCAAATTATCTTATCACTGAGGGAATTACAATCTCCATAACTTTCTCTGATTATGGAATGTTCCTGCTGGAGGGAAAATGGATCACGATTAGTGAAATATAGAATGGTAATTGCGACTATTTTACCAAAGTTTCTCCTCTTTCAGCGCCTACGGATACGAGAGAAATAGGGGTACCTGAGAGGGTTTCAATCTTTTTGAGATAGCTTTTTGTGTTAGATGGAAGTTGCGCATAATCTTTTATCCCAGAGATATTTTTTTTCCAACCGGGAAGAGTCTCATATACAGGTTTACAATTTTCCAAGAGAGACAGGTTGGTAGGAAAATCTTCTATTGCATTGCCGTTGTTCTTATACTTAACGCAGATTTTAAGGGAGTCTAAATCATCAAGAACATCTAATTTTGTAATAGCTAAAGAAGTAAACCCGTTAACCCAGATGGCATGCCGTAAGGCAACAACATCAAACCATCCGCAACGTCGTGGTCTGCCTGTAGTCGTGCCAAATTCTTTTCCCTGCTCTCGAATTTGATTCCCCAATTCATCAAAAAGCTCTGTTGGAAAAGGACCTGAACCAACTCTGGTGCAGTATGCCTTGGCTATGCCTAATATTTTATCGAGTTTTCTGGGTGAAATTCCAAGGCCGGTCCCCACACCTCCGATGCACGGGCTGGATGAGGTTACGAAAGGGTAGGTGCCATGGTCGATATCGAGCATTGAGCCCTGAGCGCCCTCAAGTAAGAATTTTTTGCCTTCTTCATAGTATTTTCTAACTGCTAAAGTTGTATCCGTTACAAAAGGTTCAATTTTCTTTCCATAATCCAAATATTCTTTTTCAATTTTTTTAGCCTCCGGGCAGTTCAGTCCATAAAGTTTCTTTAGGGTTAACCTTTTTTCTTTCAAATTCTCTTCTATCAGGCTTCTTAACCTTTCTTTTTCATAAAGATCGCAGATACGGATTCCGATTCTTCTCATTTTATCCGCATAGGCCGGGCCTATCCCCCGCTTTGTGGTTCCAATATTTTTTTCCCCTAAATCCTGCTCCTTGGAGGAGTCAAGTAAATAATGGTAAGGCATAATAAGGTGGGCATTTGAACTGACCAGGAGTCTTCCGCCAACATCAATTCCATCTGCTTTAATGGTGTTAATTTCTTTTATCAGCTCTCCCGGATCAATGACCATGCCATTGCCGATAATACATATTTTATCCGGTCGAAAGATCCCTGAAGGGATAAAATGAAGGAAGCGGGTTTTGTCGCCGATTTTTACAGTGTGCCCCGCATTATGTCCGCCCTGGTACCGGGCAACCACATCAAAATCTTTAGCTAAGTGGTCGATGATCTTCCCTTTTCCTTCATCTCCCCACTGGGCGCCAATAATAACTAAATGAGACATTTTATTTTTTATACTTAAAGAATTTTAATTTCACGATTCAGATGACGGTAACTTGAAAAATCATCCGAGATCTTGGCCCTGACCCTGGCAACTGATCTCCGATGTTTACTTCAGATCTGCTACCGCGTTATTAATCCCAGCGACTAAGCGGGGAATCTCTTCAACAGAAAGAGAACTGAATGTTAATCTGAGGCCGTTAATATTTTCCTTTTTCTTTTCAAAAGGGATGACTCCAATTTTATATTTTTTTAATAGGTGATCTGCCAGTTTTTCAGCGGAAACATCTTTTATATTTAAAAAAGCGAAAAAACCACTGTTAAAATGGTCAGGAAGAATCTCCGGGTTGGAATTTTTCTCTAATTCCTCTTTTAAGGCATTGGCCTTCTTACCTATTATCGATATAATCCTTTCCCGTTCTTGTAGAAATTTATCAGGCTCTGAAACTATTGAAGCAACTCCTTCCTGAATTATCTTTGTAGAGTTTGAAATAGTTGCACGGACAAGGCCGACAAACTTGTTTTCCAATTCCAGCTCAATTTCCCCTTTGTCCCCAAAATACGGTGGAATTGCAAAAGTAATCATTCCTAAGCGTCCTCCCCAGAACAACAGTTCTTTTGTAATACCATCTACTTTAACTGCAAGAATATCTTTGCCTAACTCGGCAAGATGAGAGAATATTGAATGTTTAAGAGAATCGTCATAGACAAACCCTTCATATGCATCATCCGTTACTACTATAAGAGGTTTACCCGATTCCTTAACAGATTCTTTAAGGGTTGAACATATTTTTTCTGCTGTTTCCCTGTCCGGTGAATAGCCGGTGGGATTATTCGGAAAATTTAACAGAACAAATGCCTTGTCCTGGTTTTTTGCGGTCTCAACAATAGCACTCTTCAGTCCCTCGTAGTTAAAACGATTTTCTCGAAATAGGGTAAAAGACTGGATACCGGCACCAATATTTCTTTTAATTATCGCATCGTAGTTCCCCCATCTTTTTTCCGGAAGAATGGCCTTTTCCGTCGGTGAGAGGAACATACGGCATAAAACATATATCCCCACTGTAATACCCGGGATTGCATATGGCTGGGTAATAATTGATTCAATTGCTGGATTGTGATCTTTTAATTTAAATCCGATCCATTTTTTCCAACTGTTTCGAACTGAAGGAATGCCTAACACCGGGGCATAAGCAAAGATTTGCTCGGGTTTAAAGTTATTGTACAGCTCTTTAATTGCTGAAAGATGGAATATACCTACCTTATCAGAGGAGGAGTCCATATATTCGGAAGGTTTGCCTGTAGCAACTCCAACAGTGGAGTTAATTGCCGCTTCTTTTTTAGCTCTCTCGCTCCACTCAACAATTCCGGGGGGCTGGAAAATCTCTTTGCCGAAAGTAGAAAGTAAATTAAAAATACCCGATTTTTTTAAAGCTTTAAATTCCATGATTTTTCAAAACTTGTATAAAATAATTTAACCACGGATAAGCAAAGGACACCCCTTTAGAATATTACTGCTTTAATCAGAAATAATAACATTCTTCTATTTCTGACAGCATTAATTTAATCCCCGTGGTTCTCTACCAGGCCTTCCAACGTGATAAAGACAAAAAAAATGGATTGGGAAATTTAAAACCCAATCCTTTATCAAGGCGCCTTTATTTCTAAAACGTATAATATCACAATAGAAATTTTAATTAAAGTGTTAAGATAATAAATAAAAGCTATTTTATAATAATACCTTCTATTAGCCCAAAATCACTGATAATTAATTCCTTTGCATTAAAAAGTTCCATAGCCTCCAGTAAAATAACTCCACCGGCAATTATTAAATCCTCCCGCCCGTGCTCCACAGCCCGGATGGTTTTTCTTTCAGCTGTGGTTTTTGATTTTAACTCAGCGAAAATATTTTCTATTACAGAGAAACTCATTTTGTGTCCGTTTACTGCAGCAGGGTCGTAAGGGAAAAGGTTCAGATCAAGAGCGGCAAATTGAGTGGAAGTGCCGGCAGTTCCTATCAGGGTAAGGTCTCGAATACATCCTATTTCTTTTTTTACTTTGGCTAATTCTTTTTTTACCTCAACTCTTAGAGTATTAAGTTCCTTCTGATTTGCCGGGTCTAATTTGATATGTTTTTCACTGAGATGAACGATACCCATGGAAAGCCCAATAATTTTTGTGGGATTTGCATGGGTATCTATACAAATGAATTCAGTGCTTCCACCACCAATATCGAAGATTATGGCTGTCTCAGGTTTTTCCCTGAGTCCACTTAAAACACCGAGTGTGGTAAGACGCGCCTCTTCTTCTTGGTTAATCACTTCTATATGCATTCCGGTTTCTCTTTTTGCATTTCGAACAAACTCTTCTCCGTTATCCGCTTCCCTCACGGCGCTGGTGGCTACCGCTCTTACATTAGAACATTTGTATTTTTTTATATCTTTCGAATAAATGATTAACGCGTTAAAAGTACGCTGAACAGCGGTGTCATTCAAATGATTATGATTGCAAAGACCTTCCCCGAGGCGCGTGGTTATTCGACGGCAAAAAATTTCTGTAAAGGTTCCATCATGAGCTAAATCCGCAATCAGAAGACGGGTGGTGTTTGTCCCAATATCGATGGCTGCTTTACGGATCATTTGCTGCTAGCCTTTTTGGAAAAAAGGAAAGGAAACATTGCTGCTGTCAATGGTCAACAACATATAAAATCCGAAAGCGAGAGCAATAATGTTAAGTCCCCAAGCGGAAAGCAATGGAGGGAGCGCTCCGCCATAGCCGATAGAGATAAACATTTTAAATAAAAAGTAATAAACAAAACCCACGATAATGCTCAAACCGCATGAAAATACAATTCCTCCGGCACGGTTCGACCGGAGCGAAAAAGGTATGCCTATAAGGGCCATAATAATGCAGATAAAAGGATAAGATATTTTATAATGGAAATCCACGTCATACCTGGTGGGATCCAGGCCTTCATTTCGCAGCTTTTGCCTGTATTGATGGATATGCCTCATACTCATTTCATTTTCTTTTCGTTCGATTCTAAAAAAGTCTTCCGGTTTCTCAGAAAACCGATACTTTGCGCTTTTAAAATAACTGCTTTCCGGATTGTTTAAATCGTTAAATTTTCGTACATATGCATCTTTAAATATCCAGTCTTTTCCGTCATGCACAGCAGTGGAAGCGTCGAGCCGCATTGATAATGAATTTCCGGATTCGTAGAAATAAATGTGGATGCCCTTCAAGGTCCTGGTTTTTGGACTCAGGTATTCAATATTCCAGAGGGTACCGTTTTTTGAGTGGTACCATATTTTGTTTTCTTGAATAATACTTCTGGGTTTTCCCTTGCGAACCAAGACATTTTGAATATAATTGGCTTTTTGGTTGGTAAACGGAGTGATAAACTCATTGCTTACAATTGCAATTAAAGTGACAAATAAAGAAACAAAAAGAATAGGCGTAGTAATAGATAAGAGGGGTATTCCGCAGGCGCGCATTGCCGTAAGTTCAGAGTGTTGCGATAAAGAACTGATACAAACGAATGTTGCAAGGAGTATGGAATACGGCGCCATCTCAAAAAATATTCGTGGAAGCATAAACAGATAGAAGCGAACACAAAGAGAGGGAGGCACATGATTCATAATAAATTCGTCAATGTTTTCAAAAAAACTGATTACCACATATAGGATGATCAACGTAATTATTGATAATAAAACAAGCTTAATAAATTCATGAAGGACATATTTACTTATAATTTTCACTTAGATTGATCCCTTATACTGTTACAAATAATTATCAGGCAAATCGTTTTCAAAAAGGATTATATCACCGGGTTTGAGTATTGTCTGCAGGTGCTGAGAAGCCGTACTCAGTGATTGGACGTTTTTTATTTTGTTTGAAGAAAATTTTTTTTCTTCCAGGCCAGCAATTATCGGTTCTGCCTGTGTTTTTCCGACAACAATGACGTAATCGCATATTGCAGCTGCCCTTTCACCCAGTTTTTTGTTTTCTTCGTATTCAATTTCTCCCAGTTCAACAAGCCCGGGGGTAACAAGTATTCTTTTTCCTCCCTTAAATTTTCCTAAAACGTCCAGAGCCATCTTGGCACCGACCGGATTAGAATTAAATGCATCGTCAATAATAATAATCCCGTTCGGATTTTTAATTAGCTGAAGTCGATGGGGAATTGGTTTTATATCTTTTATAGCGGTTTTGATTTCCTCCAGGGTTACTTCGTAGTGGAGAGCAACCGCTGTAGCCGCCAATATATTATGGATATTCTGTCGTCCCAGCAAAGGGGATTTTATATCGACCTCGGACCGTCCGTATTTGAGAATAAAACCGCTCCCATTGGAATCAGTGGAAATGTTTTTTGCTTCAACAAATGTATAAGAAATTTCTTCTTTTTGAGGTATCTTTTTCTTATCGAAATCAGTGCTAAATAAGAATATATTTTGAAAACGTCTTTTATTTACCATATCGACGCAAATAGAATCGTCACAATTTAGTATAGCGGTGCCATTATCTGGTAAAGATTTTAACAGCTCATATTTTGTTTCTGAAATGTTTTTCAAAGAACCAAAAGTCTCAAGATGCTGCGGGCCAATAGCAGTTATAATTCCTATCTCTGGTTCAACTAAATCGCATAATTCTTTAATCTCTCCCACGCGTCTGGCTCCCATTTCTACTATAAAAAAATCATAATCCGGTTTAAGGTCTCCACGAATAACCTTACAAATTCCCATGGGGGTGTTGTAACTTTCCGGGGTTTTTAGTGTTTTGTATTTTACGGATAAGAGAGTGTGCAATATATTTTTGACGCTGGTTTTTCCATAACTTCCTGTGATCCCTATAATCTTTGCTTTACTCCCGCGAATTAGATGTTTAGCGGATTGCAAGTAATATTTATTAACTACTGTTTCTATTGGGTGGTTGATTAATATCCCGAGCAAAATAAAATAGAAGGCAAGCTGGTACATGATTTGTGCGGCAATAATAACAAATATAACCAGGAGTGTAGCATATTGTGTGCTTGAGAAAATCCGGAGCAGCATGTCAAATGTAAGATAAAGAAAAAGCAGGTTCGATGTTATAAAGAGTCTGATTGCCCTTGGCGTAAAAACTAATTTCTTCTTGTATTTTGGTCGATCTCTTTTATAAAAAAGGTATGCGGTACATCCTATCCATAATATTATGAGTAGTATTTCTGCTTTATTCAGGTTTAAATAAAGGCACCACAAACCGGTAAAAACAAGCGCTGCAGTAAAATATATTTCCTTAAAGTCCGGGAGATGTTTTTTATTTCGAGAAATCCAGGATATATAATCATTAATCTGATATTTCTCCAATTGAGCCATGCAGAGAAAATGCGTGTTGCGCACTTGCAGCTTGATGAACCATATAACTACTCCAATTATAAGTGTTAAAAAAAATGTATTCATATTTCAAAAAATGATAGACTAAAAGGGTCTCCCTTTCAATTCCTATTGTTATTTTCTTCTAAACACTTTCAAAAAAAGTGGCTTTATAATATAATATTTTTATTGTTACAAAGCAGAAAATCAATGAACGTAATGAAAACTTTTAGCGACAACCTGAAAAGATTATCTATTTCTATAGGAAGAAAAGGAGTAGATACCCTTCAGATAAATGTCGGAAAATTATGTAACCAATCCTGCGTGCATTGTCATGTTGATGCTGGCCCTGATCGGCATGAAATCATGACGCGGAATACGATTGACAGTGTGGTCAGTTTTGTTAAAAAATCGTCTATTAAAACAATTGACATTACCGGCGGTGCTCCCGAACTTAACCCCCATTTCAAGCATCTTGTTTCTTCTTTAAGAAGTATTGACTGCCATATTATAGTTCGAAGCAATTTAACCGTAATTGTGGAGAATAACAAAAAACGTCTTCCTCAATTTTATAAAGACAATGAAGTGGAACTGATTTGCTCGCTTCCTTGTTATTTAGAAGAAAATGTTGACAAGATTAGAGCTAATGGGGTTTACAGAAAGAGTATCGAAGCGCTAAAAATGTTAAATGATATCGGCTATGGAAAAAATGGCGCTAATCTGATGCTGCATTTGGTTTATAATCCAGCCAGTGTAAGTTTGCCACCCCTGCAAAAAAAACTCGAGCAGCAATATAAACATGAACTTTTCAAACGTTTTGGGATAGTATTTAACAATTTATATGTTCTTGCCAATCTTCCCATCAACCGTTATGAAAGATATTTAAAGAAAATTGGAAAATATGAATATTATTTGGAATTACTGAAGGGAAATTTTAATACTGAAATTATAGAGCACCTTATGTGTAGAACCCAGGTGAGTGTCGGTTGGGATGGGAGGCTTTATGATTGTGATTTTAACCAGATGCTCAACCTGTATCTAAAGAACGGGAAGCCATATATAATTGGAGAAGTAGCATTACAAGAGCTTATTGGTGCCGATATTCAGGTTGGAGAGCATTGTTATGGTTGTACGGCCGGCAATGGCAGTAGTTGTGGAGGAAGCTTAATTTAATGATTTTTATGACCCTTCGGTAAGCTCAGGGTGACAGGAAAGCATCTTTGAAGCACAACAGTCTGCCATAGTGATTATTTTGGCAGGCTCACATGCTTCGTAAAACCATTAATCCAGTAGCTTTTGCTCAGGCTTGTGTATATTAAAACTTTTAATTTCCCATTCTTTGCATTCTGGACAGCGTCCCACCCACTTACTAAGCTGGTAACCGCATTTTCCACACGTAAACTTTAGAGCAGAGGCCAGTTCTTTTTGAAATGCTTTATGGTATTCAATGGAGGCTGACTGAAAATCATCTTTTCTTTCATAAATTTTTCCTAAAAGTAAATTGAGAGCTATAGAATCCGTATTAAAAGCATAGGCTTTTTGAAATTCGGACATGGCATCATCAAACATTTCAAATCTAATATAAGCTTCACCTAATAAAAAATGAAGAAGGGGAACTTTTGATTTTTTATTAATAGCATCCTTATATAATTGAATTACTCCTTCTGGGCAGTTACGATCAATATAGAATTTATCAATTCGCTTTAGAAATAGTGGGTTATCAGTATATTTATAGCCTTGTTCCCACGCTTTTAACGCCTTTTTTTCTTTTCGTAATTTCAAATAAGCTTCCCCCAGTAATATATGAGATGCTGAAAAATTTGCATCTGCCTTTATCGAATTCTTAGTATTTTGAATAGCAGTCTGAAAGAAGTCGTTGTCGAAAGAACCCAGAGCGCTTTCATAATAAAAAATACTGGCTTTTCTTTTTTCTTCTTTGTGCTTACCAGGGTCTTTAATTTTTGCAATAATCTCCTTTTGAACAACAATAGCTTCATTCCAGTTTTCACTCTTTATATGCATGTCTCTTAAGCAATATAAATTATTCAGATTGTTGTTTTCTACTAAAGCCAGTTCTTTGACTCTTTCCTTTTGAAGAGGCAGGTTATTTGTCGATTGGTAATCTTTTTCCGGGTTTTTCAAAACGAACTTATCTGAAGAAGTAATAGATTTTGCTTTTTGGTGAAAAATAATCGCTTTTTCAAAATCGTTTTGGGATCGGAAAACATTTCCCAGTAGCGTCAACGGCATGGTTTTTTTTGAATCCTCCTCCGTGACCTTTTTTAATAAAGGAATGGATTTTTTTTGCTGTCCAGAAATATAATATTCCAGTCCCTTTATATAGTCTTTGCTCAATTTTTCTTTTTTGCGGTATTTTCTCCAGAGGCCGATTCTGAACCTGGAATTGCTGATAAAGTTCAATATTGAAGCTATTGCGAGTCCGCAAACGAAAATTATTAATACCAGAATACTGACTGGCACCTGGTATTCCATGGAACTTGTTATATGAATAGGAACTATAGCCTGATTCAGGAGGGTGAAATAAACAGAAGCTACTAAAAGAACAGCAAAGAAAAGAATCTGCAGAAAAAACATCGGGGGTATATTTTAAGGGTTTTCTTCCATGTTACTTTTACATGTAACGCAAAATTTAGCAAAAGGAACTACCTTTAAACGCTTAACAGGAATACGATCTCCGCATTCATCACATATGCCATAGCGCCCATCCTCCAGCTTTTGAATGGCTTCATTCACTTTACTTAATTGAGATCTTTCCTGTTCGCTCAAATTTAACATTACCTGGCGGTTATAAGTGCGAGTAGCTTCATCAGCAATATCAGGAACGCCGCCATTAACTTCTTCCTTGCTGTCGTTAAGGCACCTTTCCAGACCCAAAGTCAACGTATCCTTCATCTGGGTCAACATATTCTTAAATTGATTTTTTGTTTTCAAATCCATATTAATATTATATATAATTAATTATTCAAAGCAAGCTTCGCTACAGGCGCGTCTCCCCATAGCCGCTCAATATCGTAAAAATTTCTTGCTTCTTCATGAAATATGTGAACAACAATATCCAAACAATCCAAAAGCACCCATTTCCCGGTTTGATAGCCCTCAACATTTATACCTTTAGTACCTTTAGCCTTTAAACATTCAATAATTTCATCTGCTATGCTCTGGACTTGCCTGGTTGAATTACCGCTGCAAATTAAAAAATAATCCGTAAATGACGTTCTTTTTTTTAAATCTAATATTATGACATTAATTCCTTTTTTTTCTATGACTGCTTTGTAGCAAATTTTTGTCTTTTCTTCTATGGATAATCCCATTAAAATTTATCTTAAAGGTAAAGCAGTTTATTTTCAATATAAATGTATACATTTTCCGGCACGAGCCTTTTAATGGAATCGCCGCATTTGATTTTCTCCCGTATGTCCGTGGAGGATATATTAACCGGAGTTGTTTCGAGGGGTACAATGAAATAAGGCGAAGAATTCGTCTTGATGCACTTCAACCTGCTTTCAGGCTCCACCTCTCTGCAATGAAACTGAAAATCTCTGAATTTTTCAGAGAGATTTTTTGCTACAGTTTCTAATTGATCAGAAATAACCCCATCACGGGCGACAACAATAAAATTACAGCTTTTCAACAAGTGGCTCGCGTCTTTCCATGTGTCAATTTCCAAAAAAGCATCCAGCCCTATTATAAAAAAAAAAGTGTCATCTTTTTCCTTTTTAATAAGAGCTGTAACTGTATCCACCGAATAGGAAATGCCTTTCCGGTCTATTTCTAAAGGGGAAAGTTCAAAAGAGGGATAATCTTCAATGGCCAACTTGATCATATTTTTTCGGTGGTATGCTGAAATAATTTTTCCATCGAGCTTGTGCGGCGGGGAGAAAGCAGGAATAAAAAGGACTTTATCCAGTTTTAATTTCTTGGCCGCTTCACATGTAGGATAAATATGTCCAAAATGGATAGGATTAAATGTTCCTCCTAAAATGCCAACTCTCATAATAAATTTTTTTCTCTATGTACTTTACGATCTCTGCGGTAAATAATCATTCAGGGAACAGGGGTCAGATCTTTTATTCCTTATCTCCGACTGCTCAACCTTGATCCCTGAATTATTTTTTTATTTGCCCGTTGCCAAATATTATATATTTAGTAGAAGTTAACTCCTCTAATCCCATAGGACCGCGGCAATGGAGTTTCTGCGTACTGATTCCCATCTCCGCTCCAAGGCCAAACTCATTTCCATCTGTAAACCTGGTTGAGGCATTGACATACACAGACGAGGCATCTACTTCCCGAAGAAATTTCCATGACCTATTATAATCGGTTGTAATAATCGCTTCAGAAAGCATGGAACCGTAAAGGGTAATATGACCGATAGCTGTGTCAAGACTTTCTATAACCTTTATTGAAAGGATAAGGTCTAGGTATTCCGTATCCCAGTCATCATTTGAAGCTTCTTTTATATCACCTGCAATCTTTTTAGTTTTAACGCATCCTCTAATTTCAACCCCTGCTTCTTTGAAACGACTGATCATGGAAGGCAGAAATTTTTCCGCCACATCTTTATGCACTAAAAGAGTTTCCATAGCGTTGCAAACTGAAGGGCGTTGAGTTTTAGCATTAAAAGCTATTTCTTCACCCATCTTCAAGTCAGCTTTACTATCGATATAAACATGACACAAACCTTTATCATGTTTAATAACAGGGATTGATGAGTTTTCTACCACAGTTCGAATCAACGCGTGTCCTCCCCTGGGAATAATTAAATCAATGTATTCGTCCATTTTTAATAGTTCATGAACAGCCGTTCTGTCAGTGATATCAATAAGCTGAAGTGCTTTTTCGGGGAGTCCCGATTCCTTTGCCGTTTTAATCAGCATGTTAGCAAGGGCTATATTGGTGTTGATTGCTTCAGAACCTCCGCGCAAAATCACCGCGTTGCCGGATTTCAAACAGAGCGAAGCGGCATCGACTGTCACATTAGGTCTCGATTCGTAAATAATCCCTATTACTCCAATAGATGTTCTTATTCTTCCTACCTGGAGACCGTTGGGACGCCGCCACATTTTTACAATTTCACCTACAGGGTCGGTTAGTAGCGCCACCTCACGGAGGCTGTCCGCCATTTTTTCGATACGCTCTTTGTTAAGCATAAGGCGTTCTTGCATAGCGCTGCTCAACCCCTTTTGTTTTGCAAATTCCAGGTCTTTTAAGTTAGCTTTTACAAGTTGATCCGTATTTGCAATCAAGTCGTCCGCCATTTTCAGGAGGGCGTCATTTTTGATTTTTGAGTTAACTCCCCCCATTTTTCTGGAAGCGGTTTTAGCATTTTGCGCGATCTGTTTGATTTTTTCTTTTATCATAATATAACCAGGTTATCTCTGTGTATTACCTCATCATAAAATTTAAAACCAAGAATTTCTTCAATTTTGGAAGTATGTTTTCCAATTATTTTTTTTAAATCTCTGGAATTGTAATTTACCAGACCCCGGCAGAATTCATTTTCTTTGCTATCCACACAATCGACCGCATCTCCACTGTCGAAATTGCCGGTTACCGCGGCTATTCCAGAAGGGAGCAATGATTTTCCCATTTTCATAATGGCTTTTTTCGCTCCGTTGTCGAGAATCAGTTTTCCTTTTATTTTAAGAGTATGGGCGATCCAGTGTTTTCGTCGGGCCAACTTGTCCTGGGAGGGTAAAAAAATCGTCCCGATATTTTCCCCTTTAAAAACTTTGGTTATTATATCATTTATAGTCCCATTAACTATGATAGTTGAAATACCGCTGTCAGCAGCAATCTTCGCGGCCTTCACTTTTGTAGACATTCCACCCACACTTCCGGGGGAACTGCTTTTTCCCGCTATTTTTTGAAGATCAGGCGTGATTTTTTCCGCAAACGGAATAAGAGTTGCTTTTTTATCTTTAGCAGGATCTCCGGTAAATAGCCCGCCCACATGAGAGAGAATCACCAATAGATCGGCATCTACAAGATGAGCTACCAGGGCGGAAAGGGTGTCATTATCACCAAACTTTATTTCATGTACCGCCACCATATCGTTTTCATTAATCACCGGTATGACATGAAAAGATAAAAGAGTCATCAAGGCATTCCGTGCGTTAAGGTGCCTGCAGCGGTTACTGAGATCATCATGTGTTAGGAGCACCTGTGCGGTTTTTTGTTTTTCTTTTTTAAAATACTTTTCATAATAACCTATTAAGTGGCTTTGTCCCACGGCCGCCGCCGCCTGTTTTGAAGGAATATCAGTCAATGCTTTTTTAATGCCCAGTTCGGTTTTTCCCGCCGCAATCGACCCGGAAGAAACAATTAAAACTTCACACCCTTTTTTTACCAGCAATGATGTTTGAAGAACGATTTTTTTTATAACGGCTTCATCTATTTTGTCTTTGCCGTTAGTCAGAACTCCGCTCCCGATTTTAATCACAATACGTTTTACGTTCTTAACTATGTTTTTTCTGATTTTCAAAGGTGACATTATCAATAAGCCTTTTTACGAACAGTTGATGTAAGCATTATGTTACGAATTGCAAATCCATAACAGGTAAAAATATAGCAAAGGGATTGTAAAAGAGGAAGGACATATTGTCAATATTTTAGTGCCGGAATAAAGCTTATTAGCCACCAGGGTACTTAGACACAAAGTTTAGGGAAAACGAAGAGATTGAATAATTTTGCGGTTGGCGGTAGGGAAAGGATAGTTCTTCAGTTCTTTTTGCAAAATCCATCGGAACTCCCCCTTTCTTGATCCTGGAGAAAATCTCTTTTGCGCTGAACATATAAAAGGATAGAGCAGAACCTTAAAGCGGGTATATTTGTGGCGAATGGCTTTTCCATTGCTAATAATCCTGACTTTTTCTCCTAATTCTTCCTTTAATTCCCTGTGTAGAGCTTTTTCAGGTCTTTCGCCCGGTTCCACTTTTCCCCCGGGGAACTCCCACAAACCGGCAAATAACCCTTGAGGAGGACGTTTCTGTATATAAACCATAGTGTCATTAAATATAATTCCCAGAACCACCTCAATTTCTTCTACTTTTTTAGGCTTTCGAATAGCGGGGTAGCGATTCTGCATTCCTTTTAAATATGCATTGCAATGAGAGCGGACGGGGCAGTTCGGACAGCGGGGATTTTTAGCAATACAAACTAAAGCCCCGATCTCCATCATTGCCTGATTAAATTCTGAGGGAGAAGCTGTTACCATTAAATTCAGGGCAAGTTCCCAAAATGTTTTATCCTTTGATGACGAGGGGGAAAGACAAAGAAGACGGGTCAATACCCGGCGGACATTCGCGTCAATTGCGGGAACAGGTTTGTTAAAAGCGATACTGGCAATTGCTCCAGCCGTATATTTACCGATGCCCGGTAAATGGATCAAATTTTCAAAAGAATCGGGAATTTTGCCATTATAATTTTTTTCTATTTCCTGCGCTGTCAGGTGGAGGTTCCTTGCCCGGCTGTAATACCCCATTCCTTCCCAGAGCATAAGCGCTTCATCAAGAGAAGCTGTGGCAAGTTTTTTAATAGTGTTAAATTTTTTCATCCAGGCTTTGTAATAAGGTATTACTGTTTCCACCTGCGTCTGTTGGAGCATTATTTCGGAAATTAGAATTTTGTAAGGGTCTTTTGTTTTTCTCCAGGGAAGGTCTCTCTTTTGCGCCTTATACCAGCTTAATAAAACTTTCCTAAACCGACTACTTTGAAAGGATTTATATTCTGCTCTTTTTCTCATGATGATTTTTTTGGAGTGCATCGACTAGGTCGATGCAATTTTTTACTGTTTATCCTGTCCCGCTGAACGCGACCTCGTTCAGATTACCACAGATTTTTCAAGATAAAACTGCTTTTGACAGAATATAGAGGATTGAACTGACGTCTAACAACTTAATGGAGATTGGCATTTAGTATGTTCTGATTGAGAAAAGTTTGATTCGCCTCTTCTTAGAGTGGAATTTACCCCACCGGTTGTTTTACAATCATACCCCGCTCTCCGTCCTTAAGGCTCAAGTAAATGACAATTAAGAGGATTTGCGAATGTATCAACATACTGTTAATTTATGACAAATCATGTATACAGTTGTATAATTCTATTTATATTTTTTTTATGTTCGGTCTGTTTGGACGATGATGCTAGTTACTTGTCATTTGAAGACTTGACCCCTTTCTGTTTCTTTATTATCCTTTGCGATTATTCAAAAATACTGAAAAGGCTGTTTTTCTCTCCAGGCCAAACCGCTTTACCATTATCTGTGATCTTGGGGGTAAGAAAGTAAAAGCATATTTAGCCAATCCAGGCAGGTTATGGGAATTGCTTTTATCGGGAGTACCTCTCTATATTGAAAAGACAAACAGACCTGAACTGAAACTGCCATACAGAGTAGTGGCTGTGTATAAGAACGGTCAACCTGTAGTGATTCATACCCACAAAACAAATGATGCTGTCCGTTTTCTTCTAGAGAAACGTCTGGTTCCGGGGCTTGAGGAAGCAGTGGTAGTAAAGAAAGAAGTAAAAAAAGGCTGTTGTCGGTTTGATTTTCTTTTGCAAAAAGGCTCCCTGGAAATCTTTCTTGAGGTAAAGTCATGCACGCTTTTCACGGATAAGGTTGCCATGTTCCCGGATGCTCCTACTTCAAGAGGAAGAAGGCATGTTGATGAACTTGCCCGTATTTCAAATAATAAAACAAAAGGGGCGATTTTGTTTCTCATTAATTCATTTGAAACAGAATTTTTTCTCCCTGATTATCATACTGATCTGAACTTTGTACAGTCTCTTTACTCAGCAAGGGGAAAGATAATGATTATTCCTCTTGCTATCAGATGGCATGAAGATCTTTCGCTGGCTTCTAAAATTAAACTCTTAAAAGTACCCTGGAAAGTGCTGGAAAGAGAGGCTAAAGATGGAGGAAGTTATCTGGTTGTCCTCAGGCTTTCCCAAAGAAAGTCTGTAGAAATTGGAGCTCTTGGAAAGATAAATTTTAAGCGCGGTTATTATATTTATGTGGGCTCAGCAAAGAAAAATCTGTTAAAGAGAATAGAAAGACACAAAAGACAGAGAAAAAGACTTTTCTGGCATATAGATTACTTCAGGGCAGTAGCCGAAATTAGTTCCGTCATACCCATACGTAGCAAGGACGACCTCGAATGTGAAATTGCCAAATCTCTGAAAGAGATTTCGGATTGGAAGGTGCCTAACTTTGGATCTTCAGACTGCTTATGTACTTCCCACCTTTTTGGGATGCATACAAATCCCATCAGTTCTGTTCAGTTCCAAAATTTTCTTCAGTATTTTAGAATGGGGAGATTGACTAAGCTGACTTAAATCAAGATGCAAAAAGAAAAGGGATCAATATTTTATTTTAAAATTAGGCCAACGTCAAACTTGACCCCTACTTCACAACAAATCAGGCTCCTATGAAAAAACGTTAAGAATACCCAAGAACTCGCCGGGGAGCAGGAGGCCGGAGGTTCTAATTCTCTCGTCCCGACCATTTTCAAGACTATCCACTGAAATGCTGCTTGAGAAGTTTAGGCAGTATTAGTACAATAAATAGAGAGAAAATGGTTTGAACATAACCAAAAAAATGAAAAAGGAGGGCGATACTTCTGGAAACCTTTGCGGAATGGAAGTTTTTGTTGATGAAACTTTAACAGAAGATAAAGAAATTGCTTTTAACGCGGGTACCCATACAGACCTCATAAGGATGGCATACAATGATTTTGAACGGTTAGTAAGCCCAAAGGTGGTAAAAGTTGCTCGTCATTAATAATACTACCGATGAAGGATGGAGTATTGAATAATAAAGTTTGTAAATGAGGTCAAACCGTACCTATTTACATTTATTTGCTTAAGTTAAGAATTAATAGTGCCAGGTCTCCCCTTGAGTGCATCTTAAACTCTTCATAGCTGTTATCTTTTATTACACAATGATTGAAATCATCTTGCCTACCCTGTTATCCTGTCTATAGGACATTAATCAGTGCAACCGGTGTTTTCAGATGAAAGCAAGATATTATGAAAAGCTGGATAAGAATAAAGTTCTCTGTTATCTTTGCGCGCATACATGTAAAATTGGAGATGGAAAAAAAGGAATATGCGGCGTCAGAGAGAATAAGGGAGGGACTCTTTATACTCTTATTTACGGAAAGCTTATAGCCCATCATGCAGATCCTATAGAGAAAAAACCTCTTTTTCATTTTCAACCAGGGAAATTTTCTTTTTCTGTTTCTACCGTTGGGTGCAACTTCCAGTGCCTTCATTGTCAGAACGCTGATATTTCCCAGATGCCCAAAGACCAGGATCAAATTCTTGGAGAAGATGTTTCTCCACAGCAGATAGTGGATATGACTATTAGCAGTAAATGTAAAAGCGTGTCCTATACTTACACTGAGCCGACTATTTTCATGGAATATGCTTATGACATCGCGGTTATTGCGTCTAAAAATAGATTAAAGAACGTTATGGTTACGAACGGATACATGACTAAAGAGGTTATGGAACAGGTAAAACCCTTTTTTCATGCGGCTAATGTTGACCTGAAATCTTTAAGGGAAGATTTTTATAAAAAGATATGCAAAGCAAAGCTGGCTCCTGTTTTGGACTCTATTAAGTTTTTAAAAGAGATGGGGCTGTGGATAGAGGTGACAACCCTGATTATCCCAACTAAAAATGATTCTAAGGAGGAATTCAAAGAAATCGCAAGATTTATATGTGGTGTTGACCCGGGAATTCCCTGGCATATCAGTGCTTACCACCCCACATATAAAATGACTCAACTTCACAGAACCCCCTTATCTATCATAAAGAAAGCAAGGGAAATTGGTTTTGAAGAGGGGTTACGGTATGTCTATGCTGGTAATATCCCGGGAAACGAAGGAGAAAACACTTACTGCCACAAATGTAAAAAACTTTTGATCGAAAGATATGGTTTTTCTGTGATACAGAACCATATAAAAAATTCAAAATGTCCCTTCTGTTATGCGAAGATTGATGGAGTTGAGATGTAGTTTGATTTTAAATTGCGGATTGTAGATTTTGGGTTTTAATGCAAATTTTCAAATGTTATCTTCTTTGCAAGTTTAAAAATCGATTTTTAACGGCTTTAATTATATCCTGGTTTTTTGCAGGGGACTCGTCTTCAAGAATCTTTTTATAATACTCTTTGGCCAATTTAAAATTTCCCGTACCCTCATAAGAGAGTGCCAGATTGTAAAGAAATCCTTTGTTCTCAGGGTCGAGTTTTAAGGCAACACTGTACGTCTCAACAGCCCTTTTATATTTTTTTTGAAGAAGGTAGATGTTTCCAAGGCTATTATGGGCTCCTGAGTGGTCAGGGTAAATTCTGAGTGTCTCTTTGAATTCAACTAATGCTTTATCCAGCAATCCTTTTTCCGCATACATCATACCAAGGTTGCTATGAGCCATCCACGCCTTTGGATTTTTGTTGATAGCATCCCTAAGAAGGGTTTCCATGTCTTTATATATATGTCCCTGCTTCCAGGTCAATGCCCCGAAGATTAATAACACCGCCAGTCCCAGTCCCGCTCCTATTTTCTGCCAAGAAAATGTCTTTTTTGTTTGCGCCAAATCCAATTTTTCAAAATACAAGGCAGCTCCACACGTAATTAACGCAATTATTCCCATACTAGGAAGGTACTGGAAATGATCGCCTACAAAAGAGTAACGCATAAAGTAGAAATTAAAAAAACCGAGGGTAGGAAACAGGGTAATAATAAAGTAGCTTAATGCAATAAATACAGATTTTCCCCACGCAGTGTAGTTTTTTAAAGATGCTAAATACAAAATTAATAAAAGCGCTAAGGGAAAGTATGCGATAATTGATAACGGATCAATTTCCCAACGGGGATAAAAAAAAGTAAGATTATAAGGAAATAACAATTTGATAATATAAAACCATATGTTATACCCGGCTATAACTGTTCGCTCAAGCAGTCCAATAGACCATTCGGGACCTATGGCTCCTGAATGATATTGCTGTTCCCATATAGTCCATAAAGAGGCTAAGGCGGATAAAACAAAAAAAGGTACAATACTAAAAATGTCCTTTTTTTGCAAAGGACGGTTCAACCACCAATGAATAATGAGCAGGATTACAGGCAGCATTACTGTTGAAGGCTTGCTGAGAAGCGCTGCCAGAAACATTATTAATGTGGCTAAATACCACTGTCTTCTTCGGTTGTCCAGAAACCTAAGATAAAATAATAACGTTAAAAGGTAAAAAAAGCCTGACTGAACATTTTTAAGTTCTGTAATCCATGCTACTGATTCGACATGAACCGGGTGTAACGCAAATATTGCTCCTCCCAGCCATGCCCACTTAATACCCAATTGGTGGAATAGAAAACATAGCAGGATTGCATTGATTACATGAAGCAGTACATTAACAATGTGGAACCCCATTGGTTGTCCGCTCCATAACCGCCACTCTACCCAGAATGTTGTGAGGACCAGCGGGTAGTAAACGGCATCCGAGGTTGTCCAGATACGCTTAAAGCTTTCTTCTCCTATGACGGCCTTTTTTTTGGTGATATGCAGGTCATCATCCCAAATAAAATCACCATTTAATGCCGGTGAATATGCAAGGAAGGTCAGGAGAACAATTATTAAGAGGCCTGGCCATTGAGGGCGGTTCCAATTTAATGCTTTTTCTTTAAATGAGGATGCCATTCAACAAGGAGTATATGCGTATTTTTAAAATGATACAACTATGGATCAGGGAAACCCCAGGTTCCAGCCCCATGGTCTGTTTTTAGGTGAAGAGAATGAAAAAAAGTGAGATCAGGCATGTGTTTGCCGGATGGATCAGTAAATACTAAACGGTTTGATGATTTTTTATTAAATGTAAATCTCAGTTTATTTTTTTCAGGAAATGAGGATTGGCCAAAAGGTTCATATCCTTTTAAAAAGCCTTGATAATAATAAATGTCTTTTAAAGGAGCCCTCCATTTGTAGTTAATCGTAAGGTATAAATCATTCAAAGGCTGATTAGAATCGTTTTCTATCTCAATGACATATTGAAGAGGATCTTTGTCGTCATAAGCAAGGTTGTTAATGTAATAATATGAAATTCGCACAAATTCAAGATTGTTTGGAATAATGATGTAACAGGGTGTCAGGTCTTTGTCCGTGGAAGTGCCACAGCCGAGTAGAGTAAATAAAAATAAGCTAATAAAAAAGATTTTTTTCATGAAGAAACCTTTATACAATTCGAGAAAAAAATTATATCATATTGAGTCAAATAATATTCCCAGTTTAGATGGATGTATAGGTATTGCCGGAAATATGTTGTTGAGAGAATGCTCATTTAAAAAAGATTTTTTTTATTATGTCCCGTAGATTTTTAAATTTTTACCTGCTCATATTTTTTATTTCCTTCCTTGGAGGTTGCGCTTCATATTATAAGCCTGCCGGTAAATTGTCTCCTTCTGACGCATTAAAAAAGATCGGTTGGTGGGGTCGTCCTAATTTATATGATGATTTGGACATGAGGTCACTCCTCGCTGCTATTGAAAAAAATAATAAGTTTTTGAATCGACTCCCTGCAGACAGGGTTTTCACGTATGGAAATCAAAAATACAGTGTTAAGGAGGTAAAGGAATCTTTCAGACATTTCATTTCGATTTTAAAAGAGTCTGAAGATAGATCGGACTTAAACTACAGGATAATACGAGATTTCAATATTTATACTTCTATTGGATTTGATAGCACAAAGAAGGTGCTTTTTACAGGGTATTACGAGCCGGTTATTAAGGGGAATTACAAGAAAACAGATGATTACCAATATCCAATTTATAGTAAACCGGATGATTTAATTGAAATCAAACTCGGAGATTTTAGGCGAAGTTTTAAAGGAAAAAGAATCATTGCACGTATAAAAGACGGGGCCGTGACTCCATACCACGATAGAAAATCAATTGACCTCTCTGGTTTTCTTTCAGGGCAGGGGCTTGAAATTGCCTGGCTGTCTGATCCGTTAGATGCCTTTTTTCTTCATATACAGGGTTCAGGCATAATAAAGATGCCGGATGGCTCTAAAATAAACGTTAATTATGCTGCAGCGAATGGAAGAGAATATCGAAGCATAGGCAGACTTTTGATCAAGGAGGGGAAAATACCTAAAGAGATGATGTCAATGAAAGCAATACGCGAGTATCTGAAATCTAATCCTGAGGAGATGGAGAGAGTTCTTTTCCACAATGAGAGTTATATTTTTTTCAGAGTTGTGGAGCAGGGCCCTATAGGGAGCACAGGAGTTCCGGTAACAGCAGGAAGGTCTATTGCATCTGATACGAGAATTTTCCCAAAAGGCGGATTGGCGTTTATTGAAACGGAGATTCCTATAACGGATGTAGAAGGAAATGTTACAGGATGGGAAAATATTTCACGGTTTGTGGTAGCCCAGGATGCAGGTGGAGCAATTAAAGGGCCAGGGCGTGTCGATATTTTTTTTGGTACGGGAAAAGAGTCAGCAAAGCTGGCTGGCGCCATGAACAGAGAAGGGAGGCTATTCTTTCTTATAAAAAAAAGAAAACAGTAGGATTTTTTTAATATTGATATTTTAGAAATCTATTGATATATTGGGGGTTTGAGATATCAAAATTTAAATTAAAGGGGAAGTGAAAAAGTGGTTTTTAACATGATAGCTGGTATGTTTTCAACTGACCTTGCAGTAGACCTTGGTACTGCAAATACCTTAGTCTATGTAAAGGGGAAAGGTATAGTATTAAGAGAACCGTCAGTTGTAGCAGTTTCTCAAGGAAACGGTAAAGTGCTTGCGGTTGGGGCAGAAGCCAAACAGATGCTGGGAAGAACTCCCGGTAACATTCAGGCAATAAGGCCGATGAAGGACGGTGTAATCGCAAACTTTGAAATAACAGAGTCCATGATCAGGCACTTCATCCAGAAAGTGCATAACCGGAAAGCTCTTGTAAGGCCAAGGATTATTATTGCGGTTCCGTCGGGAATTACGCAGGTGGAAAAAAGGGCTGTGCGAGATTCAGCAGAATCAGCGGGTGCACGGGAGGTCTATTTGATTGAGGAACCCATGGCAGCAGCCATTGGAGTCGGTCTTCCTGTTCAGGAACCGTCGGGAAATATGATTGTAGATATTGGAGGTGGCACGACTGAAGTTGCTGTTATTTCCATGTCGGGCATTGTTTTTAGCAAATCTGTTAGAGTTGCTGGAGATGTAATGGATGAAGTGATCGTCAATTACATCAAGAAAAAATACAACCTTCTTATAGGAGAGCGAACAGCAGAGAATATAAAGATTAAAATTGGTAACGTACATCCCACTGGTAACAACGAGTCATTTGAAGGAAAAGGAAGGGATCTTGTGGCAGGTATTCCTAAAACACTCCTCATTACAGAAGACAATGTACGCGAGGCATTGGCGGAAACTATTAATCAGATTATTCATGCTGTGAAGGTAACCCTGGAAAGAACACCACCGGAATTAGCGGCTGATATTGTTGATAAAGGCATTGTTCTTGCCGGTGGAGGTTCACTGATCAAGGGACTGGATATTCTTCTTCGGGAGGAAACCGGCTTACCTATAAGCTTGGCGGAAGACCCTCTTTCTGCGGTTGTATTAGGAACCGGAAAAGTTCTTGATGAAATAGAACTTTTAAAGAAAGTTTCTATATGAGGAACAATATACTCAAAAAAAAAAAATCTTTATTTTTGTCTTTATATGTTTTTTTTCCCTCCTGATTATTTCGTTCAGCGCTAAAACCACAATCCCAACTTTTTTAGAGAAAGCGGTTGTTTCTATCGTTTCTCCATTACAGTCGCTGTTTTTCCATTCGATCAGAAAGATTCAAAATATATGGCACAATTATATTTCATTAACCCAAGTTAGAAAAAACAATCTATATCTCAATGAAGAGATTAAAAAATTAAAACATGAGGCCCTGAAATATACAGAACAAAATAAAACTTTTGAGCGTCTCAGCAAAATGCTGAAATACAAATTGGGATCAGAAAGAGAAATGATTTTAGCTTCTGTTGTAGGTTCGGATGCTATAAGCTGGTCTAATATGATTACAATTAATAGAGGATTTAAAGACGGTTTAAAGAAAAACATGGCGGTAGTTACTTACGAGGGACTGGTGGGACATATTGTTCAAACGGTTCCGTTTTACTCGAAAGTCCTTTTAATTACTGATGTGAGAAGTGCGGTAGATGCCTTAGATCAAGATAAACGAACGAGAGGAGTTGTTGTTGGGAAAGGGAGTGATATTTGTGAAATGAAATATATTTCGCATGATGCTGACATTAGGGTAGGGTCCCCCGTTATTTCTTCCGGATTAGGCGGAGTGTTTCCTAAAGGTTTATTGATAGGAAGAGTAAGCAAGGTAGAAGAGACTAAAAAAGGTTTGTTTAGAAATGTTGTTGTAACCCCATCTGCCAAAATTTCATTTCTTGAAGAAGTCTTTGTGCTGAAATGAATGTTATAGCTAATATATTTTTTATAGTTCTGCTATTTGTATTCCAGACGACTTTTCTCCACAGCTTTACTATTATGGGAGTTAGGCCTGATATTGTTTTAATACTAACTTTTTTTATTAGTGTTAATTTAGGAGAAGGTAGAGGAGCGATATCAGGGTTTACATTAGGGCTTATCCAGGATTGTTTATCAAGCAATTTGTTAGGCATGAATGCTTTTTCGAAAGGAATTGTTGGTTTTATTTTTGGTTATTTAAGAGATAAAATCTTTTTTGAAAATACCTTTTCACAATTCACTTTTATACTTTTAGCGTCCCTCGTTGATTCAGTCATTATATCGCTAATTGTATTCCTGACGATTCCGGATAAAACACAGATGGCAATAGTGCTGAATAAACTATTATTGTCATCTGTTTACACAACTTTAGTCGCACCTTTATTTATTCTGATATTTAGGGATAAAGTGGTCGTTTTCTCTAAAAAAAGAAGGCGAGAGTCGGCGATTAAATAGGAAACTAATAATTAGATAACGCGAAGCAGATTGCTACGAATTTTCTTCTGTTAAAAATAATATTGAAGATTTTACCATGAAATTTGAATCTTACAATCCTTTGCTGATTGAACATCTTAAAAGAAAAATAACTTTTTTTCTTTTTGTGATCATTATTTCTTTTGGAGTATTGATTTTGCGAATATGGCATTTACAAATTCTTCAAAAAGATGTTCTTCAGACGTTGTCAGAGAATAATCGGACAAAAAAAGTATTACAATCAGATTATCGAGGCAAAATATTTGATACAAACAATCGTGTAATTGTTGATATCAGGTCATCTTTTAACCTTTATATTACTCCAGAAAACGCAAATGATATTAAAGGCATTTATAAAATTATCAGCCAGCGCCTTAGTATGGATGAAAAGGAATTTCACCAAACAGTTAAAACAGCGCCTTCCTATAAAGATATATTGATCGAAAGGGATTTAAGCAGGGAAGACGTGGCATTTATAGAAGAACATAAAATAGATTTACCCGGTATTTTTTTTAAAGTGGAGCCGTTGCGAAATTATAGAGAAGACAATCTAGCCGCCCATATTTTAGGCTACGTTGGTGAGATAAGCAAGACTCAACTTGCTGCTGCAAAAAATTCAGGTTATCAGCAGGGGGACTATATAGGACAATACGGATTGGAGAAGATTTATGAAAACACCTTGAGAGGCAAAAAAGGGAGTAAAGAGATAGAAGTAGATGCTTCCGGGAGGGAACTTAAAATTTTACATCAGGTTTTTCCAAAACAGGGACAGAACCTTGTTTTGACCATCGATGTAGAAATTCAAAAAATAGTGGAAAAATTACTTTTAGGAAAAGAAGGGGCGGTTGCTGTATTAGACCCGAATTCAGGCGCTATTTTAGCTATGTCAAGTAGCCCTTCTTTTGATCCAAATTTGTTTGCAGGAAAGTTTTCTAAAACAGCATGGAATGCGCTTAGCTATGATAAGTTGCATCCCTTACAAAATAGGGCAATACAGGGGCAATATGCGCCGGGTTCTGTTTATAAAATCATTACAGCAGCCGCGGGGCTGGGTGAAGGCATGGTCGATGAAAAGTTTACGACTGTTTGCAAAGGAAAGTTTAAACTTGGGAATAGAAATTACAGGTGTTGGAGAAAAGGGGGTCATGGGGAAGTCAATTTGCATAAAGCTATGGTTCAATCCTGCGATGTTTTTTTCTATGAATTGGGGTATCGCCTTGGTATCGATGCGTTGGCAAGGTACGCGTATGGATTTGGGTTTGGGCAAAAAGCTGGATTTGAGCTTCCGGGAGAAAAAAAGGGATTGGTACCTTCGAAAAACTGGAAAATAGAAAATAGAAATGAGCCGTGGTATCCAGGGGAAACGATATCCGCGTCGATTGGACAAAGTTATAACTTGGCAACTCCCCTTCAGATGGCAAACCTTATTAATGCTGTTGCAAATGGTGGCACCCTCTGGAAACCTTTTGTTCTTAAAAAAATTATTACTAATGATGGAACTGTGATAAAAAAAATAAGCCCGCAAATTTTAAAAAAACTTCCGGTATCTGAAGAGCATTTGAATATTATCCGAAAAGCTTTATCAGGTGTTGTTGTTGAAAAAAGGGGCACGGGATACCGCGCAAGAATTCCTGGAATTACAGTTTCCGGAAAGACAGGTACATCTCAGGTGATTCAATTGAAAAGTGATGAGGAAGAGGAAGAAAAAGAGGAAATCCCTTATGAATTCAGGGATCATGCGTGGTTTGTAGCGTTTGCGCCTTCTGAAAACCCTCAAATTGCTGTTTCCGTGATTATTGAACATGGCGGGCATGGCGGCAGTGCCTCTGCGCCGGTCGCAAGAGAAATTATAAAAAAATATTTTCAATTATATCCTTTAAAAAATGTTTGATCGCCGTATAGTCTCAAGTTTCGATTGGACGATTCTAATTCTTACCTTAATTATTTCATCTGTAGGTATCGTGTTTATTTATAGCGCTATGCACGGTGTAGCAAGTGACAGTTTAAAAAAACTTTACATTAAACAAATTATATGGGTTTCTTATGGTCTAGCATGTTTATTAATTGTATTGCTTTTTGATTACAGACATTTAGCGAAATTTTCCTACTTAATATATTTTTTCTTGTTGATATTACTGGCTTTTGTCCTGTTGTTTGGGAAGAAAGTTTCAGGAGCTCAACGATGGCTAACTATTGGAAATTTTACTTTTCAAGTATCGGAGATGGCTAAGATAATTCTTATAATTACTCTGGCGAAATACTTTGAAGGCGGAAAGCTTATTGGTGATTACAAATTAAAAAATTTTATTATCCCGGGCATTTTAACTACTATTCCATTTATTTTAATTGTCAAACAGCCAGATCTTGGTACTTCAATGGTCTTGCTTTTTATTTTGTTTGTGATGATTTTGATTGTAGAAACTCATCCGAAAACTTTACTTTTAATAATAGGCACTTCTATTTTAATTTTACCTTTGTCATGGTTTTTTTTAAAAGATTACCAGAAAGAACGGTTGCTTACTCTCATTGATCCAAATATTGACCCCCTTGGTTCCGGCTATCATATATTGCAATCCAGGATAGCAATTGGTTCCGGTGGATTCTGGGGAAAGGGTTTGATGGCGGGGACTCAAAGCAGGTTACATTTTTTACCGGAACAGCATACCGACTTTATTTTTTCTGTGCTGGCAGAAGAGATGGGGTTTGCGGGAAGTTGCGTACTATTGATTTTATATTTGTTATTTTTTATTAAGGCGTTAGATCTCATATCCAAAGTCAGAGATCGGTTCGGAATGCTTTTGGGATTAGGAATTATCAGTACATTATTTTTTTATGTGGTGTTTAACTTGGGCATGACTATCGGGTTGTTTCCTGTAGTAGGAATACCACTCCCTTTAGTGAGTTATGGTGGATCTTCCATTGTGTCAACATATATAGCAATTGGAATTATTTTAAATATTGGGATGAGGAGGTCATTCATTGAATAGCCAGGGGCGGTTAAATTATGAAGATCTACTTCCTTTTGTTAGAAAACCATCTCAATATATTGGAGAAGAGGTAAATTCTATTAAAAAGGATTTAAAAAAGATGCAAGCTTCTATCGCCCTGGTTTTTCCTGATAAATATGAGATTGGCATGTCGCATCTTGGTTTAAAAATTCTTTATCATATTGTTAACAAAAGAGAAGAATTTGCCGCGGAAAGGGTTTTTGCGCCTGATCTTGATTATGAAGGGTTGTTGAGAGAAAAATGTATGCCTCTGGCAAGTTTAGAAAACAAGCTACCTTTAAACAAATTTGATATTATTGGTTTCACATTACAGTATGAAATGAGCTACACCAATGTTCTTAATATGTTGGATTTAGGCCATGTTCCACTTTTAAGTAAAGACAGGGGAGAGGATCACCCGCTAATTATAGGTGGTGGTCCATGCGCTTACAATCCTGAACCACTTGCCGATTTTTTCGATTGCTTTATCGTAGGCGATGGTGAGGAAGTTATTATCAAAATTCTTAAACTGTTTGTTGAGTCTAAAAAGAAAAAGGAAACAAAAAATCAAATCCTCCGGCGATTAGCTAGAATAAAGGGAGTTTATATTCCTTCAATGTTTACAATTGAGTATTCTGAAGAAGGGAATATTAAACAAATTAAACCTGAAGATAGCAGGTATGCAAAAGTTGAAAAAATAATTTTGCTGGATCTTGATAAGGCAGACTATCCCGTAGCGCCGGTAGTGCCCTTTGCTAAATTGGTTCATGACAGGGTTTCTATAGAAATAGACAGGGGTTGTACCCAGGCCTGCCGATTTTGTCAGGCGGGATTTATCTATCGTCCAGTTAGAGAAAGAACGGTCGAAAAGATTTTAGAGCTTTCGGCAAATTCTATGGATAAAACAGGTTGCAGTGAGATTTCTCTTCTCTCTCTTAGCTCGGGAGATTATTCGAAAATAGACAGACTGCTTCCGGAATTTATTCGCTCTTTTTCTTCATCTAATATTTCTCTTTCGTTACCGTCGCTGCATCCGGGGACAATTAAAAAGGATATGATTGATTGTATGAGATTATCAGAAAAGGGTGGGATTACTATTTCAGTTGAATCCGGTAGTCAGCGGCTGAGAAATATTTTAAATAAAAAAATAACCGAAGAAGAAGTTCTTACAGCAACAGAAAACTTTGCTCTAGCGGGATGGAAGACTATTAAACTTTACTTTATGGTCGGTCTACCAACTGAAACTGATGATGACCTGGAAAAAATTCACTTAATTTGCAAAAAGGTGTTTTTCAATGCAAAGCGAAAGAATCCAAAGTTCAAGAAGCTAAATATAAGTATTTCGTTTTTTGTGCCTAAACCTCATACACCTTTCCAGTGGGTTTCTCAGATCAATTCTGTTTCTGCGGAGAAAAAACTTAAATTTATTAAAAGCAAATTTAAATCACGGTCGAAATACAAAATTAAGTGGCAGAATCCTAAGCTAAGCTTTTTAGAAGGTGTGTTTGCACGCGGAGATCGTCGGCTTGGAAAAGTTTTGCTTCATGCCTTTCAACTTGGTTGTAAATTTGATGGCTGGTCGGAGCGATTTGACTTTGATAGCTGGATAGTGGCATTTGAAAAAGCTCGAATAGACCCGACGTTCTATACTCAAAACAGGACTGATAAAAATGAGATATTTCCGTGGGACTTAATCGATATTGGTGTAAAAAAAGAGTATTTGTTTAAAGAATATTTGCGATCAAAAGAAGAAATAAAAGAAAAGGATTGCCGCAAAGGGAAGTGCCTTATGTGTGGTCTTGAGAAAATATGTGCTGATATAGAACCCCAGAGACACAAAGACGCGACATTTTGTTCTCAAGCTGGAGCCTGGGAACAAGATAAGAACTTTGCACATCAGCGTTTCAGCGATTCTATTTTTAAATATCGTATTCAGTTTACAAAAACATATCTGGCAAGATTTTTATCCCATTTAGAAATAAGTTCTCTGCTGGTTAGGGCTCTTCGTAGAGCAAAAATTCCGGTTGATTATTCAAAGGGTTTTCATCCTCGCCCGAGAATCTCATTTGCTTTTGCATTGCCGGTTGGGATGGAAAGTAAAGAAGAATTGTTTGATATATTTTTAACAGCAAAGATGAGACCAGATTCTATAAGAAGTAAGTTAAATAATGTGATGCCTATACGGCTGGGAATCCATTCGATAATGGAAATTCCATTGAATTCCAAGCCGTTGTCAGTTATAAATAATAAGATCCATTTTAAGATATATATTAATGGAATAAAGGAAATTCAACCATTAGATTTACCTTTACATGAGAAACGGCTTACCGAGTTTTTATCCCGAAACAAAATAAATATTTTTTCTGAAAAAGACGGAGAAATGGAAGAGATATTTTTCAACTCATGGTTTGATAGTCTGAAAATTCAATCATTGAGTAAAAAGGGATTAATCCTGAAACTGGTTGCTAAAGTAAACGATGGGAGGCTTTTATCACCTCATAAAATATTGAGTACCCTCTATCCGGAGTTAAAAAATGATAGGGGGAATTACCGAATGGTAAAAGAGGCCGCTTATTATGTCGTCTGAAATTATTATAAATGCCAGCCCCAGAGAAACTCGAGTTGGTGTAATGGAAAACCAGGTAGCAGTGGAATTCTACATTGATCATAAAAAGGATGAAGACATTGTAGGAAATATTTACAAAGGCCGGGTTACTCGTGTTTTGCCGGGTATGCAGGTGGCGTTTGTTGATATTGGGCTGGGGAAGGCCGGTTTTCTTTATGTATCTGATGTTGATATAATTGATATAATGGAAGAGCATGAAAGCCTTTTAACTAAAAAAGATAATGAAGATACGGAAAAGGAAGATATCAATTTTCAAAGAAGAAGAAATAATAAAGATTTTGACCGTTCATATTTGATAGAAGAAGTTTTGCAGGAAGGTCAGGAAATTTTGGTGCAGGTATCAAAGAACCCTCTCGGGACTAAGGGAGCAAGAATTACAACATATATAACACTGCCGGGGAGATATTTAGTTTTCATGCCTACCATAGATCATATTGGAATTTCGAGAAGAATTGAAGATGAGGAAGAACGTAAAAGATTGAAAAAAGTGATTCAGGATATAAGAGGTAATGGTGCAGGTTATATAGTTCGTACAGTAGGCGAGGGGAAGAACAAGGAAGAATTTGAATCAGATGTTAATTTTCTCGGTAAATTGTGGTCGGATATTAAAAGCAAGGCAGAAAACAGCATGGTCCCTGCTTTAATTTATAAAGACCTGGATTTAATATATCGTACGCTGAGGGACCTATTCACTCAAGATGTGGACCAGTTAATAGTTGACTCGCCTCAGGTTTACCAGCGTTGCCTGGATTTTGCCGATTCGTATATGCCAGGTTTTAAATCTATGGTAAAACTGCATAATGAAAAAGAACCCATTTTTGAAGCGTACGGACTTGAAATGGAAATTGAAAAAGCGCTTAGAAGGAAAGTATGGTTGAAGTCAGGGGGGTATATAACAATTGACCAGACAGAGGCCCTGGTTGCGATTGATGTTAATACGGGAAAATATGTTGGAAAGGAGAATCCTGAGGAGACAATACTCAAGACAAACTTGGAGGCGGCAAAAGAGATTGTCTGCCAATTGCGGTTGAGAAACATAGGTGGTTTAATCGTCATTGATTTTATTGACATGGAGAGTGATAGCAACAAAGAAAAAGTTTTTCAAGTTTTAGAACAGGCGGTTAAGACGGATCGATCCAGGACAAATATCTTAAAAATATCTGAATTGGGTTTGGTCGAAATGTCCCGTCAAAGAGTTCGAGAAAGTATTAACCGTATTCTCTGTCAGCCTTGCCCGTACTGTGATGGAAAGGGGAGTATTAAGTCTTCCAAAACTATTTGCTATGAAGTTTTTGATAAAATTCAAAGAGCAATGGAAAACAATAACTCTAATAAGAAAAAAATATTAATTAATGTTCATCCTCAAGTGGCAGATTTGTTGCTTGGGGAAGAAAGCGACTACTTGGATCGAATGGAAGGAAATTTAGATAAAAAAATAATTGTTAAGGCGGATTATGATATGCACCAGGAACAATACGAATTAACTGAAATATGAGGGAGTTACTGTTATGAAGAAATTGCCAGAAATGATTTAATAACCGATCATATTGAGCTGGAAATTCCAATGATCGATCCCTCATTACAACCTCAGAAAAAAATATTCAGGGTTATATAATCAGTGCAAAAGATGAGAGAAGAACCGTAGGATTGTGGGACATTGTTTATCTCGATGTAGAAAAAAGTCAAGGAGTTACACTTGGAGATAGGTTTATTGCCTATAAAAGTAAAGAGGAGACAACAGGCACCTTTTCCAAGAAGGTTATTTTTCAATATTCCAAAGTTACACTTGGAGAATTAAAACTTATTTCTACAAGGGATGAAACTGCTACTGCTTTTCACCGAGAAATAAAATAATGGCAAAGCAAAAATCTATATCAGTACCAATTTCTAAAAAAAAAGCGCCAAAGTATTTCAATAATGTTTTTATCTCTGTTGCGAACTCGATTGCAAAAAAAGTTGGGGCAAATTCCGTTCTCATTTATGCGGATTTTTCTGATAATCTTGATCAGTTTAAAGAATTAAATTCTAAGAGTAGTATTATATTAGCAACCAAGGATGAGGAAACATATACAAAAGCGAAAAAAATATTTAAAAATGTTCTTAGAGTTCCAAAAGTAAACTTAACCAGAATAGGGAAAATCAAGATATCCGTAATGAAGGCTGTTTCTGCGGGTCTTGTTGTTTCCGGAGATAAAATAGTTTGTTTATCAGGGGTACAACAATTTGGTTATTTTGATAATCTTATAGTCCTAGATATTGGGAAGGAATTTGAGGTATTCACTTCTGCAAACCTCCCGGGGAAAAAGGACAAGCTAAAGCCGGAAGTTTTCGAATCCGTTCTAACGTTGGCTATAGAACTGGCAAACCAGGGACGTGAAGGTAGGCCAATTGGAACTATATTTGTTATAGGGAGCCATGAGAAGGTATTGCAGTTTTCCCGCCAGCTGATTATAAACCCATTCCAGGGATACCAGAAGGGTGAGCGAAATATTATGGACCCACAATTAAGAGAGACAATTAAAGAGTTTTCTGCTTTGGACGGAGCGTTTGTTATTCAAGATGATGGAGTTGTAACTTCGGCTGGAAGATATCTCAGCGCTGCGCTGAATAAAGAAGAATTTCCCCAGGGATTAGGGAGTCGGCATGTTGCCGCAGCAGGGATTACTTCTGTTACAAATGCGACGGCTATTGTTATTTCCGAATCTACTGGAACAGTTCGAATCTATAAAAAAGGGACTATTTTTATGGAGATCGAAAAACCAACCAAAAAATATCTTAATACTTAGCGCGGTATAGCCGCAATCAGAAGAGATAAATTTACCACAAAGACTCTAAACGCAAAGGAAAGGATGAATGGAGAAGGCGGGGAGACGGAGAAAAACGGATTTTTTTCTTTTCTTCACTCTCTCCATTTATCCTGAATCTTTTTGTGACTTAGTGGCTAATTATTTTAATGTCTTAAAAAAATCAGAATGAACAGAAAAAAAAATATTTTAGTTACGGGAGGAGCAGGATTCATAGGCCGATGGGTTGTTAAAAGGCTTCTTGAGAAAGATTGCTGTGTCTGGATTATTGATAATTTAGAAAATGGAAGTGAAGAAAATTTGAGTGAATTCAAAAACGATAGAAACCTCAAGGATTTGATAGTAGGGGATGTTGTCAATAGAAATGACATTTTACCTTTTTTTGAAGAAAAGGTTGATATTTGCATTCATCTTGCAGCCCAAATAAATGTACATGAAAGTTTGAAAAACCCATCTAAATCTTTTTTTTCAAATGTAATTGGGACTTATAATATTCTTGAAGAAGCCAAAAAACACAATGTAAAAGTTGTTCTCATTGGTACTTGCATGGTATATGATATGGCAAATAATGGGGCTATCAGTGAAAACAGCCCCGTAAAACCTGCGTCCCCTTATGCGGGTTCAAAACTGGCGGCTGAGAACCTGGCAGACTCTTATGCCCGTGGATTGGGTCTTCCTGTTGTTATATTACGTCCTTTTAACACATACGGACCTTTTCAAAAGAGCAACATGGAGGGAGGGGTGGTTTCTATTTTTATAAAGAACTTTCTGGAGAATAAACCCCTTCCCGTGTTTGGAGATGGAACTCAGACAAGAGATCTCCTGTATATAGAAGATTGTTCGGATTTTATTGTCAGGGCTTCATTTTCCGATAAAACCAATGGAGAAGTGCTGAATGCAGGTCTCGGGAAAGATATTGCTATCAAAGATCTGGCGCTTATGGTTTGCAAAGATTCTAGTAAGATTCAATTTGTCCCGCACATTCATCCGCAGTCAGAAATAAAAAGATTAATATGTAATTATTCTAAAGTGAAAAGACTTCTTAACTGGGAACCTCTGACGAGCCTCGAAAAAGGAATTGAAAAAACTAAGGAATGGATCAAAGCAAATTATCTATTGGTATAACTGGATCTCATGGATTTGTCGGGAGTCACCTAACAAAAGCTCTGGAAAAATCAGGAAAATATGATTTGGTGCCTTTGGCTCGAAAACACAATAATCTTATGGATGAAAAGAGCCTTAAATCTTTTGTTTCAGGGCGCGACATAATATTTCATACAGCCGGGGCAAATCGAGACACTAATGCAAACCTTATTCGCGTAAATGTTTTAGGAACACTGAACCTTCTGGAAGCAATTAAACATTATAGTGAAAAGAAAGTAAAATTTATCTTTGTCTCATCTATTCAAGTTTACACCCCCTCATTTAGCAATTTAGCTATTAAAGAAGAAGATCAACACTTTTTCCCTGACTCAGCATTTGGAATATCTAAAATGACTGCTGAAAAATTAGTTTGCCTGTATGACTTAAATTCGATCATTTTTAGAGTTTCCAATATTTACGGTCCTTTTAGCAAACCGCATTACAATTCGGTTATTGCAACTTTTTGTTACCTGATAGCAAACAACAAAACTGTTCAAATCAATGGAGATGGAGAACAAGGTAGAGATTTTATTTATATTTCAGATGTGGTTGATGCTCTTGTTAAGGCCATTGATTATAAATGTGCAAATAAAGAGGTCTTCAATATGGGTTCTGGAAAGTTAACTACTTTAAATAAATTTATAAAAATTATTAAAAAATTATTTAAAATTGATGCTAAGATCAAATATATATCCCATAGGCAGGAAGCTTCCGGATGTGTTTTGACAAACAATGAAAAAATTCACTCGAAATTAAACTGGGAGCCTAAGGTAAATCTTGAAAATGGATTAAAAAAAACTTATCCATTTTTTCAGAACTATAAATAAATCTTATGATAAAAGTTCACCCCTGAGATTGCTCAGTGCGCAAAAAATTATGCAGGGATCAGGAATCGGATTTTTTATTCATGAACCGCGATAACTGAACCCTGATGCATCAATGATTCATCTTTGCGATCTTAGCGCCTCTGCGGTTAGATAGATTATTTTATTTTTTTTATGATTAAAGGTTTAATAATAAATAAATTAGATGTTAAAAGTGACGAAAGAGGTTGGTTGGCGGAAATTCTCCGGAAAGAAAATCTTCGAGGGAAAAATGATTTTGGACAAATACTTATTACTGTGGCAAAGCCCGATGTTACTAAGGGTAATCATTATCACAAAAGAAAACATGAGTGGTTTTGTGCAATAAGAGGGAGAGGGAAACTTCTTTTAAAAGATGTTACTTCCGATGAATGTCAGGAGGTTTTGATGGGTGATGAAAACATGGTAGCTGTAAAAATACCTCCAAACGTGATCCATGCGATTCAAAATATAGGCGATAAAATGTTGTATCTTTTGATTTATATTGACGAGCCTTTTAACCAGCAAGACCCGGATACCTTTTCAGGCAAACCTAATCCCTAAAATTATTAAATCTAAGCTTTAAAATATCCCATAACATTTTTGAAGAATCTCGTACTATTTTAAGCTTGCTTTCTGGAGAGTTGTACCAGCGGACCGGGACTTCTTTTACCCTTATGTCTTGCTTTTTGGCAATAAACAATAATTCAACGTCAAAGGAAAATCTGCAAACCTTTGAAGATTGAAAAACTTCTAATGCGGCATCTCTTTTAAAACATTTAAATCCACACTGAGTATCATGATAGTTTAAATTCAAAATCACACGAATGATCTTGTTAAAAGTCTTTCCCATAAGTTCACGGTACCACCTTTGATGCATCTCAACTTGAGATTCAGGTAAAGCTCTTGAGCCTATGGCAATTTGGTAGCCATTTTTAATCCAGCCGATCAATTTGTCAGTTTCTTCAATAGGAGTTGATAGATCCGCATCCGTAAATAAAATAATATCTCCCTTGCTTTTTAAAACACCTTTTTTTACAGAGAATCCTTTTCCTTGATTTCTACCATTTCTCAAAACAATAAGATTGTGGATATTTTGAGAATATTTTGATAGCAAGTTTAATGTCTTATCTTTGCTGCCGTCGTCTATTATTATTATTTCAAAATCATAATTCTGTTTTTTGAGGAAGCTGTGTATTTTTGTTAATGAAGTACCGATTCTATTCTCTTCATTGTATGCAGGAATAACGATGGATAGATACATATATATAAAGTATCAAAAAAAGTTCTAACTGCAAAAATTATTTAGAAAATGTTTAGTAAATGCATTAATAGCAATTTGTTGGGAGTTTAGCAAGCGGATACAAAACAAAATAAAACCTTTAATAACAAAGTATGCTAAAATAATCTATTCTACGCTCCCCCTAGTATTTGAATTGGTGCATACATGATCTTGTTTATGCTATTCCCCTGCAAGGTTAATTTGAATAAGTAATTACTAGATCTATTTAATATTTATATGCTTAAAAAGCTTGTCACTGTGATTGTAGTAAACTGGAATGGGAAACAGCATCTTGAAGATTGTTTTTCTTCTCTTTTAAAACAGGATTATCCTGCTCTGGAAATTATTATGGTGGATAATGCTTCTAATGACGGTTCTGTAGAATTTGCAAAAAAAAAGTTCTCATCTATTAAGATAATTAAAAATCAAATTAACATTGGCTTTGGGCCAGCAGTGAACAAAGGCATGGCCATAGGAAAAGGGGAGTACTTACTTTTTCTTAATAATGATATTTCTCTGGAACCTGATTGTATTTCAAAGCTCACTAAATCAATGGAAATATCGGATATTGGAGGAGCTATTCCAAAAATATTATTTTTTGATAAAAGAGATGTAATAAATTCATTTGGAGTTGATGTAAACTATGTAGGGATAGCATGCCCCAGGTTTATTTATGAGAAGGACAGTGAATCTTTGAAGGAAGAAGAGGTGCCATGCGGAGGCATATTTATGTTTCACAGAAATATTTTAAAAAAAGTAAGAGGCTTTGATGAGTCTATCTTTTTTTATCATGAAGATCATGACTTGTCCTGGAGAATCCGGCTAACCGGGAAGAGATTAATTGTAAACCCTAAAGCTGTCATTTACCATAAATATCATTTTAGCCGTAACAAGGACAAATTTTATTATTCAGAAAAGAACAGGCTTTACCTCCTGTTAAAAAATTATAACTTAAAGACTTTAGTACTTATATTACCTGCAGCATATCTGGTTGAAATAGCAGAATTATATTTTGCCCTTTCTCAAGGATGCTTTATAAAAAAAATCAAAAGTTACTATGAGATACTTACGATGGTACCTTCTATTATTAAGAGGCGAAAATTTGTCCAAAAAACACGGATGATACCAGATAAAGAAATTGTTAAAATATTTCAAGGCAAGTTAGTTGTGAGCGGGATAAAACATCCTTTACTGGATAATTTTTTAAGCCCTATGGTTAATTTATACTGGAAACTCATTAAAGGGTTCATTTGATGATAGCCGTTTTAAAAGAAACATTAGGAAGATTGTTTTATATCCTTCCTTCCATGCCTGATCAGGTACAAATTGAGATAACAAATCAATGTAACCTTGACTGTAATATGTGTCCAAGAGAGGACCTTGGTGTGGAATTTAAGCATATGCGGATGGACCTGTTTAAAAGGATAATTGATTGTTTAAATGGAGTCCGCTTAATCACATTAACTGGTTGGGGTGAGCCTTTTATGCATCCGCACATTTTCGACATGATTGAAATTTGCAAAAAAAAAGGCATTGAGGTCCAATTGACTACAAATGGTGTATTCTTTAATGATTCCATTTTAAAGAAAATTATAAGTTCTGAACTCGATTCTATATCATTTTCCATGGATTCACTAAATGGATCTTCAAAGTTTGGGCATAAAAATAATGACGCTCAAAAAAATATAATAAAGCTATTAAAAGCAAGGAATGGATGTAAGCCAAAAGTTACTATACAGTCTACTTTACAGAAAAATGGAGAAGAAGAAATATATAATCTTATCCAGTGGGGCTCCTATGTAGGCATTGATAGAGTTAACTTGGGGCGCTTGGATCAACGCTTTAATGAAAAACTCACGAGACCTTCCAGAGAAGAAGAAAAGGAAATAGTGATAAAGGCGAACAAGTTAGGGAAAAAGTGCGGTATTGAGGTCGATTGTATTCATTATTCTGTGGGAAAAGGAATTCAAAAGGAAATTTACAAAATTTTAAAAAATGCTCTTCACTGTTTTGGAAAATATTGTCTTAAAACTTACACGTATGTATATATCAATTTATACGGAGATGTTACGCCATGTTGCGGACTCCCTCGATATAAGATTGATAATATTCTTCAGAAGGAATTGAAGGATATATGGCATGATAAAAAATTTATAGAATTTCGAGAAAAACAGACTGAAATTTGTGGGAAGTGTGACCTTTGGAATATTAAATATCTGTCTTAGATACAAATCTTAATTTAGCCACAGAATGACTTATTTGTGACAATTCGTGTTTATTCGTGGCTAAAAAATCTGTGAAAGTGTTTAGCGAACGCATTCCCCGCTGCTTGCGGCGGGGTTAGAGAGCGAACTTAAAAAAATTATACTCTCCACTGAAGATTCCCTGCGGCTTGTCACAGGGAGTTTCAATTTCTGTGTTTTTCTGTTGCTGATTTTTTAATTTTATATATATGGGCAGACTAAGACAACAATTATACACCCATAAAAAATTATTCTTTTTAATTTTTTTAAGTATTGTTTTAATTTTTCCGAGGCTTGGCGAGAATGTCTTGCAAATCGACGAAGCGGGAGATTCCTTTCACAGCCTCACAACGCTAAAATTTGGTTATCCTGCTATCAGCGATGGGATAAATGAGTTTGGCCGTAACATTTCTCCAGATGGAATTTTGAAACTACAGCCCTGGTTCACTTTTTATGTAAGGGCGTTGTCACTATATTTATTTGGCCAAAATTCATTTGCGGCGCGCTTTCCTTCGGCGTTGCTCGGTGTTTTATCGGTTCCTTTGCTGTATCTTTTAACTTTTAAACTTTCCCAACGTCAAAATGAAGCCTTCATAGCAACCTTACTGTTTATTTGTTCCGTTCCTCTTTTATTATATTTTAGAACAGCTCGATACATCGCCTTTCAAATACCATTTACATTGTTAATAATATGGTTTTATATTCAAATGCTCGAGCATAAAAAGTGGAGCGCTACGGGCTTTACTTTATCTTCAGTCTTACTTTTTCATTCCATGTATGTAGTATGCGCAGGAGTTTTAACGGGGATACTTTTACATCTAATTGCTTATGAGAGGAATAAAAAACAGGTAAAACAATTTTTTCTCGTATTTCTTATAATTTTTTTCCTTACCGCCCCATGGATACTATACATATATCCAGTTTTCGAAACAGTAAACAGCTTCTATGCAACTGCCACTGGTATACCATATAAAACTGATATACCATCTTTAACAATACGTTTTTTTTCATTTTTTTTTCAAATTAACAATTATATATTCCCTTTGATATTTTTGCTTTTTGTTTCGAAGAATTTTTACACAAAGGACTATCTGTTAAAGCATAAAGAACTTGTATTAATAACAATTGTGATTATTGCTACTGTTGGAATTTCTACAATAAACTATATCCCTATGCAACAATATATAGCTGGTATTCTACCCCTATTTCATGTTTTTGCAGCACGTATTGTTTGCAACTTGAGACGAATGCAAAAACCCGTGATAATAACATTAATTATTGGGCTGCTAACATTAACTAATGTCATTCATGTCGGTCCTCTTTTTGCTTTCAAAGGTATTGATTATCTTTCTGGAAATAAAATCAAGGAGTCTCTTCGTGATACCGAATATTTCAGAGGCCCTATCTCAACTTTTTATTGGCAGGTACAATTCAAGTCTGTATTTTTGCAATATTTATATGAAATTACTCATCAATACAGGGGCCCTTTGGATGGGATAGTAAAATATGTTAAAAAACATGGGGGCGAAGATGATACGTTTTTGATGAACCATGAAGATATTTCATTTGCGTTTCATACTAACCTCAGACAAATATATGAAATTCCTTTTCCCGAACCTCCGGATTGGATAATTTTAAGAAAAAAATCTCCAATCGGATCTGTTTTGAAAAAAACTGTTGAAAATAGAGCAGAAATTAAAAAGAAAGAAGATTTCTATAGAAAATATGTTTTTGATTATATGAAAAATAATAATTACCAAAAAATAGTATTGGACTATCCTGCTCGATATGGAAATAATCTATTTGAAATACAACTTCATCAATTCAAAACTCCTAAATCGGACAGGAATGTTGTAATTTACAGACATTTGAGAAACACGGATTTCACTGTGCAGCCTTCGGCTACAACCAAAGATGACAAAAGACAAAAGACAAAAGACAAAAGAAAGTAGGCAGGGAGTGGCATAGACAAACTCGTTTGTCCGTGCGGGAAGAATTGGCTGTAATTCCAATAAGTTTCATAAAAACTTTGATAAAAAACAAAGTTTTACCGGTTTGCAGTACAGATTAAAACGAATCTCTAAGCCTCCAGGCATATCTCGCCGCGTGCCATAGGGTAATACGTCGTTCTTCCTTGTGCCGTAGAAAATTGCTAAGAATAGACAGCAAATAGAATAAATAGTTAAGAAAAGAAAAACGAACCGATCTTCTCAATAACTTATAGAGTAAGGGCCATTTAACAAAGAAAAAGGCAAGACGATGAATATTAATGATAGCATTTTTATCAGACATTGCGAGAACACTCGAGGTTAAAAATGAATGGGGTAAATCTTTTAAGGAATAATCAGGCTTCAAGAATCCTTCCTCAATACAATACTCAGTGATTTCAGATTTAGGAAAAGGCATGAAAAGAGCGGAAAAAGCAAAATTGGTTTTTGCCTTTATATTGAGTTCAATAGTTTTATAAGCATCAGAAAGGGTTTCTCCCGGGAGACAAAACATATTAGTGGTCTGGGTTCTGATTCCATATTTATGAAGAAGGTGCCCGCAGCGAATGATCTGGTCATCGGTAACATCTTTTTTCAAAACATTCTTTCGTGAATTATAATTTCCCGTTTCTATGCCATAGCTGACAGTATGGCACCCTGCCTTTGCGAGCATGCGCACAGTATCTTCATTTATAACATTGGCTCTGGTAGTACACATAAATGGTATATTGATTTCTTTCCCATATATTTCAAGGAACCTGAGAATCCATTTTTTCCTGTAGGTAAACAGATCATCGTAAAAGAAAATTGAAGTCATCTGAAATTTATCGCGCAGTAATGTTATTTCCTTTATGAAGTTTTCGACGCTTTTTTGTCGGACATAAGTCCCTTTCTCCTTAAACAAATCCTGTATGTTTGAATTGTAGCAGAAGCTGCATCTATAAGGGCATCCACGACTCGAAAAAAATCTTTGAACAGTGTCTTTGGCAAGTTGTGGGTATCGTTTGAAATAATTTGTACGATCTTCAACTATATCTTCTTTAAAGGCAACTAAACATGCCTTTTCATTAGTGTGAATATTCCCTTTACTGTTTTTATAAGATAGACCGGGTATGGAGGCCCAGTCAGGAGAGGCTTTGTCTAACTCAGAGATCACATTCAACAAGACGTCCTCGCCCTCACTGTTACAAACTATATCGATGGGTGCTTCTGAAAGAATTTCATCCGGATAGAACAGTGCATGGATACCACCTACGATTATCGTCACGTCTGGAATTGCCTCCCGGATAGCTTTGGATTTGTCTATAAGCCAATTATGCTCAGCAGAAAGGACAGAAAACCCGATCAGTCTTGGTTGCAACTTTTTTAGTATTCTAAGGGAGTCTTTTTCTAGGGAATCGATGATCACATCAGCTTTAAAACCAAAATGTTTGAGATTGGCTATAATGGAAAGAATGCCAAAGTAAGGGACTGCATATTGTTGAAAAAAAACGATATCAGGTCTCATGTCTTAGAAGTTTTTAGCAAACTTGATAAATTAAGAAGTAATCTAAACAACAATAAGTACATAACATCAGGAATAAATTTAAAGAGGTATCTATATACTATACAATACAATAATGGATAATTTATCTCAGTTGGAGTTCTGCGGCTCATTACTTTACGCACTATTTTTCTTGCCGCTCTGGAATATGTCGGAGGAACCATCAGTGAGCTAAAGAAAGTTGATCCTGAACCGCCAATATGACCCAAATGAACCGTTACAATTTTAACCTTTTTCTTCCATGCAGGCCTTAGAGACCTAAGCGTCATATCCAAGTATGCCTTTGAGGCCGGATACGCCACCCTTGGCTCAAAAACAGGGGGCGCTAAAGCGCTGAAAGACGAGATGCCAACTAAAATGCCGCCATAGTCCAAAAGCTGCTCTTCAAAAGCGTTCAGAACATTTCCAAGTCCGTCAATACCCACTCGGTTGATTTCATCAAATGTACCAAAATTAATTGAAGAATCCTCTTCAAAATCAGCTTTTACAATTGCGGCATTGAATATGATACATATAGGCTCACGAGGGATCTCAGAACAAATCAACTTCAGTGATTCAATGCAATTAGGGGCTGTAATATCCAGTTCAACATGGCGATACCTCTCTGAAGCGATCCACTTCTCATGGTCATGGATTTTCTCAAGACTTGTTCTTGCTACACCAAAGATATAGCAAGATTCATCTTTAAGGAATTCTTCAACCATGGCCGCCCCTAACCCCCGTGAAGATCCAATAATGATACAATACTTCATTTTATGAGGTATAACCAAAAAGAGTGGAAAAAGCAAAAAAAGCGGCGTATCCTTTCAAAAAAAAATAATGACCAAATTATTAATTTTTAAAGAAAGGAGTCAGCCACCATAATAGAGAATAAATCAGAATAACAATTCATGAAATCATGCTTTGGCAGCAAAGTTTTTTGAGAAACCTGTCATTTCTATTCGGCTAAATATGGTTTTGGTCCTGCATGTTTAAACGTTTTTATTTAATTTTAATTGCCTCTGTTACTTGGGTTCTCAATACATTTAAGACATTTCTTGGATTCAATTGCATAAGAACATTCTGTTCATTATTGGCCAGAAAAGCACAGGATTTACAAATATTCCTGTCATGACACTCCTTGATAGCTTTAGCGACACCAAGCTTTTTTATGTTTGGAGCATTCGGATAGTCATGAGCCCAACAAGTAACAACCCTACCGTCAGCATCTATTTGGTATTTTAACCTGCCATGATAGCATGGCACCAATTTAAGCTTTTTTATCAAATCATCATCCTTTTTTGTAACGAACCCTTTATCATAAGGGAAAGGCCAGTCTATCGTTGCATTAAGAACATTTTCAGTATAATAAACAGGATATCCCCTTTTTTTAAGTCCCAATATTTTTTTGACAGTTTCTCTGATCTCAGCATTTGACATGATCAGATTAGCACACTTATCTTGTATAGTTGAATGATTGTAAAGGATGCTGTATTGTATCCGGAATTTTTTTTCAACTGCGAGTTTTGCCAGAAATTCCATATCTTGTGTGTTGTCCCTTGTAAGAGTTGCATGGACAACAATTGGAATGTTGTTTTGCCGGAGCACATCTATGGCATTCATGGCACTTTTATAGCACCCTTTACCACGATTTTTGTCATTGCTTTCTTCTGTTCCATCCATGCTAACACACACAGTGTCAACACATCGTATTTCTCCAATCTTTTTCGAAACTAAGGAGCCATTAGTGTTAAAGCTTATACAAAAGCCTTTCAGCTTGGCATAGTTGAAAATTTCGCCCATATCCCTCCGCAAAAGAGATTCACCACCATGAAGCGTTAAAAGTCGACATCCTAAACTTTTTAATTGATCAATAATTTTTAACAACTCTTTTGTGGAATAATCTTTCAGTTTTCGTTCACCATAACTTCCATAGCAGTAACTGCAATTCAAATCGCATTTGTTATTAGTAACCAAAACAACCAGGAGTGGTTTATCTAACCTGAAAAGACGACAATATAGAAGATTCAAAAAAAACATAGCCCGCCTATAAGTTGATTTTATTGCCGTATTTTTATAACGAGGTAGATTTTTCAGATATTCCAATACCTCATTGTCCTTTTCGAATTTATCCCATTCTATATTTCTCATATAACGACATTAATACCTTCTTAAATATTTTCTTATAGCTTTAATTCCATTAAAAAAAAGCGCTAGTGAAAATTTTTGATTATAGGAACCAATTGTTTTCCAATAACCATACCAAAATAAAAAAATATATTGATATAACCTGTTTGGTGGAAAAAGTATAAGGATTCTTACTAAAGGAAGTAAAAATGGAAACTTGACCGCTATGCCGGCAAACTTATGGAGATTATTTGCCCTTGATGCCAATTTAACATTTTTAAAATTAAGAGTAGTTGTGGTAAAACCTGATGGCAATTTGTTTGAGCTTAGTAAAGAGTCCTCACCAATATATCCTTTTGTAGTAAGATAATCCCAAATGGGTGTTTTTGGTATTGGCACAAGAATATTAAACTGAGACCAAAATGGTTTTAACTTAATATTCAGCTTAATTGTTTCCAAATCCACACTCAAAGGGTCTTCGACTGGAAGAACCATAATATTCATCGCCCATGTCCTAATGCTATGTTTATTAAGAATCTCAAATGCTTTAATAATATCTTTGTTAGTGACTCTTCCTCGTTGTAGTACTTTATCAGCTACCTCTTCATTTCCACATTCCACCCCAACAGGAGAAAGAAATAAACCTGCATCTTTCAACATAACGACTGTGTCTTCATTTACTTTTTCCGGCCTAAATTGAGCGACAAAAGGTTTTTTTATTTCTTTTTTATATCTTTCACAGAATTCTTTTATGGTCTTCTTGGGTAAATATGAAAAGCAATCATCATCATAAAAAATAAATATTTCAATATCGTACTCTGTTGTTATGTGTTTTAATTCCTCGATCATATTATTAACACTACGAAATCTGAGTATTCTTGAATCACGGAAAAGAGCATTATAGTTAGTGTTAAAGCAGTACGAACACTTGTGAGGACATCCTCTGCCAAACATAATAGCCATACTCTTTCCTTGCATATGGTCTTTATCTAAATCTAAAGAAATTAAATTTCTATCTGGAAACGGAATAATATCCAGATTACTAATCAATGATCCAACAGGATTCTTAATCACCCCATCTCCATTACGAACCCATAATTTTTCAATCTGATGGTATTCTTGTTCATCTCGCACAGCTTGAATAAATTTCCTAAAAGCTACTTCCCCCTCGCCCAAACATAGCGCATCAATATTATTATCTCTAATTATCTCCTCGGGATTAAATGTATAGTGATGGCCGCCGAAAATGGATATAAATGTCATACCTGACTGTTTCAATAACTTGTTAAATTGTTGAACTCCAGTGTTTTCATACGTCATTGCGCTATAAGCAACAATTTGGGGTTGATAAGCCTCTGCTTTCTTCAAAGCTTCTTCAAGTGGCATAGAGTTAATTATGCATAATTCCCTTTCATATCCCTCCTCAAGGGCAATGGATGAAAGCAACTGAATTCCAAGTCGCTCAAACTTATAATTATCCAGAATAACAAAAAGTATTTTATTAGATGAATTTATCATGAGGAACCTATCTTTTTTTAAAAAGTTTACGATACATAGTTTTTATTAGGAGTAGAATTGCTACCCTTGCTTTCAATAAAAATATATTGAAAGAAATTTCTTTTCTCAGATCATTTATAATGAAACTTGGAGAAAGATAAAACTTTCTGTGTATATCATCGGCTAAATCAATTAATTTCTTTTGCAATTCCGAACTTCTCCAGGAAGGCAATGAAAAGTCAGGAACAGGGGTTTTTATAAATTCTGCCCAGTAATCTTTTTTTAAAGTTCCGTTTTTTACGAGTTCATCATAAAATTCTGTCTTTGCTAAAGGATACAGTATATTGATATAAACATAGGTGGTTTTAAGTTTTTTAATTTCTTTAAAAAGTGTCTTTCTGTATTCATCCGTTTCTCCTGGAAAACCAACTATAAAATAGGAAAGCGTGTTCATTTTTACTTCATCGCATATGGCAAAAAATTCTTTTATCTGTGATAAAGATACTTTCTTTTTCATGTATTTAAGGATGCCGGGGTCAAGCGACTCGACCCCAACATGAAGTCTGACACAACCAGCCTTTTTCATTAGTGCTGCCATTTCTCTATCAAAAGGAAATACCCTAACCCTGGCATTCCATTTAACGTCAAGTCCTCGTTTTAATATCTCGTTGCACATGTCTAATACTCTGCGGCGGTTTAGATTAAAGGTATCATCAAATATATGTATTTCATCTATACCATGTGATTTAACGTATTCAAACTCGTCTACAATATTTTTAGGGGAGCGATAATAGAATCTCTTCTCCTGTACATCACAAAATATGCATCGATAAGGACATCCTCTTGATGTATATACGGTAGTCATTTTAGCTTTGTCTGCCACCGTGTAATAAAGATCAAGATCAATCAATCCTCTGTCAGGGAAAGGAAAGTCATCTAAATTTATGAGTTTAGTATCATTGAGATTTTTCTTAACATGTCCATTTGTCTTATAATAAAGGTTTGATATTTCTAAAAGGGACTCCTCATCTTCTCCCCTTTCAATCACATCTATTAATTGGGGGAATTTTATTTCGCCAAAACCAGGCAGTACGTAATCTATATCATCTATTTGTATCGAATCCATTGGAAAGTAGTTTATATGCGGACCTCCGGCAATAATCCGTAGATTCGGAAAAAGCTTTTTTGCTTTTTTAGCAATTTTATGCAATGCATAAAGCCGCCTTGTCACTACAGAAATACCCAAAACCTCTGGTTCGAACTTCTTTAAGCATTCAAGAGTATCATTTATATTCCATCTTTTGGATGATACGTCTAGGAGTTTGAGTTCGTGCTTTGGATTAATCCCGGTTGCAATTGCCATTAGCCCCAGTGGTGGGAAATTCATAAAGTCGTAGAGTAGATAATCTGGTGTAGTATTTTCTTGTACCTCTCCTTCAATCGGTAAATTTATAAGCAATATTTTCATGGGTGAATTTTTTATTAAGAATGAGAGAACTCTTCATCACTATGCTTGAAGTAATCAACACTAAATGATTTTTTAAAAAGATTAAAAATTTCACCCGCTGATGAATGGAATGGATATATCTTTGTTTTTACCAGATAAATTTTAAACAATAGATATATCCAAAAAAAAACGATATTTGGCCTTATATGAATCAAGCAATTCAAAACCAAACGGCGAGTCCAGGGAAAGCAGATAATCATAGCAGATAGTAAGGATAGGTTTTTCTGCAACTTTTTTTGTTTTTCGGAAAAACAGCTTAAAGGTGATTTGTTCTGATAAGACATATGGAGTGAGTCGAAATCACCGTCGAAAATTCTTTTTTTAATACAATAATCTCCCAACTCGGTTTTAGGGTAAGGGTGATATACCGGAAATTCCGCAAAATGGACTTTACACTTCAAGTTGAGGTTCAAAGTTTCAATATCGTGCTCAATATTGCTGTAGGGCAACCCAAGGATACTGTTGGAAAAAATTTTAATAGAATACTTGTGAAACATATGAAATGCCTTTACTATTGCTTCTTCTTCTATGTTTCTTTTCAGCAACTTGTTCCTGAAATCTGCGTTTCCAGCTTCAATGGACATGTTCACAGAAAAACAACCACCCTCTTTTAATAGTTTAACCATATCCTCGTTCACCAGGTCCGGCCTTGTTGCGCAGTGAAATGGTATATTAATTTTGGACTTGTATTTTTCCACAAATTCTTTCAGCCAGGAATCCTTTGGAAAAGCAAAAATATCATCGTAAAATTTTATGAATTGAAGAGGATATTGGGATTTGACCCTCGATATTTCATCGATAATATAATCTACTTTAACCCTCCTTAAAAATTTCCCCTTTCCCCTGTACATTTCCTTAAAAGAGTAGTTAAAACAGTATGTACAGGGATAGGGACAACCTCTGCCTGTTATAAAACTTTTTATTGGGAAATTTCCCATTTCAGTATTTTTATAAAAAATATCTCTATCTGGAAAAGGAAAACTATTCAAATCTTGAACTAATGGCCTTAAAAATGGATTTTTTTTCCCGACTTTAATATTATGGATATTGTCAATATTCCTATCTTCGCTCAGATTGTTCAAAAGTTCCGGAAATGCTTCGTCTCCCTCTCCAATGCAGGCAGCATCAAATTTCCCCAGAAAAAATGAATCAGGATAAAAAGTTATATGCGGTCCTCCAATAATAGTAAAAACATCGAATTTTTTTTTAATGGAAGGATTTATGGAACAATAATATTTATGTTCTCCCGTTGATGCGCTGTAGGCAATTATATCCGGTTTTATTCTATCAATTTTATCATAAATATTTTCTCTGGTTATAACTCCAAGGAAAGTTTCATGTCCTGCTTTTTTGGCAATGGCCGATAAGAGCATAATTCCGTGTGGATCTATAAAATCAACTGTTTTAACAATAAATAAAACTTTCATAAATAATGCCTATATTCTTTTTGTTCATCAAGTCTCTGAATTGGGTTTAGGTTTCCTCGCAAAAGCTTTTCCCAGAAAAAACTTTATATCCACAAATAAAGTAAACGTTCCCAGTAAAACTCCAAGAAAACTATGAAACTTAAGTGCCGACGATTTGCCGTAATCCCTCTCTTTAAGAAGCCCACCTATTTCTACGTAGGAAAAACCGCTTTTAATGAACTTAACAACCGCTTCCGCGTGATATGAAAAAAATCTTGTAACAAAAGGAATTTGATTTAACAGTTCTGTTCTAAAAAATGCCGGTCCATTATAATATTTCAGATTTAAGCCAAACAGTAAATTATAAATTTTGATAAAGGTTTTTGAAATCATCCTCCTTTTAAAGGATCTGATCTCTTCATTGAAAGGGTATGATAAAATTAAATCTGCCTTTCCAATCTCCTGAAACAGAGACACCATATATTCTTTTGTTATCTGGTGGTCACCAGGGAAAAGGGAAAAATAACTCCCTTTAGCTAAAATAATACCTTTAACAAACACTGTGCCAATACCTTTCGGTGAATTATGGCTACAAATTCTTACTTTCGAGGATTCTTTTGCGATCTGATGTGCTACTTTGAGTGTTCCATCCGTACTGCCATCATTAAAGATAATAATGTCCAAATCATAATGAAACATTTCATTAGCTTTGAAAATAGTATCAACTGTAGCGCGCAGGTTTTTTTCTTCATTTAAACATGCCACGCATATAGATAGACTTTCTTTTCTTTTATTCAAATAAATCTTTTCCTATATCTTTTTTAGTGAATTTATCCGCTTGTAATTTAGTCCAAGGCATATTAGTTTTTTTATTCAGCTGGTAAAAACCAAGGATCTTGTTGGTGAAATTTCATTAGTTTATTCAACATATAGAAAATCACAAATGCTATCTTTTATTTAAAAGATAGCGCAGAACCTGTAGCAATAGGTATGCATCCTCCGAAAATAGAAGTAGTGCCCAAAATACCGTTTTCAGTATTTACCCGATGCATGGATTTGCCGCTCCCCAGACTACATCTGCTTTCCTTTCCATAAAGTTCGGCCATTGTTAATTTCATCGGCATTCCTTTCGCGATACAGTGGCCATGCCCTCTGTGATTGCTAACAACAACATCCTCTTTTTTCAGGTGGGCAATTACTCCAGCAGCAATAGCTTCCTGGACAATACATAAATGCACAGGACATTTGATTTCCTGTTTTGGATAACACTCAATAATTTTTTCCTCAAACAGGCGAATTCTTACCATGCTACGATATAGTTTAAGAAGGATTTACTTATCCATGGTGCCCATTTAATTTAAAAAAAACTTTCCCCCAATTCCATATACTCCTAATATTTAAAGAAAAAAACAGATTCTGTTCTATATAACAAGCTTTCTTGCAAGACTTGCAGGGAATATTTTGAGCCAGATCAAAAGCCTTTTTAAAACCTTTTTCTAAAGCATTGATCCCTGAACTGCGCCAATACAAATCTCCACATGGATAAACCATTCCATCAGGAAATATAAAAGCAAAAAGTTTACCCGCCCAGCAATTAATTCCATAATGATTGTTCTCGTTGTATATTTTCTGGTGGTCGCCCCATTGATATAAGTAGTCATAATATTCGTAAGATGACCCTACTGGTCTTCCCTCATTTTTAGCTTTAAGAATTGTTTTGATAGCTGTTCTTATTTCATTATCTGACAAAACCAAATCACCAACTTTATCTACTGATGGTAAATGGGTTTCTCCTTCATTACCCTGATAGTCAAGAAAGATAAAATTTACGAAGGTATTTTGCTTTTCTGCGATATCAAGTAAATGATTTATTTCTCCCAAATTTTTTCTATTCAGCACGGTTGTATACCAAAAAGGGATGGTATTCTTGCGTAACAAGGAAGCAGCCCTTAAAACCATTTCGTAAGAGCCTTTGCCCCTTAGTTCATCATGAATTCTTTTTCGTCCGTCAAGACTTAGAAACAATATGTCCAGTTCACCCAAAGCACTGATATTTTTATCCACTAAAGACCCGCTTGTGGATACCCCCACAAAAATACCATGATTTTTTGCGCGCCGAATTATAGGTCCAAGGCTTTTTTTTGTTAGGGGTTCTCCACCTGAAATTTGGAGTTTTTTTGTTCCTGCCTTCGCCATCTGGTCAATCAATAATAACCATTGGCTTTCATTTAGCTCTCTATCAGACTCTACTTCTTCATAATTACAATAAGTACATCTATGAGGACAATAATTTGTCAGGATAAGATAGACACTTAAGGGTGTTTTATTATTAGTTATATTTGAGAGTAAAATTGACCGCGCAATACTTAACTTTGAAGATAATTTCATTTTTTTTAATTAAACCGTACTTTCATTGCCAATATGTACTACCAACTAAAAATTATAAAAACAGTTTTAACTGTTTTTAGATTTCTGGTTTTCATATTTTTGCTCTGTTTTGCAGAGTCGTCAGTTTCATAAAATTTAAAAATTACCGAGGTGTGCCCACACTTCTGAAATCTATTTGTCTTCAACTTCACATCGCAAGAATTGCAATGGCCAAAATAATCACACTCCCGATAAATATCTTTGATTCCAAATTCAGGATCTAATTCCAGGAACTTTTTCAAGGTTAATAACTGTATCAAAACGTTTATGATGCAGCTGCAATACTGAATTTAGATCGTAAATTAATATTCTTTGGATTAGCGGATTTTCCTCAAGCAAAGGAGAGGCATGTTCATCAACCAACCAGGAAACATGGTCATCTTTAAATTTATGTAGGAGAACAGTCGTTCGCAAAACATCTCCTAAACTGGATGTTCTGCTAATCTCCGGATCAAGAGTTTTGGAATAACCAAGTTTTACTATAAGTATTTTTGCCAAAAAAATTTCCTGTCAAATAAAATTCACATGCTCCGGAGGCTCAAAAGTAAGTCCCCAGAGGTATCGATTAATTTCATCCAGTCGGCAGTTCTTCATGCATGTTTGCACGTCCAGCTCATTGGAAACAAAATTCAATACTTTTTCTCTGTCGGCACCGTTCCATATTTCCGTAAAAGACCTCTTATATAAATTTCCATAACAAAACTTTTTATTCCCTAAATAAGGGCCACAGGCATAAATATCACCATTGGACAGTATCTCAGCAAAGAAAGGAAGTCCTAAACATTTTTTATAAGGACGCAATTCTTTTTCAAGTTTAGTCATTGCATTTGCGCGGAAAACTACTTTAAAAGAATCGCTATTAAATTCCTCCAGTTCTTTTTCAAGGCAGGCTAATTCGCTATACTTAAAACTTTTTTCAATATCGTGACTACTCATTAAGTGTTTAATGAATGGTTTTATCGTCAAATAATCAATCCCTATGGGTTTTAACAGTTTTGCAAGATTAACTATTTCATTGAAATTTTCAGGTAATAAAATGCATTGAACGCCGATTGCGCAACACAGGTTGTTTTCTTTTTTAATATTTACGGCATCTTTAATGTTTTCAATTACACTTTCAAAGTCCTTTTCTTTTGTCCCATGTATTCGCCTATACATTTTTGGAGTAGCTGCATTTAAGCTTACTCTCATCCATGATAAATGTTTTAAACACTTTTTTGACATTTCCAGGTCAAATAAAACACCATTCGTTGCTATTGAAGTATCAATACCACATTCTTTTGAATGTATAATAAAATGATCAATATTTTTGTGCAATAAAGGCTCCCCCTCCCCCGCATACATTACGCTTTTTAAGCCAACTTTCCCAAGTTCCGTCAAAGTGTTTAACAAAATTTTACTATCAATAGATCTGGGCTTATACTCCAAATAGTCGAATGCGCAAAATGAACACCTGTGATTACATGCCCCAGTTGGACTAATTTCCATATATATTGGGTAAATATTTTCTTTATTTAGCCAGGCGTTGACACGAGGTATATGATAGAACAGCTTATGACCGTCAATTTTATAATTGTCCACTCACTTCACCTGCATTCCTCTCAAGTCTATTTTTAATTAGATTAATATGATGGGTTGGAAATTCTTGTGATTTGAATCGAGCTTACAGTATTCTGTGACTAAAAATATCATAGATTATATTGGATTTACTTAGAGTCAGATGATAAGTTTAGTGAAGAAAAATTCTTTCTTGTGAATAAAGCAACTCTTATAATGTCAATGCATTGTTAGAGATTGATATCTTCGCATTATAACTTTATTAATCTCTATCTTCAAATGTATTTTTTTTATGCTCATTATATGAACCGTTGTATTTCTGTGTTATTCTGTGGCTTAATTAAGATTTTGTTTTCATTAAATCTCTGAAATCTCAGAGTTCTCTGCGGTTAATGGGTATACATTATGAAACTTGTTATTCAAATACCATGTTTAAATGAAGAAAAAACTCTCCCTTTAGTGATAAGGGATCTCCCCAAAAAAATTGATGGGGTTTCTAAAATAGAAACGCTGATTGTCGATGATGGCAGTACAGATAGGACCTCTCATGTAGCTAAAGAATTGGAAGTCGGTCATGTTATCCAGTTGTCCTCCAACCATGGACTTGCCCACACATTCATGGTTGGGCTGAATGGCGCGCTGAAACTTGGAGCAGATATCATTGTAAATACGGATGGGGATAACCAGTATAATGGCAATGATATTCCGAAGTTAATTAAGCCGATTTTAGATAATGAAGCGGAAATTGTTATTGGTGACAGAGAAGTCGAAACAATTAAGCATTTTTCTTTAACGAAAATATTTCTTCAAAAACTGGGAAGTTGGGTTGTGAGGCAATTATCCGGCACGAATATTCCGGACGTAACAAGCGGCTTTCGAGCATACAGCAAAGAGGCAGCTTTGCAAGTTAATGTTGTTTCTAAATTCAGTTATACCCTTGAAACTATTATAATGGCCGGCAAAAAAAAAATTCCTATAACTCATGTCGCAGTTAGAACCAATGAGAAGTTGAGAGAATCTAGACTGTTTAAAAGCACATGGGGTTATTTGAAAAACTCTATAGCAACTATTGTTAGGATTTATGCCATGTACGAACCTTTAAAAGTATTTTCATATATAGGTGGTACTTCTTTCTTTTTAGGGTTTATCCTTGGTTGTCGCTATGTATATTTTTTCTTTATTGGATCTACTACCGGTCATGTTCAGTCCCTTATATTATCTGCGATTTTAATTATTGTTGGTTTCCAAATAATATTAATAGGTCTTGCAGCAGACCTTATTTCGATTAATAGAGAGTATGTTGAGAATAGTTTGTATAGAATTAAAAAGTCTGAGTTACATTTGAAAGAATAGGGTATTAAACGATATACGGGGGATATTTAATGATAAAAATTGGTGTTGTAGGCTGTGGTTACTGGGGTCCGAATTTAATAAGAAACTTTAATGGACTGGAAAATGCGGAAGTTGTATATATTTGCGATTTGAATGAAGAACGGCTGGTTCATTTTAGAAAAACATACCCCATGATCAAGTCTACCACTAACTATGATGATTTGCTGAAAGACTCTTCAGTGGATGCTATATGTATTGCAACGCCTGTTTTTACTCATTTTCCATTGGCAAAAAAAGCTTTAGACCATAAAAAGCATGTCCTTATAGAAAAACCACTCACATTAAACAGTGAGGATGCTCTCAAGTTAATAAACCTGGCTGAAAAAAACAACCTGAAATTAATGGTAGGTCATACTTTTGAATACGCGCCGGCAGTTAGAATGATTAAAGCACTGATCAACAAAAACACGCTTGGAAAAATTTTCTATATGACCTTGCCCCCTTAAATCGGTCCAATGCTAATGTTAGTATATAGGGCCAAAAACCTTTTTAGGGAGGGCATTTTAATGTCACAGAGACGGTACAAACCAGAGCAAATAATAAACAAGCTTC
>Ga0208638_1000038_pt1 | contig 119401 bp, 101 predicted proteins | sample ETNtaG_34_FD_185753 | JGI IMG/M metagenome (GOLD analysis project Ga0208638, IMG submission 185753) | Marine microbial and viral communities from oxygen minimum zone, Eastern Pacific Ocean - ETNP201306SV51 (SPAdes) (version 2) | ecosystem: Environmental > Aquatic > Marine > Oceanic ...
ACGAAATTTCATCCGCCGAACAGGCACGACTTGAGTTGAGAAGAGGACTTTAGATTAACTTATTTATTAGTTCGCAATTACTCCTTCATTGCTGCTCGGTAAGAACTCATGCTTATTTCAGTTTTGTGCGGCGGGAAAGATTGCAATTATCAAGAAATATACTAGCCTGGCAGATTAACTCTATTCCGGACAATCCAGACTCCGGATATATCAAAAATACCCGATGAGGAAGAGTGGTCTAAGTACAGCCAGTTCTCGCTTACTTGTCACTTTACCCTGATATCTCCTAAACCCTTTTCTCATACCAAACAGGGTACCCTGCAGTGATTGGGTGATAGTATTAGTGCTTGAAAACAATCACAAAAATAAGCAAATTTTGTGTTGTGGAATCAAAAGTAAAGAGAGGAGGGGGTGAAATGGCCATTATCGATAACAGGGGTGATGTAAAACAGACAACGACATGGTGTCGGATCCATTGATAGTGCAATCCCTCACATCTGCCAAAAGCAAATTCCTATCCCTTGCTCTCTCACAACCATTTGTTAAAAAATGCGAGCCTGAAGGCCACCCTCATTGATTCAGTGCCTTCAACTCATCCAATAGTTCAGATGGTATGCACAGCCCTTCCTGCCGGGCTTTTTGACGTAGGGCACTTCGCAGTGTTCCCGGCAGCCTGACATTGTCCTGAGTCAGTATTTCCGACAGTAACTCCTCCAGCCGGATGGAAAAAGCCCCACCAGAAAAAAACATCGGGTCAAAAGCCAACATCAATTGTCCCACACCTGGGGGGGGACCTTCTGCGGTAAAGAAGGATGTCGCTTCATAGCCAAAGTTGGCACCACTTAAACCTGCGGCCATAATCTCAACCATCAGTACCAGTGCAGCCCCTTTGGCTCCACCCATTGGCAGCATGGTCCCATTCAATGCTTCACCTGGATCAGTCGTTGGGTGGCCCATTTGATCAAGCGCCCAGCCCTCCGGTATTGACTCCCCTTTCTGCTGGGCGACCAGCACCTTACCTCTGGCCACCTTGCTGAGACTCAGATCAATCAGCAAGGGGATGTTGTCGATTCGAGGCGCGGCAAAGGCAATCGGATTGGTGCCAAAAACACCTCTGTTACCACCCCACGGGGCGATGGCTTGCGGACTGTTGCCAAAAACAAGCGCGACCAGGCCGTTATTTGCCAAACGCTCTGCGTGATAACCGGCCTGGCCAAAATGGTGAGAACGAAAAACTGATGCCGCTGCAATACCCATCTCACGCGCAAGAGTTGTCAGTTCTGAAATCGCAAGGTCGAAGGCCGGATAGGCAAACCCATTGGCAGCATCGATGCGTACTGCTGCACTCATTCTCTCGGCCACAATCGGAACAGCTTTCCCGTTCACTTTGCCGGATACTGATTGGGCAACATAGGATGGCACACGGGAAAGCCCATGCCCCCGCTGGCCGTCCATCTCAGCGGCGATAAGGGCCTTTGCCACATGCGCTGCATTCTCTGTTGTGGTTTGATGGTGTTCAAGAATACTGACGACAAGACCCTGTGCGTCTGTAATAGATAGAGTAACGTCTCTCATTTTATACTTCCAAGATGTTCAGCAGCTTTTTCCGCGATCATTAAACTGGCTCTGATATAAGACTGCTCTGTTATACCTGCAATATGTAGCATCAATAATAGATTATCAACATTTGAAACTCACATCATGTTGATCCACATGACGCCACATTTGAAAGGATAAACGAGTATCCCGCCGGGGGAATTTGAGCCAGGGGGATAACATTCCAAAAACAAGAGCGACCCCGGTTCATTTGCTCATAATTGTACGATATTTGTTGTTAAACTATTTTTGCATCACCTCTATCCCTGTCACCCAATCGGTGTGTTCGACACCCGTCATTCAGGTTGATTCGCAGGAGATAAGGATTTAGGGGTAACAATTCGACGGCTAAATGGGATTAGCATAGGTACTTTTGCTTGGTAATCTCGATATTTTTTACCAATAAATCCTATCAACATATTTTCCTCAAATTGGATTCCAATGAATGTATATATTGTCATTTCCAAGGCAAATATAAAATGGCCTGTACTCATGATGGGAGTCGCCCAATATGCCATTAAAAAGCCAAGATACATAGGGTGCCTAACCAGGGAATATATAAAGAACTTTACCAGCGGTTCCTGGGAAAAATCTTTGTTCTGAAAATGCAGGAATGCTTGGCGAATACCAAGGAAATGAAAATGATTTTTTAAGAAAATGGCTGCAAACGCCAACATCCAGCCAGCCCCATACAGGGACCAAAGAATTATTACTCCTATTTTATTTTCAACTTGCCAAATATGACCGCCTGTATCTTTCCAGAATAGATAAAACAGCACAAAGGCTATGTTTGAAAAAAGCACATAGGTAGACCGTTCAATACTCTTATGAGTGCATTTGATAAATAATTTCTTAAACCAGGGTCGTGCCTGAATGGTATGTTGCACAGCAAAAAATAGCATTAAGAGTGTGTTAACCAATAATGCTGTTGTTAATGACACTTTTGCACCGGAATCAATGGTCACAGGAACATACAGGTTCGCGTACCAGAAAATCCCATACCCAAGCACCAAAATAGCTGATAAATAATTAAATAGTGCATAGGTCAGTCCGATAATTCGTCCAAACATGCCTTTTGACCTATTGTGTTCCATCGTCTTCTTCCCCAAGGGGCGACTCAATCCGCCGCAAACTGTTTTAGACTCTTGTTCCTGCCTGTTCATTCGAATATCTCCTGTTAATGGTTCACCTGATTAGTTCCAGTAACGCCATTTTGGGCAATAAGTCACGGGGTGTAAGTGATGGCTATCACACAGAGCCAGGCAGCCCGGTCTGGATTGTGATCCCCATCACATTTGCTGATAGGTGACCCCAGTAATCAAACGCCTGCTGCAAACTTGTGGCTCACTGGGAAAGATTATTGCCTGGATTGGGTGATGACAAAAAAACCCCGCCGGAGCGGGGTCTTCATGCAGCAGCAACAGGCAGAGGAAATGTTCCCTACTCAGCGGGGCATCTCAATCAACGGCCTCGGCTTTTTGATCAGTTTTTCCGGTTATTACAGGTTACCGGATGCCATCGACGAATGTCGATCAGCAGGGTCATGTTGTCAACTTCCGACTATGCCACCCCATCCAGCCCGGCACAGGCCATGGCGACAGCCCTGAAAATAACCCGGCCCTTGTTCATTGTCTCGTTCCATTCCTGCTCGGGAATTGAATCAGCGACGATTCCAGCGCCTGCCTGAATATGCAATATATTGTCACTGACTACGGCAGTTCTTATGGCAATACAGGTATCCATGTTGCCATTCCAGCCTATATAGCCGATGGCCCCTGAATAGATGCCTCGCTTTACCGGTTCCAACTCATCAATAATTTCCAATGCCCTCACTTTCGGAGCTCCGGATACGGTGCCGGCAGGAAAAGTAGCGCGCAGCACATCTATTGCAGAGGCTTCACTTGCCAATTCACCAACAACATTAGAGACGATGTGCATAACATGTGAGTAGCGTTCAACAACCATCTGTTCTGTCATCACAACAGTTCCAATCTGGGCCACCCGGCCGACGTCATTACGCCCAAGATCGAGCAACATGAGATGTTCTGCCAACTCTTTGGGGTCAGAGAGGAGCTCTTCAGCCAACGCTTCATCTTCACGCTCATCAACTCCGCGGCGCCGGGTGCCGGCAATCGGGCGAACCGTTACCTCCCCATCCTCAAGGCGAACCAGAATTTCGGGTGATGAGCCAATGACGCGCTCGTTTTCCAGATTCATATAAACCATATAGGGAGAGGGATTCATGGTGCGGAGCGCACGGTAGAGATTAATCGGTTCAGAGGTGAAAGGAACCGATAACCGCTGCGAGAGGACAACCTGAAAAATATCACCATTGGTGATGTATTCCCGAGCCTGTTCAACGGCATCTTCAAAATCAGCACGGGGGAATCCAGATTCAAAATCATCTTCATTGACTATTCGAGGGTGCTCAGGGCGTAAGGGACGCGGCAGATCATCACTGAGGGCCAAAACCAGTTCATCCAGTCTTCTGTTTCCTGATTCCCAGCTGTCAGGTACCGATGGATCAATATGGACAATAATAAATAGCCGTCCTGACAAGTTGTCAAAAACAACAACCTCTTCAGAGACCATCAACAGGATGTCAGGCGCTCCAATGGGGTCAGGCTTCTGGGAAGAACCCAGATGGGGCTCGATATAACGAATGGTGTCATAGCCAAAATAGCCCACCAGGCCACCAGTGAACCGGGGCAGTCCTTCAAGCATTGGAACAATATAACTCTCCTGAAGCCGCTCCACCTCCTCAAGAGGATCATCCACCTGCCGGTGTTCAACGACTTCACCTCCGACTTCCAGTGTGACCACATTTCCTCTTACCTTGAAAACGCTCTTTGCCGGTAGGCCTATAATTGAATAACGCCCCCACTTCTCCCCGCCCTGTACCGATTCAAAAAGATAGGAGTAGGGGCCATCCGCCAACTTCAGATAGGTGCTCAGTGGGGTGTCGAGGTCAGCAAGCACCTCACGCATCAGTGGGACACGGTTATATCCCTGGCTGATAAGCTCTTCCAGATCACTCTGTTGCACGGCCATTAGTGCTGATTACCCCTCGATGTATTACCAGTTGCCGGATTTGCTTAAATGAGTCTACGGTAACCGCTGGGTTAAGCGCATTCAGATCTTCGCCCCGATTGTACCCATAGGTGACACAGATTACAGGCATCCGGGCAGAATGTGCTGCCCGAATGTCGATTTCTGAGTCCCCTACCAGAATACAGCTTGAGGGCGAGACCCCCATCTTGGCTGCCGCATAGAGCAATGGCTCAGGACTTGGCTTCTTCCGGGGTGTTGTGTCACCACTCACTACAGAGGCGAAGAGATCTCTCAAGCCAAGCTGTTCAAGCAGCGGAAGTGTGAAATCAGCCGCTTTATTGGTCACACAGCCAAGGGTAAATTCCTCCTCCCGCAACCACTCGAGCGTCTCCACCACCCCTGGATAAGGGCGGCTTTTCAGGCAGAGGTCCTCAGCATAAAAAGCCATGAACTGACTGTACCCCCTGGCAAAGAGCCCCGCCTCCGGCTCCCCATCCATCTTGCCTGTCAGAGCACGCTTTACCAGGCGTGGAACACCATTTCCAATCCAACGCCTAACCTCGGTTTCAGTGACCTTGGCCATGCCAAAGAAACCCAGCATCCGATTTGTTGCCCCAGCCAAATCAGGGGCAGTATCAATCAGCGTTCCATCAAGATCGATCAGAATGGCCTCTGCCGGGATCAAGGCGGTCAATGGTTTCGGGCGTTTGAGAGCTCCTGGCGCATCGCTCCTATGACCGTGTCATAACTGTTCGGGTCTGAAGATTGGCCCGCACCAAAAATAGCTGAACCGGCAACAAACGTATCGGCGCCGGCCTTGGCCGTTTCACCAATATTGTCGACCTTGACCCCGCCATCAACCTCCAGACGTATATCCCTTCCACTGGCATCGATGATGGCTCGTGCCTGTCGCAATTTTTCAAGGGTAGCTGGGATGAACGTCTGCCCTGCGAACCCTGGGTTGACTGACATCAATAACACCATATCGACCTTGTCGATCACCCACTCAAGATAGTCCAGGGAGGTGGCCGGGTTAAAGACCAGGCCCGACTTGCAGCCCTCATCACGGATCAACTGCAAAGAGCGGTCGACTTGCTCAGAAGCCTCGGGGTGAAAAGTAATATAGGTCGCTCCGGCAGCTGCAAAATCAGGAATAATCCGATCTACTGGCTTGACCATCAGGTGGATGTCGATAGGAGCGGTAATCCCATGATTAATGAGTGCCTCACAGACCTGTGGCCCAATAGTAAGATTGGGCACATAGTGGTTATCCATGACATCAAAATGGACTATATCGGCACCGGAAGCCAATACTTGGGAAACCTCCTCTCCCAGACGGGCAAAGTCTGCCGAAAGGATTGAAGGGGCAATTTGGAAGTCAGCCATCTCTCTCTCTTGTTCTTTAGTTTGCCGGATATCCGGTGAAAAACTGTTGAAATTCACCGCTACAAGCTATTCCAACCACCAACGAATAGGCCGCAGGCGCAGGAGTATACATCAACCCCAGCAAGAATCTGAATTAGTCATCTCTAGGCAAAAGGCTATCTTAGTACCAGGAAAAGCGCGCTGTTACCCCTGAGTATGTTTAGGCGGAGCGACTTATCATTGATTCGAACTGCCTGCTCCATCTCGCTTAAGGTAGTGATCTCCCGTCGGTTTACCGAGACAATCAGGTCTCCCGGCTCTAGCCCCACCCTGGCCCCAGCACTCCCTTTTTCAATCTCGACAATCACGACACCACCCTCATTCGGGTATTGATCTGAATAGTGCTGGCCAAGCAGTGCCCCATCAAGACGCCGATGGAGACGACCCCCATCAATGGTCTGGCCTGCTTCGCTTGTTTCGGCTCTGGCCTCACTCAGTTGAATGATCACATCGCGGGTAACACCTTTTCGAATCAGTTTGAGTTGGATACTCTTGCCAACTCGCATCAGACCTATCCCATTTCTAAGATCGGCACCATTGCGTAACCTTTGATGATCCAGCTCGAGAACAATATCACCCGCCCTCAGCCCGGCACTGTCAGCAGCGGAGCCTTCAAGCACCCTTGCAATAACTGCTCCATGGCTATCTGACAGGTTAAATGCCTGAGCCAACTCCGGAGTCAGATCCTGAACAATGACTCCCAGCTGGCCCCGCTTCACTTCACCAAACTGAACCAGCTGAGCAACCAGTTTTTTCACCATATCAACCGGAATCGCAAAACCAATCCCGATGTTGCCGCCACTTTTTGAGAAGATGGCGGTATTCAATCCGATCAGCTCTCCATTGAGATCAACCAGCGGACCTCCGGAATTACCGGGATTAATCGAGGCATCGGTCTGGATAAAGTCTTCGTAGCCCTCGATGCCAAGACCCGTCCTTCCCAGGGCGCTGACAATACCTGATGTCACGGTCTGATTAAGGCCAAACGGATTACCAATGGCGACCACGAAATCACCGACCCGTAATCTGCTGGAATTTCCGAGTCGGATGGCCTTCAGCTTCTTTGCTGGTATTTTGATAACTGCAATATCTGTCTCTGCATCGAGACCGACCACCTCTGCATTAAGTTGTCGCCCGTCAGCAAGGGTAACCCTGATCTCATCAGCCCCTTCGATGACATGAACATTGGTGACCACATAACCTGCATTTGCATCAAAAATAACCCCCGAACCCAGACTGGTCTCCTTCTGACTGCGCTGCCTTCTCTCCGGAAGGTCAAAAAACTGTCGGAAAAAAGGGTCCTGAAAGAGACGACTGGAGCCAGGACTGAGATAGCTGGTAGTGGAAATGTTCACCACCGCGGGTTGAACGGTTTCGAGCATTGGCGCCAGGCTGGGCAGGGCCATCCCCCCCACGGCAACAGGCAATCCAGCAGCTGCCTGGTTAACAAGCACCACCATCAAAGAGCCGACAAGTGCCGTCTTGCTGAAAATATTTACAATAGGCCTGTTGTCCCGATTCACTTTTCTAAATCCCCGGAATCATTATCCTGATTAGTAACCCCATGGGGAACATGGCCGGTGGGGACGTGTTGTCTTGCCGAATCACAGTGGCCTTGCTGGTCGTCAAAGAAGATGTCAGCGCCAAAAGCCCTGAGAAATTCACCCTTCTCCTTCCCCCCCAGAAAGAGCGCCTCATCGATCCTGATCTCCCAGGCACGCAGTGTTCTGATGACCCGTTCATGGGCAGGTGCGGAACGGGCAGTAAAGAGAGCGGTTCGTATCGGAGAGCTATCAGCACCATAATCAGACTGCAGTTGATGGAGTGCAGAGAGCACTCGTTTGAACGGCCCTCCTGGCAGGGGTTTTGAAGCCGCCTGCTGTTCTGAACGAGCAAACGCCTCCAAACCATCGGCCTGGAAAACCCGCTCTGCCTCATCAGAGAAGAGCACGGCATCACCATCAAAAGCGATTCTGACCTGATTATCGATGGTTTCACTATGTCCTGTATGAGAGGGAAGTATGGTTGCTGCTGCCAGCCCATTGCTCAGCGCGCTGCGGACATCATCAGGGTCTGCGGAGAGAAAAAGATGGGCACTGAATGGGTTGACATATCGATAGGGGCTTTCACCTGCTGAAAAGGCGGCACATGAAATCTCAAGTCCATAGTGCTGGATTGAATTAAATACCCTGAGTCCGGTATCTGCACTATTACGGGAGATCAAGACCACTTCAACCCGTGGCACCGGGTGATCCGGGTGGTTCAGAGCCAACAGCTTTCTGACCAATGAGAAGGCTACCCCTGGCTCCAACACCTCATTCTCATGCTCAATCTGATACTTGCAGTAAGCACCAACACCCTGTTCTTCAAACACCTGGTGGCTGGCGCTCAAGTCAAAAAGGGCTCGCGACGATATCGCAACCACAAGCTTACTGTTCTCTAAGTTATTCATCGACTCTCAGCTTCTTTAACCACTCCCCTTAAGAGAGTTCATTATTACTCCACTGCCAACAGCGCCACCCCCCCAGCAGAGGATAATAGAGCCCCAGGCTTATGGGTCTATTATCCCATTTTGCAACCAGTGTCGCATAACGCTCAAGTTGAGGGGTATAACGTCGTTGCTCCTGATCAAGAAATCCTTCAACATCACCACCCTGGTGATCACTGGTTTTGTAGTCAATAATCCACCGCTGCTGATTATCGATAAAACTCCGATCGATCCGGATTCGATGGAGTGTTCCATCCTCTACTCCAGTCAGATCCCATTCACTCCAGGCCTCCTGGTGGCTGTTGTCGAGTATCCACTGGCCGCGTGGGTCCTCACAGGAGCGGTTGACCGCCATCTCTACCCCACTGACGGCCTGATCGAGTTCTTCTCTCCTCAAACCCAACTCTGTCAGGCGCCCTCTCCAGCTGGATCTCCACTGCTGTCGTCTCGAAACCGGCCAGGCAGCGGCCCCCTCAGCGGCGATATGGGCGAGCATCTCATGGACCACACTACCGACATGGCGTGCCGCTTCACCAACCCAGATAAACTCAGGTCGCTCTCCCCGGCTTGGTCTACCGCCTGGAGGAAAGGCTATTGCTGGCCGGGGGGGTGGGGGAGTCCAGGCCGGATCAACGGTCCTGAAGAGTTTGGTTCTATGTGGCGATGTTTCCCGATCCCCTGAAGCAGGCTTTGCCATCACGCTCTGGCTGAACTCCCCTGCCAGAGCAGGCCACAGTCTGGCAAGGAGTGAAGAGACCGGTGGAGGCTTTATTTCACCCTCAGAGTCGACCGAAGTGTGGCCATAGAGATAGAGCTTCTGACGAGCACGGGTAGAGGCGACATAGAGTAACCGGTCCCGTTCATTATCCAGTCGATCCCGATCAAGCTCCTTAAGAAAGGTGTTATACGAATCCGTACCCTCTTCAGCCGCAACCACAGGCGCCATAAGGGGTGTCTCGCCCTCCCGCCCACTCCAACGCAGTAACTGGCGCTCCTCATTTCGCCCCTGAGAGCCAAGCCTGGGAAGAAAGACCACATCAAACTCAAGCCCTTTAGCCTTATGAATGGTCATCAACTGAAGCCGATCGCCGGCATTAAGATCGATCTCTGCCCACAGTCGGGCTACCCGCTGATGGAGTTGGGCAAGGTCTGGAAACGGTGAGTTCCTGGACTCATCCGCCAACAGATCAAGATAGGCTCTTGCATTGGCCATCTGGGTATCATTAAGCAAGGCAGGCCCTCCCAAAGCCGCCCAGACCCCTTCAACTTGCCGCGCCAGGGCATGGCGGCCAATCTCTTCACCTGCTTTGAGTAACAGCGGCGCTGAACGCTGTAGACGGCGCCTGCCCTCAGCAGAGAGGGTGGCGCGGTCTCGCTCTGGAGCGCCATCCGCTGCCGAATTGAGAACATTTTGCAGGATTTGGGTGAACAGGCCCGTTTTCACCTCTCCCAGCATGGTTAGATCGCTCAAACTCAAACCAATAAAAGGTGCCCGCAGGAGAGCAAGCCAGCTTCCTCGATCACCCGGGTGGACCAGTACCCGGGTCAGGCAGAGGAGGTCCTGGACCTCGGAACACCTCTGTAGTGGCTCATTCTCAAGAGCCATAAAGGGAATACCACGATTCCTTAGTTCGGCAATTATGGCTGCAAGATGGGCTCTTGTTGCCCCCAATATCGCAACATTTATCAGCTTATCCTGATTCAGCTCGATCTCAACATGGTTGACCAGAAGATCTGCCTCAGCCCGGGCATCAGAATCCAATAAAGGGTTAAAAATGACCTCTCCATCGGGCCCCTTTGAGGGCTGGGCAATGGCCGGCGAATAGGTAACCGCGCCTCGAAAAGGATCGGACTCCTCAGGTAAAATTTGAGAGAAGACCCGGTTAACCCACTCTACAACCCCTAAAGAAGAGCGAAAATTAGCCTCCAGTATGAGCAGCTCCAGCCTTAGGCCTGCCAATCCTTCAGTGGTCACTCGCAGGAAGTGGGCCACATCCGCTTCTCTGAAACGATAGATGGACTGCATTGGATCACCCACAACAAACAGGGTACGCCCCTCCTCAGCACCCCAATTGACTGTCAATTTCTCCAGCAGCGCCATGTGGCGACGAGAGGTGTCCTGAAACTCATCGATCAGGAGATGGTTCAGGCCTTGGTCGAGAACCAGAGCAAGGTCTGTTGGCGATGCTTCATCACCCAGCGCTCTATTCGCTCTGTGAGTAATCTCAATAAAATCAGTGGCCCCTTCGGCCTTGAATACCAGCATCAGCTTGGCCGAGGCCACGTATAAAACAGTCGTAATTGCGCTGAGCACCTGATGGTGGCTGTTGGTAAAATCCATCGAAGGAAGCCGATTCACCCTGCCCAGCAATTTCACCAGCTGAGGGGAATCAAGCTCACTGAGCACTCCAAGCAGTTGTTCCATGAGTGCCTTGATCTTTTCATCACCCCCGTTGTCAGGGGTGGGGAAACCTGATGAGATATTTACCGTTTTGCGTAGCCTGTTCTCACCGGTCAAGACAAGTGCCGCCAAGCCGCGCCACGCCTCTAGCGAACTCACTGTTACTGGTGGCAGTGATACCAGCCCGATACAACTCCTTGCCGGATGGGTTTTTCCTGCCTTTAGAAACTGATCTCCGGCATAGTGGGCACAAGCCACCCACTGTGAAAGGATCTCTGGAGAACAGTGCTGTCTCAATGAACAACTCAACTCGTTAAGCTGTTCGGAAACCTCCTCACCCCATGCCTTTTCGAGCAGTTCAGCTTTGTCACCCCGCCCAAAATGAATCAGTGACAGCCACTGTTCTCGCTTTGCCAACAACTGAGCGATAAGCGTAATGGCTGCCTGCTGGTTGCCGTCAAGGGTTCGAAGCAGGACAGCCATCGCTTCAGCGTAGGGGGTATCCCCCTCTACCAGCTCCACTGCCGCCTCGGCCGCCTTGCAGTAGAGTGCGCTGCAATCTTCCCTGATCACAGGACCTGCACCCAGACGTGATGACCAGGGCAATCTCATCGCCAGCTGGGCACAGAATGAGTCGATGGTCATCACCTGGATCCTTAATGGATTCCTCGCCAGTTCCCACCCTCGTGCCCGGTCACGCTTTATCGCCGCCTGGGCCAGAGACCATCTGGCCCGCTCAGGTTCACTGTCGGGGATGTTATCGTTGACTGCTGTCAAGGCACGTAAAATCCGCCCTCTCATTTCGGCCGCAGCCTTACGGGTAAAGGTCATTGCCAGAATCTCTTCGGGTTGTTCTACAGTTGTCAATAACGCCAGAAAACGTTGAACCAGAAGCTCTGTTTTACCCGATCCTGCCGGTGCCTGAACAATGAAGGAGCGCCCGGCGTCCAACGCCTGTTGGCGACAGGAGCGGTCGTGTTCGCTACTCATCGATACGACAGAGGGCCCTTGCCTGACAGCCCTCGCACTCCTGTGGGGTTCTGGGCTCGGCTTCCGCTCCTCCGAGGAGAAAACCAGCTGCGAGCTTAAACAACGCTCTCTCCCACTGCCGGACCTGGGAAGCCCAGTCCTTTGCCTGTTTTTGGTTGTTTCTTATGGTCCCCGCCTTGACAACACCCTCTGCAATACCATCACGTCTACCCACTCCCTCCAGCTGTACGCCATCTGCCCGAATCAAGCCAAAAGCAATCGCATCGACATCACCGAGCAGATGCTGATAGAGAGGGAGTTGGGGCTCTTCAGGGGGAACACCAAACCACTTTCCCCTGCCTGCTCGATAACCTGTCTTGTAGTCGATCACCATCCGCCCGCCGCTCGCCAGCCGGTCCACCCGATCAGGCCGAAGTCTGATATCAAACACCGCTGTGCCGGCTCCCAGCCTCAATGAGGCACTGGCATCAGACTCAATGGAGTCCACTTCGAAAGCAGGCCTTGCAAGCTCAAGCTCAAGCCAGCGCCCAATGCGTGTTTCGAGTCGATCCCTCTCCAACTCCCTGAATCGCTCACCCAATACCCCCGGCCGCTGTTGTTCGAGTTCGTCAAGTGCTGCAGAAACAGCCCCACCAAGCAGTCGATCTCTCTGCTCTTGTGACAACGACTGAAGTGCCTCACTGCCTTCCACTGTTGTCCATACCTTTTCAAGCACCGAATGAACCAGAATTCCACGGTCTCTCGAATCAAGCCCAAACCCAGGATCAACAAATTCCTCCAAGCCCAGTCGACGACGGGCATAGGCATAGAAGGGACACTGAGCAAGCTCCCTGAAGAGCGCTGTACCGCCAGGCGCTGATCGACCCGTAAACGGCTTGCCCGGGTCCTGTTTTCGTATTTTTACCTTGGGCGAGCTCTCTCGCTGAGAGTCACACCAGGCGAGAGAGGGAGGAGGTGTCAGCTCCGCCTGCTCTAACTCCGCAATCAGGGGGCTTGGCATAAGGGGGGTCTCCCCACGTTGGCCAGGCCAGCTGAAGACCACCTCCTCGGCAGAAGCGCTGATGCGCTCAGTCATTCTGGTGGCGAGTTCGAGTGATGATGATGAATCAATCCCGGGCATCTGGTGCTGGCTCTGCAGTGAGAGCGGCAAGAAGGGGTCTGGATGAGGCGCAAAAGGCCAGGCCTCACTCTCAAGACCGACCACCCAGAGGTGGCTGAATATCATCCCAGAGCTCTCAAGCAGACCCACCACCTGGATTGGGGCGGAAGGCGTCTGCTGGTGAAAGACAAGATCCCTTGCCGCCCGCTTCAACCTGTTCAGACAGTGGTTGCGACTCTCAACCCCTCCGATATCCCCGGTTGAGGCGAATGCTCCCAATAATTGACGAAATTTCTCTACCGCCTGATATTCACTATCGAGGAGTGTGCGAGGACCTGGCCAGCCAAACAGGTTAAGCACCTCAACCCAGTGCTCTACCCAATCCGGTGCAGGTAATTCCTGCCCCATCCCCTGAAGCATCTGCTCAAGAGTTTCTACCCCTGAGACCCAGCCGTGGGCGCCGACGGATAACGCTGTCTCCCTCAGTTGTGTTAACGAAAAAAGGTGAAGACGCTGCCTGCGCAATGTCAACTCACAATCTAATGAACTCTCTCTGTGTGAGTCGTTCTGATGCAGATAGGGGGAACGAAGCAAACGTGAGATTAGGTCAAACTCTCCCTCCCGGGAGAGGGAGAGCAGATCGATCGCTGTCTCAACCAGAGGCACTTCAATAAGCGGTACCCCCAATGAGAGTTCATAAGGGGGGCAATACTCACCCGCCCCCGGAGCGATGGCTCCAGGAGAGAATGTATCCTCCATTGCCGCTTCCACCACACTCCGGTTTTTTGCCAGATCAGGGACCACGATCCCCACCGGATCAAGAGGTGAAAGCTGAAGTCTTTCACAAGCCCACGCCGCGGCCCTTCTGATCTCGTCCGTGGAGTCACGGCATCTGATTTGTCGCAACGATCGATCTCCCCCGGTCTCAGGCATCCAGATCTGTAGATCAACACCCAGCTCTTCCATCACCTCGGTCAACATTTTTTGACGAGGGTTGATAAGCTCAAATCCGGCGAAGACAACAACTTCCGGAAATCTGGCCATATTCCTGATGACGGCCAGCGAAAGACCTGCCTGATCGATCCAGTTTTTTTGATGCAGAACGGTATCGTAATGCGTTGCCCACGAACTGAAGGCAGCACTGTCTTGATTGAGATAATCGGGAAAATCCTGGAGGGTCAGATCCCAGTCATTTAGAAGGCCCCAGCTCTTCTGAGCCATCCGTGCCGTTGCCGAAAGATCCCATAACAACTCAATCCCGCTGTCGCGGCTTCTGAGTTCTTCACCTATTACCTTTTCCCAAAGAAGTCGCTCTCTCTGATCACCCAGATAGACCGTCTGTGTCAACTCTGGCCAATCTTCTCCCCGGGATTGCCAGAGGCTGTGCAACCAGACTGACAGCTGAAAAATCTCCGGAGATCTCCAGACCTCTTGACCTGTGTTGAGCATATGGGCGTTAAATCTGGCAACAAGATAACTGGCCAATCGTGATGTTGGGGTAATAACTGTTGCCCCCGTAGCCACTTTTGCAAACAGTCCATCCATCTTCTGATCTTTTTTAATCAATGCTTTTGGATTGGGGAGTATCCGGCCCTGACATCGGAGCCCTTACTCGGCCAGCTCTTTCCAGCCCTGTGCATGCTTTTCAACCAGGGTTGAAAGCGCTTCAAGATGGGCTGGATCTTCATTAAGGGCAGGAATGTAGTGGTAAGCAGTGCCTCCTGATTTTAGAAAAAGATCACGGTTCTCTTTCCCTATCTCTTCCAGCGTCTCCAGACAATCTGCCGAAAAGCCCGGACAGATTACATCTACGCTGGCAACACCCTGATGCGGAAGGTCTTCCAGTACCTTGTCAGTGTAGGGTTGGGTCCAGGGCTTTCGTCCAATACGGGAGTGAAAGACGACCTCCCAGGCACTGGCATCGAGCTGCAGTCGTTTTGCCACCTGCTCTGCCGTCTGCCGGCAATAAACAGGGTAGGGGTCTCCGCTCTCGACATAACTTGTTGGTATTCCATGAAATGAGAAAAGCAACCTCTGACTACGACCAAATGTACTCCAGTGATTTCGGATACTCTGAGACAACACATCGAGGTAATCTGGGTGGGTATGATAACCGTGGACGAAACGTACTTCAGGGATCCGACGCCACTGGCCCAGCTCCCTAACCACAGCATCAAATGCTGAAGCGGTAGTGGTCGCTGAATATTGGGGAAAGAGCGGTAAAACCAGGAGTCGCTGAAAACCTTGCTTCGCCAGTTTCTGTAGCTCGATATTAACTGCAGGACTCCCGTAACGCATTGCATAGATGACCCGGAAACGGTCTCCAAAGCGTTCACTCAAAATCCGGCCAAGCCCCTTCGCCTGCTTCCGGGTGATTGACAAGAGAGGAAAGCCCTCCTCTTCACTCCACATGGAAGCGTACTCTTTTGCTCTTTGTCGTGGTCGACGGTGAAGAATGATCCCGTTCAGAATGACCCACCAGAGGGGACGAGAGGATTCAACGACCCTCGGATCCCAAAGAAATTCTGCGAGAAAACGACGAATTGCAGTAGGTTCAGCCCCATCAGGAGTGCCCAGATTGAGGATCAGAATGGCAATACGATGTTCTTCATTATTGCCTTCCTGGCTAACACCCGCATGATAGCGACTCATGAAGGGTGGCTTTTCTTTGGGTGACTACGCCCAAACTCGATCATTCGATGAATCGATATCTGGGCAAGCTGGCGGACATGCTCATCAATATGAACCTCGCCTTCACTACTCTCCAGAGCGTGCACCACCCCTGCAAGCCCATTCAATTTCATCCATGGACAGACAGCACAACTGATACACGTAGCGCCTTCACCCGCTGTCGGCGCGGGCATAAATCGTTTTTCCGGTGCTGCCTCACGCATCTTGTGAAAGATTCCCGACTCTGTGGCAACAATAAATTCCGGATTATTGAGTTTAGAGACCGCCGCTATCAGTTGACTGGTAGAGCCTACGACATCCGCCATCTCAATGATGGCGGCTGGTGATTCCGGATGGACAAGGATTCCCGCTTCAGGGTGTTGACGCTTTAGTGACTCAAGAGCTGTCGCCTTAAAAGCCTCGTGGACGATGCAACGTCCCTGCCAGAGCAGCATCTCTGCTCCTGTCATTCGCTGAATATAATCACCGAGATAGCGATCAGGTGCCCAGAGAATTTTCTTTCCCTGGTCTTTGAGGTGTTTGACCACGTCAAGGGCTATTGAGGACGTCACCACCCAGTCTGCCCTGGCCTTGACCTCTGTACTGGTATTGGCATAGACCACAACGGTATGATCAGGGTATTGATCGCAAAAATCTCCAAAATCCTTTGCAGGACAGCCAAGATCCAGAGAGCATTCCGCCTCCTGGCTGACGACCAAGATCCGCTTTTCCGGGCTGAGAATTTTAGCCGTCTCACCCATGAAACGAACACCGGCAACAATAATGGTTGATGCTTTATGAGAAAAGCCAAAACGTGCCATTTCAAGTGAATCTGCAACACAACCGCCGGTAGCATCTGCCAGCTCCTGTAGTTCATCATCAACATAATAGTGAGCCACAAGCACCGCCTTTTCTTGTTCAAGGAGAAACCTGAATCTTGTGATCAGCGCTTCTCGCTCCTCCCGAGCAAGTGGAGCAGGCTTGTTGTTCTCAGCATCAATGGCAGCCTCGTTGATAGAGGCTTCTAAACTATCGTCCGTTTTATTGAGGGTTGTCACGTTATCTAGGGTTCCACGTTTTTTATGATGGCGAAAGATGTTCTATAATGTCGTTATTGAGAGCGTATCCCCTTCTGGGTGATCTATACCGATCCCTGCAGGAGACCGAGTCTACTTGACGAGAAGAGATAGTAAACCCGTTGTATGCAAAATCAATGGCCTCATCATTGAGTATTGCTGGTTTTCCCCATTCAGGGGGGAGATTCGATCAAATCAGAGGTGGTAGCAGAAGGCAAGACCTCATTAAATCACCGGAAGATGCCAACAAAAGAGTTATGCACTGGATTTTACTCACCATTATTGGAGTGACACTGATATTTGTCTCCTATCGTCTACCCAATGTTGCCCTCGGAACTCTCATTGCACTGCTTCTTGCCGGAGTTATCGCTTATTTCGCAACAGAAGATGTTTCAGACACTAGATCCTCTGTTGAAACAACCGTCATTACTCTTAGCAACTTGAATCTGGAACCCAGCTATGCTGACAGTTACCAACTCACTGGTCGGATCGAAAATCAGGATCCCTCCTCCATGCTCTCTTCGGCACGTGTCACCATCACGCTTCAAGACTGTCTGAAAAAACCCGAAGACAACCAAGATCACTGCACCATAATCAGTGAGCAAAATGAGGGTCTTCATCTTATGGTTCCTCCTGCCCAGGCACGTGACTTTTCGATCTCTTTCTTCCCTGGAGAACTTCATCTTCAGGGTGAATTGCGCTGGAAGGTCACTCTTATCGAGGTCAAATCGGATTAAGAGCGGTATTTTTGAATGACCCTAAACGCCTCTGCCAGAGTGGATGAGAAACAGTAGAGGCCACTATCAACCAAGTCTGAAACAAAAAAAAGCCGGCCTTTGACGGCCGGCATCGACTTCTATCCAATTGCTCTACTTTGGCACTTCTGCCTCAGTGAGTGGGCTACCTTTTTCTTGCTACTCTCTTTTTAGCCGCTTTTTTCTTGGCCGCCTTCTTTTTGGTTGCTTTTTTCCTGGTCACTTTCTTCTTGGCCGCCTTCTTTTTGGTTGCTTTTTTCTTGGTTGCTTTCTTCCTGGTCGCTTTCTTCTTGGCCGCCTTCTTTTTGGCTACCTTTTTCTTTGCTGCTTTCTTCCTGGTTGCTTTCTTCCTGGTTGCTTTTTTCTTGGCCGCCTTCTTTTTGGCTACCTTTTTCTTTGCTGCTTTCTTCTTGGTTGCTTTCTTCTTGGTTGCTTTCTTCTTGGTTACTTTCTTCTTGGTTACTTTCTTCCTGGTTGCTTTCTTCCTGGTTGCTTTCTTCTTTGCTGCTTTTTTCTTGGTTGCTTTCTTACGTGCAGGAGCTTTCTTTGCAACCTTTTTCTTGGTTGCTTTTTTCTTGGTTGCTTTCTTCTTTGCTGCTTTTTTCTTAACTACTTTGCGTTTGGTGGCCTTCTTTTTGGTCACCTTCTTTTTTGCTGCCATGGTCTGCTCTCCAGTGAAGGTCAGGAATGGTTAATGGAACTTCAGAAATCGGCAAGCCGCCGGGATGACCACTGCTTCATGGTACAGAACCGCCTCACGGCATCAATCACCCGAGAAACAGTGGAAATTTGTGGCAGCCAGTGCTGCACGATGCGTACTTTCATAAAAGGAGATATGCCCACTGCAACAACAGGTTCTGCTTTCTTAAGCTGGTGAACAGATGTTCGCAATGGTTATTCCTTATCCTTGCTTACTAGCGCAGTGACTCTGTAAATTGAAAAAACAATCACCGAAAAAACACAGTTAAAACAAAGTTAAACGAAACTATATATATCAACCACAAAATGTCAAGAGATGAACTGTATTTGATCAATGGAGCTCTTAACAAGCAATCTTACAACTTGCTCCCTATTACACAGATAAGCATACCCATTATGTTACTACGACACCGCATCTAAATCATGTTTACATCGTCTCTTTATTTTTGGTTTGATCCTATACTCTGCTGAGAGATGCTAGGTAGTGCCTATTATAGACACCGCCCTATTTCAATATGCTTGAAGAGATGACGCATCCACTTACAACTTCTTTGTCTTTATTGGGTTCAAAAAAATCCGGCTCTTTCGAACCGGATCGACTTCCAACAAAACAAGCTGAATTTAATTGTTGTTTTTTGGGTATCTTTTTTCTGGGGGCTGCCACCAAATGCTCATTTTGAACAAGATTGATATTGTTTTCCTCTTGTCTGCTTCTGCTCTTCCATCTTCTTTTTCTGTTCGTCGGTAAGAACATTGTGAATCAGAATCATGATATTTGCACTCTCTACAATCTGCTCTTCGATTAGTGAGGAGAGCGTGCTTGCAATCTCTTTCACCTTACCCAGGTCCGAATTTGATGACGTATTCAGCTCTCGCAGCGCTTTGCGTTGACTCTGTATATCTGAAGCCAATTTACGTTGCGCACTTCGTCGATCATCGATAATCTTCCAGATCAAATCACGCTGTGCGTCCGTAACATCAAGGGTTTTCATCATCCGCTTGATACCACGCTCATTTCCAAGCATGTCGCCACGGCGACCCCCTTTCATCCCCTTGCCCTGCTGCATCATCTGGCGCGACATCTTCTGCTTTCCACCAGACTTCATCCCTTTGCCCTGGTGTGTCATGGTGCCAGAAGAACCTTTATGCATCTGATGTGAACCTGTCCCCTGACAACCCTCGGCATTGGCAATACTCACTCCGCCAAGTGCGGTAACAGCAGTGAAAATAATAATGGTGCTACTTAATTTCGATACTCTGTTTTTCATTTCAGACTCCTTGATTTAAATCATCGACTGGGCAATTCCGGTTTAGGTATATTCTGCTCCGATAACATGTAAATATCCGCCTTTACAGGTAAAGTTATGTAAAGTTTTTAGAAGAGAAGTGAATTTGATAATAACTATGTCAAAATAACTTCATGGCTAAAATCCTACTCATTGATGATGATGTTGAGCTTTGTGACATGCTGAGTGATTTTCTCAGTGGAGAAGGCTTTACTACCGGGGCGGCTCATGATGGAAACAGGGGGCTGACTCTTGCACTATCAGGTCATTTTGATGCCTTGGTCCTGGACGTAATGATGCCTGAGCCTGATGGACTTGAGACGCTAAAACGAATACGCCAAAAATCATCCCTTCCGATTTTAATGTTGACAGCGAAAGGGGATGATATCGACCGAATTATCGGGCTTGAGATTGGTGCGGATGACTATCTCCCAAAACCCTTCAACCCTAAGGAACTCGCAGCTCGATTAAGGGCCATTCTTCGCAGAGCCTCCCCAAAAACAGACGCCGATGATCCCAGCACACTAAAGGAGGGATCACTGACGATTGATATCGGGACTCGTGAAGCGCGACTCGTTGATCAACTTCTCGTTCTCACCAGTACTGAGTTTACCCTGCTTGAAATTCTGGTTCGCCACTCCGGTCGAGTCGTCTCAAAAGAGATGCTCTCAGAACAAGGGTTAGGGAGACCCTCAGGCCCCTTCGATCGCAGTATCGATGTCCATATCAGCAACCTCAGACGAAAGCTGAACACCCCCGACGACGACAAACAGACGATTAAAACAGTTCGTGGTCAGGGTTATCAGCTGATCAGGAGTTAATAGAGAGGAACCATGGGACGACTCTTCTGGAAAATATTTTTAGGGCTATGGCTGACCCTGGCACTGACCAGTGGAGTAGTGGGGCTAATTGCTGAACAACAGCAGGAGAAAAGACTTGTCCAACTTGCCGACCGTGCACAGAACCCACGGGCAATGATGGACGCTCTCTTCCACGCTCTTCATTTTAGTGGAATTGAAGCGGCCAAATCCATACTCGATGAACAAGACAAAGAGAGCAGACCAATTCTGGTGATCGACAGCCTGGGAAAAGAACTACTCAACCGCCCTATTCCCAAAAAGGTTCTTCAACGTGCTCGAAATTCAACCAATAGGCCCAAAGGCTCGGCTCCATGGGCCAGAAAGGTGCGCACTCCGGAGGGGGAACCCTATATTGTTTTTCTTGCCCCACGCGCCCCATCCCAGGTCAACCCCCCTACCCTCTGGCGCTTCTGGCCCCGTTTTCTTAATAGCATTCTGGGGCTGTCTATGGTCGGTGCCACCCTGCTCTTCAGCCTGATTCTTGCCTGGTATATGAGTCGACCTATCCGCCATCTCCGTGAGGCCACAAATAAACTGGCATCAGGGGAGTTGTCGACAAGGGTGATGAACCAGATCGGCAATCGAAAAGGTGAAATTTCCGATCTTGGCCGTGACTTTGACCATATGGCCGAACATCTCCAGGGGGTGATAAATGCCCAGAAACAACTTCTGAGCGATGTCTCTCATGAGTTGCGCTCACCACTGGCCCGCCTGCAACTTGCCATTGAGTTGGTCAGGCAAAAACCGGAACGAACCGAATCACTCCTTAAGAGGATATATCTTGAGTCGAACCGACTGAATGAGCTTGTCGGTCAATTCCTCACCCTCTCACGCCTTGAAGGCGATCTCTCTACCGAGAGCAGAACACAGGTCGATATCGGGTCACTGCTTGAGGATATTATCGAGAGCCTCAACTTCCAGGCCACTCAGGAGGAGAAAGAGGTGAGGCTTGAACTCAGGGCTGATTCGCAGCTATCGGGAGATGCGGAACTTCTCCGGCGTGCGTTTGAAAATGTGATCGGCAATGCGGTGAAGTACACCCCGCCCAAATCTGTAGTGAGTGTCACCCTTGCCAAAAGTGACTCCACCATTACGGTTTCAGTCTCTGACCAGGGTCCGGGAATTGATGAGTCAAAGCTAAAGACCATTTTCGAACCCTTCTCTCGGATAACCAATCAGGACCGTTTCCGGGACGACCCTGCTCAAAAAAGTGATGAGAGAGGGTTTGGCCTCGGCCTGACCATCGCCGACAGGGCGATTCGGCGGCACCACGGTACGATCAGGGCCTTCAACCTTGAAGAGGGTGGGCTCTCTATCGTCATCACGCTTCCTGCTGCAACTCAAAACCAATCGATATCAAGAGGGTACAAATGAAAAAACTCTTCCTTTTTCTGATTTTTATTGTTGCACCCCTTGCTGGTGGTGGTTACTGGGCCTGGGAGCAAGGTCTTCTTGATGACTACCTTGGAAACAAAACCTCAACCAGTACCACCTACAGGACTGCTCCCATCGACAGGGGGGATCTGAGTAAAATGATTGCCGTCACAGGTGCCATCAATCCCGTCAGCACGGTGACCGTAATCCCACAAGTCAGTGGGGAAGTGGCGGAAGTCTTTGTCGATTTTAATCAACGGGTTGAACCCAAGCAGCCCATTGCACAGCTTAGACAGGATGAATTCAGGCTTCGCATCCAACAGGCGAGATATCAGACCAAGGCGTCTGCTTCTGATGTGGCTGCTCGTCGTGCCGCTGTCTCCAGTGCACACTCTGATTTGCGCAATGCAGAAGCCTCTCTTGCTGGAGCCAACCATACCAGGGCAAACGCTAAACGGAGATGGAGTGTTGCGGAAACAACATATAAACGGGCAACACAACTACTGAAAGCGGGTGTGCTTGCCCAGGCTGAGGTCGATAAGGCCAAGGCGGCCCTCGATGACGCCGATGCCGAGGTCAAAGCTGCTGAAGTAAAACACAGGGTGGCCTCGACGACAGTAGAAGCCAAATCTGCCCGGATCGATCAACTCAATGAAGAGGTATCGGCCTCCCTCTCCCGCGAGCAACTGAGCAAGGCCCAACTTGCTGAACAAGAATACAATCTGGCACATACTGAGATTACAGCTCCCATTCAAGGGGTCATCCTTAACCGAATGATCTACAAGGGAGACGTTGTCTCCGGAGGACAGAAAGCGAGCGAGATGTTTTTGATTGCAGAGAATCTCAGCTCCATGCAACTGGAGATGGATATTGATGAGTCCGATATTGGACGTATTACAACCGGGCAGAGGGTTCGTTTTACCGTTGATGCCTACCCTGGTCGCTCCTTCCAAGGTGAAATCACCCAAAAGCGGCTTAATCCAGAGGTGGTTCAATCCGTTGTCACCTATAAGGTGATCGCCAAAGTTGATAACAGTGACCAGACGCTCCTTCCCGGCATGACGGCCAGTGCTGAAATCATCACTGACTCAAGGTCAGCTGTTCTTCGTGTTTCCGCTTCTGCCCTCAAATTCAAACCAAAACAGGAGAAGAGTAAAACCACAGCAGAGGGCAGTTCTAACAGCACCCCGGCCGAAACCTCTGGTTCCCAGCCCCCATCCAGAGGTGGAGGGGGTGAAGGGGGGGGTGGCAGGGGCGGCGCCTTTGGCCAGATGATCCAGGAACTCAACCTCGACTCCAGCCAGCGTTCTCAACTGCGTGCCGCCATGAGGGGCATCAATCCTGAAATACAAGAGCTGAAAAAATCCGGCCTTGAGGGCGAGTCACTGGAGCGCGCCATCAGCAAGCTTCGTAACCGGACGATTATGAGTATCCTGACCCCGGAACAGGTAGCCCTTTTCCAGAAACAGCGCAGTGAGAAGGAGGTTGAACGTCAAGCCACGCTCTGGACTCTGGATCCTGCAGGAGGTCCAAAGTCCCACACCGTGAGGGTAGGGCTGACCACTTCCAAATGGGCTGAGCTCATCTCAGGCCCACTGGGTGAAGGTGATGCCGTGATCATCGGGATTGCCCGGGGTTCAGCTAAGTGAACTCCGCTATGCCTCAGATCAAGCTTGAGGGTCTCAGTCGCTACTACCGGACAGGCGCTGAGACCATCAAGGCGTTGCACAACATCTCCCTCACTATCGAGTCTGGTGAGTTTGTCGCTATTGTAGGCCCTTCAGGCTCCGGAAAATCAACGCTGATGAACATTATTGGATGTATGGACCGGTCAACAGCGGGCGAGTATCAGATTAACGGAGATGCTGTCGATGCCCTCAGCAGTGATCGACTCGCTCAAATACGCAATTCCACCATCGGCTTTGTCTTTCAGTCTTTTCACCTCCTCTCCAGGTTGACTGCGCTTAGAAATACCGAACTGCCGCTGATCTATTCGGGAACCCCCAAACGGGAGCGTCAGAAGAGAGCCTCCGAGGCACTTGAGAAGGTGGGGCTGAAGGGTCGTAGCCACCATCTGCCTACCCAGCTTTCCGGTGGCCAGCAACAGCGGGTGGCGATCGCTCGGGCGATGGTCACCCAACCAAAGCTTCTCCTCGCCGATGAGCCAACCGGTGCCCTGGATACCCATACCGGGGAAGAGATCATGTCCCTGCTGCGTGAACTGAACAAAGGTGGAGTAACCGTGATTCTGATTACCCATGAAGCTGAAGTCGCCGCCTATGCCCGAAGACGTCTGGAGTTCAGGGATGGCCAATTGATAACAGATTCCGCCCTCTCGAGCCAACAATGAAAAGTCGAGACCTGATTGCCACCGCTGCCACGGCCTTACAGGCAAATCCACTGCGCAGCATTTTGACCACACTGGGGATTGTGATCGGTTGTGGCTCAGTCATCGCCATGGCTGCAATCGGTGCAGGTGCTGAAGCTCGGATCACTGAAATGATTGACCGTATGGGGTCCAATCTGATCATGGTCTTGCCGGGCTCAGGAATCTCCCGTGGTGCCAGCATGGGAGGGGAATCGAAGCAGTCCCTCACCCAGCGTGATGTTGATGGAATACGGGAAGAGGCTCAATATGTTGCCCAAATATCCGGAAGCATCTCCAGCAGTGTCCAGATCATCGCTGCAGGCAAAAACTGGCGAACCCGGACAAGTGGTGTTGAGAAGGGTTATCTCGCTATCAATAAGTGGATCATTGAACTGGGGCGTGAGATCAGTGAGGAAGAGTATGCACTGGGGCGCAAGGTGGTGGTGCTCGGGGCGAGCGTCTCAAAAAACATTTTTGACGATCAGGATCCCATCGGCTCAACTGTGCGCATCAACCGCATCCCCTTTACGGTGATCGGTGTATTAGAGGCCAAAGGCCAAGGGTTTGGAGGCCGTGACCTGGATGACGAAACCTTTGTTCCACTCAAAACGATGCGTCAACGACTGGCCGGAAAAAAACGTGGGAGGAGTGGCCATATTCAACGCATGCATATCGAAGCGAGCAGTGCAGAAACCCTCACCGAGACCGAGAGAGAAGTTGAACAAATCTTGCGCCGCCTCCATGAGATAAAAGAGGGGGACAAAGATGATTTCCGCATTCGCAACCTGGCACAAATGGTAACCACCCGCACCGACACCATACGCACCATGACCCTGCTACTGGCTTCGGTAGCGGCCATCTCTCTCCTTGTTGGCGGCATCGGGATCATGAACATCATGCTGGTTACAGTAACCGAGCGAACGCGCGAGATCGGCCTTCGCATGGCACTGGGGGCGAAAAGGAGTCAGATTCGATGGCAGTTTCTCACCGAATCGGTCATCCTCTCCTTATCAGGAGGGACCATTGGCGTAGGTCTCGGTTTCGGTGCCAGCTACTTTCTTCAGGGCATCGACTTTATTGAGATCATCCACCAACCCAGGGCGATCGGGCTCGCTGTTCTGGTCTCCATGGGGGTTGGTATTGTATTTGGCTTCTACCCTGCCCACAGGGCCTCGCTTATGACCCCTGTAGAGGCACTGCGAAGCGATTAATTTTAACCCAGGGTCTCCCTTTGCACCCTCAACCACACTTGGAATCACCACAGTTGAGGCAGGTGAGGCAACCGTCCATCATAATCACTGCTTTGGTCTTACACTTAATACAAAGCCGGGCCTCAGAAGGGAAATCTCCCGCTTCATCACTCTGACCTTCCTTATCAGCAACCTGACGATTGTCATATTCTCGGCGTTTATCATCAATAAGCTTTTGACGATGCTCATCAGGGGTATCGTCTTTTATCATACCGATAAATCTCATATGAGCTTCAATCGCATCACCGATTTCAGCGACCAGTGATGGCATATACTTCCCGCCACGTTTGAAATAACCACCCTGAGGGTCAAAAACACTACGCAACTCTTCAGCCAGAAATGTAACATCCCCTCCCTTTCTAAAGACGGCAGAGACGATCCGGGTCAAGGCCACAATCCACTGGAAGTGATCCATGTTTTTCGAGTTGATAAAAATTTCGAAAGGCCGGCGTTTTTCGTATGGGGTTCCAGGGTTAAGGACAATGTCATTAATGGTGACATACAATGCATGATCTGAGAGCGGTGTTTTAATCTTGTATGTGCTCCCCAACAGCATCTCCGGCCGTTCAACCCTTTCGTGCATCTGCACGATGCTTGCGGTTTGCGATGGGAGTTCTGAGGCAACCGTCTCTTCTGCTGCTATCGTACCTGTAGAAATGGATTCATCCTTCTTGCTGACGACATCATAGCCCACTATTTTTTTTCCAATCTTGTTACTCATTAATCACTCCAACTAAAACCGACCGTAATAACCTTCTTTAAGTGCATCAAACAGATTGGCAGCAGTATGTTTTTCTCCATCATACTCCACCTCTTCATTGCCCTTGAACTCCACTACATTTCCATCCTCAAGGGTAAACTGATAGAGGGTGTTTTCAAGATCGTCATCCTTGACCAATACACCCTGGAACGCTTCCGGATTAAACCTGAAGGTAGTGCATCCCTTAAGCCCCTTATCATAGGCGTACATGTAGATATCCTTGAACTCCTCAAAGGGAAAATCTGACGGCACATTAGCTGTCTTGGAAATTGAAGAATCGATCCACTTCTGTGCAGCCGCCTGTATATCGACATGCTGTTTCGGTGTAACCATATCAGCACTGATAAAAGTATCCGGGAGTGCATCACTCTCTAATCCAGCTTCTGAAGCATTTGGGTTGACGAGTGTCCGATAGGCGAGCAACTCATAGGAAAAAACATCAATTTTTTCTTTTGTCTTTCGACCCTCACGAATCACATTACGACTGTACTGATGGGCAAAAGAGGGCTCAATGCCATTAGACGCATTGTTGGCCAGTGAGAGGCTGATGGTTCCAGTCGGAGCAATGGAGGTGTGGTGGGTGAAACGAGCACCCTGCTCTGCAATGGTGTCTGTCAACTCTTTTGGGAACTGTTGCATATAACGGCTGTATTTGGCCATCAAAACAGAGCCTCTGACCTGATCCCCGACCTGAATCCCATCCTGACGCATCTCTGGTCTTCTGGCCAGCATCTCCTCGGTGACCGTGAAGTACTCAAGAAGAATCGGGGCAGCACCTTTCTCTGCGGCCAGGTCTATACCCGCCTGCCAGCCTGCTTCAGCCATCTCTCTGGCAACTTGTTCGGTAAAGTCGAGTGAACCTTCTTCACCATATTTCATCCCCAGCATCACAAGTGAAGAACCGAGACCAAGAAAACCCATACCATGACGTCGTTTGTGGGTAATCTCATCCCGTTGTTGTTCGAGGGGCAGGCCATTAATCTCCACTACATTATCAAGCATTCGAGTGAAAACCTTAACTACTTCTCGATACCGTTCCCAGTTAAACCTTGCCTTATCTGTAAATGGATCATCAATAAAGCGAGTCAGGTTTACTGAACCGAGCAGGCAGGCGCCATACTCTGGAAGAGGTTGCTCACCACAAGGGTTTGTTGCACGCACATCTTCACAAAACCAGTTGTTGTTCATCTCATTGACCCGGTCGATGAGAATAAACCCAGGCTCAGCGTAGTCATAGGTTGAACTCATAATGACATCCCAGACACGCCTTGCAGGGATATGCTGATAGACCCGACACGCCACTTCACCCTTCTCATTGGTTACATATTCTTCAGTTGTCGGCCAGTGACGATAGATAATCTCATCATTAGAACCATCAATCTCTTGCTGTGTTGCAGGAAAGACCAGCGGCCAATCTGCTCCCTCCTTTACAGCGTTGATAAACTCATCTGTTATCAGGCAGGAGAGATTGAATTGTCTAAGAAGGCCATCTCTTCGCTTAGCACGAATAAAGTCGATCACATCAGGGTGTGAAACATCAAATGTACCCATCTGGGCGCCCCGTCGCCCACCGGCAGATGAGACAGTGAAACACATGGCATCAAAGATATCCATGAATGAGAGAGGCCCTGAGGTATAGGCTCCGGCCCCACTTACGAAAGCACCTTTGGGTCGGAGAGTTGAAAACTCATAACCGATGCCACAACCTGCCTTAAGGGTCAAACCCGCATCACGAACAGAACTGAGGATGCCATCCATGGAGTCTGTGATGGTTCCAGAGACAGTACAGTTTATTGTACTTGTAGCGGGTTTATGAGATTGAGCGCCTGCATTTGAAACAATTCTGCCGGCAGGGATTGCACCATTTTCCAGGGCCCAATAAAAACGTTCATACCAGGCCTCGCGATCCTCCTCCCTCTCTTCGACTTCGGCCAGAGCATGTGCCACCCGACGATAGGTTTCAGCAACATCAGCATCAACCGTTTCACCCTGCTTTGTTTTTAGTCTGTATTTTTTATCCCAAATATCGACCGATGCCGATTGTAATGGGATGGGGTTGTTTGTTGTCGCGGACGCCTTTGCACCTACAGCGGTCATTGATTATCTTCCTCCAGTTTCTTTTATCAGTATTCAGGCTGCTTGACCCTCCTCCCACCACTTGTCACCACTCTCTCGCAATCGACAACCCGCGATGACCTGGTCACTCCACTTAAAACCTTGATCTTCTTTTAACTTCAATGGGTTATCAGGATAGAGCTGGTTTTTTTAGTACCTACTAGATGTTGTGGTTGGAAGTGAAATTCTCTACAACATATAGCGTGCTGTCAAGCTTTTTGCCTATCGATTAATATCGTCTTGCTGTAGCCACAATCTCCCTCCAAAGAGAGCCCTATTCCACTGCCTTCCTCTCGACCAACTGAACATTCGGATCCTCTCTATCATCAAAAACCAAGCTCAGTGTACACTCACTCTCCACCCAAGAAGAGACCCCAGAAACCATGCAGTCGATTCGCGCCATCTCTCTTGATCTTGATGACACCCTATGGTCGATCTGGCCGGTGATTTATCGTGCGGAAGACCAGGTTCAACAGTGGCTTAAGGACCACTGTCCAGATGCCGCACCACATCTGGATATTGAGACCCTCCGTCAGGCACGAATTGCTGCTGAGAAATCCTACCCTCACCTGGTACATGATTTTACCGCCATTCGCAGGAACACCTACCGTGATGCCCTAAAACCATTCGGCTATGGCCAGAACTATGCTGACGCGGCCTTTGACCTCTTCTTTGAGGCTCGTCATGAAGTTGAATTTTATCCGGATGTTCTTCCAGCCCTTGAACTGCTCGCTTCTCACTACCCCCTTGTTGCGCTCTCAAATGGCAATGCAGACCTCGACCGCCTGGGTATCAGCCATCTCTTTGATGCGGTCCTGAATGCACGCATGGTGGGTGTCGCCAAGCCTGACACCTCCATCTTTCTGGCTGTCAGTACCACACTCGGCATACCACTCGATACCATTCTTCATATTGGGGATCACCCTGTTGAGGATATCGGTGGAGCCCGTCGTGCAGGCATGAAAACGGCCTGGATCAACCGCAACGACCTGGCCTGGGATCAGCCTTACCAACCCGACACCATTATTACCACGCTTAACGATATTATTGTCCTGCTCGATCTCTGTGCAGAGTCAAAAGAGCTGTAGGCGCCACCAGCCGCCTGAATCTCCCTGGTGGCTCAATCCATGACAGAGCAATCTCTACTCTGGGAGGCAGAACCCATGGTGACGAATGGCATTGACTGTGCTGACCACCAACCAGAGCATCAAGAGCCCGAGCAGCAGCAGCAGAGCCAGCCCGGCCTGCCGAAAGAAGATCACTTGAGTCTTGTCATACATCACCAGGGTAGCGATGGTGATGGCCGCTGCAGGGAAAGAGTATACCCAGGAAGAGAGAAAGAACTTCACCCTGGAGAAGGTCCTGAACTGAACCAGAAGAAGCAGGGTAATAAATCCCCCTATGTAGTAGAGCAGCTGGGCAAACTGAGTCAGTTCACCGGTAATCTTGAGGTAGGAGATAAACCCAAGGGCGGGTGGTGCCACCATGATAAAAAGGGTGGGAATCAGTTTTTCTGCCATGGGTTGATGGAAAAAGATGCGGTTGAGCGCAATGGTCTGGAGAATAATCCAGAAAAACAGCCCAAAACTGAAATAGAACCAGGATATTTCCAAGGGGGCATGCTCTACCCCGACCACCGGCACAATAATGTTGCCAACGACCGGAATAAACCATGAGGGATGGCTGTGTTCGATCTGGAAGTGGGTCTGATGTATCCAGGTGGTGAGCACATAGAGCGTCATCCCCAGCTGGCCTGCCGCCCCCACCCCCCAGAACCACTTTGAGAGCAGAGGAAATTCTGGATAGGCCCCAATTGAAAGAAGCAGTATGGTTATTGGGAGGGTTGAGAAGAAACTCAAAGTTACCGGATGACGAAGCTCTTGCATAACCGCCTCCCGATGGTGGACGATTTTAATCAGATAGAGGCTAGATAAGAGCACAAACAGAATACCCGCCAATATAAAAACGAGCCTGCTCCCACCCGATGGAAGAGAGAAAATCTCTTCCCCCTTTCGAAGAGCCGTTGCAAAGCCGCCAAGACCCATCAGAATTGAAAAAAAAGCGATCGGGAAGTTTTTTAACCCTGGCTTACTGGTGTCATTCATTCGATGATGGTCTCTGACTGTTAATCTCAATGGATCATAGCCCTTCTCCCTTCTAACCACTACCCATTCATCTCCTGTAATGACCCTATAACCCCCCTGAATAGGTGAGCATCTCACATCTGTGCAGATCTCTGTCCGACAGGTTATATCAGTATGGGCCTGGGTGAATAAGGAGCAAAGAAAACCACAAAGGCCGGTACAGACAAAGCCGCTGACAAGTGGTTCCTGAACTCCGCGAGGGGATCAGGGTTTGAGCTTCATCTCTTCGGCGGCAAACTCCACTTGTAATCTGTTCCACTCGGTCTGTTTGCGACGGAGACTTCGGCGCAACTCGAGGAGTCTCAGCCTCAGCTCCTGTTGTAGGCTGCTACTCCCCTCTTCCAGGGCTTCCAGATGTTGTTGCTCGAGGTCATCGAGGCTGTCGAGAAGGTTGTTGATCTCTCTCTCAACACTATTGAGTACTGATTCCATGTCGAAAAGCCACTTTCCCTTGCGGTAGTTCTCCCGGAACTCTGCTGCACCCGCACCACATACCCCATGATAGACCTTGCCCGCACGACCCACATAGAAGCCATTGACGGGTTCACAGTAGGTTTCCAACCCCTTCCGACGACCCGATTCCCAGTTTGCCCTGTCTGCAAGGAGGTCAAATCTGTCACACGCCTTCTGGTGTTTGTTAAAATGTGCCAGGGTCTCACCCTTCAACCCATCTCTCAGGCCAATGGATTCCCAATCAGCTGTCTCACACTCCTTGCGATTGAGTGTGTGGCAACCACTCAAGTACACCGCTGTTAAACAGACAAGAACCGGATAACCCCAGTGAAAAGTACTCGTTGTCTTCATAAGACCTCAACCACAGAACGGTAATAAAAGAGGCTTAACACCCAATAGAGCCACAGTTTAACGTTATTCTACTGATAAACTACAGCTTTGCAGCAACCGAACCCCACAGATAAGGCGGATAATGGAGCCGGCACTCACAGTCAACAAGATTACCAAGAGCTATGAAAACGGTACCCGGGCTCTCAGGGGTCTCTCTTTCAAGGTTGAAAATGGGGATTTTTACGCTCTCCTTGGGCCCAATGGGGCAGGCAAGTCCACACTGATTGGAATTATCACCTCACTGGTTAACAAGACCCGTGGTGAGGTTAAAGTATTTGGTTATGACACCGATCTGCACCCGGCAGAGTCAAAAAGCAGGCTCGGACTGGTTCCTCAAGAGGTTAATTTCAGCATCTTTGAGACCCCGATGCAGATCCTGATCAACCAGGCGGGCTATTACGGCATCCCGCGATCATTGGCAAATGCCAAATCAGAAGAGTATCTCCATACACTTGGACTCTGGGAGCAGCGCAATACCATCGGCCGCAATCTCTCGGGGGGGATGAAGCGCAGACTCCTTATTGCCCGCGCTCTGGTCCATCACCCCCAGCTTCTCATCCTTGATGAACCCACTGCCGGGGTGGATATCGAAATCAGACGATCGATGTGGTCCTTTCTCCGTGAGATCAATGCCGCCGGAACCACGATCATTCTTACCACGCACTACCTGGAGGAGGCAGAACACCTCTGCCGTAATATTGGAATCATCGATCATGGCAAACTGATCCACAACACCAGCATGAAGTCACTCCTGATGAAGCTGGGTAACGAAACTTTTATCCTCGATCTCGACCAACCCCTCACTGCCCTCCCCTCGATTGATCACTACCCACTAAGGAAGATCGATTCGACTACTTTGGAGGTTGATGTTGACCGCAAGAGGGGGCTCAATCCGCTTTTTGCCGCTCTCTTGGCGCACTCGATCAATGTCACCAGTCTGCGCAACAAAGCCAATCGACTGGAGGAACTCTTTATCAAGATAGTGAGTGAAAACAGTGATGGCATGGGGTCTAACCCATGAGTCCTATGGGTCTTTGGATCGGCTTTACCACTCTGCTCTGTAAAGAGATTCGTCGCTTTACCCGGATCTGGCTACAGACCCTGCTTCCCCCGGTTATCACCACTACACTCTACTTTCTGATCTTTGGAAATCTGATTGGGCCCAGAATTGGTGAAATGGAGGGCTACCGCTACATGGATTTTATTGTCCCGGGGCTCATTATCATGGCCGTCATTACCAACTCCTATGCCAATGTCTCCTCCTCTTTCTTCAGTGCCCGCTTCCAGCGATTTGTTGAGGAGATGATGGTCTCTCCAATGCCCCCCTGGGTGATGCTGATTGGCTATACCTGTGGGGGTCTTGCCCGGGGAATGGTGGTGGGAGTGGTGGTTACCGTAGTTTCACTCTTCTTCAGCCAGCTCCAGATCCACAATCTGGGCGTTGTTCTCTCTGTGGTGGTCCTCACTTCAATCCTCTTCTCCCTGGCCGGCTTCTCCAACGGCCTCTTCGCCCGCAATTTTGATGACATCAGTATCATTCCGATCTTTGTCCTCACTCCACTCACCTACCTTGGGGGGGTCTTCTACTCCATTCGCCTGCTCCCTGAGTTCTGGCAGGCCCTCTCCCTTGCCAACCCCATTCTCTACATGATCAACGCCTTCCGATACGGCTTCCTGGGAATATCCGACATCTCTCTCCCGCTCTCTTATGCCATGACTGTCGGTTTCATCCTCATTCTCTTTGGTGTCAACCTGGCCCTGCTGAACCGTGGCTACAGGATGCGAAGCTAACCCTTAACTCCCTCTCTTTCAAAGTAGTCACTCCTGTTTGCAGTCACCCTCACTTTCACCACTCCATATCACTCCTGAGCGCTCCCCGCTTCTATTTTGGCGGAACAAAAAGCGCCGAAATGCATAACGGCTATGCACGGTGTAGATAGCCCCGGATGTCATCATGGCTAATGGGTCTGTTTCTGGATTTTATGCGAGGACGAGGTTGTTACTCGGCGATACCACCGGGGGGCATGGGAACCGGAAAAGGGGTTATGTTCCCGCTCGTTTCGCTTTCAGCGGGACGAATCTTGGCCACACCTTCTTTCTCTACTTCATCAATCCGAATCACCGAGTGGAGAGGGATAAAGGTACGACGAACACCTGAGAACTCTGATTTCAGCTGCTCTTCAGAAGGATCAACCACCAGCTGAGATCGCTCACCAAAGGAGAGTTCAGCAATTTCGACAAAAGCAAAGAGCTGATTCTGGGAGACCTCACGGGCATAGAGCTCTATCACCTTGCCCTGGCTCTGAAAAATGACGCGGTAGATGTGTTTTGATTTGGCCATATTTACCTGACAATTAAAAGTACTCGAAAAGTAATCACTCTCGTTTGGAAAGCGGATTTTACTTAAGCTCAGCCTAGTGTAAAGGAGTTTATCCCTCTCGTTGGAAAAAATCAGTGATAACGGTGCCGACAGCTTTTGCATCATCCATATGGAGGTGGTGGCCACCGGAGAGTTCGACAATTTCAAGCTTATCGAATCGTTGACAACGCTCTGTTATCTCTGGCCGGCCAACAAGAAGCCCCCTGTCACCCTTGATCAGTAATGTTGGGGCCTCCACACCTTCAAGAATCGACAATACCTGCTCCTCCATCAGATAGACGGGTGATCGCAGGGTCAACCTGGGATCAGTTCGCCAGCCAACCCCATCGCCCTTCTCCACCAGATTTCGTGATGCCAGGATCCTGGCCGCTTCAAGAGATAAATCCCCGGCTTGATGGCGCGCACTGATTGCCGCTTCACAGCTCGAGTAGGTAGGGAGTTTGCGGTCTGGGTGGCGGCGCAGTTGTGTCAGTGAACGCCGAAGGGAGGTGAGTGCCTGATCTGCCGGTGCGGTCAGTGGGCCAATCCCCTCAATGGCGGCAAGAGCACTCACCTTCTGTGGGAAAAGAGCGGCAATCAAAGTGGCCAGCCCTGCTCCCAACGAGTGGCCAAGAAGGGTGCATTGATCCCAACCCAGTCGGTCAAGCGCCTCAAGCAGAAGAGGGAGATAGTCAGGATAGTGGATCCAGCTGGATAGAGGCAGTTGACCTGAACCACCATGACCTGGAAGGTCAACCGCCACAAGCCGACAGCTCTCAAGGTAGGGTGAGAGAGGGGAAAAGCTTGCTGCATTGTCAAGCCAGCCATGAAGTGCAAAAACCGGCCTCCCCCCAGGGGGTCCCCAAGCAAGCGCTGAAAGCTGAATCCCCGCTGTTGGCAGGTCAATAGTCAGCTTTTCTGCTCTCTCATCGAGCTCAAGAAGATTGTTCATTTACAGCTTTCCATCAATAAAAGGCGAGAGTGGTATGACCCCATTATATTGTATTATTTAATGGTCGCTAAGAAGAGATATCGAGAATTTTTGATCTCACAAAAAAAGAATAAAGAGAGATTAATATCAATAATTCCAATAGTTTACAGTAACAATTCTGGACGTCCTCCACTGCAGCAAAGAAAACATTCTGCTGTTCAGAGCTTCCTTAACCGTCATTTTTTGTGTAAATTAATAATAATGTAGTTTTCTATAGAAATTATTAATAATCACTATTATCCACTATTTGAAGGTATGGTCCATGAAAAGAATTGATCCCATCGTCTCTGAGAAGACTTTCACTCTCACCAATAATGCTACCGGTGAAACCTATGATCTTCCCGTACTTGAAGGCACCATAGGTCCACAAGTATTGGATATTCGCGCCCTCTATCGCGATCTCGGGATATTTACCTATGATCCCGGCTTTACTTCAACGGCTTCATGTGACTCCGGGATCACCTACATTGATGGTGAGAAGGGAATTCTCAAACACCGGGGATACCCTATTGAAGAGCTGGCTTCACACAGCGACTACCTGGATGTCTGTTATCTGCTTCTCTACGAAGATCTCCCCTCCCCTGAAGAGAAGGAACAGTTTAATTGGAGCATCACTCACCACACTATGCTTGATGACCAGTTGATGACCTTCTTCAGAGGTTTCCGTCGTGATGCACACCCGATGGCGATCATGGTAGGCATTGTAGGCGCGCTCTCCGCCTTCTATCACGACAGCACCGATATTTACGACCCCATGCAGCGCATGCTCGCCTCACACCGATTGATCGCTAAAATGCCGACTATCGGTGCCTGTGCCTACAAGTACTCCATAGGCCAGCCTTTTATCTACCCACGAAATGATCTCTCCTATGCGGAGAACCTTCTGTACATGATGTTTGCCACCCCTTCAGAGGAGTATCAGGTTAACCCCATTTTTGCCAAGGCCCTGGACAGAATCCTGATTCTCCATGCCGACCATGAGCAGAATGCATCCACCTCTACGGTACGCCTTGCCGGATCCTCTCAGGCCAACCCCTTCGCCTGTATCTCATCAGGTATTGCCTCTCTCTGGGGACCGGCTCACGGTGGTGCCAATGAAGCAGTACTGAACATGCTGGGAGAGATCGGCACGAGTGAGAATATTCTTGAGTTTATTGAACGTGCAAAAGACCCTTCTGACCCCTTCCGTTTAATGGGCTTTGGCCATCGGGTCTACAAGAGCTTTGACCCTCGGGCAACAGTGATGAAGGAGACTGCTAAAGAGGTACTGAATGAGCTGGGGATGGTTGATGATCCTTTGCTGGAAATTGCCCAGGAACTCGAAAGAATTGCCCTCAAGGATGAGTACTTTGTCAGCAAAAACCTCTATCCCAACGTTGACTTCTACTCCGGGCTGATCCTTAAAGCGATCGGTTTTCCCACCAACATGTTTACAGTTCTCTTTGCCATCTCCCGAACTGTAGGCTGGATCTCTCACTGGAAGGAGATGATTGGTGATCCTGACAATCGAATTGGTCGACCTCGCCAGCTTTATACCGGGGAAGCACACCGGGAATTTGCTCATGTGACCCATCGTAAACATACCAAAAAACCAATCTGGTCCTGGCTCTGGGGAGGAAAAAAGAACGAGTCATGAGGCTATCGCCCCCTGGTTGAAGTGAGAGCGGGCAATACTAAAGAGGCAGCCCGGACCAAACATCTTCCCACCGGCAACAACGGTGGTGAGAGAGCGACCCCGTGGGTTTAAGCTGATCTTTTCAGGGCTCTGGTTGAGATAACCCTATTGTTTTATCTGTTTTCACCACTTTTTTTGCACTTCTTGCCACTTTATTACCCGGTTTCAACAATTGGGCTGCCCGCCGAGTCTGGTTTATTTATACCCAACTCGAGGGGGTCAAAGATCACAAAACCGACAAAGCACAGTGTGATCACAACACAGGATAACGGAGAGACAAGAATGGCAGAAAAGGTATTCGTATTACTGACAGACGACTTGCTTGAAGCACATCCGGAAATTGCCGGGGAGCAACTTGTCCCCTGGAAGCAGGATACCGCCTGTTTTTATGCCGATGAAAAACAGAAAGTCCAATCTGAAAACGGCTTTATGAAGAAAAACCATAATAAAAACAAAATTGATGGAATCTCTGGTGGAATCTCTGGGAAACATAAACCTGAAAAAAGCTCTAATAAAAGACCTGCTGCAGTGGGAACCTATCTTTATGCCTGATTGAGATCGTGTTTCAAATCATCTGGCCGATCCTTTGGGATCGGTTTTTTTTTGTTTTTTTTATCATCCCTGGGGAGAATCAGACAGGTTATAATTGATTGTGCTGCCCGCATGGGTTCTCTTGACTATTCACCTTCTACTCACAGTGACCGACCATGTCTCAGGTTAACTCTCCAAAAATGCCAGATAGCAAACCCATCGCTTGTACTGTCTATAAAGGGAGCCGAATAACAGAAACCTATCTCTACCTTGCCCGTGGTGCTGAAGAGAAGATAGTCCCCTCCGAACTGCTGGACCGTTTTGGTGTTCTGGAAGCCGTGATCAACCTTGAATTGACCCCCGGCACCACCCTCGCCCGAGCCAATGCAGAAGAGGTTATTGCCGCCATTGATTCTGAGGGCTTCTATCTACAGCTTCCACCCGCTGAACCTCTACTCAGATGACCTCATGCTGACCAAACTCCTTTTCACTCTGGCAATTATTACTGCTGTTCTTCTTTTCTACCAATTTCGACGTCGACAGCGTCAGCCACTGCCGAAGACAAAGCCGACCCAGGAACAGACCCCCTGGTGGTCCACCCCACATTTTGCCGTCTGGCTCTATTTTGGGCTTTTGGTGGGGTTGGGAATAGTTGTCTTTGCCATCAACTGGATCAATGACCATCAGGTGCTTGATATCAGAGTGATCAATGGATCAACAGGCGAGGCGATTCTCTATCAAGCGGAGCGCAAAATGGTTCAAGGCCGTCATTTTCAAACCCTCGACGGACGCAAAGTTACCATCGGAGAATCAGAACGGATGGAGATCACCGAGCAGGAGTAGAGAATACTCCCTGCCCTTAAAAGTGGCCGATAGGGCTGCCTGATACGATGGTTATGGCTCTCAACCTCAAAACACTGCCCCCCGTTACCACCGCGCTGATCTCTGTCAGTGCTCTGGTGGCCCTTCTCTCCGGCCTGGGAGCCAATCTCGATCTGCTGTTGGGGCTTTTTATCTCATCCACTCTCCACGGCGGCCTCCATGAGATCCAATCTGGTGAGATCTGGAGGCTTTTTACTCCCGCTTTTATCCACTTTGGAGTGCTTCATTTTGTCTTTAATATGCTCTGGATCTGGAATCTTGGAACTGTTATTGAGAGCCTGCTTGGCTCTTCAAGGTTGATCATCCTCACTCTGGGGATTGGAATTTTCTCAAATCTTGCCCAATACTACTGGAGCGGACCGGCCTTTGGGGGGATGTCAGGCATTCTCTATGGGCTTCTTGGCTATTTGTGGGTCCAGGGCCGATTCAACCCCGGATTTGGAGTTATCCTCAATCGATCAATTGTAATCATGATGATGGTCTGGTTTGTTCTCTGCTGGACCGGTCTGTTGGGGCCCATTGCCAATATGGCACATACTGTAGGGCTTGCTACAGGCATCATTCTTGGTCTGATTCATGTTTTTGGGCCATATCAGCGCTCATAGCCCAAGTTAGCGTTTGAGAACCCCACTTGACTGATAACATCAATCCCATCAACCTTGACTCCAGAGCCTATGAATATCACATATCAAAGACTGAAGAATGAGCATGCGCGCCTCCTGACACTGGTTGAGGTACTGGAGGAGGAACTGGTTCGCGTCGATCAGGGTGGTGGTCCTAATTACGTTCTCCTGGGTGACTGTATGGACTATCTGTGCTGCTACCCGGAGACATTTCACCACCCTATTGAAGAGAAGATAATGAATCAACTGGCAGTGATCGAACCCGCTTCACGTGAACTCATTCAAACCCTTAATCAGGAACACCTGACTCTAAAAGATCTGGGGCAGAGGGTCTCCACCTCGTGCCGGGCAGTTGCTCAGGAATCTCTCTTTCCATGGGAAGAGATCCGTACAGAGCTGGCAGCCTATGCCGCCCTGATGAGAGAGCATATTCTTCATGAAGACAATGAAGCGCTCCCCCTTGCTGAACAACTACTGCCTGATGAGATGTGGCCGGAGTCAAGCTCTCTTGAAAATGATGACAGTGATCCCCTCTTTGGAAAAGTGGTTGCTGATGGCTATCGAAATCTCTACCACCACATCATCAACCGAGGCTCCTAAACACCTCTACTGGTGAGTTATTCGGTTGTCAGGACTCCTCTCTGGGCGGGACATACCGAAACTCACTCAGATTAACCCCCAAGACGACAGTTGAGCGCAGTTGCATCAGCTCATATGAGAGCCATGCGGCATCGCTTCCCTGGCGTAACTTTGCACCCAGTTTGCCTGGAATCTTGTCTCCAGCCTCAAGGATATGGCTGAGGTCGCCATAATCAGCAACCAGCTTGGCGGCTGTTCGGATTCCTATAGAGTGGATTCCAGGAATGTTGAGGCGCCGCTCCCCGGTAAGTGCAAGAAGGTCTAACAACTGCTCTGGGGCCACCCCGAACCGGTCATGAACAAATGCAGCGTCCAATGCACGGTCTGCAAAGTGATCATAGACCTCGATGTTCTCATTCAGCAGTTGGCACATCGACTTGTTTGTCGAAAGGATGACTGACTGACCCTTGTGATCTGAAATACCGGACGCGAGGGTTGCAAGCACATCATCCGCTTCACTCTCAGGAGGAGAGAGGGTCCTTACCCCCTGTTCGGCAAATAGTTCAACCAACCGGGGCATCCCCTCCAAAAGAGGGGCCGGGGCAGGGAGGCGGTCTGCCTTGTAGTCGGCAAAACGTTCATGACGCCAGCTCCTCTGGCCAGAATCAAGGACATTCACTGCATGAGTAGGCTGATGATGACGAAGAGCACGCCGAAGGCAACGCTCGCATGAGAGCACCACACCCTCAAAATGATCCGCCCCGGTTTCATCATCAGGCACAGCGGCATAGACTCTGCGGATCAGGTTAAGCCCATCGATCAGTAACGCTTTCACCCCACTAGATTCCTTTTAAAGCCGTCCATACCTAACTTCTGTGGTGTGTATCTAGGTTTAGGCTACCTTATTCGATATCCTCGATCATGCTTTTTTTTAAGAAACGGTTCTCCAGCATCTGCTCGGCCAGGGCATCTTTGAGTTGCTGCGCCTCGCGGCGGAGACCCGTCACTTCGCCACGAAGACCATCTAAAACTATTCGGCTAAAACCACCCGGACCTTCTCTTCCGCCCAATACTGTTTGCGGATGGCGCGGCGGACAAGTAAATCGGTCAATATCATAGTAGCCATCTCTAGGAAAGCTTACAGTATGATAAACGCGCCGTACACGGCAATGGCAAAACTAAAGCCTATGACAGTGAATGCGTCCTGGTAGTATCACTTTTCATTTCTCAGCTGCTTCTTGGGGGTCTGTTGAAACCAAGCCCCGTTCAATGTCATGGAGCAACCCGCCTGATCGCGTGTAGACGAACCATGTCAGCACCGCGCAGGTGATGTAGAAGATCAGGAAACTCCACAGCGCCGCCGATGGCCCGCCGGTGAGGGCAATCGAGGAACCATAGGACTTCGGAATGAAGAAGGCGCCATAGGCGGCGATCGCCGACGTGAAGCCAATAATTGCCGCGGATTCCTTATTTGCCTGCTGTATCCGCGCCGACCCTGTTAGTTCGGGCATAAGCCGGTCCATCTCCTTGCGCATAATTACCGGGATCATCTGGAAGGTAGACGCATTGCCGACACCAGTTGCGAAGAACAGGATCATGAACATTGCGAAGAAGCCCCAGAACGCGCCCGGCTGCTCCTTGATGCCGAGGAAGAAGAGCACGCCGCCGACCGCCCCTATCATCAGCACGAAGGTCCAGAGGGTGACCCGGGCGCCGCCGAACCTATCGGAAATCCAGCCCGTGAACGCCCGCGAAAGGGCGCCGACCAGCGGACCAAGGAAGATGAGCTGCAGCGAGTTGACCTCCGGGAACTGGGACTTGGCAAGCAGCGGGAAGCCGGCAGAATAGCCGATGAAGGATCCAAAAGTTCCGGTATAGAGCCAGCACATGATCCAGTTATGCATGCGCGAGAAGATAATCGACTGCTCCTTGAACGACGCTTTGGCCGATGCGATGTCGTTCATGCCTAACCAGGCTGCGATCGTCGATGCGATCAGAAACGGTACCCAGATAAAGCCGGCGTTCTGCAGCCAAAGCTTGGTTCCAGCGGATGTCGTCTGCGGCTCGCCACCGATCATGCCGAAGACACCAGCGGTGATGATCAGGGGCACGATGAACTGCATGACACTGACGCCTAAATTACCGAGCCCGGCATTGAGCGCCAGTGAATTGCCCTTCTGCGCCTTCGGATAGAAGAAGCTTATGTTAGCCATGGAGGATGCAAAGTTGCCGCCGCCGAAGCCACATAATAGCGCCAATCCGAGGAAGACCAGATAGGGCGTTTCAGGGTCCTGTACCGCGAAACCGATGCCGAGGGCAGGAATCAGCAGTGACGCCGTGGTTATCGTGGTCCACAACCGGCCACCGAAGATCGGCACCATGAAGGCATAAAATATTCTCAAGGTAGCGCCGGATAAACCCGGCAACGCGGCGAGCCAGAACAACTGATCCATTGTATATTTGAACCCGATGGCCGGAAGCTTGGCCACCACGATACTCCATACCAGCCATATGGAGAAGGCGAGCAGCAGGCAGGCGATAGAAATCCATAGATTGCGCCTGGCGATCTTGCTGCCCTTGGTTTCCCAGAACTGGCTGTCCTCCGGCCGCCAGTCCTCGATCATCGGTCCGAGCGCGCCGACATGCGCCTCGCCGTGAATTTCCTGCATTTCCGGCAGTGCCGGTAACGCGCCTGTTTCTCCAGCCAGAACACTTCGTTCCATGGCCAAGATGGAGACATGCATCCATACCAGTGCGACCGAAACCAGAACAAAGAGCAGCATGAAGCTACTCGTCCATATGCCCGTCAGGTCGGCCAAAACACCGAAGGTGATCGGCAGGACGAAGCCACCAAGTCCGCCGACCATGCCGACCAGGCCGCTGACCGGACCGATGTGGTTAGGGTAATAAACAGGAATGTGCTCGTCGACAGCGGCCATGCCCAGCGTCAAGAAGAAGTTGAGCACGAAGATCGTGGCTACGAAGGAACCGAGCCCCATACCGATGGTGAGGGAAACCGGGCCTTTGACTCCACTGATAACGAATTCGGCCTCCGGATAGGAGAGGATGAAGGTGCACAGCACCGAAACGCTGAAAGTCGCATACATCAGCGCGCGTGCGCCGTACCTGTCGGCGAGACGGTGCCCATAAACTCGGAACAGACCGGCCGGCAGCACACAGAATGCGGCGAGCATGCCGGCGGTCTTGATATCAAGGTCGTAGACACCAATGAGGTAGTGCGGCAACCACAGCGCCAGTGAGACGAAGGTACCGAAAACAAAGAAGTAATAGATTGCGAAACGCCACACCTGCAGCTTCCTCAGCGGTTCAAGCTCAACCAGCAAAACGCTTGGTTTCTCACCTTTTGCCTTGCGAGCTGCGGTCGCCGGGTCATCTTTCGTCACGACGAAGAAGACGATCGCCGTAATCAGCAGGACCACGGAATAGACCTGAACGGTCGTCTCCCAACCCAATGCCAAAAGCAGAAACGGCGCGCCAAAACTGGTCACCGCTGCGCCGACCATGCCGACCCCAAAGATCGCCATTGCCGAGTCTTGTTTCTCTTTGGGGTACCACTTGGATACATAGGTGATGCCAATAGCGGAGGATCCGCCGGCGAGTCCGGCGCCGAGGGCGGCGATTAAAAACATTGGATAGGTGGAGACCGTCGACAACAGCCAGACCGAGACCGCCGTTAGGACCATGGTGATGGCGAACATGGCGCGGCCGCCATAATGTTTGGCCCAGATGCCGAGCACGACGTGGCTAAGCGATCCGGTAAGGATCGGGGCCGCGAGCAAAATACCGAACTGAGTTTCGCTCAACCCGAGGTCCTGTTTGATCGTCACCCCGATAATTGAGAAAATCGTCCAGACCGCGAAACATACGGTGAAAGCGAGGGTGCTCATCCCGAGCATACCACGCTGTTGAGAAACCGTGCTCTCAGCATTCCTTTGCGTCAATTCGGCCATGTCAATCCCCTCTTGCTGTCAGTTGTAGTTTCTCTAGCACCGCCGAATCCCATCTGACTTCTACTCCATCGCGCCGATACCACCACCAGGTTGCGAACAGGCACAACGCGTAAAACATGTGGATTACCGGCCCCTGTTTCCGCCGGAATAGAGCCAGTACCCGCCCGCCATAAAAAGACTCCCCGCTAACAGATTGCCGATGGTAACCCACAACAGATTGTAACCCATCCCAGAGAGGCTGACTGCCTCGGGATGCTCGCCCAGCAGGGCGATGGAGAATAGGGTCATGTTGGCCACGGAATGCTCGAAGCCGCTGGCAATGAAGGCGAATAGGCACCAGAAAATTATGATACATTTCGCAGCGTCGTTGCTCGTCCGTGCCGATATCCATAGGGCCAAACATACCAGCCAGTTGCAAAGCATACCGCGGGCGAGCAGTTCCACCGCGGGCGCGTGCATTTTGGCGCTCGCAACCTGGTTCAGAAAGGAGCCGCTGTCGTCAACCATCCCCGCGCCGCCGCCCAGCACGAACAGGCCCGCAAGAAAAGCGGACCCCGCCATGTTGCCCACCCACACCGTCGCCCAGACGGTGGCCAAATCCCTCCCTTTGATTTTCTTTTTCATCCACGCAAGCGGCATGTACATGTTGTGACCGGTAAACAACTCGGACCCGGCAAAAACCACCAGCATCAGCGCGATTCCGAACGTCGCCCCCATAATCAGTTTTTTGCTTTGGGGCTCTGCGTCGCTGCCGAGAATGAAAATAAGAATGATCCCAAAGCCCACATAGGCGCCGGCCATCATGGCTCCGACGAAAAAACCAACGGGATTGTGCTTGAGCGCACTCACCTTGCCCTGGGCAAAGTCGGCGAAATGATCGATCGATTCCTCGTACATCAGCCTTCCTTCCGAGCGCCCATGGTCCATGGAAGGTGGCTCATCTGTCTTCGCGTGATCCTCAGCCTTGGAGCGTGTATCACTGGTAGCACTCATTGGGGTGTGCCTCCTTTCTTGTACGCGCCAACGGCTGTTTGGCCGCTGGGCTGTTCGAGGTGTGGTCCATTTCCCGTCAGGCCGATTGAGGCGTCCAGACCCTGGCCAGCTTGTCGAAAGTACTGGCGTTGGGGCAGAAGGTGTTTTCACCCCCCACTTTCCCCTTAAGCCACAGTTCGCACTGGTCTACACTTTTGCACCCGTCGCACCGGGTTTGGGCTTCCTTCATGATCGTCTTGACCCTGGTACTGCCCTCGGTGATGATTCGTGGGTCGAGACCGACCCGCGACATCATACGCACCATGCGCGTGACCATTTGTTGCTGAAAATGTCTTGGAGACACGACAAGAGCAAACGCTACTATACTCACTGCGACCCATACTAAGAAGCCGACTTTATAACTTCCGGTAAAATAATAACTCAGAGCCATTATTGAACTCATGGTAAAACCGCATGCTGCACCAGCCGCTTTTGCAAGACCACTCACTGTACCCACTGTTTGTGGAAAGTATGTGGGTATAAGTTTCACTACGGTAGCTGCTGATGCACCCGCAAGTAATGCCAGACAAAGCATGCCTGCTATCTGGATGGAAAATGAAATTTCAAAAACGAGCAAAATCGACATAACCGATTTTGCGCCACACAAATAGACAAGCATTCTGATCGGATTAAGCCTGTCCGAAAACCAGCCCCCGACGGGTCTCATAATCGATACACACACCACGAGGGATGCAGCATAAACCATGGATGCCTGCCCTGGGTCGATATTCCACTTGACGGTAAGATACGTGGGAGTGAATGCAGAGAAAAATGTTAATGTGCCAAACGATGCCCAATACAAAAAAGCTATTATCCACACCAGACTTCCTGATCTGTAAACACTTAATATTTGGCGTGAAGTGAGTTGCTTTTTAGTTCGCACGGGAGGGTCGGAGGTCATCGTCCAATAAACGATAGCCATGATAAGTGTGGGAACCGCGAAGATGAGGAAGATAAAACGCCAGCCCGCTAAAGGTCCGAAAATAATTTTGGCAGGCATATCCGCGTTATCCAAAGGGCCTCCAAGAACATTGGTTACCAGCAAAGGCACAAACACCATTCCTAATATTATTCCGATATTACCTAAGGCGAATATTCCGAGAGCCGTTCCTTGTTTTGACTGAGGATACCAAGCAGACACATGCGCGTTGCCAATAATAAAACTTGCACCTCCCAAACCCAGCATCATCCCGAGTACAAGAAACAAAAAGTAGTTGTCAGCAAACGGAGCTGTCACTAAAGGAATGAGAAGGACAAGAAGCAGAATTGTGAATACTTTTCTGCCTCCGTATCTATCAGTCCACACGCCCAGTGGAATGCTAATGCAGGCGGCAAAAAAGGGAGGCATGGCCGACAAGAAGAGGGCCTCGGTGGCAGTGTAGTCGTACCATTTAATCAGGAACGGGCCCAGAGCGGAAAACATCGCCCATATGCCAAAGCCGAGAGAAAATCCGATAAATGCTATCGACAACACTCTTGGATTGCCGGGCGGGTTCCAGGTGGTCTCGTCTTTCTTCAAGTCGGTCATCTCGTTTCTCCCTTAGGTATCGTTCGTTCCCGATCCCTGTCCGCCGATTCGGCGCCCGGTTAGTCGCACCTGACTTCCGCCCCTTCGCGCCGGTACCACCACCAGGTCACGAATAGGCAAACCGCGTAAAATATGACGAAGCCCATCAGGGCGATCCGAGGCGTACCTGTCGATTCAATAGATAAAGCGACCATCGCCGGGATGAAGAACAATCCCAGCGCAGCGATAGCAGCGGTGAAGCCTAAGGCGACGGATGCTTCAATTTCGCCGGCCGAGATTTCTGCCTCTCGCGCTGCCTGATTTTTTTTATCGGCCCAGTGCTCGTGCAACGTCAAGAATACGGTCGGCACTAAACGGAACACCGAAGCGTTGCCAATCCCCGTGGTGATAAAAAGCAGCATAAAGGCTGCGATGAACCCATGAATTTCGTTGCCGCCCGATTCGGAAGGCAAGAATGTTAGCGCCGTGACGGCCGCTGCTAGCATAATGGCGAAATTCCAGAAGGTGACCTTGGCACCGCCAAAATGATCGGACAGCCAACCGCCTAACGGACGAACTAAGGCACCAATGATTGGTCCGATAAAAGCCCACGTGATTGCATTAGATTCCGGGAACAGCGCTAACAAAAGGATGGGGAAGGCGGCCGCAAATCCGATGAATGAGCCAGCCGTACCCGTATAGAGCACGCCCAGCAGCCAGGCGTGCTTGCGCCGGAAGATCACGATCTGCTCGCCCAATGTCGCTCGAACATCGCGGATGTTGTTCATGCCCCAGCCGGCAGCCAAAGCCGCTAGTAGAATTAACGGAACCCAGATGAAAGCGGCATTCTGTAACCAGACCTCACTCACCACATTGCCATGCACGTAAGACTGTGGCTTCCCGCCCTTGATGGTGAGAGCACCCGCGAATATGACCATCGGCACCACGGCCTGTGCTATGCCGACGCCGAGATTACCGATCCCTGCATTCCAACCAAGCGCGGTGCCTTGCATCCGTTTGGGGAAAAAGAAACTGATATTGGCCATACTTGCCGAGAAATTACCGCCGCCAAGCCCGCAGAGGAGCCCAATGACGATGAACACCACATAGTCGGTACTGGGATCTTGCACCGCAAGCGCCAGCCACAAGGTGGGGATCAGCAGGGACAATGTACTGAAAACGGTCCAGTTCCTGCCTCCGAAGATAGGCACGACAAAGGCATAAAGAAGCCTGAGGGCGGCACCCGAAATGCCCGGCGCTGCGACCAGCCAAAACTGCTCACTGGTGGTGAATTTGAAGCCGATCCGGGGAAGTTCGATGACCACGGCGCTCCATACAATCCACACCACGAAGGACAACAACAGCGGCGGCATGGAAAAAATCAGGTTTCGCATGGCGATCGCCCGTCCGGTCACCTGCCAGAATTTTTCGTCGTCCGGTCGCCAACCCCTCAACCAGCGGCCACCGGGCGCCTTCACTTCCACCAATTCTTCGTTGACCATCTGCTGACGAAGGGCGGGATCCCGTTCGAGAATCTCCCGGCGTTCGCTCCTGATCGTCATCCAGTTCCAAATCATCACCCCGCCGAGAACACAGTACATCAGCATGAATGCGCTGCTACGCACGTTGGTCACGTCGGCGGCGATACCGAACATAATGGGGAGAGAGAAACCACCAAGCCCGCCAATAACCCCGACCATGCCGCCAACACTGCCCATATTGCCCGAATAGTGGTCGGCTAAACTCCGGTAGACGCTGGCCATACCGATTCCCTGGGCAATGCCAACGATAAATACCAGAACCGTAAAAAGGATCATGCCGACACGAATATCAATGGAGACGTCACCCCTGATTCCATGAATGATGAAGGTCGTCGACGGGTAGGACAGGAAGAACAGACAAACGATTGAAATCCAAAATACCCTCCAGGTCACCGTTTCGCCGCCCCATTTATCGGCGATCCAGCCACCCAGGGCGCGGATGACGCCGGAAGGCAAGGTGAAGATCAGGGAGATAAATGCCGCCATCGTCAGTTCGAGGCCGTATTCCGCCATGTAGTATCTCGGCAGCCAAAGAGCGAGCGCCACAAACCCACCGAAAACGAAATAATAAGCGAGACCGTACCGCCACACCCGGACCTCTTTGAGCGGTTCCAGCATGCTGGTGAGGGTCGGCAGTGCCCCGGATTTCTTGCGTCTTTCGAGTTGAGGGTCTGGATAGGTCAAGAACCAAAAGACGATGGCCATCACCAGCATTGTCACCGAGTAGATGGTTGGCACTGCCCGCCAGCCCAGAGCGACGATGATCAGCGGCGCGGCAAAGATGTTGACGGCGGCACCCGCGTTACCCGCGCCGAAAATACCCAACACCATGCCTTGTCGCTCTTTCTGAAACCACGCCGAGGTGTAGGCGATACCGATGGCGAACGAGCCGCCGGCTAAGCCGACACAAAGACCAATCGCAAGGTATTGCCAATATTGGTCGGCGAAGGCCAACCCATAGGTGGCCATGGCGACCAAAATCATCTGAATGAAATAGACGACGCGTCCGCCATACCGGTCGGTGAGCAATCCAAGGGGCAAGCGCGCCAGGGAACCTGTGAGGATCGGTGTGGCTACGAGGAGGCCGAACGCGGTTTCGTTGAGACCCAGTTCATCCTTGATCTTGATGCCGATTACCGAGAACATGGTCCACACCGCGAAGTTGACGGTGAAGGCCATAGTGTTCATAACGAGGACGGAATATTGTTTCCTCGTATCTAATACGGTAGCGGTGGCCATACTAACCTCTAGGCGCGGACGGAATATGTCTTAGGGGTTTCTTGAAACTCCTTATTTTTTCAATGCCACGTATTTCCTCATGGAAATAAAGGGCCTCGCTATGTATCCGAATGGATAGCTAAAAATGTGCACCAGTTTGGTAAATGGCAAGTAAGCAAAAAACAGCAGGGCAACGATGAGGTGCAATTTGTTGACAAGCGGAACGCCGACAATCATAGAAATATCCGGCTGTAATTTGAAAACGCTGCCGATCCACGGACCCACCGAATAAGAAACTCCCCAGACCAGTTCCACCGCGGATTGATAAAGCCCCAAACCACCAATCACTATCAGGAACAATAGGACAATATAATCATCCGGCGTGCTCATTGCCTTTACCTGCGGGATGGTGATCCGCCGCACCAAAGCCCAAGATATGCCATAGAGAAATAGAATTCCGGCGCCGAGTCCCACCCAGCGGAAAAAATCCACCCAGGAAGTGAGGTTGTACGCACCACCAATTAATCCAATCGCATGGGTAAAAAACAGGATAATTATGCCCCAGTGCAGGCATAGGGAAGCCGGTCCGATGGAGACTCGGCCAAAAAACCCGGTCGAACGGGTTGTCCAAAGATAGTCACCGCGGACGGTCCAGTCCCACTTTGGCACTCCTCGGTGTTCACTCATCAGCCCGCTAAAGCCACGATAGATGATACCACCGAAAAACAGCACGATAGTGATGTAGGGCAGACCGATGAAAAAGAATTTATCCGACATAGCTTTCCACCTTATGTTCTGTTGGTTTTGACAACGGTTGCGTTATTACTTCGAGGTTTATAACTTTTTCCAAGGCATCAAGAAGATAGAGATATGGCGTTTTTAACTCTGCCAGCCGAAGACGCATCGGCGGCAGAAACGGCAAAATAAACTCTGTAATAAATTTATCCCTAACCGGGTCATCTTTTGATTCAGTCGTGAGTGAAAGAAAACTGACCATCAATGGCAGGTAATCCGGCAACTCTGTTCCATTGGTTTTACGCCCGAAGTGATTATAAATTCCACCCAGCTCAATCATGTATTCGTTTCTGTCGGAAACGGCAGCAGTGGCACATGTCGTTGGCTCTTCATAACTATGGCTGCCAAGATACAGGGCGCATTGCGGATCCAATTCAAACAGATCGATATAATCTTCTTCAGCAATATCTTTTCCACTGAGGAATTTGGAAAGCAACGCTGCGCTCTCATTATCGATGCTTTCCAGCCTTTTAATCACTTGTTCGGCTTCTTGCCTGATTTTCTCCTTCTCCGTATCCTCTCCGGATGGGCAGCACCACAATTCAGCTATGAGCTCATAAACATCCTGCAATATTTGGCTTCCGTTCATGTTATTCATAGTCTTTCGATCCCGTGTGATGGGATTTGTGATAACTTTTCCTTCTTTTCATCGGCGACCAGGGATTCATCTGGTCGAAGCCAGCGAAGCCACGCTCGGTATATGGACTGATATCTGCCTCTTCGCGTTTTGCATTGGGTACCACAAATCGCTCGTCATAAAAAGCAAGGGAAAATGCCCGTACAATTCCGTCGGCGTCTTCTTCGCTCAAACCGACTTTTTCGAGGTCTTTCAAATCGGGCTTATTGTCCACCCTTTTGCTTCGCTCGTAGTGCCTCACCGCAAGTTGACGTAATAGCGTTTTTCTCACCACTTCTTCATTGCCGGCGCCAAACATGCCGGCAAGATATTTGAAGGGCACCCGGAATTTGTCCATTTCTTCGAGACTGAGAAGCGGACCCTCCAACGGCTTATCCATATCAAAGATATCTTCTTCCGTAGGAGTATTTTTCCCCGCACTGGTCGTGATTGGAGCCAAAGGCGGTATATAAAACAAGTTCGGCAGCGTCCTGAATTCGGGGTGAAGCGGAAGCGCCAGCTCCCATTGTTTAACTATTTTGTATACGGGCGAGCGTTGTGCTGCTTCAATCCAATCTTCACTGATGCCGCTTTCCCTGGCCCCTTCAATGACCGCCGGGTCAAAGGGGTCCAGAATGAGGTCCCTTTGCGCCTCGACAAGATCCTTATCATCCGCCAATGCGGCTTCTTCTACCCGATCCATATCGTAGAAAAGAAGTCCAAAAGAGCGGATTTTTCCAACGCAGGAATGGAAACAGACAGGCGGCATGCCCGATTCAATTCTCGGATAGCAGAGAATGCATTTCTCCATCTTGCCGCTGGCCCAATTGTAATAGGGCTTTTTATAGGGGCAGGAAGAAACGCAATAGCGCCAACTGCGGCATCTTTTTTGATCAATGAGTACAATACCGTCCTCTTCCCTTTTATAGGCCGCGCCGGAGGGACAAGCACCCGCGCAACCGGGGTTAGCGCAGTGATTGCATATCCGGGGAAGATAAAAATAGAAGACGTCTCGGAACTTAAGCGTCGCCTCCATTTCTTCTTTGCTCATTTCACCAAAATTCACATCGTGCTTGCCGGTAATGTGAGTGCCACCAGCATTATCTTCCCAGTTCACACCCCAGTTGATGGGAACGTCCTCTTCTTCAGTGACCATGGATTTAGGTCTGGCGACCGGCGGTTGTTTGCTTGCTTCAGAAGAATGCAGGTCATCGTAGGTAAAGGAATATACATCACCGTCACCGTAGTAATCTGACATCTCAGGCGTGTGGGGATTGAAAAAGAGATTGGACAGCATGTAGGCCTTGCTGCCATAGCGAAGTTTCAGTTTGTCGCCTTTCCTCTCCCATCCGCCTTTCCACAAATCCTGATTTTCCCATTGCTTCGGGTAGCCGATGCCTGGCTTGGTCTCTACATTGTTCCACCACATGTATTCGGCGCCTTCCCGGTTGGTCCATACATTCTTGCAGGCAACCGTGCATGTATTGCAGCCAATACATTTCTCCAGGTTGAACGTCATGCTTAATTGGGCTTGTACTTTCATGGCTTTTGCACTCATTCCGTTGGTAATTTTTCGAGTTCACTTTCCTGATAAATCGGTCGGTTCTCCTCGCCGAGAGGCATTTTACGGATGATCACTCCGTGGTCGCGTTCAGACGGGCTGGTTCCCCAATAGTTGATGTAATATGAAAATTGGGCATAACCGCCGATCATAGTGGCCGGATTCATCAGGATTCTCGTGGTCGCATTGTTGTTGCCGCCCCGCATGTCGGAACTTTTGTTTTGCTTGGCAAGCGGTGAAAAGGGAACATTCACATTGCGTTCCACCTGATGGTAGGTGATCGCCATGTTGCGCGGCACCTGATGGCTGACAACTGCTCTGACCACTTCAATGCCATTTTCGCAATACATTTCGACCCAGTCGTTGTCGATCACTTCGATCTCTTCCGCATCGTCGGGATTGAGCCATACCGTTGGGCCGCCGCGCGACATCTGCAGCATCGGCCAATGGTCTCTGAAAGAACTGTGTATCTGCCATTTGCCATGCGGCGTGATGAAGCGGAAGATCTTTGACTTGGGCCCGGCTTTATCAGGTTTGATATCGCCAATCGCAACCATATCCAACGGCGGTTTGTTGGTGGGAAGCGACTCTCCCAGTTCTCTCAGGGCCTGGTGGTCATAATAAATTTCCTGCCTTCCCGAAAGGGTGTGCCAGGGTTTTAGCCGTTCCACGTTCATTGTCCACGGGCCGAAAGTCCGCTGTTTTCCATTTTCATCGGCCAACACACAACTCCACTGTGGCGTGGTGTGAATTCTTCTCGGCTGTGAAATGATATCCTTGTAATGAACCTTCCGGCCTTTAACACCCTCAACCATGTCGGTGAGGGGAAGCCCCACTTTCTTTTCCATTTCCTTGAAAAAGAGATTTGACAGGCGGCCGTTGAGTTCAGGAGAAATCTGAAGCATGAGTTCACAAGCCTGCTCAGGTTTTTCGAAATACACGCGGTCGTTCTTTACATCCAAAGCTTCGTTATGTTTAAGCTCTTCTTCAACGATCGGAGTCAAATCCGTGTACTGCCCTTTGGAACCATAGCCTTTGGGCTTGCTGACGAGCGGTCCAAGTGACACCAGTTTGTCGTAAACCTGGGTGTAATCCCGCTCGACAATGGCGATATTGGGGAATGTTTTGCCTGGGATGAGTTCTGTATCGCCATTTTTCCAGTCCTTTATCTCTCCCATCGGTTGAGCCATTTGGTCCGGGCTATCCATCCACAAGGCATTGAAAACAATATCTTTTACCGGCTCGGGGAAATGTTTTTCCGCCATTTCCGAGAACTTCTTGGCGATCACCTTAAACGCTTCCCAGTCGTGCTTGGCTTCCCAGGGCGGCTTCGTCGCTGGCGTTAAAGGATGAATAAAGGTGTGCATATCACCAAAGGTGACATCGTATTTTTCGTACCAAAAGGCGGCCGGTAGAACCACATCGGAATAATTGGCAGTTGAATCCATGCGGAAGTTAAGGTTGACCAGGAAGTCCAATTTACCGATGGATTCTTCATTATGCCATTCGATTTCCTTCACCAGATCTTTTGCCGGTTCCTCGTCCCACATGACGTTGTGGCCTGTTCCGAGGAAATGTTTAAGCGACAATTCATGCCCCCGCATGCTGGTGCCAATAAGATTTCCGCGATAGACGGTGAGCATTTTCAACTGGTTTTCTTTAGCGTCCACATCATTGATGGCAAAATTCATCTCGCCACTCTTGAACTGCTGGGTGATCCAGTCTTTTACCTCATCATCGCTTGTGCACCCGGCATCGATGGCTTCCTGGTAAAGCTTCTGAGGGTTCTTTTTGTCAATTTGAGGGAAGAAAGGCAACCATCCCATCCTAACGGCAAGAGAGTTCATGTCGGCCGCGTGGTTAAACTTGGGAAGCTTCTTGGCTCCCGTGGACCACTGGGTGTCAAGAGGCATATTGTCGTATTTCCACTGACCGGTATGAAAGTACCACAGCGAAGTGCTGTTCATCAGCCGCGGTGGCCTTTGCCAATCAAGGGAACCGCTGAGATTGACGAATGCGGCGTTCAAGCGGGTGTGCTGGGTGCCGACATAATGGTTGAAATTACCGCCATTGACACCGTTGCAGCCGCACAGGGCAAGCATCACCGCCTGGTTGCGGTAATACAGGGAAGCACCGTGATAAAAATGCTGGATTCCCGGGCCGGTTATGAACATAGACTTGCCTTTGGTCTTCTCGGCATTTTCGGCGAATTCCCGTCCGACCTGAATGGCGAGGTCTCTGCTGACGCCCGTCTGCGCTTCCTGCCAAGCCGGGGTATAGGGTTTCGGATCATCGTAGTCCACAGGATAATCGCCGCCCAGCCCTCTGGATACGCCGGCCTGCGCCATCAATAGATCGAAGGCCGTGGTGACAAGTAATTCCCTGCCATCATGAGTTGTAATTCTTCTAGCCGGAACTTCGCGCAGAATTTCGACGGAATTATTGCTTTCCCCCGTTGACTTGCCCAAATCGATGCTGAAGGTATCGGTAAAGTCACTGAATGAGACCATCGCGTTTTGGTCTTCGTTTCCGAGCAAAGTCAGCAGCGGATCGAACTCTTCGTGGGTAACGGCGTTTTTCAGTTGCAGATTCCAGTTGCCCGATGGTTCTTTTTCCCATCTGAAACCAAGGGAGCCGGTGGGAAGGTGAAGTTTGCCCTCGCCATCGGTCATGATCAGTTTCCAATCGGAATTTTCCTCGTCGGCGTACTCCGCGACATCAGTCGCCCGCAGGAATCTTCCCATCTGATAATTGTCTCCATCTTCGTCGAGAACGACAAGGAATGGCTGGTTGGTGTATTGTTTAGCGTACTCGATGAAGTAGGGCGTTTCCTTGTCGACATAAAATTCCTTCAAGATGACATGGATACAAGCCATCAGGTAGGCGCCGTCGCTTCCGGGAACCAACGGAACCCAGGTATCTGCGTATTTCGTGACATCGGAATAGTTGGGTGAAATCACCACAATTTTCGAGCCCCGGTATTTTGCCTCGGAAACAAAGTGCGCGTCGGCGGTACGGGTCATGTTGATGTTGGAACCGGCAACCACCCAATAGGTGCTGAGATACCAGTCGGAGCTTTCGCAGTTTTCCGTTTGGTCGCCGAACATCGACGAAGAGACATGGGGCAGGTCGTGATACCACTCGTAATAGCTGCAATAGATACCACCGAGCAAATTGTTATAGCGGTGGCCTGAAATGAAACTGAGCAAGCTCATCGCCGGAATCGGTGAAAAGTTGGCCATGTGGTCTGGGCCGTACTTTTTGATGGTGTGAATCTGGCCGGCGACGATCAATTCAACTGCTTGGTCCCAGCTTACTCTTTTCCAACCGGCCTTGCCTCTTGCTGTCTTGTATTTTTTCGACTTCTCCTCATTTTCAACGACGCTGGCATAGGCCTCAACGGGGTCTTTGCCTTTTTGAATTTCTTCGGTATAAAAATCCCACAGCACCTTGCGTATGTAGGGATATTTTGGTCGCAGGGGGCTGTATGGATACCACGAAGCGGTTACCCCTCGCTGGCAACCCCTGGGTTCGACATTGGGGATATCAGAATCAATTTGCGGATAATCCGTTTTTTGCAGTTCCCAGCAAATAAGCCCGTCTTTTACGAAGACTTCCCAACTGCAGGCCATCGAACAGTTGACGCCGTGGGCCGATCGCACGCTGTAGTCATAGTTCCATCTTTTTCGGTAAAATTCCTCCCACGAACGGGAATCCTCACTTACGCTAAACCACTTGCTGATATCTTTCATGATGTACCTTTTGGTTTCTGTGTTTTTGCGAGACTATCTTACGTCCACTTTCTTCCGTCCAACTACGAGCCCAATCCACGTCAGCACAATCAGCAACAGGATGCTGATGATGACGGTAGGCACGTATTGAGAAGGAAGCCCCGATTCCACAACTGCTTGTTGTTCGGTGCTCTGCAAATATGAAATGACGGCGCTGACCTGATCATCGGTCAATCCGAGTCGTGCCATTGGCATATTGTTGGCTTCTTGCAGCAGTTGCATGGCGATCGGGTCATTTTCTGCAATCAGACTATCGGGTTCTTGGATTTGCCGCCTCAGCCAGCCTGCTTCCCTGCGCGAGGTGACTCCCTTCAGATCTGGGCCCACCAATTTACCTTTACCGATGGTGTGGCAAGGTGCGCACATATCTCGGTAAATTCGTTGGCCGTCCTCTGCCGCTATTCCAAACTTGATAGGTGCCAACCAAGTGACAATCATCAGGATCCCTAAAGCCGGGACCCGCCATCTTATTAAAAACCCGGTGTTCATAATTGTCTTCCCTTTTTGACGTTCTTTGCGGTTGCAGACGCGGCGAATAATCACACAATTTGAGTGGTTATTCAACCGCAGACTCTGGAGACTCACTGGCAACAACTGAATTTACCTAAGAGGTTATCAATCGACTGACTCTAGAGGTGTAAGCCAACCATAGTGGGCTGGGAGTTGCCTTGATCTAGATCAATTTTTTTAACAATACTTTTAACAATACACTGATTCTGCGACTACTCTTTATATTGCCCTGGGTGCCCTGCTTGGCCCTGTAGAACGAGGTCAGCCCAAACGATAATTGAGCTGATCAATGCTCCGCCTTCTCTGATTCTGATTTACCTCACAGAAAGCAGATCGTATATAGTTCGACTCTATATATTTGTGGGGATGTGCCCACACTTAATTCAAAACCAATCTTGATACCATTATGAAAATTGCCACTTGTCACTATGGTGACCAGCTCCTTCCCTGTCGAATAGAGTCGGATCAGGTCATTATCCCTGATCTACAAACAACTGTCCTTGAGCTGATCGATGGAGGGAGAGCGGCGCTTGATGTCTTTGGAAAAGCCCAGGGTAAGCGGGTCAACCTGGAGGATCTCACCCTTGTGGCCCCCATCCCGCGGCCTCGAAAAAACATTATCTGCCTCGGATGGAACTACGCCGAACATGTGGATGAGACCTCTGCATCCTCGGGAAGAGATCCAAAAATACCCCAACACCCCATTGTCTTTACTAAAAATGTCACATCAGTAATCGGCTCCGGAGCTCCGATACCTTTTGACCCATCAATCTCAAGCGAGCTTGACTGGGAGGTTGAACTGGGGGTTGTAATTGGCACTGGTGGACGAAACATCCCGCATCAGGATGCACTTTCACATCTCTTTGGCTATACCGTTATCAATGACATCTCGGCCCGTGACCTGCAGTTTCGCCACAAACAGTTCTTTATCGGCAAAAGCCTGGATGGGGGTTGTCCGATGGGGCCCTGGATTGTGACCGCTGATGAGATAGATGACCCTCAATCACTGCATCTGGAGTGCCGAGTCAATGGAGAGGTGAAGCAGTCCTCTTCGACCAGACAACAGATCTTCAATATTGCCACTATTATCGAGACCCTCTCCCTGGCGATGACTCTGGAACCCGGTGACCTTATTGCTACCGGCACCCCAAGCGGGGTGGGGTTTGCCCGAACTCCGCCAGAATATCTGAAGCCTGGTGATTTCGTAGAGTGTGAGATTGAGGGTATTGGGACCCTCTCCAACCCGGTCGTTGCCGGTTCCAACTGATATTATCGATCTTCACTCCAGGATGCCTGTTGCCACCTCTTCACGGGATTCAGTAAATTCCCTCAAGCTGGTCAAACGACTGAGACGCCAGGTAGGACGGGCTATCGAAGAGTACAATATGATTGAAGAGGGAGACCGGGTAATGGTCTGTCTCTCAGGCGGCAAAGATTCCCATGTCCTTCTCGATATTCTTCTGCGTCTGCAGAAGAGTGCGCCCATCCCCTTTGAACTCACTGCAGTCAACCTGGACCAGAAACAGCCCGGCTTCCCTGCTGAGGTGCTGCCCAACTACCTGGCCGGGAAGAGAATCCCTTACGACATTATTGAGCAGGATACCTACAGCACAGTAACCCGGGTCATTCCGGAAGATAAGACCTACTGCAGCCTCTGCTCACGACTACGCCGCGGAATCTTTTATACCTATGCCCAAAACAAGGGCTATACCAAAATCGCTCTGGGACACCATCTTGATGACATTATCGAGACCTTCTTTTTAAACCTTTTTCATGGCGGCACCCTAAAAGCAATGCCGCCCAAGCTGCTGGCTGACGATGGCCGCAATGTGATTATCCGCCCTCTGGCTTACTGCCGGGAAAGTGATATTGAAGCCTATGCCCGGTTACGTCAGTTCCCGATCATCCCCTGCAATCTGTGCGGCTCTCAGGATCATCTGCAAAGAGTTAAAATCAAAGGAATGCTCCGGCAGTGGGAGATGGAGTTTCCTGGAAGAGTTAACAACATCGCCCGTGCGATGCGGCATATTGCCCCCTCTCAACTCATGGACAGAGCTCTGTTTGATTTCGCCAATCTGGCGGCAGGTCAATCTCCCCGGGATGACTGGCTGGTGGCAAACCGAAAAGAGCACTCCTGAGAAGAGAACATGATCACCTTCCGGGAACACCGGATATAACATCGCCTGGAGATCAACCGGCCTGCCGGAGTCTGCTCCTTAGCTGCCGAATGGTCAGCTCCTCGGCAAGTTCCACAGCACTTAAGAGACTCCCGGCCGGAACCAGTCCCAGAGAAGCTGCGAGTTGACCCACTACCTTCTCAGGGGAGATGCCCTCTTTTCGATCAGAAGTAATTGAACCACTGCCATCCCGTTTTGAGAGCCGCCGTCCCTCGCCATCCACCATCACAGGGAGATGCCAGAACCGCGGCGGAGAGAGACCAAGCGCCTGATAGAGAGAGAGCTGGCGAACCGTAGACTCCGCCAGATCAGCCCCACGAACCACATCCGTCACGCCCATCTGGGCATCATCAACCACCACTGCAAGCTGGTAGGCAAACAACCCGTCTGCCCGCTGGACTATGAAATCACCCACCTCTTGAGAGGGATGATAGCGCCTGGGGGGAAGAATCTCGTCGACAACCCGAATGGGTTGGCTCGAAAGCCGAAAACGGTGCGCCAAAACCCTGCCTTCGCGATTGGAAGTCCCCGCACGATTGCGGCAGGTTCCGGGATAGACTCCGGGATTGGCGTGGGGGGCACTTAGGGCTTTGGAGATCTCTTTGCGGGAGCAACCACAGCCATAAGTCAACCCTTGTTCCTGCAGCCGATCCATCACCTGCTGATAACTGGACCCTCTCTGAGACTGATAATAGGGCCCTGATGAACCACCTTGGTCTGGTCCCTCATCCCATTCAAGCCCTAACCAGCGAAGATCATCCATAATCTGGAGGTCACTGCCGGCACGAACCCGGGGCTGATCCAGGTCCTCTATCCGCAGAATAAAGGCCCCATCCGTCAAGCGACTCTGAAGCCAGGCAATGAGTGCCGTCCTAAGGTTGCCACGATGAAGAGGACCGGTCGGGCTCGGTGCATAACGCCCCTTTGAGATCACGGTAGGGGCGCCGACACGGATTGTGAGTGAACCTGCATGGCTAAAAAAGCTGGGGAAGAAGAAGTGGATTGAACTGTTTGGTCACTGCGAGGGTGACAATTTCCAGAAAAACACCGATAGCAGCCAACCAGGCCACCACTCTGAGAGAGCGGCGTTTACACCAGCGAAAGGCCAACATCCCGAGCAGAATATAGAGCAGGACAAAACCCAGCTTGGTGGTGATCCAGGGGTCTACCCCAGGGAAGCGATGGAGCAGATAGGCCATATAGACCCCGGATAGAAAGAGCAGGGTATCAATGATGTGAGGAAGCCAGCGCAGCGGACCCAGTTGCTCTCGCTCAGCCCCGTTAAAGAGCAATACCCCACGAGTAAAAAAGAGCATAATGGAGAGAGTGGCGACCACCACATGAAGATTTCTCACCCAAACAAAGAGCTCGACATTCATGAATGCTCCCAGGGTGGCTAGGGGTGACTTAGACGGTGGGTAAGATAGAGGGCAACGGTAAAGACCAGTAGTGCTAATCCCTGATGGACCACTGCCAGGGAGACGGGGACATAGAAGAGCAGCACGGTAATGCCTACAGCAACCTGAATCGATACGATGCCGAGGAGAAGCCACAGCCCCTGACGAAGTCTCACCGCCCTCGCCTCCCGAATACCAAAGAAAGCCGTAAAGAGAACGACGACCAGGGTGGCGATGGCCAGGAGACGGTGGTTGAACTGGATGGTTGCCACATTTTCAAAAAAGTTGATTGAAACCGGCTCCATGGCCAGATATCCGGGAGGAACCAGGCTCCCCCCCATTAGAGGGAAAGTATTGAATACCAATCCGGCACGGGTCCCTGCAACCAATCCTCCCGTTGCCAGGGTGATGACAACCAAAACCGATATCGCAATCAGGGCTCCCCGCAACCAGGGGGGGTCACCCTGACTCATTCCGACGGGTCGACGAAGCAGACCAAGGGCAACCCAGAAGATATAACCATAGATCGCCACGGCTGCAAGCAGATGGGCGGTCAATCGATATTGGCTGACATGGGGGTCATCGACCAACCCACTCTTGACCATATACCAGCCGAGCAATCCCTGGAATCCCCCAAGGAGAAACATCAGCAGCATCTTCGGTATCATGCGACGTTCCAACCGTCGACGCGCCAGGAAATAGAGAAAAGGGAGCAAAAAGACAAACCCGACAGTGCGCCCAAGCAGTCTATGGGAATATTCGAACCAGTAGATGCTCTTAAACCCCTTGAGGTCCATCCCGATATTCTTTTTTTGATATTCCGGTGAGGATTTATAGGATTCGAATTCAAGCTCCCAGGCCTCCGTCCCCAGTGGCGGTAATATCCCCGAGACGGGTTCCCAGCGAACCATGGAGAGGCCCGATCCGGTCAATCGTGTAGCGCCACCGAGGACCACCATCAGATAGACCAGCAGGCAGCAGATCAGAAGCCAGACCCCCTGGGCGCGTCGATGGGCTGCCGAGGTAGCAAAAATATTGGCTTGAATCATTGATTACACTTTAATTTGCATAGTTTTGTTGATTATGCGGCCCAAAAACCCTGAATACACCCCCGACCCTTAAAACAAACCTGGGGTATGCTATATTTAACCTCGTACTGGATGATAACAAAAAAATAACAGCCACTCAGTGATGTCTTCATGCCTTGAGAGTCAACTTGAGTGGTGATAGCGCGGAGAGGAAAAGCCAGTTTGAGTAACCAAGCCAAATCTGTAGATATTAGAAAGGTTAAGAGGAGTTGCAAAACCTGCAGTCTCGCCGAACTCAGCCTGCCCAGAGGGCTCTCCAAAGATGAGTTGAATACCTTCAGTGAAGGTGTAATTCAGCAACACCCCATCCACAGGGGAGATCATCTCTTCCGTGCCGGGGATAATTTCAGATCTATTTACATCGTCAAATCAGGATCACTCAAAGTCTATATCAACACCCCGGATGGCAGTGAACAGATCGTTGGCTTTCATATGGCGGGGGAACTACTGGGACTGGATGGCCTGGACGACCAATTCCACACCTGCTCAGCTTTAGCCCTTGAGACCACCAGCCTGTGTGAACTCCCTTTCAATATTATTGAAGATCTCTGCAAGCAGTACAGTAGCGTCTATCGGGAGCTTTGTGCCGCAATGGGACGAGAGATTGTAGAACGCCAAGCGATGCTACTGGTGCTTGGCAAGCGCAGTGCTGAAGAACGCATCGCCACTTTTCTGCTCAGCCTCTCCAAACGCTTCAACAAGCGTGGTTTCTCTGGCAACGAATTCAACCTCAGTATGTCACGCCATGATATTGCCAACAACTTAGGGCTGGCTCCCGAAACGGTGAGTCGCCAGCTGGTTAGGCTGCATGAAGAGAATATCCTCACCGTCGAGCAACGTCATGTGCAGATTCACGATGCAGAGATGCTGCATGAGCTTGGAGGAAACCGGAGTGATAACAGTGAGCGCGCTGCAGCGACCTATGCTGGCTGAGACCTCATTTGCAGCAACCCCCAACCCCTACCGGGGCTACCCCTAGATCATTCTGGAAAAACGCCTTTTTGTCGCTGATTCCGGGATATAGGCATCAAAAGCCATGCAGACATTCCGCACCAGCAGCCTACCCGCCGGCTCGACCGTGATTTCCCGCTCATCGATGACCACCAGACCGTCCTCCTCCAGTTGCCCCAACTCAGAGCGGGCCTCTTTAAAGTAGGTGAAGAAATCAGCATCAAATAGTTCTGAAAACGCTGAGAATCCAACCTGGCCATAGCACATCAACTGGCTGATTACCCAGCGACGAATACGATCATCCTCAGTCAGACCAATACCTCGTACAACGGCAAGCTTTCCTTTATCAATCCGCACATAGTAGCTTTCAAGATCACGGTCATTCTGACTGTAGCAGCCCCCCACCTGGCTGATTGAGGTGATTCCCAACCCAACCAAATCGCAATCAGCGTGGGTCGCATAGCCCTGAAAATTACGATAGAGCGTCCCATTATCCTGGGCCGCGGAGAGTTCATCCTCCTCCAGGGCAAAATGGTCCATGCCGATATAGCGATACCCCGCTCCTGTCAGCTGATTGATCGTCTGGCTGAGAATATCAAGCTTCTCCTCAGGTGAAGGAAGGTCTTCGGCATTAATCCGCTGCTGGGGAGAGAAAAGATCAGGGAGGTGGGCATAGTTGAAGACAGAGAGCCTGCCTGGCCTTGCTTTGATGATCTTCTCAACTGTAGTGCCAAAGCTCTCTACACCCTGAAAGGGGAGACCATAGATCAAATCCACACTGGTTGAGCGGAAACTAAGGGAATGAGCCGCCTCAAGGATAGCCAGTGTGCTCTCTTCTGACTGCAGTCGGTGGACGGCCCTCTGAACCTTGGGGTCAAAATCCTGAACTCCGAGACTGATTCGGTTAAACCCGATCTGCTTAAGCTCTTCTACTGACCCGGCGGTTATCGTTCGCGGATCGACTTCGATCGAGAAATCCCGCCGGTCATCATCCAAAAGTGTGAAGTGACGCCCGGCAACCCGAAGCAACTCACTGAGCTGTTCCATAGAGAGAAAAGTAGGTGTCCCCCCACCGAGGTGAAACTGTTCAACTCGACGGTCCTGGTCATAGAGCCGACCCTGCATCTCAATCTCCCGGAAGAGTCGATCGAGGTATGGGGCGCCATGCTCCTTCTTTTTGGTGATGAACTTGTTACAGGCACAGTAGAAGCATAAGGTGCTACAGAAGGGGATATGGAAATAGAGCGATAGAGGGCGTGGGATGGGCTCATTGGATTGCCGGGCATAACCCGCGTAGGCTTTACTGTTGAATGATTCGGTAAACTGAACTGCGGTTGGATAGGAGGTATATCGAGGACCGGCCTTATCATAGCGTTTTATCAACTCCAGATTGAATTGCACTGCTCTTCGTTTCTTGGTGGCTGGTGCTTTTTCCGACATTCTTACCAACTCTCCACAGGGTTCTTATCTAAAGTTAACACTATACCCCCCCTGAGAGGGGCACTATGATCCAAGTCATCTATTGAGGTATTGATCAGCACCATTATCGTTTGGGTTGATCTCGCTCTACAAGGCCAAACAGGGTAGCCAGGGCAACAAAAGAGTAGTAGCAGAATCAGTTTATTGATAAAAAATTGATCCAGGTCAAGGTAATTCCCTGCCAACTCCTTTAGTGTGGGTTCTGGATAACGCAGAAACTGCGTTACTCCTCCCTGCGAACTGATTGGGGGGGTACCTGCAAGGGTGCCCCTATTTTTTCTGTAGTAGGCAAATCTGGTGTCGTTCTTTCTGGGCAAACTGTGGTGAGGTCATGGTGCTCCTCTTGCTTAGCGGTTAGCGAAAGTCCGAAGTCATGCCGCAACTTGCGGACTAACCCGCTTTCAGAGCGTTGCACGTACAAATTGAACACTTGAAGGGTAATAATAGGATACATTATGATGCATAGCACAATAGCTGAAAAAATGTCAGCCGATCATCGGCATTGCGACGATTTGTTTGCCGCCGCTGAATCAAGTGTTGGTCAAGGTGAGTGGGGAGAAGCCAGAGCCGATTTTTCCTCCTTCAATCAGGTGATGGAGCACCATTTAAGAATGGAGGAAGAGATTTTGTTCCCGGAATTTGAGGCCCGCACAGGCCAGCAAGGGGGGCCAACTGAGATCATGCGGGGTGAACATGCACAGATGCGAGATCTCTTTTTGTCTATGTCCGAGGCAGTGAGTGAGAGTGACCAGAGTGGTTATCTCGGTTCATCAGAGACCCTGCTCTGGATTATTCAACAACATAACTCAAAGGAGGAGAATATTCTCTATCCCATGATCGACAATATGCTGAGTAGTGAGGTTGACCTATTGCTCCAGAAGCTCAGCCAGTTGGATTGATCCGCCTGGGTTTGCAAAGCCAACATGTCGAGTTGTTTAAAAGATAAAATATACTTTTCAAAACAGGAGAAATAAGACCTGTGGCATCTTCTGTTCAGCCCTCACTTGATCAGGCACCGCCATTCTCAATTCCGCTGCTGTTTTTTTTGACAGCACCCCTCTTTGGGGTTATTGCCGGTCTGCTGATTTTTTTCTTTGGTCCAGATGCCCTGGTTTCAAGGTGGTCTGAAAAGACACTGGCGATCACCCATCTTCTCACCATCGGTGTTCTTGGGATGCTGATGTGTGGTGCTCTGACCCAGATTCTGCCTGTTGTTGCCGGTTCACCCATCCCAGGGGTCAGATGGGTGGGGCCGATCGTTCATCTCTTGTTAACCCTTGGGACGCTCCTGCTGGCTGGTGGCTTTTTATCGGGATATCCAGCGGTATTTATTGGTGCTGTTGCCTCTCTTGGGGTTGGTTTTGGCCTCTTCATTCTGGTTGCCACTATGGCCCTGTATAAATCATGGAAGGCATCCTCCTCCGTTGTTGCCATCCGGTTGGCAATTATCGGCTTACTGGTAACGATTGTTATCGGGATCTACCTGGCGCTCCAGTTCAGTGGAATTGTAAATGTAAGAAACCTGATGTTATTGACCAATATCCATCTTGCATGGGGTTTTCTTGGATGGATTGGGCTTCTGATTGCAGGCATGGCCTTTCAGGTGCTTCCTATGTTCCAGATGACACCAGAGTATCCCGGGTGGTTTAGCCGTAGCTTTCCTATTGTTATCTTTATTGTCCTCAGCAGCTGGAGCCTTCTGGCGCTCTTCTGGATGCCCTCAGACGAGGCCTATCAACTGGTCTGGCTGATCGCCTGCATCTACGGTCTTTTTGTTCCATTCTCTCTCTATCTGCAACATCACCGACGGCGCAAGGTAAATGATATATCACTCTTTTTCTGGGGGGTGGGGCTGGCTGTTCTCTTTCTGGTCTGCCTCCTCTATCTGATCAGACATCTTGGTTTATGGTCTCCCTTACTACCCCCATTTGCCCTCCTTCAGGGTGGTCTGTTGATCTACGGATTTGCCCTCTCCCTGACTAATGGAATGCTCTATAAGATTGTTCCCTTCCTCGCCTGGTTCCACCTGCAGGACAGGAAGATGAAGGTGATCGGTGTGGGGGGTGTCAGAGTACCCAATATGAAAGAACTGCTTTCAGAACCATTGGTTCAATCTCAATTTGGATTTCATCTCGCTGCTCTACTGGTATTGGGTTTGGCACTCTACCGGCCTGAATGGTTCAGTCGTCCTTTTGGTTTGTTGGCGGCACTCTCCTCAGCCCTTCTCTGGTTCAACCTCTACCGGGTGGTTTACCGCTATCGCCGGGTCAACAGTGGCATCACTAATTTTGCAAAAGAGCATGCCAGATAAGAGGCAGTCAGCCCTGGGCTTAACGGATCTTTTGCCCAAGAGCCATTACAAGATAAAGAACAGTTTATAGACAAGCAGGCCAATGGCTGCCAGGACAACAACCCCAAGAAGTTTTTCAATCGTCTCGGGTCTGGATTTCAATGAGCCAAATCGTGCCCCCAGTGCACCACCGATTATGACCGCGGCCAACAGGGGAAGCATCAGTTCAAGGTCAACGGCCCCACGCTGAAATCGCGAGCTCAGGCCAGAGAGGGAGTTTGCCCAGATAAACAGAGCACCCGCCGCCGCGGCCTCCTTGGGCGACCCGATGCTAAGCATAATAATGAGGGGAACCAGGTAGATACCCCCACCGATTCCGATTGAGCCAGAGACAAATCCAAGCAGCGCACCAATAATCAGGGAGAGTACGATCTTTGTCAGGGGGGGCAGTTGAAATTTCAGACGGAGGTCATTGATAAGATAGATTCGAATCGCAACAACGACCAGTGTCGCTGTTAATAGTGAGAAGAATAGTTCTTTCGGCAGAAGCAGACTTCCGCTGTAGTAAGAGAGGGGAACCGATGTCACAAGAAATGGAAAAATGATGTTAAATCTAAGGTGTTGGCCACGCCAGAACTGATAGACACCGATCGAAGTTACAGCCAGATTGAGCAGGAGAGTGATCGAGGGAATAAGGTCGTAGTGAATACCGGCAATAGCCATCAGTGCGGTGTAGGCTGACCCGCCTCCAAGGCCTACCGCGGCATACAGGAAGGCAGCAGTCAGAAATAGAGGCGAAAGGAGAAGTCCGGTCATTGAATCAGCAGCACACTCTCAGGGAAGGTTATCTTCAAGAAACGGTTGAAAATCTTCAGAGGTATCCACCCAGCTGGTATAGCGAGATCTGGCCATTGCCGTCTCACGCACAGAGGGATCACCCTTAATCTCAACCTCTAGGCGAGCCGGGCTTAGTCCGGTTGCACTGACGATACTCTCTTTGAGTACCGGCCCCTCGAGCTCTTTCGGGTTAGAGGTTTTCACTGGCATAATCAGCGAGGCGAGAGCGTTCACCACGACAGAGAGTGATGTGGCCAGCATGATCCCAGTTCTTAAAACGGTCAACCACATAGGTCAGACCTGAGTTTGTCTCTGTCAGGTAGGGGGTATCAATTTGTGAATTATTACCCAGACAGACGACTTTTGTACCAGGCCCTGCACGGGTGATAAGGGTCTTCATCTGTTTGGCTGTCAGGTTTTGGGCTTCATCGATAATGAGGAATTTATTGATCAGTGTTCGTCCACGCATAAAGTTCAGCGAACGAATTTTAATTCGGTTTTGGAGCAGGTCATTGGTTGCCAGACGACCCCACTCGCCCCCCTCCCCCGGTTGGGCCAGGACTTCAAGATTGTCCATTAATGCCCCCATCCACGGTGTCATCTTCTCCTCTTCTGTTCCTGGCAGAAAGCCAATATCTTCACCCACAGGGATAGTGGAACGGGTCATGATGATCTCTTTATAGTATTTCTCCTCAAGTGTAAGGGTGAGTGCCGCAGCAAGAGTGAGCAGTGTTTTTCCAGTACCCGCTACACCAAGAAGAGTGACAAAATCAATTTCAGGATCCATCAGAAGATTAAGTGCAAAATTCTGTTCCCTGTTTCGGGCGTTAATTCCCCAGGCCCGATTTCCTTTGGAACCGTAGTTCTGGACAAGTTCAACCGTTACCTCCTCGGGTTCGACCTTGCGCACGATCCCTTCAAAGCCTGCTCCCCCCTCTTCTGGATAGATGAACTGATTGGGGTACCAGTCACTGCAGTCAATCTCCTTTATTTTGTAGAGAGTGCGATGTTGGTCATGCCAGGATTCAAGTTTTTTCTCTGGAAGCCAGAAACTTGGAGGCAGCTTAAGGGCCCCTGGGAAGAGGAGGTTGATGTCATCCAGTACCCGATCGTTAAAATAATCTTCCGCTTCCACTCCAAGAAGGGTGGCTTTGATGCGTAAATTGATGTCTTTGGTGATAAGCGATACGCGTCGCTCCTTATAGTGCCCAATCAGGAAAAGGGTATAAGCCAAAATACTATTGTCAGGGATTGTTCCGCTGAGGAGAGGGGGCTGTGCAGATTGACCCGCTTCTGTCTGGAAAAAAAGAGAGCCGGTGGTGTCGCTCTTGTTCTGAAGCAACCCTGCCAAAGAGAGCCCGGACTGGATGGCACTGCTGTTTGCCCTGGTCAGCAGGTCGTCAAAAAACCGACTGGTTTGTCTTGCATTTCGTGCTACTTCTGAGAGCCCCTGTTTTGCCGCATCGAGCTCCTCAAGAACAATCATCGGGATATAGATGTCATGTTCCTGGAAGTGGAAGAGGGCGGCCGGATCATGCATCAGGACATTAGTATCGAGTACCAGTATGCGTCTCTTGTTTGATCCTTTGTCCGCCATCATTCTGCCCAATTTTTTTTGTGAAGTTGTTTTATCACGCGTCCACAAATCAAGATATCATTGTGAACCCAATTAAGAGTATACCGCTTCTGTTGAGTTATGATGTCAGTCGGCAATACAATTAACACTCAAGCCCCATCCCAATCTGATTTAATGTGACTACACCACCGCCTTCACTACCCTCTCTGCTCACGGCCCCCCTGCACTTGGTGCCCAGCCGGGCACACTCACTTGTTTTGGCCACTGCTCTGAATCGTCTGTTTACGGATGAGCTGGCTGATGGAGAATTTGATTTTCTTGAGGGCAAGGTCTTTGCGATTGAAGTTCGTGATGCTCCGGTTTGTTGCCGGATCACCCTGAGAAGGGATCGTTTTTCTGCCAGTAGCCGGGATAAGGCCGATGCAACCGTATCAGCAACGGTTCATGATTTTCTTCTTTTGATGGCCCAGCAAGAAGACCCAGATACACTCTTCTTTCAGCGTCGTCTGTTGATCTCGGGTGAGACCGATCTCGGGCTGGAGGTCAAAAACCTGCTTGATGCGGTTGACCCTGAACAACTGCCGGCAGTGGTAAGAGAGCTTCTTCCTCGGGCGGTGGACTTTAGTCAAAAATTACTTCAGCTGTTATCGACACGATCAAAATAGCGCAGGCAAAGTATGGGGATTGGGTTGGTATTTGGTCGCTTCCGATCAAGAGCTGGCACCCTCTATCTGTTCAAGGTGTTTTTCCATCCCGGCCTCACCATGCCAGTAACCATCACAGCTTCCGAGAGGCGCCAGTTTGGCTACCCAGGCGGCCACCTCTTCTACTGTAATACGCTGATTACGCAAATCGTCAAACAGATCAATCACTTTAAGAGTCCCCCGGGATTGAGGGCTGATACGAAGTACGTCCACTCCAAGCTGGCAGAGGTTATCAAACTGATGCGAAAGATTCTGGGTGAGCGCTGATTGGGTCTGAATACCGTTTATGGTAAGAAAGGGCTTCTCTTCCCTGGTTGAGAGCAACATCCCGTCCGGGTAGTCAAGGCAGCGTAATTGACAATCATCCTTGGGCAGGTTGTGGGCACGGGCGGTGTAACAACGTGCAGAGTAGGCAAGTGGGAGCCGTCCCCAGACGAGGAGCTCCGTCTCAACGCCCTCCGGCCGATTCTCCTGCAGATCGACAAGGGGTTCATGCCCAAGCTCGACAGAGGGCACCCAACGCCTCATCCCCATTTTGGTTAAAAATGAGAGGGTTCTCTGGTTGTAGATATTGGTTGCCGGGCCAGCGACAAAGCTCTTTCCCTTAAGCAGCTGGACTGCGGCCAGATCGTTGGCCTCAATCAAAAATTCATCGCTCTGACAGAGTCGGTGCAGTGCTCCAAGCTCCGAGCCCGCCTCAATAAGAGTAAGTGTTGACAGGACCACCTCTTTGCCCGCCTCTTGTAATGTGCGGCCTAGGGTAAGCCATTGGTCACTGTCTAATGAGCGTCTCTTTGAGCAGATGGTCTCTCCAAGATAGACAATGTCCACAGGAGAGCCGGCAATCTGCTGGTAAAACTCGAGGAGTTGTTCCTCTGTCCAGAAGTAAGAGAGAGGGCCAAGGGCGAGGCGAGGTCTCTTTATTGGCATTATTGCCATGGACGATGGAGGGCTCCGAGCGTTGTTTGTACCCCTTCAGAAACTGTTTCAAGCTCTTTCAGCCAGGCGGCATCCGGGGTGAAACCATCCGAATCAAGGTTGCAGGCATCGATAGCGGCTCTGAGCACTCTGGTTACTTTTGCAACATAGGCAGGACTCCTTTGGCGGCCCTCTACTTTGATTGCAGCAACGCCCATCCGCTTTAGTTCGGGAAGAATGGGGAGGGTATTCAGGCTTGTTGGCTCTTCAAGCGCATAGAAGGTGTGTCCCCCTACCTGAAACCTTCCCTTGCAGAGTGTTGGGTAACCCGCGGGTTCATCTCTCTCATAGCGGTCAATCAACACTCCGTTAAGTCTGGATTCAAGGGCGGTCGGGGTCTCTTCCCAGCGTACGTGGCTACCGGGAGAGCAGGCACCAAAGGTGTTGGGAGATCTTCCAGTGACATAGGATGAGAGTAGACAACGGCCTTCAACCATCACACAGAGGCTGCCAAAGCCAAACACCTCAATCTCCACAGGGCTTTCGTTAATAACCTGCTCAACCTGTTTCATTGAGAGCACACGAGGAAGGACGGCCCGGCGTATTCCAAACGCCTCAGAGTAGAACCGAATCGCTTCATGGGTGGTGGCAGAGCCCTGAACTGAAAGATGGAGGGTGAGGTCAGGCCAGCGTTCTCTCGCATAGTCCATCACTCCGATATCGGCAACGATCAAAACATCAACCCCGAGGTCTGCAGCGCTGTCTACCGCTGCCTGCCATCGTTTCCATCCTGAGGGTTGTGGGAAGGTATTGATGGCAACGAACACCCTTGCTCCCCGGTCATGGGCATAATCGATCCCCAATTCAGCCTTGTTGTGATTAAAGTTTAGTCCTGCAAAATGGCGGGCATTGGTATCGTCTCGAAAACCCATGTAGACGGCATCAGCGCCGTTATCGACAGCGGCTTTAAGGGCAGGCAGGTTTCCTGCTGGGCAGACCAGTTCCATTCGGGGTCAGAACAACTGGTTTGCAGCTGAACTCGCCATTGGAGAGAGCCCCGTCACCAGAGGGCAGTTAATGGGGTCTGGAAGTCCAGGCCAAGGGAGGTGCTGGGGTTTTATCTCGGTCATCACGGGGCAATTCTAACAGTGTTGGTTTAACTCATCTGCTTTTTTCTCTTCATCAGGATGAATAATTTCATCAACCGCAAGGAAGCGCATTTCACCACTAATGTTGTGTTTTTGCAGGAGCGCAGACTAGATTCTTGACTTCAATCAAGAAAAAACTGTTTACAACTAGAATATTATCGAATTTGATGTACTGTCTATCTTGAAGCTTTAATAAAACAAAAGCCATCATGAACAAAGAGAATCTTGAGATTGATGTGAAAAGGCTATTAGGGTTTTGGGCTTTGCATCGGTTATAAGCAAATTCCTATCTTTCACCGGAGGAGAAAAGAGTCGATGAAACGAATTTTTTTGGGAACGATAACCGCATTAACGGCATCGTGCATGCTTCTGGCATCAGCTTATGCAGGTTGGTCGCCGAAGGAAAAAGACCAGCCAACATCGGCCCAAGAGGTTGACGATACTATCGTTCAGTTTCTGCAGTCTGACAAAGGGCTTCAGGAGTTTTTCGATAACGCTCATGGTTATGCAGTATTCCCCAAGGTCTACAAAGGGGCCTGGGGTGTGGGTGCTGCTTATGGCTCTGGGCGGGTTTATGAGACGGGTAAGCACATCGGCGATTCAAAACTGTACCAGTTGACGCTCGGGTTCCAGGCGGGGGCACAGGCCTATTCAGAGCTGATCTTTTTTGGGGAAAAGGCCGCCCTGGATCGCTTTATTCGCCAAAAGGCGGAATTCAGTGCACAGGTTTCAGCCGTTGCGGCTACCACTGGTGCATCGGCTGATGCAGATTATTCAAATGGTGTTGCGGTCTTCACCCTGGCTCTAGGGGGGCTGATGTACGAAGCATCCGTGGGCGGCCAGACTTTTGAATTCACTCCTGTGGCCGAGTAACCCGGGATGCGGCCATAAAAAAATATCCAAAGATTATTGTCGGGAGCTTCTCTACTAGTTCTGATTATTCCTCCGGGTTGTAGCTTAATTTGAGCTGTAATAGCCATCCGTTTAGCAACCGGCCTTATGCCACCATCATTCCGCATCCCGGTGGGTCTGACACGGTCAACCCGGTCTGCCATCGATTCGTGGCTGGAGATATATCTTGACTACCTGGCTCAGCCACACGCCAGCTACCACCAACCAGATGAGTGCCGAGGCAAACTCATAGTGGGTTTGGATTTGGGGGGCAAGGCGGCTGCCAATCTCACCAAAGACTCTGATCACAGCAACAAGCTGGAGGGTGAGAAAGAGAGTCCACATTAAAGGCCCCGCCTTGAGTGGACGCCCCGAGTGGCCAAGAGTGACTCGGGTGGCAAAACCGATCGCCATCGATGCAACGCCACCAATGGAGACGGCATGGAGTGGGGTGTAGCCAAAGACATCTGTAAAGCCCATTAGAGCAGCAAAGCTCTGCAGGGCAGCGAGAATGAATCCAATAGCAAACCAGAAAAAGGCGATGTGAAGCATTGCCAGGAGACGAACCCCAAAGCTGGAGAAGAGACGCCAGCGAGAGGAGAGATAGAGGGCAATGACAGCGAGTGGAAGATCTGCCAGAAAGCGCCACTCTATCCACCCCAAAGTCTCATAGCAGGCGTGGGCAGCAAGACCGATGGCAATAAAGTAGATACTCCATCCTGGCCGGACCATCCGATAGTCGGGAATAACACTGTTGGAGAAGAACGGGATCATCCGATGGGAGACGGTAATAATGATAAGCGCAAGTCCTGGCCAGAAGCCAAAGTTGATAGCCCCCCTTAACAGGAGGGGGTTCCAGGTGATCAACCAGGCAATAAACCCGATCTGGGAGAGAAGCCCAACCACTAGCCCTGTAGCGGTTAGGGGAATATGCAAGGGAACTACTCCGGAACGGTTAGGAATCACCCTCAGCAGGGCAACGAGGCCAAAAGACCACCCCACTGCCAGAGTGGTTGCCCCAGCAAGAAGGAGAAGCTGGTCGACGATAAGCCCGACATAGATGAGGACAACACCGAGCGTCATGATCATGGCTGGCCAGAGATAACGGCGCCGTGGGATAGGGGGGGCATCGATCCAGCGAGGCCATGTTGTCATTAAGAACCCAAAAATAAAAAAGGAAAAGACCCCCCAGATCATTAGCAGACTATGTCCAAAACGTGGTGGGAGCGTGGCGGGCAGTTGCTTGCCCTGGGCACCCAGAATGAGCACAACCCCCCACCATGCAAGAGAGCAGAAGAGCTGAAATGCTGCGAGAGTGAAGAAGAGGCGGTGGGGTGCGACTGTTACTATTTGCCAGCGGTTACTTGTTGTCGGAGGGGTTGGCACAGGGTTGATATTACCTCTGGGTGAGAACAGGAAAGATCAATTATAGTCTATATTCGGTCACCTCAAAATGAGAGAGGTGCTTTTTAACTCTCGGAGCTGATTGGGATCAGTGAGCCCGCATCTCAGACGTGGGCGAGAGATACCAAGGGTCCTGCAGGCCTCACCCCGATGCCAGTTTGCAAGCTTCAAGACACGGTCTATATGAGCCTCCTCAATCGCCTGTTGACTCATGTCTGAGGGTTGTTGAGTAGAGGAAGGAGCTCGGGTCATAAGGTGAATTTAAGGGATCAAGGGGTAGGTTGGAAAAAGGAGGATGAAAGCAGGATATAACCAAACTTAACTAAATTTAACCAAACCCCGGTCATCATGATGCAGTGACGTCACAAATCAACTATTGGACCTGAGTCCAGGCGTGATATGGGGTTACCGAACTGTCGCCACCACCCAGCGCCCACAGAAGAGAGACCGGTGGTCGCAGATTGATGTAGAGTAATACCTGGTTTTCTGACTCACTAAGACTTGAGATCAAGGTCCCGGGCCCACTGTTTTCCCGCCTGGGCGACAGTACTATTTACCGACCGAAATCGTTGGGGTGTCAGTTTTTCAATTGCTGTCTGCAGATTCTCCTGGGTTGCAAAACGGCCAAGTTCAACAAGGAGCCCTAAAGCCACTATGTTCGCTCCCCTTGGATTACCCTGTTCTCTGGCGATCTGATGGAATGGAATTTCAAAAGAATTAAACTCACCTTCCAGTGGTTGAGTGACCCGCTGACTGTCAGAGAACACGAGCCCCCCAGGGCGAATCAATGATCTGGAGGGTTCCACCGCTACCTGGTCAAGAACAATAATCATATCGAGTTCAGTAGCCAGAGGAAACTCGACAGGGGATTCACTGGCAACCAGATCTGAACGACTCAATCCTCCTCGTGATGTGGGCTCATAGCTCTGTGATTGAGCAACATAATACCCGGCCAGCATCAGAGTATGCATCAGCAGCCGCCCCCCAAGAATGAGTCCCTGCCCACCTGATCCACTCAGTCTGATCTCAATCTGTTTCAAGTTACTGCCCCTCCCTTCTTCGGGTCGTCATTCCCCTCCACCTGTTTTCCAAAATGTTGCCGATAAGCAGTGTAGTATTCTGGGCGATCTGTTTGACTTAATACGCCTACATTCAGATCTGTCGGCCTAAAAGGCTCATCAACGACATTGCCATAGCTCTCAGGTCGAATATCGGCTTTATGGCTCATTACCATCTCTGGTGAGTTTCCAAGCTCATTCTTACGTCCGTAGATCTCTGTACAATCAGAGATGACCTCAATAAAACTAAAGCCTGAGTGCTTTAACCCCTGAACAAAGAGATCGCGCAGTGCCGTAACGTGCATGGTGATCTCACGCCCCACAAAGCTCGCCCCTGCTGCTGTTGCCAGCTCACAGGCATCAAACACAGGCTCATGGTTGCCCGCCGGGGTGGTTGTGGTATAGCGGCCAGCGCTGGTGGTTGGAGAGACTTGCCCTCCTGTCATTCCATAGACTTCATTATTGAGCAGGACACAGGTGATATCCAGATTTCGTCTGCAGGCATGGATCAGGTGATTCCCTCCAATTGCAAGACTGTCACCATCACCGGTAATGACCACCACATGCAGATCAGGTCGAGCCAACTTAAGACCGGTCGCGAAAGAAAGCGGTCGTCCATGGGTAGTATGAATAGTGTTGGCATCAATATAGGCCGCAGTGCGGCCGGAACAACCGATTCCAGAGACGACAGCGAGATTGTCTTTGGCAATTCCCAGATCATGAATGGCCCAGAGCAGTGCCCGAAGAGCAATCCCGTGCCCACACCCGGGACACATAAAGTGGGGCATCAACTCTGTTCGCAGATAGTCTCGAATCTCAAACTCCTGGGTTGTTTTTCCTGTTTCAACCATGGGCTGTTATCTCCACTATTTTCTCTAAAATCTGTTGAGGGCTTATTGGTTCACCGTCAAAACGAGGCAGAGAAGTTACTCTCTCTCTACCTGCAATACGTTCGATCTCGGTGCTTAGCTGCCCTCGATTCATCTCAGGAACCAGAATTTGGGCTTCCGGATTTACCTCTTCGATAAAGCGCTCCTGAGGGAAGGGCCAGAGGGTCACAGGACGAAACAGACCGGCCCCAATCCCCTTCTCCCTGGCTTTTCTCAACGCCCGTCGTGTTGCTCGGGCAGTAATTCCATAAGCAACAATTACCACATCGGCCTTTTCACACTGCTCTGCTTCGTATGATTCCACCAGCGAGTAGTTGGCAGATATCTTGTTAAAGAGACGTTCTGTAACCCGCTCCACAATTTCAGGATCCTGGGTGGGAAAACCATGTTCAGCATGGGTCAGTCCAGTGGTATGAACCCGGTATCCACTCCCCGGCATGGCCATCTCAGGGACGCCGTTGCCTGAATCTCTATAGGGTTGAAACTCCGCTTCTGGCCCTGAAGCCCACTTGCGTTCGACCCTCTCAAAAGTGTCTGCCTCAGGGATGGCGATCGACTCCACCAGATGTCCCAATACCTCATCAAACAGTACCACTACCGGGACTCTCAATTGCTCTGCAAGATTGAAGGCGCGGAGCGTTTGCTGGTAGATTTCGGCAACTGAGTCGGGGGCCAGAACAATTACAGGGTGGTCTCCATGAGTCCCCCAACGAGCTTGCATAACATCGCCTTGAGAGGGGCGAGTCGGCATGCCTGTACTTGGGCCCCCACGCATTACGTTGATGATGACACAAGGAATCTCTGCCCCCGCAGCAAATCCGATATGCTCCTGTTTGAGTGAAAACCCAGGGCCACTGGTTGCAGTCATTACTTTTTTTCCACCCAGTGAGGCCCCAAGGATGGCACCCATGGAGGCGATTTCATCTTCCATCTGAATAAACACACCATCCACATCCGGTAATAGTGAAGACATTTTTTCAGCAACTTCAGAAGAGGGGGTGATTGGATAGCCGGCATAGAAACGACAACCCGCATCAATAGCAGCGAGTGCACTACTGTGATTTCCCTGGATGGCTTGAAGTTTCACTTGGGTTTTTTTCATTTTGCCTCCACCGATATCGCAAAATCAGGACAGAGCCATTCGCAAAGACGACATCCCGTGCATCTTTTTTCATCAATCAATTGGACGATCTGATGTTGATCAAGCTGAAGACATCGTTCCGGGCACATCTTGACGCAAATATCACACCCCTTGCACCAGGCTTGAGTGATCTCAAGGCGACTCTCCCGAGGCTCTTTCAGGCTGATAACATTGTCAGAGGAAAAGTCAGTCGCTGTTTCTCCCGACTCCACCCAGTGGCGCCCCTTAACGAAGGCCTCTTTGTTTACCCCAACCGTTTTTGGTGGAACCGCCTCGGCGATAACCCGATGCCACTCTTCTTGGGAGAATTCCAGTGCTGTCGAGAGTGCTCCAAGAAGTACCGTATTGGCAGCACGCGCATTACCCAGCTCTGTTGCAACACTTGTGGCATCCATGGCAAAGGCATTGGGCACCTTCTCGACCAACTCCTGAACCGATGTATTGATATAACCACTCTCAGCGCCACGATTTCGGTCCCGACAGGAGAATGGCGGCACAATGCGCTGAGTATCGGCAATAAAAATCCCTCTTTCAGGGTTGAGGTAGGGGAGCCATCGAAGACCTTCAGCCCACTCCATCGCTAACAATATATCTGCCTCACCCTGGGGGATAAGCGGTGATTTGACCTCCTGACCAAAACGAATATGGCTGAAGACACTGCCGCCTCGCTTTGCCATCCCATGGACTTCGCTCTGCTTAACCTCAAGGCCGTTCTCCTGACAGAGCCTGGCAACCGCTTTGGAGATCATAATGACCCCCTGCCCTCCAACACCCACCACCAAAACATTGGTTGGAGCAGTATTGGCCATCTCAACCGGCGCTATAACTCCCTGGCGTGTCATTGATTACCGCTCCCTCTCTGCTGTAGTCGAATTGCGTCTGTCGGACAGACTTGAGCACAGAGACTGCAGCCCATACAGGTGGGAGCATCAATCTTTACTTTGCGATGACCATCGAAAATCTCATCTGTCCAGACCAGGGCAGGACAGCTCAAGTTCATACACGACTGGCACGCCACACACAGCTCGGCCTTGATTTCGAAGGGTTGTCCTTTGATTTTTACTGGATCAAGTACACAGGGTCGATCAGAGATCACGACCGCTACACCCTTGAACTCAACAGCCTCCCTAATCGTCTGATAGAGTGTTGCCAAATCATAAGAGTCAACAGTTTTCACCCACTTCACTCCAGTGGCTCGAACCAGTTCATCAAACTTGACTCGATTTGTCTGCTCACCCCTTAGGGTTTTTCCTGTAGCCGCATGATCCTGACCACCGGTCATTGCGGTAGTGCTGTTATCGAGGATAAGGACAGTAATGTCGACCTCGTTATAGACCGCATCGATGAGTGGTGGCAGACCGGCATGAAGAAAGGTCGAATCCCCAATTGTTGCTACCAGAGGGCGTGTCTCCGTCCCAGCCTTTGCCATCCCGACCGCATTACCAATGCTGGAACCCATTGCAACACAGGTATCAATCGCTTCTAATGGTTCGATGGCCGCCAGGGTATAACACCCGATATCTCCCAACACTCTGGCATTCAGCCCGCGAAGAGCCATATAACTACTGGTATGGGGGCAGCCTGCACATAAAACCGGAGGGCGGGCAAGGGGTTCAACTTCAAGCAACGGCTTTGGGGCGAGTGATTCGATGACCCCGGCGCTCTCCAGCCCCTGGCGAACTACTTCGGGAGAGAACTCCCCCACTCTTGGAAAAAATGCCTTGCCTTCAGTTGCAATGCCCATCACTTTGAGCCCCTCCTCAATCACCGGCTCAAGCTCTTCCACCACCAGTACCCGATCAACACTGTTACAAAAGTCGGTGATGGTCTCCCTGGCAAGGGGGTAGGAGCTTGCTAACTTAAGGATTGAGGCAGTGGGAAGAACCTCTTTTACGTAGCTATAGACGGTTCCAACAGTGATAATTCCCACCTTTTGATCTCCCCTCTCCCAGTGATTCAGATCAATCTGGTCGAAGTACTCTCCCACTCTCGATTCGCGTTCAATTAGTTTAGGGTGACTTAGACGAGCATGGGACGGGATCATCACATTCTTCTGGGGATTTTCATTGAAGCCCCGGCAGTCGATCTCAGTTCTATTCCCAACCCGAACAGGGCTTCGAGTATGTGAGAGCCTGGTTGAGCTACGGACAATCACAGGGGTATCGAATGTCTCACTGATTTCAAACGCGAGGCGGGTATAGTCAAGGGCCTCCTGAGCATCGGCGGGTTCGAGAAGGGGAATATTCCCCAACCGGCAAAAGAGCCGGGTATCCTGCTCATTCTGTGAGCTATGAATACCAGGATCATCGCAGACTGCGATCACAAGCCCTGCATGGGCCCCTATATAGGTCTGTGACATGAGGGCATCTGATGCAACATTGACCCCAACATGTTTCATGGCCGCGAAGGCACGCACCCCTGCAAAAGAGGCACCAATGGCAACATCTACGGCCACTTTCTCATTGGTTGCCCACTGCGCTTCAACCTCTTTGGCTGGAAAGTTTGCCATGCTCTCCAGAATCTCTGTGCTGGGAGTCCCTGGATAGGCAGAGGCCACTTTGACGCCCGCCTCCCAAGCTCCTCGAGCAATCGCTTCATTGCCCATCAATGGGAGTACCTCTACCTCATCATCTGGGTAATACTCTTCTCCAGCAGGCTCTCTGCCCATTTCCTCCTCCTCTTACACTGACGTTACCGCCTGCATCTGATTAGATAGTGAAAGACCAAATCCCGATTTATCATTAAAAAAGGTCTGGTAATATCCCATATTAATTGACGTTTACGTAAACGTCAACTTAACAGAAAAAGACAATCCTGATAAAGACTGATGTAAATCAAACTCTCCCAACAAAAAGTGATGAGTCACCCGGCCGGGAGAGTCGCCCGATGATCCGTAACCCGCTGATCCCCGTGCCATTAATAAGGGATAATTTAACCGGCCGTTGCTCACCCCTCTAATCGTTAGAGGATACGCTCCATATCGCGATGAGGAATCCCCGCATCCATGTAGACAGGGCCATGGGCACAATAGCCCAGATACTCATAGAAGGGTATGGCACTCAATTGGGCGCTCAGAGCAATTTTTTGTCCTCCCTTTTCAGAGACTGCAAGCTCCAGAGCCTCCATCAGCCTCTCTCCTATACCCCTGCGGCGCGCCCCTGCAAGAACCGCAACTCGTTGTGCCTTTGCAGAGGGGGGCGTAGCCTGAGGGAATAACTGGAAACGAGCTGTTCCGATATCCGCTCTGGCTTCTCCATCCCCACTGGTAGCAAGAAGGTGGAAACACGACCCATCAAGATCATCAAGCTCTTCAGCTTCAGGAACCCTCTGCTCTTCGATAAATACAGTCCGTCTTATCGCCAGACAGCGCTCAACTCGGGGGTCAACCCCATTAAACAGGAGAATCTGGAACTCCTGGTCTCTTTTGTCCATCAACCCCTCCTCTGACAACCCACCAAAGCCCTGCCAGGGCTATTCGCATTTCAGTAGGGTTTGGCCTAATTAGAACTTCCTACAAGAGCCTAATGCTCCCGGGTGGCGGCAAACCGAACCTCTGGCCAGCGCTCCTCGGTGAGCCGAAGATTGGCCAGATTTGGAGCAATATAGGTAAGGCAATCGGCTGCATCAAGAGCAAGATTTGCTTGTGCACGATCTCTAAAATTCTGTTCAACCCTGGCATCATCAACGATTACCCACCGGGCCGTCGCCACCGGAACCGCCTCAAAGAGACACTCAACCCCATACTCGTGGCGCAGACGATGAGCGACGACATCAAACTGAAGAATCCCCACTGCACCGACAATCAACTCATTGCTGGCAAGGGGTCTGAAGACCTGGGCAGCACCCTCCTCTGAGAGCTGAATCAACCCCTTCTGGAGTGCCTTGGCCCTCAGAGGGTCTTTCAATCTGGCACGGCGAAAGAGTTCCGGAGCAAAATTGGGAACACCGGTAAATTTTAACACCTCCCCCTCAGTAAACGTATCTCCAATCTGTATGGTTCCATGGTTATGAATTCCAATGATATCGCCTGCGTAAGCGATGTCGGTCTTCTCTCGTTTGGCAGCAAGAAAGGTTGTCGCATTGTTAATATTTACATCACGCCCCACCCGAACGTGACGAAGCTTCATCCCTTTATAAAAACTTCCTGAGGTGATTCGCAGAAAGGCCATTCTGTCGTGGTGGGCTGGGTCCATATTTGCCTGAATCTTGAAGACAAAACCACTAAACTGAGATTCCGTGGGGGTGACCTCTCTGGACTCCGCTGTTCTCGGGAGTGGCGGTGGCGCCAGGTCAACAAAATTATCCAGCATCTCCTCTACCCCCGCACCGGAGAGTGCAGAACCAAAGAAGACCGGAGTCTGTCGACCGGTGAGATAACCTGCAGTGGAAAATGGCTCAGAGGCGCCACGAACAAGGTCAACGGCCTCACGAAGCTCATCAGCCTGATCCAAGAGCAGATGATCCAGCTCTGAATTTTCCAGCCCTGAAATCACTTCGCCCTGACCCTCACCCGGCCGCCCTTCCCACAGATGGGTAGTGTCGTCATAGAGCCGATAGATCCCTTTGAACCGGCTTCCAGACCCAATAGGCCAGGTCATTGGGGCGCAATGAATACCAAGAACAGACTCAACTTCATCAAGAAGCTCAATCGGGTCACGACCCTCACGATCGAGCTTGTTAATAAAACTGATGATGGGGGTATCTCGCAGGCGGCAGACTTCCATCAGTTTGATTGTACGGGCCTCAACACCCTTTGCCGCATCGATGACCATCAAAGCGGAATCAACAGCTGTCAACGTTCGGTAGGTGTCTTCAGAGAAGTCAGCATGCCCCGGAGTATCCAAAAGATTGACCACGCTCTTGGCGTGTTCAAACTGCATCACGGAAGAGGTCACTGAAATCCCCCGCTCCTTCTCCAGGGCCATCCAGTCAGAGGTGGCATGACGGCTTGCTTTACGGGCTTTAACCGTACCCGCCATCTGGATCGCCCCACCCCCCAATAACAGACGTTCAGTCAGCGTGGTTTTGCCGGCATCCGGATGAGAGATGATGGCAAAAGTACGCCGCCGCTGAACTTCGATTTGGAATTCACTCATAACATTACGAAGAGTTAGACAGAAGGGCGCGGAGTATACAGGGAGTTGTGGCTAAAGATCAGCAGGATGATTGATCGCTCTCCCAAAAAGATCATGATCATCTGAACCGGTAATCTCTACATCAATAAAGTCTCCAGGAGCAATGCCCTCCACAGCGTCAAGATGGATCTGACCATCCACCTCTGGGGCATTGGCATAAGAGCGTGCGGCAATCCCCTCTTCATCTGCCTTGTCGACCAGCACCCTCATCTGATCACCCAGGAGGTTCTTCAGCTTCGCTTTTGAGATCGAACACTGTAATGCCATCAATCTGGAAAGTCGTTCCTCCTGAAGTGAGGGATCGACGCTACCGGCGAGCTGGTTTGCTGAAGCCCCCTCTACCGGGGAGTAGATAAAGGCCCCTACTCGATCGAGCTCCGCCACTGTTACAAAATCAAGCAATTCTTCAAAGTCTTGATCGGTCTCCCCGGGAAAACCAACAATAAATGTACTTCTGATAGCCAGTTCGGGACAGACGCTGCGCCAACCCCTGATTCGCTCCAAGGTATTGTCAATATCAGCAGGTCGTTTCATTGCTTTTAATATTATTGGGCTTGCATGCTGCAGGGGAACGTCGAGATAGGGCAGGATTTTTCCTTCAGCCATTAGCGGCAGAAGCTGATCAACATTGGGATAGGGATAGATATAGTGAAGCCGAATCCAGACTCCGAGTTCACCAAGCTCTCGGGCGAGGTCGACCAGGCTGGTATTGACCTCCTCTCCTCTCCAAAGCGCTGAAGTGTGGCCAAGGTCCACTCCATAGGCACTGGTGTCCTGAGAGACCACAATCAGCTCTCTCACTCCTGCTGTCACCAAGGCCTCGGCTTCACTCATCACCTCTTCAAGGGGCCTGCTCTCCAGGCGGCCCCTGAGCGCAGGTATGACACAAAAAGTGCAATGATGGTTGCACCCCTCAGAGATCTTCAGATAGCCATAATGACGGGGGGTCAGCTTTACCCCTCCTGGAGGGATCAGGCTGGTGTAGGGGGAGTGTGGAGGCGCTAAATGGGTGTGAACCGCATTTAACACTTCATCTGTTGCATCTGGCCCCGTTACAGCAAGAATCTCCGGACAGTGTTCTCTGATCACACTCTCACGGGCGCCAAGACACCCTGTCACGATCACCCTGCCGTTTTCTGCCAATGCCTCTGTGATCGCATCGAGTGATTCATCAATTGCTTCATCGATAAAGCCACAGGTATTCACAACCACAAGATCTGCGCCTTGATAGCTGGGAGCGATCAGATAACCCTCTGCCTGCAGTTGGGTAATGATCTTCTCCGAGTCAACCGTCGCTTTTGGACAACCAAGGCTTACGAATCCAATGCTGGGACTGTTTTCAATCATTGAGGCCTGCTCATTGAGGAGAGAGTGGTCGATCCGCATATTCTAACCAAGGTGAAACCAAAAAAGACCTCCCAGAGTGTCCCTGCTTCTCTATTTAAGATGTTAGATCACGCCACCGGCTCCCCCAGAATCAAAGAGGTAATACTCCCCTCTCTCTGGTGAGAGGGGCCCACTAGAGGAACTCACGATGAAGTTGCATGCGATGGAGTATCTTGGCACTGATCTCCTCAATGGACATCGAGGTCGAATTGACGTGTGGAATACTCTCTCTGCGAAAAAGCGCTTCTGCCTGGTTAACCTCAAAGCGACACTGCTTGGGGTCTGAATAACGTCCCCGAGAACGCCGCTCCTGGCGGATCTGCTGGAGCCGCTCTGGATCAATAGTCAGGCCGAAGACCCGATGCCTGTTCTTAACCAGTGCATCAGGCAGCTTTCCTATATCAAGTTCATCTGTAGTAAGTGGAAAATTGGCTGCAAAAATTCCGAAATGGAGTGCGAGATAGAGGCAAGTTGGTGTTTTGCCTGAGCGGGATACCCCGGTAAGGATCACTTCAGCTCGTTCATAGTCGGTGGTGTTAACCCCGTCATCGGTGTGAACTGAGTAGTTGATTGCCCCAATTCTGGAACTATAGCGTTTTATATCTGTCATTCCATGTGACTGACCCAGGCTGTGGTTTGAATCATGTTCGAGTTCCTCCTCCAGAGGGGCGATAAAAGTATCAAACAGGTCAAAAAAGACCCCTTGCGCTGTCTCCAGTAACCGACGATGTTCACTGACCACCAGAGTGACAAAGACAAGGGGGGTGGAGGCATGGTCACGGGCGAGCCCATTGATCCGGTCTACTGCATTGAAAACCCGATCCTCGTCCACCACAAACGGCAGGACCTCGGTTACAAACTTGATATCTGGAAATTGGGAGAGGAGACTGTGGCTTAATGTTTCTGCTGTAATTCCAGTGTTGTCCGAAACAATAACAACAGGTCGGGTCGGCTTTCTTGGGTTCTGCATGGTGAAGAGCTCCTTGTTGTGATCCATATTGGTCACACCAATAAAATATATTGAAATAATTGGCTTGCTTAATAATCGTTCAAAAACTGACAATCCCTATTTAAGAGTATATGGTTTATTTATTATTGGAGTATCTGCTCCCCAACGAGGCCGATCTGTGAATAAGATGATCCAATGGTTTGAGACCCTGGGAATTGAAGATGTTGCCACCGTTGGTGGTAAAAATGCATCTCTCGGTGAGATGATCAGTAACCTCTCTGGGGCCGGAATTCGTGTTCCTGGAGGGTTTGCAACCACTGCCGAGGCCTATCGAGCCTTTCTCAGCCAGAGCGGAGTGGATAATAAAATCCACCAACTCCTCGCTGATCTGAATGTTGATGATGTCACAGCCCTTGCCCAGGCCGGCGCTGCCATCCGTAGCTGGATCATTGATACCCCTTTAACCCCCGATTTTGAAGCGGCGATCACTGAAGGCTACCGCGCCCTTGGGGTGAATGGCAAAGATGTTGCAGTTGCAGTCCGCTCCTCAGCCACAGCAGAGGACCTTCCAGAAGCCTCATTTGCAGGCCAGCAGGAGACCTTCCTCAACGTCCAGGGGGTCGAGAATGTTCTCAATGCAGTAAAACTGGTCTTTGCCTCTCTGTTCAATGATCGTGCCATCTCCTATCGGGTCCATCATGGATTTGACCATGCAGAAGTCTCGCTTTCAGCAGGAATCCAACGGATGGTCAGAAGTGACATTGGCTCCAGTGGAGTCATGTTCACCATGGACACGGAATCGGGCTTTCCTGGAGTTGTCTTTATCACCTCTTCCTGGGGACTTGGAGAGTGTGTTGTCCAGGGATCGGTCAATCCTGACGAGTTCTATGTCTATAAACGAGGACTGGCAGAAAACCGTCCGGCAATACTCAGACGGAATCTGGGAAGCAAGGCGATCAAGATGGTCTACAGTGATGACTCCGCAGATGACCCTGTCACCACTATTGAGACCGATGCTGGGGATCGCAACTGTTTCTCCCTGGATGACAGTGATGTAGAGAACCTGGCCAGGATGGCGGTAATCATCGAAGAGCACTACGGCCGACCGATGGACATCGAGTGGGGCCTGGATGGAGAAGAGGGTCATCTCTATATTCTCCAGGCACGTCCAGAGACGGTCGAGAGCCGAAGTAACAAGAGTGAGCTTGAGCGCTTTCACCTCAAAGAGAGAGGGGAGGTGCTGACCACTGGCCGATCAATTGGCCAACGAATCGGTGCCGGACAAGTTCGGGTCATCCCCGATATCAGCCAGCTTGATCAAGTCAAGGAAGGGGATATTCTGGTAACGGACATGACAGATCCTGACTGGGAACCAGTGATGAAAAGGGCTGCTGCAATCGTTACCAACAGGGGGGGACGTACCTGCCATGCCGCTATTATCGCCAGAGAGTTGGGTGTTCCCGCCGTTGTTGGTTGTGGCGATGCGACTAAAACCCTGAGCAGCGGCATAAAAGCCACTGTCTCCTGTTCTGAAGGTGATACAGGCTATGTCTATAAAGGGCTCCTGCCCTTTGAACAGAGCAAGATCAGCCTGGATTCAATGCCTGAACTCCCCTTTAAGGTAATGATGAATGTAGGTAATCCAGAGAGGGCCTTTGCCTTTCAATGGATCCCCAACGCCGGGGTTGGCCTCGCCCGCCTTGAATTCATCATCAACAACTCTATCGGCATCCACCCCAAGGCGCTTATCAATTTCGATAAAATGCTGCCAAACCTCCAGCAACAGATACTGGAACGTACTGGAGGTTATTCCGACCCCATCGACTTTTTTACAGAGAAGCTGTGTGAAGGCATCGCAACGCTGGGTGCGGCCTTCAATCCAAAACCCGTCATCGTCCGTCTCTCTGACTTCAAGTCAAATGAGTATGCCAATATGTTGGGAGGTGATCAGTTTGAGCCCAAGGAAGAAAACCCCATGATTGGTTTCCGAGGCGCATCACGATACATCGACCCCTCTTTTCGTGACTGCTTTGAGCTTGAGTGTCAGGCCCTTCGAAAAGTACGCAGTGAAATGGGGCTGACCAATATCTGGATCATGGTGCCCTTTGTACGCACCCTCCAAGAGGCCGAAGAGGTGATCGCTCTACTTGCCGAGAACGGCCTGACACGGGGAGAGAATGACCTTAAAGTGATCATGATGTGTGAGGTACCGTCAAATGCAATAATGGCTGATGAGTTCCTGCAACATTTCGATGGTTTCTCAATTGGATCAAACGACCTCACCCAGCTTACCCTCGGCCTGGACCGCGACTCTGGTGTCATTGCCCATCTCTTTGATGAGCGTGATCCCGCTGTTAAAGCACTGCTCCACAAAGCGATCCAGGCCTGCAACCGAGCGGATAAATATATTGGTATCTGTGGCCAGGGTCCCTCTGATCACCCCGATCTGGCACGCTGGCTTATGGATGAGGGCATCGCCAGTGTCTCCCTAAATCCGGATAGTGTTGTGCAGACCTGGCTCTATCTGGCGGGCAAGGAGATCTGAGACTGATTGCAAGTTTTAGCCTGCCCCGGTGAGCAGTCTCATTCTCCGGGCAAGATATGAACCAAACCCATACTCATTAATTACAGCCTCAAGCTGGCCATGATCTATCCCCTCTCCCTGAGAGAAGAGCCTCTCTTCAACCTGTGGAATATCCTGTTTGAGGGTGACCAGTTGTTTTGAGAGCTCAGCAAGTTCCTTCCCCTGCTTAAGTTGTTTCGCTGTACGGCCCGGGGATCGAAGCCCTATCCCTTCGAGTGATTCCAGGTTGCGATAGACCCCATCCAGCGTATTGAATGCCTTTAGCAGCACCCTTGCACTTTTGGGTCCGACCCCAGGCACCCCGGGGACGTTGTCTACCGAATCACCCGTTAAAGCAAGATAGTCAATCACCTGTTCAGGGTATACCCCAAGCCGCTCCTTGATCTGGCCCGGACCTTCACTGCGGTTTCTTGCCCAATCCAATAACCTGTCTTGTGGCCCAATCAATTGGGCCAGATCCTTGTCTGCCGAGACCACAGTGACACTATAACCCTGCTCTCGGGCAACTCTGGCCCCAGTCGCAATCAGGTCATCGGCCTCATGATTGGCATGAGAGAAGGTAGGAACACCGAGCAACTCTGAAAGTCTGCGAACAACATTAAATTGCCGCTTCAGTTCTTCAGGTGCCGCTTCCCGATTCGCCTTATAGGGTGGGTACAGCCTTTTTCGATTGAGCCCTTCAAGGGGCTCATCAAACATGGCAACCACCCTCCTGACCCCTCGCCGCTCCAAAAGCTCAGTCAAAAATCGGGCATAACCCACGATCGCATTAGAGGGGTTGCCCTGACGATCAACGATCTCTACAGGCAGTGAGAACCAGCCACGAAAAATGTAGATTGAAGCGTCTATCAGATAAATCGACTTCACCGTGTCAGGACCGACTGCTTCGCCAGAATACAGCTACCCCTAGAAGAAGCATGGGCAGGCTGAGAAGGTGTCCCATGGTGACCCATCCGCCGTAGAGATAACCAATGTGATCATCCGGCATGCGAACAAATTCAACCGTAATCCGAGAGAGCCCATAGATGATCAAAAAGAGAGCGGAAACCCTGCCTGGTCGTCGGTGCTCTCCCGAGTAGAGCCACAATATAACGAACAGCAACACCCCCTCAAGAAAGGCTTCATAGAGCTGGGTCGGATGTCTTGGAAGAGGGCCCCCTGTTGAGAAGACAACACCCCACGGGAGATCGGTTACTCTCCCCCAAAGTTCCTGATTGATAAAATTACTGATTCTTACCGCTCCAATCCCAAGGGGGAACAGTGGGGCAAGAAAGTCAGCAACAGCAAAGAAGGATCGATGGGTGCGTCTGGCAAACCAAAAGATGGCCGTCAGGACGCCAAGAAGCCCGCCGTGAAATGACATTCCACCCGTCCAGATATAGACAATTTCCTGGGGATGGTCGATGAAGTAAGAGAGGTTGTAGAAGACAACATAGCCGAGTCGTCCCCCCAAAATCACCCCGAGAGCAACATAGAAGAGCAGGTCCCAGACTTCATTTGGCTTCCAGCCCGAATCGGGCCTGTTGCTCCTGTAAACGCCAAGCCAAGCCCCGCCAACAAAAGCCACAAGATACATCACCCCGTACCAGTGAATCTGGAGTGGGCCCAACGAAATAGCCACTGGATCAATTCCGGGGTGCAGAATCATCATTTATCCCAATACTCTAAAATCGATAGTTTACAGGGCAAATTGCCCTTTTGGGAGATTACCTCTTATCGTCATCTTCTGTGGCCACCAATAGACTCCACCCTCAAATACCAGCAAGCAGTGCCGCCAATCTCCTGATTAATGAGACCTCTTCCCCCCCATCACCAACATTGAGAGCCTCCTCGAGGCTCTCGACTCATCGAACTGGTAGACTTAAGGCCAGTCGCAAATCATTTTTACTGAGTAAGGCCTTCCGGAGCACAATGAATATCCCCCCACTACCCGAATCACTACTGGATGAGATCGCCCAAGTGGTTGGTCCCAGGGGTCATACTCGCAAGGGAGATGAGATTGCCCCCTACTGCAGATCATGGCGGGATAACTGGAGAGGTTCGGTACCCATGGTGGTCTCTCCCAAAAGCACCGATGAGGTCGCACAGGTGGTGACCCTCTGTGCCCGCCACCAGATACCCATTGTTCCTCAGGGGGGGAATACCGGACTCACTGGGGGCAGCCAGCCCCATGATGATGACAGCGAGATTATTCTCTCCACCTCCCGTCTCAACAGAATTCGATCGGTGGATCCCACCAACAACACCATGACCGTTGAGGCGGGGTGCATCCTCCAGTCGATACAGCTGGCGGCCAAGGAGCACGACCGCCTCTTTCCCCTCAGCCTGGCCGCAGAGGGGAGTTGCCAGATCGGAGGAAATATTGCCACTAATGCAGGGGGAACCCAGGTACTCCGCTATGGCTCCCTGCGCAATCTGGTGCTGGGACTTGAGGTGGTCCTTGCAGACGGTTCTCTGTGGGAGGGGCTACGCGGGCTGCGTAAAGACAATACCGGCTATGACATGAAGCAGCTCTTTATCGGTAGTGAAGGAACACTGGGGGTGATTACCGCCGCAGTGATCAAACTCAGCCCGTTACCCAAAGAGCGACAGACCGCTCTCATCGCTGTTACTGAACCTCTCATGGCCGTTACCCTCCTTTCAAATTTCCAACAACGTGCCGGTGAACAGGTCACCAGTTTTGAGCTGATAAAAAGAGAGCTCTTTGACTTTGTCTTCTCCCATATTCCTGGTTCCCGGGACCCCTTCAGCCAATCTCACCCCTGGTATGTTCTGGTTGAACTTGATGGCCAGGGGGATCAGGGATCACTGAGGCCAATAATGGAAGAGCTGTTAACCGATGGCGTCGAGTGTGGACTCGTGGCCGATGGGGTTATCGCTGAAAGTGCAGATCAGGCAGACCGCCTCTGGCACTTGCGCGAGAGTATTGCCGAAGCTCAGAACCATGAAGGGGGAAGCATTAAACATGACATCGCTCTCCCGCTCTCAAGTATTGCTGATTTTATTGCCGAGGGAACTCGAGAACTTGAGGTCTCTTTCCCGGGCGTGAGGGTGGCCCCTTTCGGTCATCTGGGTGATGGCAACCTTCACTTTAATGTGGCTCAGCCAGTTGGCGCAGACCGGGAGACCTTCGAACAACAACGGGGATTAATCAACCGGATTGTCCATGATCTGGTGGCAACATACAGTGGCAGTATCAGCGCCGAACATGGCATTGGCCGTCTGCGACGTGAAGAGAACCGGCGTTATAAATCAGTGGTTGAGATGGCCCTGATGAGAAAGATCAAGGAGGCCCTCGACCCCAACAACATCATGAACCCGGGTAAGGTCCTCTAAAGGGAGGGAGTTGGGTCTTTACCCCACTCCCTGTCTGGGAGGGGGGCAGGCCACTTGAATCTGGTGCTCTCTAGGCGTTCCCCCGATCAGAGGTTGTCGGCATGTTTTGCCAGATAGTCGGCAACCCCGGATGGGGTGCCCTTCATCCCTTCGTCACCGGCCTGCCAGCCTGCCGGGCAGACCTCTCCATGTTGATTGGTAAAGAGCATGGTATCGACCATTCTCAGCATCTCATCGATGTTTCTCCCCAGGGGCAGATCATTGACCACCTGATGACGAACGGTGCCATCACTGTCGAGGAGAAATGAACCGCGGAGAGTTATCCCGCCCTGGAGGAGAACATCGTAGTCACTCCCGATTGACTTGGTCAGATCCGCAACCAACGGATAACCGACCTGGCCAATACCGCCACTGCTGACCTCGGTATTTCTCCACGCAAGGTGTGAAAAATGAGAGTCGACCGAGACTCCGATCACATTTATCCCCCGCTTGGTAAATTCAGCCAGCCTATGGTCAAAGGCGATGAGCTCAGAGGGGCAAACAAAAGTAAAGTCGAGGGGATAGAAAAAGATAACAGCTCCATTCGACCCCAGATTCTGATAGAGATTGAAGTCTTCAACAATTGAATTGTCGGCAAGGACAGCGGCGGCTGTAAAATCGGGGGCTTTCTGGGTTACAAGCATGATTGACCTCTTTTGTTCTGTTGGAAATAAGATTTAGAACTATTCTAATATAGAGTAACAACAAAAGTAAACTCCACCGGACTGGCGCGGATCAGACCACTCTGGCAGCGCCCCCTCGTCGTGGATCACCCACCGCCTGAAAACGACCCTTGTGATGGATGACGGCATGGGTCCCGCCGAAGAAGATATTGTGGCCAGGAAAGAGACGGAGTTCTGGAAATTGAGCTAAAAGCTCATCAACCGTAGCCGAGGGCAGCCCGCCCTCTACCGACAAGACCTTGCCCTCATAGTGGATCCTGGGATGGGCGATCGCCGCTTCAAGATCGAGCCCGAAATCAATCGTGTTAACCAGGACCTGGAGTATGGCTGTCCTGATCCGGTTGGATCCACCTGAGCCGATGGCCAGCAACTGGCCATCGGGCCAGATCGCTATAGAGGGTGCCATCATCGATGAGATTCTCTCGCTGGGCCGCCACTGGTGAAAGCCGTGAGGGTTGAGATCTTCCTCACCCAGCATATTATTCATCATAATTCCGGTATCGGGCAGCATCTCCCCACAACCCTCACCGTTTGAGCAGGTCATCGAAGCGACGCTGCCGCGGCCATCGATGATGGTGATCTGTGTTGTTCCCCGAAAGGCTCGCCTGCGCCCGGCGATCTCATCCCGATAGCGGGCGAGGATCTCTGGTGCCAGTAGCTTCAACGGATCTGGCCAGCTACTGTCGCTCTGGGAAGCAAGTTCAACGCGGGCCGCCTGAGTCATTGCCATGACATCAGCCAGCTCCATCAGCCAATCGGATCTTTGATGTCCCTTCCGGTCAGGCCGGATTGATTCAAGAAGACCCAGCCCAAAAGCGATAAGGGTGCCGCCTGTAGAGGGCGGAGGATTGGTTCTCACCTTGACTCCACGGTAGCCGACCTCCAGCGGCAAACGCTCTTCAACCCGGTAGCCCTCGAGATCAGCAAGGGTGAGGAATCCAAAGCCCTGACACTGTTTGACGATGGCAGCGGCAATCTCGCCTCGATAGAAAAGATCATCTCCCTCAATCGCCAGTGTTTCCATCGTCTCTGCCAGATGGGGTTGAGCCAGGGTCTCTCCCTCCCCTTTAACCCGGCCGGGTTGATGTTCACTCCCAAAGAGTTCACGGGCTGTTGAGCGGCTAACATAGATCGGTTCTACAACTGAGAAGATGAAGGCCTGTTCCTGATTGAGTTCAACACCACTTCGAGCCAGTCTGCATGCCGGGGCCACCAACTCTCTCATTGGGAGTGAGCCCAATCGGCGATGGATCTCGAAGATCCCCTTGACGCATCCCGGGGTCGCCGCCGCCCCCAATCCAATATGAAATTCCTGGGTGGTGCTGCCGAAATCAACCCTTACCGGTTCAAAGTCCAGTTCGTCTGGAGAGTATCTTCTGGCTGGAGTTTGGACAAAAAAATCGAGAAGTGTTGTCTTTTCTCCTTCCGGACTGGCGAGCAAGAACCCGCCGCCGCCCAGAGAAGCCAACACGGGCTCAACCACACAGGCGACAAAAAAGGCTGCTACCAGTGCATCATAGGCGTTTCCTCCATCAAGAAGGACCTCTTCAGCCACCTCAGCAGTCAGTGGGTGGCCACACGCCACCGCGCCGCGCCTACCCATTTTTAATCATCAACAGAAAACCAAACCCTGATCTCATTCCTTCTCCAAAGTCTATTCTCAAGAGAAAATCTCTCATTAGGACTAAACGGCATTCAATTGATAGAATAGAGTGACAAAACACCAAGAGCAACACTGGGGTCCATCTCTGCTCTTTAACTACCCAACACACGATCCATTCTTAAATGTGGGTTTGCCGACGCACTTGTCAGCAAACTGTAGGGATCGGCTTCTCCTGTTGGGGTCACCATTTTGTGCCATAAATAGATCCAGGAAGAGGTACGGGATCACCTGCTTTTTACTTGATGTCCGTTTGATTGCCCGCGTCTGACCCAGTGCCAGATCAGGGCTCTTCTTCCAGTTTGATATCGAGATGGAACTGGCTGCCGATCTCCTCAAGCCTCTCTTCCAGCAGGTGAACATCAATGGTCTTTGGAATCTCTATCACGGCAGAGGCGGTAAACATCAGGCTCCCTACCATGGGCGCACTGGTGACATCACTTTCAAGGCTTAGAATATTGATTTTTCGATCCGCCATGGCAGCGGCAATCTCCTGCACAATACCCGGACGATCGTTGCCCAGCAAAGAGAGAGTGCACTGGTAGCTCTTCTCTTCGGGCTCGCTCCAAGTGTTTGAGGCGGCTACGACCAGGATTTCTTCGCTCTCAAGGCGAGAGAGATCGTCCAGCAGTGCCTGCTGTCCGACACTACTGACATCGACTTCAACAATTCCTGCAAACCGACCCCCCAGCTTTACCAGTCGACTCTCCAGCCAGTTGCCATTATTGTCTGAGACAACCTTCGAGACCTTCTCTACCAACCCGGGTCGATCTTTCCCTACAAATGTAAATACGATAGAACCCACTTGGTAACCTCCTGCCAGTCAAGGCTGGCACGTTATGAGTGTATTTCAGCTTAAGACTCTCTCTGTTTCAGCCGAGTAGTGCTGCGCCTAATAATGAAGCGCATCGCCTTGATGAGCAACCCACTTACCCGGTGCAGGACGAATTGAAATACTCAAAAAGCAGATGAGTACTGCGGCCTGTGAAACAGGAATCACTCAAGCTATTGGCGTTGATGACCCAAATTTTTACTTTTTCCTTCGAGTCGTTTCAGAAGCTTCCGGCCGCGTGACTGAACGGCTGGGCTACCTCTCTCTTTATGCCTGGTGATTATCTCGACCACCTCATCCAATATCGAATTGTTTCTTTCGGCTACAGTTGCCAATGACTCCATTGCTGATACCTGGACAATTTTACTCTTATGGAGCAGATAGCGTTTCAATGATTCAATCACTTCGTTCTCCTGTGACTTATTGCATTTTAGTCGCGGCGCAATTTGAGCCATATGCCAGCAAACTTCCTGCTGTTGGGCATTTGCCAGGATTGATATCACTGTTGATGTATAACTGGATAACAATAGAGGATTGCTTCTGGTCACCTTCTCAATGACATCTGCTGACCGCATCCTCACCACAGGCTCAGTATCAAACAGGCCCTCAAACACCGATTTGAATAGAACTGGATTTTTTTCGACTTCCTGAGCGACTTCGTTCGATCTCCCAATTGATCGGAGATCCCCACCCCTCAGTTTCTTGATGATGTCTGTCATTTTTGTACTGATAAACTTCGGCAAAAGGAGTTCGGTACAGCCAGTGTCTGCCTAAAGTGTATTGCCCACTCCTGATTCGAGTCTATCAAAGAGCTGTTGCTTGCCACAGATACCAGCTGGCAACCGTGCTCCATGGCTGCCAGACAGCGCCTCTTGAAAGCACCTCACCCGGGGATGGCAGGGCGTCCAGCTGGTCAATAACCATCACCCCCTTCCTGATTCCCAGATCACCTGCCGGCAATACATCGGGGCGACAGAGGTAAAAGATAAGCAGCATTTCAACCGTCCAGCGCCCAATGCCGTGGACCTGGGTAAAGGCATTAATGATCGACTCATCATCCAGATGATTCAGTTTTTTTCTGCCCGGGAGTTTGCGGGTAAGCACCTTCTCGGCCAGATCCTGGCCGGCACGAATTTTTGAACGTGATACACCCAGCTCACGCAACCGGGCCTCCACTGTGGCCAGAAACCGCTTCGGCCCGAGATGTCGGCCCGGATAATGGGCACAGAGCCTCGCCCAGATTGCCCCGGCCGCTTTGCCAGAGAGTTGTTGATAGATAATTGAACGCAGCAGGTACTGGAAAAGGGTGTATTCACTCCTCGGTGAGAGGGTGCAGCGCCCCACCTGTTCAACCACCCGACCAAGCCGTTGATCAGCCTGCTGCAACAGACGGGTTGCCGTCTGAATCTCACTCTCTGTCAGCGTCATTTGAATATTCATGACGAGTTTGAGAATGTGGCAGGTTAGCCAGAGCCCAGGTTTCTGATCTGACGTTTCCTTGCCGGAAGAAGCAGGATCTCAATGCGCCGGTTTCGCATCCGGCCCTCTTCAGCACTGTTGCTGCTTATGGGATGTTCTTCTCCCCACCCCACCACTGTGATACGAGATGGGTCAACACCTTTGGCTATCAGATAACGTGCCGCTGAAGCCGCACGTGCAGCGGAAAGTTCCCAGTTAGTTGGAAAATAACGTCTAAGGCCATCTGCAATAGGAACATTATCGGTATGGCCCTCAATGCTCAGAGGGCGATCAGGGAAACCACTAATTACTGCGGCAACCAGGTCAAGGCCCACTTGCGCCTCCTCCCTGATTGTTGTATCACCGGTATCAAAGAGAAGATCACCACCTACCCGAATCAAGGTGAGTTGATCAGCCAACTTGTGGACCTCAAGTTTGCTGGTTGATGTTAAAGTCCTGAACTCCTGCTCAAGCTGGTTCAGGCGTTCTTCTGCTGTCTGTTTCTCAGTCTTCAACTGGGCGACCAGCTTTTTGAGTGAAACCTGATCATCCCTAAGCTCACCTATCAGGGACTCCAGAGCACTCGCTTTATTTGTTGTTTTTGTACTCTGATCTCTAAGACTTTCTAACAACAGGGTTAGTCGTTCAATGGTGGCGCTGTCTTCAGCAACCCTGCTCTTGAGGCTAACAAGTGCACTACCCAGAGGAATCGAGAGATCCGGCTGCTCTGATTGGGATGTTGTCTGGTCATCGGCCCTTGAAACCTCAGCCTGCCCCTGGATAGCAAACAACCCCCTGAGGCGCTGGAGTTCACCCTCAGCCACCTCTGTACGCTGCTGATAGGCTGACAACTCTTGTTCAATAATCTCAAGGTCTTCAATCCAGCGGGAGCTACTCGCTTCACTTCTCATGCCGGCAATAACCGCTTGAAGGTACTGAACTTCTCTTCTTCGCTGTTCGACATTGGACTGCAGGACCTCCAGATCCGCCAATAACTTTGGCGTGATTGCCACTGAACGGTCGGCCGAAAGGCTCACACTCTCAAGTTTTTCTTGAGACTCCTCCAGTCTCCGAATTCCCGACTCAGTCGCCGCAGATCGTTCTTTCAGCTTCTCCAGAAGAGCCGTAAGTTGTTCAGAGCTGCTGATTCTGCGATCAACTTCCTCTCTCAACAATTCAACCTCAGCCAGCACTATCTCTTTCTCCTTATGAACTGCGGTGAGGAGGTTTTCCAGCTCATTGAGGCGCTGATTGTTTTGGGGTTCCTGGGTTCTGATAGGTGCAGCAGGAGTACCTGGTGCGATGTCGTTTTGTTGGTCTGTCGGTGACTCTGCAAGTAGTGCTGTCAGGGCCTCAAGTTCTTCAGGCTTGGCGGTATTTAACTGTCCTTGTGCATAGGCCGACTCTCTCTCTTCGGCCCACTGCCTGATAGTGTCAAGTTCAGATTGAACTGCTTTTAGGGACTGGGCAGCCCCTTCCATATTCTGTTCTAACTCCTTCTCTCCCTGACGATGGGCTTCAATCTCTTCTCTTAGGGTCTGGTTTTGTTTAACCAGCCGTGCTTGATCTGCGAGTGCCTGACGCCCCTCTTCATTGGCATCTTGTTCGATAGTGTAGAGGCCCCATCCCCCCGCAGCAACTGCGGCGAGGGCGAGATAACTTGTTATCAATAAAACAGGTTGAGCCATCAGGCCGACCTCCTTGGATGAGAGTGCGATGAATTACTCAATGAACCCTTATCACTCAATCTATCAAAAACCACGAGGAGAGTATAACCTCTTACAGCCAAGGTCTGAATTATCTGTGTAGAGAGGACTGAATCCGCTACAGCTTGAGTCGCTCAATCAATACCCCTCTGGCCACATCCCAAATATCGATTTCATCATTTGTCTGAAAAAAAGAGTCCACATCAACGCGCTCCTCTTTGCCGGAAATGAGTGATTTCAAGGCCGCATTGATCGCCTGATGGCCAATCAGGAGTATATCCTCCCTCTGTGCACGCTCAAGGATACCCCTCACACCCTGCCGAAGCCGATCAACCGCCTGAGTGAATGATTCTCCTCGTGGGGCGGCAACAGCAAACCTCTGTGATCGCCAATGGTCAAAACGGGCGCCATACCGCTCTCTTAACTCACTCTCCAGTTGTCCCTCATACTCTCCAAGATCAATCTCGATCAAGGCGGGCTCAAGGATGGGTTTTAGACCAGAGTCGGAAAGAAGAATAGTGGCCGTCTCATAAGCACGCTCTAATGGTGAGTGGAAAGCAGCACCAAATTGGACCCCTCGATTGATGAGCAACTGGCGCAATAGTTGGGCCTGCTCTCTCCCCCTTGAATTAAGCGGTATATCACTATGTGACTGAAGTCTTTTTTCAACATTCCAGTCAGTCTCTCCATGGCGAGCGATATAGAGCGACATCCGATTCAGAGGATGGTTGCCAATCCATCGAGCACCCTGTTGGGAGCTTCAACCATCAGGCTGTGGCCACTGGTAATCAGTAGCGATTTTGAACCTGGAATTAGCGCTGCAAGTGCTTTTGCCCTCGGTAGTGGCGTCATCTGGTCGCGCGTACCCATGATCAGTAGTGTGGCGCACTCAACCTTTGCCGCACTCTCCTCACCCCATGTGTAGTTATTGCATGCAGACAAGCCGGCATAAAGGACTCCCGGGGCAGCCTCTTCCAGCAAGCGATGGATCTGGCCCACCATCCACATCCCCGGGGTCAGGCTTCCTCCCACTTTGGCCATATCGCTCAAACCCCAAAGGGTTACCATATCAAGGGCGGCGCCATCGTTCTCCCGAGCACTCCCAAGGAGTTGCTCAGAGACCGGCATGGGGGCTGCCGAACCCAGAAGCGCCATGGTTCGAACTCTTGTCGGATAGAGTGCCGCCATCTCCAGTGCGACCAGTGAACCCATGCTGTGGCCGACCACTGAAAACCTGTTGAGCTCCAGGGCATCAGCAACCTCAATAATCCAGGAGGCCATCTCTGTTATCGATGTGAGCGGCTCTCCGTCGGATCTGCCATGTCCTGGAAAGTCAGGGGCAAACACATTCCTTCCATGACGTTCAAAATGTCGTACTGACTGGGTCCATACCGTATGGTCCATGGCCGCACCGTGGATAAAAACCACTGAATCACAATTGTCATTAATCGGCAGAGGGCTGCTTCTGAGATAAGTGGTATTGCCCTTGATGGAAAGTTTCATCCTCTTTTGCAACCTTCAAATCTCAGTGACGAGCTGCCGCTTTGAGGCCTTTTGAGAGATCATTAATCAGGTCATCTGGATCTTCAAGGCCAATCGACAGCCTCACCAGACCCTCAGATATCCCGGCGGCCTCTAGTGCTTCTGCATCCATACGATGGTGGGTCGTGCTTGCCGGGTGTATGACCAATGATTTAGCGTCACCGATATTGGCAAGGTGTGAAAAGAGCTTAAGCCTCTCAATAAACCGAATACCTCCCGCCCTCCCACCGGTGAGGCCAAAGCTGAATACTGCACCACATCCTTTGGGCAATAACCGTTGGGCCAGGTGGTGATCAGGATGGTTTTCCAGCTCAGGGTAGCTCACCCACTCAACCGCTTGATGTTGATTCAGAAACTCAACCACCTTTCGCGAGTTGTCGATATGACGCTGCATACGCAGAGGGAGGGTCTCTACTCCCTGGAGCACATGGAAGGCCGTTGTCGGGCTCATGCAGGCACCAAAATCACGCACTCCCTCTTTCCTGGCCCGGGTTATAAAGGCGGCGGGGCCAAACTCTTCAGAGAAAACCAGATCATGGAACCCTGAGTAGGGTTCAGAGAGCGTTGGAAATTTGTCATTTTGGCTCCAGTCAAAACAACCCCCATCGACCAGCACGCCACCAATCACAATGCCATGGCCACTGAGAAATTTGGTTGCAGAGTGAAATACAATGTCAGCCCCTAAATCAAAGGGTTTAAGCAGATAAGGCGTGGTGAAGGTTGAATCCACCATCAGGGGCAGACCTGCCTGATGTGCAACTGCAGAGACAGCAGGAATGTCAAGTACTTCCAACCCTGGGTTTCCAAGGGTCTCGCCAAACAACAACCTGGTTTCCGGACGTATGGCTGCAGAGAAAGCTGCGGGATCCCGAGGATCGACAAAAGTTGTCTCAATACCAAAACGAGGCAGCGTATAAGCGAGCAGGTTATGACTTCCACCATAGAGGGAACGTGAAGCAACAATATGCCCCCCTGCCCCCAACAGGGTTATGATTCCAAGGTGCATTGCCGCCTGACCACTTGCTGTGGCAATAGCGCCTATTCCGCCCTCCAGCGCAGTAATACGTTCCTCAAGAACAGCGCAGGTTGGATTTGAAATTCGTGAATAGACATGCCCCGAACGCTCTATATTAAAAAGAGCAGCAGCCTGATCACTGTTCTCAAAAACAAAAGATGAGGTTTGGTAGATGGGGGTAGCACGTGCCCCTGTTGCCTCATCAGGTTGCTGACCCGCATGGAGGGTAAGTGAGTCAAAATTATAGTTGCGTGGCTTGGCCATCGGCTGTGATCTGTTAAGGTGTTGTCAGAATTGGCCCGTTGTGGACTTCAGCCAAGAGCACCTGAAGCCGTTCTCTCGCCAAAGTTCACTTCCAGACTCATCAATTGATCAGAGGATGAAACTAACTCTCTTGATACCAGGTCTGGGTTCTGAAGAGGAAGAAGATATAGCCCCTTACCTTCAGGTCTCCATTTTCCAGCCATATTTCGCATTTATAGATTTTACCGTTAGCAGGATCGAGAATAGTACCCCCCTCCCAACGTTCACCGGTGAATGCCATATTCTGAATGATCTCCATCCCACGAACTTTTTGGTTTCGACGTGGGTCATCTTCAGCACATTGATCACAAACTGGGTCTTGGTCTTGATCCGGTGTTCTAAATAGAGATTCAACCCTGCCAAAATACTTCCCATTCTGCTCATAGATGGCGACAATTGATTTTGGTTCACCGGTCTCATCATCGATCGTTTTCCATTTGCCAACAATATTCCCTGCACCCGCGCCAAGGGCTGGCATAGTTGCAACTACCGACATCAACAGGCCGATTGATAACTTCCCGACTAAGCTCGATGACATTTTTCTCTCTCCATCTAAGTAAAAAATCGCTCTTAAGGGCCCCTATTCACATAATAATCCTGAGGCGCTTAGGTCATGCTCACGGCATAAATTATCTAAATCATTGATTTAACAAGCAATACAAACCACAGATCTCTTTATGATATTAAAAACAGAGCCTTCAGCGACCTTAAGAGTATTCATACCCTCCATAAAGCGCAAGCCTTCCGGCTGTCACAGAGCCGGCAATCCATTATCATGGATTACCCTCCTGATGCTGCCCGTCAATGACAAAAAAATGCAATCCTGAGGTTTCACTGCCAGACAACGTTGAATAGAATTAGGCGCACTTATCTTAGCTGAGGAGTTATCCCTTGCCCCACCATCGCCAAATTAAAAAAGTCGCCGTTATCGGTGCCGGCACCATGGGAGCCGGTATTGCCGCCCTCTGTGCCCAGGCCGACATCCCTGTTGTTCTTCTTGATATCGCCAAAGAGAGCGCTGATAAGGCGGTTGAACGAATGCTCTTGGGCCGCTTTCCAGCGATAGAAGAGCCTCAAAAAGCAGAGTTGATCACTACCGGCGAGTTGCAGGAAGGGCTGCCTCTGCTGAAGATGTGTGACTGGATTTGTGAGGCTGTTGTTGAAGACCTTGCCGTCAAGAGGGATACCTTCAAAATCATTGAGGCCCATCGAAAGGAAGGCTCTATCGTCTCTACCAATACTTCAGGGATTCCGCTTAGAGATATTGACCGTGGGTTGCCTGAAAGATTGCGACAGGATATTTTGGTCACTCATTTCTTCAACCCAGTCAAACAGATGCGATTGGTTGAGTTGATCCCTGGGTCAAAAACCAAACCGGAAGTTATTGAGGCGATGGGCGAGTTCTGTGGTCAGCTTGGCAAGGGTGCCGTCTATGCCAAGGATACGGTTAATTTTATCGGTAACCGAATTGGCTGTTTCTGGATTCTCTCCGGTCTTCACCTGGGTCGGGAAGCACGGGAACAGGGCCTTGATACAGAGTTTATCGATGCCATTGCCTCTCTGCCCGCAGGTATTCCGGCAACCGGTCTCTATGGGCTGGTAGATCTAATTGGTCTCGATATTATGGATAAGGTCAGCCAGAACCTGGCGATCAATCTGCCTGATGATGATATAGGCAGAGCCTACACCACTTTCCCCCCTGAAGAGATATCGATGGTTACAAATGGACAGCTAGGGAGAAAGAGTGGAGGTGGCTACTACCGGGTAACAAAATCTGAAGATGGCTCGAAGACCAAGGAGGTGTTTGATCTACTATCAGGCGAGTGGCGAACAGCAAAAGAGATTTCTCTTGATCCTGAGGACCAGAGTCTCAGCTCACTGATTAATTCTGCCGCCCCCCAGGGCCACTTTTTCTGGTTACTGATGAGCACAACGCTCTCATACGCTGCAGACCTGATACCAGAAATTGCAGACGATATTGTCAATATAGATCGGGCCATGCGCTGGGGCTTTGGTTGGGAGAGAGGACCATTTGAAATTCTGGATGCCATCGGTGCAACCGAATTCAGTAATCACTTGCTGGCAGAAAAACGCCCTCTTCCCAAGATGATTCAGGTTCTCAATGAGGCCGGGGCGTTTAGTTTCTATCGCGCCGATGGTTCTGAATTCCTCGGAGTGGATGGACTCTTTCACCCTGTTCCTGAAAGCTGAATACAATTTTAACCCTGTAATCTCGTTTTCATCAGAGACTCCTTTGGCCCCTTTTTGTCTCAACAACCTTCACTGCCCACCCATTGGTGGTTAGCTTCTAAGACAGTCGATAGGCTCGTATTGACGGCCGAAGGGGCGGTGTGGCATGTGCCACCATCGTGTAGCCACCGTATTGTAGAGTGAACGAAAATCAACTTTATGAATCAGGTCCCCGCTTTCAAGATGCTCCAGGTCGGGGGGCGCTCCATAAAGGCCTCCAATGACCCGTCCGCCCAGAAAGAGATGGGGCGCTGCCGTTCCATGATCAGTTCCTCGGCTACCGTTCTCCCTCACTCGACGACCAAATTCACTGTAGGTCATCACCAGTACATCGTTCCACCTGCCCTGAACCAGTAACTCACTTCGAAATGCCTGAAGTGCTGATGACAACTCTTCGAGAAGACGAGCATGACGTATCAGTTGATTGCTATGGGTGTCAAAACTGCCCACTGAGACCTTATAAACCGGTGCTGCAACCCCAGCAGCCAACATTCGGGCTACTATTTCCAACCTCCTTCCCAGGGCTGATTTCGGGAAAGGGGTCTGTGTAGCAGGTGCTTTTTTAAGCTGAGCAGTCAACTCACCCCTGGCCATATGGATGATCCGATTAGTCCTCTGCAGATGGATGAGTGCCTGATTACCCGCACTCTCTTCTGGGACAACAGCACCCTCACCAGTCTGATGAGATGAGAGCTGCTTCAGTCTCTCAAGCACAATGCTTCGTGATCCTTCCCAGGTTACAGGCCCTGGGTTCCGGCCAAGTACAATCGCATCAATAGAAGATTGAACCGGCCATGAGAGTTCAGGGAGCACACTCCCCAGCCACCCTTGGGTGAGATACTCATTGCTGCTGCTGGCGGTATCCCAGATATCGATCGATCGGAAGTGTGAACGATTTGGAGAGCGATACCCAACCCCATTGATAATAGCCAACTCCCCTGAATTAAATAATTTATAAATGGCCTTGAGGGAGGGATGAAGGCCGAGCTGGCGGTCAATCTGTAGCACCTGGTCCCTGGAAACGGCAAGAGTAGGGCGAAGCTGTTGGTAGAGACTGTTGGAGTAGGGGATAACCGTATTTAGACCATCATTCCCACCATTCATCTCTACCAGTACAAGCTGCCTTGGGGGGACTGATGCAACAGCTCCGGCAATACCAGTGCCTGTAACCGGCAATGCCAGCAAGGAGGCAATAAAATCACGTCTGTCCATAGTTGCTCCGATTCTATTTCAGTTGAAAGGCGATCTCATTCAGCCAGGCTTCAGCTGCTCTACTATCGGCATATTGAAGCTCTGCCCGCCCCTCTTTGGAGGCATAACTCCCAAGAAAAGAGTAGTGCAGATCCTCCAGAGAAATCACCCCTGCGGCCATTTGCTTGTCCCAAAGTGATAACGATGCCTGTCGCTCTCTCCTTTGAGTATCGATCAGCCCCTTTCGCACCAGCATCTGCTCACCTGGAAGCCACTCTCCCCTCACAAGTTGAAGGAGAAATTTCTGACGCTCAACAAGAGATTGTGAATTGACCCATTCCTTTCCCCCTGGCCAGCCCTTCACACTTGGTGGATCAAGAATATCCTGGCCCATTATTCGAACCGCTTGTACCAGTACTTCTGGGGCAACTGAGAGATCAAACAACTCAACGGCACCAACCACCATCTCGATGGGCGACTTGATCAGTTGTCCATAATTATTCGGGTCACGGAATGACTTAGAGTTAAATAGCGCTTTCATTAGTGGTCGAAGTTCATAATCACCGTCTCTAAACAGTGCTGCCAGGCGCTCCACCTCTGAGCGCTCCGGGTATGGAGAGATAAACTCTCGCCAGAGTTTTTCGACCAGATGCTCCGCCGCACGAGGCTGGGCCAGAATAATATTAATAATCTCTTTGGGTCCAAAATTGCCTCGCTGGCCAAAAAAATGTTTCTCATCACGAGAGTGTCTTCTGGGCAGAATACGAACATCCCCGGACCTTCTATTGATAGATATTCCAGTCAGTGCAAGAGCGGCGCCCTTGATGTCATCTTCACTGTAGTGCCCTTCGCCCAGAGTAAAGAGCTCAAGCAGTTCTCTCGCATAATTCTCATTGGGCTTTCCCGCTCGGTTATTCTGGCTATCCAGATAGATCACCATTGCCGGATCAAATGTAACCGACTCCAGAAACTCACGATAATTACCTAATAGATGCTTGCGAAACAGCTTATTTTGTTGATAGATCAGCTCCGGCCAACGAACCTGTCTTAAACTGGAGGTAAAGTGGTTATGCCAGAAGAGTACGAGGCGTTCGGTCAGTGGCGAGTCAGTTTGCATCATCTCCCTGATCCACCAGGATTTAAGCTGCAGACTTTTGAGTTGACGCTGCTGATTGATCAACTTCCTCTTCTCGGCTGTTATCTCTTCACTGTTTTGGCGATGCTTTTGATCGGGGAACTGATGAACCCACTCTGGAGGGGATGTTCTTGTGGTAGTACGCATGCCGGCAAGCAGCCCTGATAACGCCTCCTCATACCTGAGTGCTGACAAGTCTGCCACTGTCTGAGGGGTTGCTCCAAAGCCACTCCTCATCAGGAGGTGGTGCGCCTCAGCTGTTTCCATAGCCTTAAGGCCCATCGACCAACAGAGAATCAACAGAGACAAAAGTGAAGTAAATTTTGCTTGTTCTCCCATCACCACATTCATTCTTGATCCTGGCTTTGTACTGTTCCTAAGAGATATTAGGCCCAATCTGAACAACAACCGTGTGATCGGGATCACATCCAAACACCGGTTTTTCCACCCCTCCGCCAATAATCATCAGCAACTTAACTTTCAATATGTCGGTATAATCACAACTGTTAGAGCATTGATCAGAGCTCGACAGAGATTGTTGTCAACCCGACAGAATCGATCAGCTCTTATCCCTTGGCTCTTATGAGTTGAACCCACTTCTTTGGAGCGAACCGCAATGGCAGCAGAGAAAAATAAAATAATGTTCCTCTTTCCAGGTCAGGGCTCCCAATATCGAGGTATTGGGAGTGATCTTTTTGACCAGTTCAAGAGTGTAAGAGAGATCTATTCCAGAGCTTCAAAAACAGTGGGGTATGACATCGCTGAGCTCTCTTTCAGGGATCCAGAGGGTGTTATTGATCTTACACGCAACACCCAGCCTGTGCTGATGACCCACTCGATTGCCTGTCTTGAGCTCTTCAAGCAAGAGACCGGGGGAAATGTAAAACCTCACTGTGCCGGGGGCCATAGTCTTGGTGAATACACTGCACTGGTCGCTTCAGGGGCGCTTGAGTTTGAGACCGGACTCCAACTGGTGAAACGTCGTGGGGAACTGATGGGTGAATTTGGGGAGGGTGAGATGCTTGCTTTTCCACTGGCAAGAGAGATGATCGAACCCATCGCCGGCCAGCACTATTGCGGTGTTGCTGCGTGCAATCTTCAGGAGCAAACAGTCATTGGTGGACGAAGTGAAGATCTTGATACAATCACTGAAATTGTTGGGCAGCAGTTTCCGAAAAAACGAGCGGCCCGACTCAAGACAGAGGGGGCTTTTCATACCTATTACATGGTAACCGCTGCCGGCCACTTTCGCCGGGTGTTGGAGGAGGCTGAGATTCAGCTCCCATCAATTGATGTTCTCTCTAACTTTACCGGTGGCTTTCACCAGAGAGATATTGCCGCCATTCGCTCACGCCTGTTTATGCAGCTCTTCTGCCCCGTTATGTGGTACTCCAACTTGGTTGCTGCTGTTGACCACGGTGTAGATACCTTTATCGAGTTTGGTGGCGGGATCGGAAAAGGGGAAAGTGCTGGAGAAAAGCGCCCCAACCTGGAGGGTATCGTCAAGCGTGCTTTCAGGGGAGAGGAATCTCCCCCTCAACACTACCCAGCCATCAACTGTGAGTCACTCGAGAAAACAATAACCATGTTCTCTGTGTAACAACTATTGCAGAAACTAATAATTGACCACTCCTTGACTCTCTACGGTAGACTTCAGCCCTAAATCCGGCCAACACATTACACCCATCCGCCATGTACGATGCTTTAAGAGAACTCTATGAAGATCTGATTCTGGATCACAACAGGAATCCTCGAAACTATCCGATAAAACCTGAAGGGACGAACCATTCTGCCCATGGTTTCAATAGCCTCTGTGGAGATGAGTTTCATGTCCACCTGAAGATTGCCGATGGCAGGATTGAAGATATTGGCTTTGAAGGGGCGGGGTGTGCGATCTCAACCGCTTCAAGCTCACTGATGACCGAGGCAGTAAAGGGAATGAAAGTTGAGGATGCCAAGACGCTCTTTACCCATGTCCATGAGATTCTGACCGAAGAGCAGGTGCGTGATGATAAGCAGGACCTTCTTGGAAAGCTCTCTGTTCTGATTGGAGTAAAGGAGTACCCATTAAGGGTAAAGTGCGCCACCCTTATCTGGCACACCCTGCATGCCGCAATCAACAAAGAGCAGGGAATTATCTCTACCGACGATTGAGGTCAGCCCTCTTCAAGCTCAATCAACACCCCAAACGAGTCCTTGGGGTGAAGAAAGAGCACAGGGTTCCCGTGAGCTCCAATCCTGGGTTTGCCGTCACCCAATACCCGTGCGCCACTTGTTTCCAGTTGCAATCTGGCACTGGTTATATCCTCAACCTGATAACAAAGATGGTGAACGCCCCCATCCGGATTGCGCTCAAGAAAAGCGCTGACTGGAGAGTGATCTCCCAGCGGGTGAAGCAGTTCGATTGTTGAGTTCTCCAGCTCGACGAATACGGTAATCACCCCATGCTCTGGCAGTGCTTCGGCAGAAGACACCTCTGCCCCCATGATATTCCGGTAGTAGTTGCTCGCCGCTTCCAGGTCAGGAACGACAATTGCAACATGATTTAATCGACCTATCATAACGCTATCTTGCTGCTCCCCAAGTCACTCTTCTTTAGCACGGCCCATCACCTTCTCAAGCAACTCTCCGGCGGCGACCCTCGCCGGCAGGTTGTGTTGTGCAACATTCTCTTCAAGTCGTCTGAGTTCTTGCTTAACCTCAGGATCGTCACGAAGTCGATCCAAGAGACTCTCTGTAAGCTCACCCCAGAGCCAGCTGCTTGCCTGCTTCTCTCTCCTGCTGTCACGTGCCCCACTTGATGCTTGTTGCTGCAGATAGCGCTCAGCTGTCTTCCAGGCTTCATCGACACCTTCTTTGGTTAATGCTGAGCAAGTAACTACGGGGACCACCCAATCATCATCCCTGGAGTGCAAAAGACTTAAAGCCCGACTGAATTCGAGGGCTGAACGAGAGGCTGCCATTTTCAATTCACCATCGGCCTTATTGACCAGCACCATATCGGCAATCTCCATTATCCCACGTTTTATTCCCTGAAGCTCATCCCCACTTGCCGGATGCAGCAGAAGAATAAACATATCGGTCATCTCGGCAACAGCGATCTCCGATTGACCAACACCGACAGTTTCAACAATGACCACATCATGGCCAGCAGCTTCACAGAGCAACATACTCTCTCTGGTTCGTCGGGTGACACCTCCCAATGTTCTCCCTGATGGTGAAGGCCGTATAAATGCCTGATCACGCTTTGCCAGGGTCTCCATTCGAGTCTTGTCACCGAGAATAGAGCCTCCATTAATGACCGATGAGGGGTCGACAGTCAAAACGGCCGGTCGATGGCCAAGATCAATGAGGTGATTTCCCAGCGCTTCTATAAAAGTGGACTTTCCAGCACCTGGTGCTCCAGAGATGCCGATGCGAACGGCCTCTCCAGAACTGGGGATAACCTGTTCCAGTAGAGCTGCCGCACCTGTTCGGTCACTCTGGCGTGATGATTCAATAAGGGTAATTGCCCTCGCCAAAGCTCGGCGATCACCTGACATCAGGTCCTTTGCTAATCGTTCAACCCTATCATCAACCATTTTTACCCTGACCCATTGATACTTTCAGTCTGATTCAAACTCAATGATAGGCTGATCCACCACCAGGCTTGCGCCCACTTCTGCATGAATAAGTGAGACGACCCCGTCCTGAACAGCTCTAAGAACATTTTCCATCTTCATGGCCTCTACTACTGCCAACTCCTCACCCTCCTTTACCTTCTGACCTGGCTCAACAGCAACTTTTACCAAGAGCCCAGGCATGGGTGAGAGGAGGTATTTGGAGAGATCTGGAGGCACCTTCTGCAGCATGTGCCGACTCAACTCAGCACCTAACGGAGAGAGCACAGCGCCTTCGAAACAGCTGCCCTGACAGGTCAACCTGAACAACAGTCCCTCTCTTTCAATTTCGACAGTAACCGGCTTGTCATTGACGACACCCGAAAAGAGAGCGTCCCTTATAGTCCAGTCTGATTCAACCCGCCATCTCTTCTCATCGATGATAACGTCATGACCACCTTCCACTGGTGATGCCTTGACAGGGATATGTCTATCCTCAGTAACAATAACCGCCTGGTCATCAACTACTTTGGCATGCCCTGGCATCTGCCCCGATATCTTGGCAGCACGACAGATATAGACCCGGTGAACCACCACCATTATCGCCATTAGCCTCTCTGGACAACTATAGGGATGTGAAACCGGGTTATAACCATCCGGAAACTCATCCTCCACCATATGGGTTGAAATATCACCGGTTTTGAATCTTTGATGGAGTAACACTGCCTGCAAAAACCGGATGTTGTTGCCCACGCCCTGGATATAAAACCGGTCGAGTGCATCCACCATTTTCCCAATTGCCTGATTTCGGTCTGCACCATGTGTAATCAATTTGGCAATCATTGGATCATAGTAGATCGAAACTTCGCTACCCTCGTAAACACCCGTATCGACCCGAACAGACTCGTTCTCCTTGGGAGGATCGAACGCTGTCAACCTGCCAACTGATGGAAGAAAATTATGGGCAGGGTCTTCAGCATAGATTCTTGACTCAATCGCCCAGCCATTCACCTCAATCTCATCCTGCTTCAGTGGCAGTGGCTCATTGGCTGCCACTTTGAGCATCAACTCGACAAGGTCGAGACCCGTTACATACTCAGTTACCGGATGTTCAACCTGAAGTCGTGTGTTCATCTCAAGAAAATAGAAATTACGCTTCCCGTCAACAACAAATTCAACCGTTCCGGCAGACACATAGCCGACCGCTTCTGCCAGCCGGCAGGCCTGTTCGCCCATCGCCTCTCGTGTCTTTTGATCCAGAAATGAAGAGGGCGCTTCCTCGATAACCTTTTGGTGTCTACGCTGAATAGAGCACTCCCTCTCGCCCAGATAAACTACTGATCCGTGTCGGTCAGCAATGATCTGGATCTCGATATGGCGAGGATCCTCAATAAACTTTTCAATAAAAATGCGGTCATCGCCAAAACCTGAACGCGCTTCATTGGTGGCAAGCTCAAAACCCTGACGACAGGAATCGTCATCATAAGCGATTCGCATTCCCTTTCCACCACCCCCTGCGCTCGCCTTGAGCATTACTGGATATCCAATCCCTCTGGCAACAGTAACCGCTTCATCAGCATCAGGAATGATTTCAGGGTGGCCTGGGATAGTATTAACGCTGGCCTCAGCTGCCAGTTTTTTTGAAGTGATCTTGTCTCCCATCACCGTTATGGCATGTGGGTCCGGGCCAATAAAAGTGATCCCGGCCTTGGCTAAGGCCTCTGCAAAGGAAGCATTCTCAGAGAGAAACCCATACCCCGGATGAACTGCATCAGCACCGGTATCAAGACACGCCTGAATGATCCTCTCCCCCAACAGATAGCTTTCTGCTGAAGGAGAAGCTCCGATATGGACAGCCTCATCAGCCATCTCCTTGTGCAGCCCATCTCGATCGGCATCTGAATAGACGGCTACTGTAGAGATGCCAAGCCTGCGTGCTGTTCGAATGACACGACAGGCGATCTCTCCACGGTTGGCGATGAGGATCTTCTTGAACATTAGCCAATCTCTCTCTGACTGGGCCTAAAGCGGAATGTTTCCATGTTTTCGCCATGGGTTCTCTATCTGTTTATTCCGCAACATCATCAGTGATCTGCAGATACGTTTCCGCGTTGCGTGAGGCATAATGACATCATCAATATACCCCCGACGCCCGGCAATAAACGGGTTGGCAAAAGTCTGACGATACTCTTCGGTACGAGCTTCGATCTTATCCGGGTCTGCCATATCATCTCTAAAAATAATCTCAACCGCTCCCTTCGGACCCATCACTGCAATCTCAGCGGTTGGCCAGGCAAAATTAACATCTCCCCGAAGATGCTTTGATGACATCACATCATAGGCCCCTCCATAGGCTTTCCGGGTGATCACGGTTACCTTTGGAACAGTGGCCTCAGCATAGGCATAAAGTAGTTTTGCCCCGTGTTTGATGATGCCGCCGTACTCCTGGGAAGTGCCTGGCATGAAGCCCGGTACATCGACAAAAGTAAGAACGGGAATATTAAAGGCATCACAGAATCGAATAAACCGGCCCGCTTTGATTGAGGAGTGAATATCCAGACATCCGGCCAATACCATGGGCTGATTGGCAACAATGCCTACTGTTGTCCCCTCCATACGGGCAAAACCGATAATGATGTTTTTGGCATACTCAGGCTGAAGCTCGAAAAAGTCGCCTTCATCGACCACCCTCAATACCAACTCCTTCATATCGTAAGGTTTGTTGGGGTCATCAGGAATGAGTGAATCAAGTGCATGATCTTCACGGTCCGGGTTGTCAGATGTTGGACGACTGGGTGGCTTTTCCCGATTATTTGAAGGGAGAAAATCAATGAACCGCCTTAACATCAAGAGTGCTTCAACATCATTCTCAAACGACCCGTCGGCAACCCCGGATTTGGTCGAGTGGGTGGCTGCACCCCCCAGCTCTTCTGCGGTTACCTCTTCATGGGTGACTGTTTTGACAACATCAGGCCCTGTAACAAACATATAGGAACTGTCACGAACCATAAATATGAAATCAGTCATTGCCGGGGAGTAGACAGCACCTCCGGCGCACGGGCCCATAATCAGTGAGATCTGGGGCACCACTCCGGAAGCGAGAACATTGCGCTGAAAAATGTCAGCATACCCGCCAAGAGAAGCCACCCCCTCCTGAATACGAGCTCCTCCTGAGTCATTAAATCCAACTACCGGCACACCCACTTTCAGCGCCTGATCCATCACTTTCCCAATCTTTTCAGCATGTGCTTCTGAGAGTGATCCGCCAAAAACAGTAAAATCCTGGCTATAGACAAACACCTGCCTGCCATTCACCATCCCATAGCCGGTGACCACCCCATCACCGGGAATACGATTTTCTTCCATCCCAAAGTCAACACAACGGTGTTCAACAAACATGTCCCACTCTTCGAAACTATCAGGATCGAGGAAGAGGCCAATACGCTCTCGGGCTGTCAGTTTTCCCTTTGCATGCTGAGCATCTACCCGGCGTTTTCCACCCCCCTGTCGGGCCGCTTCACGCATTTTTTCAAGTTGTTCGATAATCTCGTGCATTGTCTCTCCTGCAAGTCCAAATCAGTTGCTAAGGCCCGCTCAACTCTCCTAAGAGAGGGTCCAACCCATTCTAAAGGCGACCCTAATCCATCCTGTTCCTGATCAATCCCAATACTTCACTCGCTGCTACTGGAATATTGGTTCCGGGCCCATAGATTGCAGCGACACCTTGTGAGGTCAATTCATCATAGTCCTGAGGAGGAATAACACCACCACAAATTACAATAATATCGTCAGCATGCTGCTGCTTCAGAGCCTCGATCACCTGCGGGACGAGTGTCTTATGGCCAGCCGCCTGAGAAGAGATGCCAATAATATGAACATCATTTTCAATTGCCTGGCGAACGGCCTCTTCCGGGGTCTGAAAAAGAGGGCCGATATCAACATCAAATCCAAGATCAGCAAAGGCAGTTGCTATAATCCTTGCCCCCCGATCGTGACCATCCTGGCCTAGCTTTACCACCAGAATTCTAGGCTGACGGCCTTCATTCAATGCAAACTTGGCAATTTCTTCTCTTATCTTATCGAACCCTTCATCTCCTTCATAAGCGGATCCATAGACACCGCTAATTGAATGTACCACTGCTCGATGCCTAGTGTAGACCTTCTCCAGCGCATCTGAAATCTCACCTACCGTCGCTCTCGCCTTTGCCGCTTCGACAGAGAGCATAAGCAGATTCTCATCATCCGTTTCAGCGCCTCTGGTGAGTCGATCAAGCGCTGCCACACAAGCCTTATCATCTCTTGAATTGCGTACTTGCTCAAGACGTTTTATCTGTGCCTCTCTGACTGCCCTGTTGTCAATCTGGCGGATATCAACCTCTTGCTCATCTTCGTACTGAAACTGATTGACCCCAATGACAACCTCTTCACCTCGATCAATACGTGCCTGTCGGAGTGCTGCCGCTTCCTCGATTCGCTGTTTAGGAAGCCCTGAAGAGACGGCACGAGTCATCCCCCCCATATCCTCTACTTCGGTAATCAGCTTCTTCGCCTCTTCAACAAGACTCTTGGTCAGGCTCTCAAGAAAATAGGAACCTCCGAGTGGATCAATAACGTGCGCAAGATCTGTTTCATCGCGAAGAATCAATTGGGTATTACGCGCTATTCGAGCAGAAAAGTCTGTGGGAAGAGCCAGCGCCTCATCAAATGAGTTGGTATGAAGTGATTGCGTCCCCCCAAGAACAGCCGCCATCGCCTCAACTGTAGTTCGGACAATATTATTATAGGGGTCCTTGCTCGTCAGGCTTACTCCAGAGGTCTGGCAGTGGGTCCTCAGCATCATGGAGTGAGGGTCTTGGGGCTGAAAGTGTGATGCCATCAACTCAGCCCAGAGCTGTCTTGCCGCCCTCAACTTTGCCACCTCCATGAAGAAGTTCATTCCAATCGCAAAAAAGAAAGAGAGGCGTGGGGAAAATTGATCAACATCCATTCCACGAGAGATCGCAGTACGCACATACTCAATCCCGTCAGCCAGAGTATAAGCGAGCTCCTGAACGGCAGTAGCCCCGGCCTCCTGCATATGATATCCGGAGATGGAGATAGGATTGAAACGTGGCATCTGCTCTGCCGTAAAACTCATAATGTCAGCAACAATCCGCATCGAGGGCTGCGGAGGATAGATATAGGTATTCCGAACCATGAACTCTTTGAGAATATCGTTCTGCAGTGTGCCCGCCAGCTTCTCCCGGTTGGTGCCCTGCTCTTCTGCCGCTACGATGTACATCGCCAAAATAGGCAGTACCGCCCCATTCATGGTCATCGAGACAGACATCTTATCAAGCTCAATCTGGTCAAAGAGAATCTTCATATCCTCAACCGAATCGATGGCAACGCCGGCCTTGCCGACATCGCCTTCAACACGCGGATGGTCGGAGTCATAGCCTCTGTGAGTGGCCAGATCAAAAGCTACGGAGAGACCTGTCTGTCCGGCAGCAATATTCTGACGATAAAACTGGTTTGACTCCTCAGCAGTTGAAAATCCGGAGTATTGCCTGACTGTCCATGGCTGCCCGGGATACATGGTTGCCCGTGGCCCACGCAGGAAGGGGGCAAAACCGGGAAGAGCGTCCCGGTGGGCCATAATATCCAGATCCTCTGACGTATAGAGCGGTTTGAGTGGAATCCCTTCCGGGGTTAAGGTATCGAGATCTTCTAAAGGTCTCCCCCGACACTCTTTTTCGGCCAGCTCACGCCATTTGGCAAGTGTTGGCTTGTTAAAGGGCATCACCATTTTTCCCAGAGTTAACCATTTTTCAGATAACCTGCTTGTTGTAATGCCGCGGCAATCTCATCCAGAATGGCAGGATCTTCAATTGTGGCAGGCATTTTCCACTCCATCCCATCGGCAATTTTCTGTATTGTTCCTCTGAGGATTTTTCCAGAGCGTGTTTTGGGGAGTCGGTCAATGATCAACGCCTGTTTGAATGCGGCCACTGGGCCGATCTGCTCTCTGACCTGCTGGATAGTCTCTGAAATTATTATGTCATGATCTCGTTCACACCCCGCATTTAAGACCAACAGCCCCAATGGAACCTGCCCTTTGAGCTCATTAGCCACCCCGGTGACTGCACACTCAGCAACATCTGGATGTGCCGCCAGGATCTCTTCCATCGCTCCGGTCGAGAGTCGATGCCCGGCCACATTAATGATGTCATCGGTCCGGGACATGACAAAAACGTATCCATCCTCATCGATATAGCCCGCATCCGCGGTTTTGTAAAATCCGGGGAATTCGGAGAGGTAGGCATCGAAATGACGTTGACGGGCATGCCATAACTCAGGGAATGTGCCCGGAGGCAGCGGTAGTTTTACCACCAGGGAACCGATCTCTCCTGCTGGCACCTCCTCCGATTGATCATCAACAACTCTGAGGTCCCACCCCGGAACCGGCTTGGTTGGGGATCCCTCTTTTATGGGAAGAGGTTCAATCCCCATACAATTGGAGCAGATTGCCCAACCTGTCTCAGTCTGCCACCAATGATCAAGCACCGGTACACCGAGTTTTTTTTGTGCCCAGTTGAGAGTATCCGAGTCAGTTCGCTCTCCGGCAAGAAACAGGGCTTTGAATTGAGAGAGGTCGTACTGGCCCAATAATTTCCCTTCCGGGTCCTCTTTCTTGATGGCTCTGAATGCGGTGGGTGCAGTAAATAGAACTTCAACACCGTGCTCTGCAATAACTCGCCAGAAGGCTCCCGCATCAGGTGTTCCCACCGGCTTGCCCTCATAGATAATCGTGGTGTTGCCATTGAACAGAGGGGCATAGACGATATAGGAGTGCCCCACCACCCAGCCCAAATCCGAAGCCGCCCAGTAGACCTGACCCGGCTCAACATTGTAGACATTCTTCATGGTCCATTTTAAGGCGACAATATGTCCCCCATTGTCGCGGACCACCCCTTTGGGTTCCCCGGTTGTCCCCGAGGTATAGAGAATATAGAGCGGGTCGGTTGCCGCCACCGGAACACATTCATGGGGTGAAGCCGCGGCAACAGAATCTTCCCAATCAAAGTCACGTCCTGTGGTGAGCTCTGCTCTCTTCTGGGGACGCTGGAGAATAATACAGCTCTCTGGTTTGTGGCTGGAAAGTGCGATCGCACCATCGAGGAGTGGCTTATATTCAACCACCCGTCCCGGTTCTATTCCACATGAAGCAGAGACGATCACTCTCGGTGTGGCATCATCGATTCTGACCGCAAGTTCATTCGCAGCAAATCCACCAAACACTACCGAGTGGACAGCCCCCAGTCGAGCACAGGCAAGCATGGCAATGGCGGTCTCGGGAACCATTGGCATGTAGATCACCACACGGTCTCCTTTTACAACCCCTTTGGCGGCGAGAGCACCGGCAAAATCAGCTACTTCATTTCTTAATTCGGAGTAGGTGTAATGGCGTTGCTGGCCCGTTACCGGGCTGTCATAGATCACTGCAAGCTGATCACCCCGCCCCTGTTCTATGTGTAGATCAAGTGCGTTATAACAGGTGTTGACTTGTGCTCCCGAGAACCAGCGGTACCAAGGTTGGTCACTATCATCCAGAACCCGATCCCATCGTCTGTACCAATGCACGGCTTCAGCAGCCTCGCCCCAGAAATGTTCCGGATCATTAAGTGAACGTGAAAAATGGTCTACAAGTGTCCCCATGCTTCTCCTCCTCTTGCTCAACCTCAGACCGTTGCTTGGAAAATTTGCTCACAGTCTCTGTTATTTCATGTTAGCGTGACGTAATTAATGCATATTACGTTTCTTTGTAACCTATATGTAAAATAGTTGCCAACCACACATCGCTCTTCTACTGTGAAATGCTACGATGTTTCGCACTCACAACCCAGACTCTACCTAGGAGTACTACAAAGAATGACCTACCACCTTATTCTTACTGAAGTGATAGAAAATGTCGGCTTAATTACCCTTAACCGTCCAGAAGCAATGAATGCCCTCTCAAGCCCCCTAATGGAAGAAGTGGGTCAGGCTCTCGACCAATTTGAAAGTGACAGCTCGATTGGTGCAATTGTCTTAACGGGTAGTGAAAAAGCATTTGCTGCCGGAGCTGATATTAAGGAGATGAAAGATAAAACCTATAGTGATGTCTATCTTGGTGACTTCATAACTACCAGTTGGGAGAACATTACCTTATGCCGTAAACCCGTGATCGCCGCCGTTGCAGGGTATTGCCTTGGTGGGGGGTGTGAAATGGCGATGATGTGTGATTTCATCCTGGCAGCTGAAAATGCTCAATTTGGCCAACCCGAAATACGCCTTGGTATTATTCCTGGCGCGGGCGGTACTCAGCGACTCACTCGCCTGGTTGGAAAATCCAAGGCGATGGAGATGGTTTTAACTGGAAGAATGATGGACGCTGCTGAAGCCGAGCGTGCCGGGTTGGTAAGCCGGGTGGTCCCGACATCTGAGCTACTCCAGGACGCGATCAAAACAGCTGCTGCCATTGCAGAGAAATCTGCCCCTTCGGTCCTGATGGCAAAAGAGTCAGTCAACAGCGCATTGAACACCACTCTCGATCAGGGAATTCGCTTTGAACGCCGTCTCTTTCACTCTCTGTTTGCCACTGAAGACCAAAAAGAGGGAATGAACGCCTTTGCCGAAAAACGCAAACCGAAATGGAAACACCGCTGAAATTTATCAGCCCACACTGAGATAGGTGTTCTCTATCCAAGGAGACCTTGATGAACCGTCTGAAAGATCGTGTCGCCATCATTACGGGTGGAGCCCGAGGGATTGGCAGGGGGATCGCCGTTCGCTTTTCCGAAGAGGGCGCCAAAGTCATCATTGCTGATATTGACGAGGAGAGCGGCAACCAGGTTGCAAACTCGGTTGATAATATCTCTTTCATAAGTTGTGATATTGGCGATAGCCAGCAGGCGAGAACATTGGTCGACAATGTCCATCAACAATTCGGTCGAATTGATATCTGCGTTAACAATGCTGGCATCTTAAGAGCGGCAGATGTCCTTGACGTCAGTGAAGAAGATTTTGATGCTGTTTTACGTATTAACCTAAGAGCCGCCTTTGTCATCAGTCAGGCGACGGCAAAAGTCATGGTTTCCCAGGGTGGTGGAACGATCATCAATATGTCGAGCGTGAATGCTGTGATGGCTATTCCCAATATTCTCCCCTATAACGTCTCCAAAGGGGGGCTTAATCAGCTTACCCGGGTGATGGCCATCTCATTGGCTGACAGGGGCGTCCGGGTCAATGCGATCGGACCTGGAAGTATCCTGACCGAACTTCTTGAACAGGTGATGACTGATGAGGCGGCACGAAAAAAAATTCTGTCTCGTACTCCGATGGGACGCTGTGGCACTGTCGATGAGATTGCTGATATTGCCCTATTCCTGGCATCAGATGAATCCTCTTACATTACCGGGCAGTGCCTCTATGCAGATGGAGGTCGAATGGCCCTCAATTACACCGTCCCCGTCTCAGAGGCATAGTTTCGCTGTAGACCACTCATTACTCTTATTTAGAATCGATAAGCATACAGCGGCCTATCCATTGGGCGCTTTCCAGGTCGTGAAAAAAAACGGCCCGAAGGCCGTTTCAAAAACAGGAGTCATACTTGTTTTCCCCCAGATACTCAGGTATCCGGGGAAAATGTGGAGTGGGTACAACTCCCGGAGGGCATCTCTTGTTTTATTTCAGAATGTGTCTGTTAAACCTCTCATTTACAGCTGGTATGCGGCTCCTTTATGAGCCCCTGTTATAGTTAAAATAAATATAACAAATGTAATTATGATGTGTCTATATATTATTTTATTGCCTACTGGTTATGCTCACCTCGATTGCAATCAATAGACTCAGGCGCTGGCGAATACCGGATGGTCGATTAAGGAAATCTTGCCACCGCCGGATTCAGTCTTCCTCAACCGGTGGCGCCCGTAATGGCACACCACATTGGAGGCCTAAGGCAACTCATTGAACAAGATAAGCTGAGGGGTAGGAATTTGCTGTTGGCAGATGCGAGGTCTTGAGCGTGCCCCTCATCCACACTATCCCGGATGTGCTGCATCGGGGAGTTCCTTAATGACATCCTCCATTGCCCGCCTACCGAGAGAGATCGCTTCATCCACCTGGCCCTCACTTGTGACTGTTGACAGCGCAATGAGTCCACGCGGGGCCATAAAAAGACCATGGTTAAGTGCTGCCAGGTGAAACCGGGTAATGATGGGCAGATCATCTCGTTGATGGTAAGCACCGCCAGGATTTGCCGAAAAAAAGAGATTCATCACTGAACCCACTCGGTTCACTGTCAGTGGCAGCCCCACCTTCTCAGCCGCCGTTAACAGTCCGATCTCAAGCGTCTGGGCCGCCTGTTCCATTTTATCTATTCGTGCTGCTGTCAAGCCTTCCACGGAAGCACTTCCGGCTACCATGGTCACTGGGTTGGCATTGAATGTGCCGGTATGAAATATCTTCAGGTTCAAAGGATCGAATAGCTCAAATAGCGCCTCTGGTCCTCCTACCGCACCCACGGGAAATCCCCCCCCTATAAATTTGCCGAAAAGCGTGAGATCAGGTTTTATCCCTACCACAGACTGATAACCCCCAAAAGCCAGACGCAGGGTCAGAACCTCATCAAGAATAAAGAGCGCTCCCGCCTGGTGCGTCGCACTCTTCACACCCTCAAGGAAGGAGCGACTACCGGGGACAACGCCCGAAGCTCCCATTACCGGCTCAAGAAAAACGGCTGCAATTTCACTCCCATGACGCTTCAAAATTGCCTCAAAGGCACTCAGATCGCCATATTCTGCAACCAGGGTCATTGGCCCATCCCGGCCTGTAAAACCGGCTTCAAACTCCATGATAGAGCCGTGGTATCCCCCTCTCGCCATCAGAATCTTATTCCGGCCGGTATGAGCACGAGCAATCATCAACGCCAAATTACCCGCTTCTGACCCCGAGTTGGTGAACCGCACCTGATCAATCGATTCCACACGGTTGACCAGCAGCTGGGCAAGGGTAAGCTGACTCTCACAACTGGCAGACCAGCAGGTCCCCTTTGGAAGCTGTTCCTTAACCGCTCTTATGATCGGTGGATAGGCGTGGCCATGAACAAGGGCTGTATAGTTGTTGACCAGATCAAGATATCGATGGCCATCGATATCCCAGATATAGCTCCCCTCTCCTTGGGCAATTGTCAACGGAAAGGGTGCCCATAGACCGGCCTGTCGTGAGCTTCCTCCAGGCAGCCAGTGTTTGGCTTGTTCAAAAGCAAGCCTGCTTTTTTCTGAGCGCTCGATATAGCGCTCTTCAATAGATCTGTCTTTTGTCACTGATGTCATCAATCCTGTCCTACTCTTCTCTCCCACCCGAGCTGTCAATATCCATCAATGGGCCGACCACCTCTTCAACACGTTGCAGGAAATCACCAGAGCGTAGCCGGCTTGTCAGCGCTTCAAGATAATCGATAATAACCGTATCATAATCAAGATAAGGAATGGTCTCCCGGGTCGCCTCATAGAGCGCTCTGGAGGCGGGCCCCAATCGATCCACCCCTCTGATATCAGCTGCCTGCGCGCCACAAAGCAACTCAAAGGAGAGCACGTAGTTGGTATTTTGAATGACCTTCCTGGCCTTGCGCCCGGCTATTAACCCAAAGCTCACCACATCCTGAAAATCGGCTGTAGAGGGTATGGATTGAACCGAAGCGGGAATACAGAGCGTTCTGTTCTCGGCCACAACACTCGAAGTCATGAACTGGCCCGGCATAAGCCCCATCCGTAAGCCAGTATCTTCAGCGCAGAGAAAGGGTGGAAGCCCCACACTATTGCTACTGTCCATAAAGCGGTCAATCCGGCGGTCACTGATCACACTCATCGTCGTCATCACCGTGGCCACTGTATCCATTGCAAGGGAGAGGGATTGACCCTGGAAGTGACCATTATGGATAAAGGTATCAAATTCAGTGAAGATCAGAGGGTTGTCATTACTGCTGTTGAGCTCACGAATCACTGTTTCACGGGCAAAATTGACGCCGTCTCTGCACGGCCCTGCCAACTGAGGGGTGCAACGAAGAGAGTAGGCATCCTCAACAGGGATATCTGCAGCCTGTACTCCCATGTTTTTTTTCAGCAGCCCCTGAAGATCAAGAGAGACCTCCTGCTCATCAAGGACCATCTCGCTCCCCCGCAGGAGTTTGCTCAAATTATAGGCTGTTGCATACTGTCCAGGGTGGTACTTCTGTCGATGGACCCGAAGATCAAAGGGGTTACTCCGCCCAAGAAGCGTTTCGATTGAGAGGGCTGCAATGGCATCAGCCTGTTTTATGGTGAGCATGGCATCAAACACATTCTCACTGGCAAGCCCAGCCATGCATGAGGTGCCGTTAATCATCGACAGCCCCTCTTTGGCGTTCAGCTTCATTAACGGTATTCCCGCAGCCTTCATCGCCTCTGCTCCAGCCATCACCTCTCCCTGGAAACGGGCTTTCCAATCACCAATAGCGACACAAGCAATACAGCCGAGCGGCCCCAAATCACCACTGGAGCCAAGCGATCCCTGTTCAGGGATGAGAGGGAGCACCCCCTTGTTGATCATCTCGAGGTAGATCGACAAATTTTCCGGCTTGATCCCAGAATATCCCCGGCACAGGGAGTTAACCCGGGTGATCATGGTGATTCTGACAATCTGATCAGGGAGGTAACTCCCCACATTTGTCGTTACACTACGGATCAGATTTTGTTGAAACTCACGGTCTTTCTCCCGGGGAAGAAGATAGTTAACAAAACCCCCACAGCTTGTATTTACGCCATAGATGACCTGCTCCTCCCTGGCCCACTTCTCTACCAGTGCCCGGCAATCGCCAATTTTCTTCCAGTTGCTCTCTCTTATAGAGATGGCGATTTGAGGATTACGACCCGCAACAATTAGGTCTTCGATTGAGAGCTCTTCTCCATTCAGCTCCAGTGTGCCATTGACTGCCATAACTCACTTCCCAGAGGTTTAATCTTGAGTGGCTTAGATGCAAAACCACATCAATAAATAGTAGAGGCCGAAACAGAACCTGATCTTTTTCAGTTAATTAAACTCTCTTTACTCGGGCACATAATTTCTTAATTTATTGTTAATTGACTTAATTAAGGCATTTTATTTCATTATTTCTGTATTTTTTAGTATTATATTTTTATTGCATCTATTTCAGGATA
>Ga0208638_1000042_pt1 | contig 106704 bp, 96 predicted proteins | sample ETNtaG_34_FD_185753 | JGI IMG/M metagenome (GOLD analysis project Ga0208638, IMG submission 185753) | Marine microbial and viral communities from oxygen minimum zone, Eastern Pacific Ocean - ETNP201306SV51 (SPAdes) (version 2) | ecosystem: Environmental > Aquatic > Marine > Oceanic ...
AAAGCCGTTAGCACAATTCCCAGGATCGCCAGTAGGATCAAAGGACCTTCTATACTTGCACCTTTCAGTTTTGCTGGTCTGATTATTATTCTACGATATAAGGCGATTAGGATTCCTATTGTGGCCATGGCGTACCCCAAGTCCACGATTAGGTTCCAAATACCGTCTAACTGGATATTACTGAGAAATGCCTGCAAGAGTCCGCCAGTTCCCAGATCCACAATATCACTTACAAGCAGCAAGAAACCCCAGAAGATCAGTGCATGTGCATATCCTGCTACCTTATCCTGAACGACTTTGCGCTGGCCTAACCAATCCCTCAAGAACTCGGTCAATCGCTGTTTCCATGAATTGAAACGATCATCATCTTTTCCGAGGCGGATCAACCTGACGGCAAATCCAACTTGGTAAAAATGCGAACCAAGTGCTATTGCAGACCAAGCCAGTAATATGAGATACCATTCTATACCATAATAATCGTGAAATGGGTTCATTCTATTGCTGCCTCTTTTTTCATTGGTTGTATCCTATTTTAAACATCTCCCAGATCAATTTGTAATACAAAGGAATCACCATCTTTGGCTTCAAACTTATCTCTTAGATAGGTTGGTGAAATAATTTCTATCACTCTCTTGTAATGTGTCCTTTTTGGAGATATTACTGCACATTCTTCTACTTTTTTGGACCCATTGATTAAGATGCATTTGAACAGCCATGCCTTTCCAAAAGTCCGGCCTTCCTGTTCGAAACCTTCAATCGGGATTCCCTCTGCAGCTTTCATGGCCTCTATTTTTGGCACTTCATCCTCGTTCAGCCTGAGGTTAAAAGTTCCCTCAAAAGGACGCCACCCCAGTTTCTTTTCAAATTGTTCCATATATCCTTTTTTGGAGATATAGTAGCCCCCCTCACCGAGCCCGGTCTCTAGGATACCTCTCATTTCTATTTTCTCTTGAGCCCCGAAGATAAGCCCATATTCGGAGAATTCCTTTCTCAGGATGGCAATTCCCTTATTCATTATGGTTACCACTTGTCCTCCCTGTGCCAATCTCCTTTCCAGATATCCCTTCTCAACTAATTCAATCAGATATCTTGATGCCGATTGTTGACTTACATGCAATTGCTTTGACAAACTGATGGAGGATATGTGCACTGGGTGCCTTGTTCCACCCTGGAGTGCCAAAAATTTGAGTGTAGAAAGCAGGACTGGCTTCAGTCTTCATCCTCCTTCATAATATCCTGGAGTTGGTCTTTTTGTTCATCACTCATATTTCCCATGGCTTTCCGTGATTGGTCGACCAAATCACCCATTATTACGCTATAAATCAGAGGAACAATGGTATTGCTCTCAACCTTTGCTTCATAGTCCACTTTGGCTGCATCTCTCTGAGTTTTGAGTTGGTCGGCTGTCATCTCACCTTGGCCCAATCCTTGACAAGCCTTGTCCGTTACAAAGTATTTCTCGCCATTGTAACCCAGAGGGTAGGCCTGACAATTGAGTGGCATATCATGATATACCTGACAGTTCTTATTTTCCGAATCATACATTGGGCACCCCGTTTCACCTTCTTTTGTCTCTAAAACCAGTTGAGGGAATCCTTGAGACATATCCATTCCAATGTTTGGTGCGATACTGCTCAGAGTTCCGTTTTTTCTCCATCTACTAAGATCATCAAAGTATACTGGGACGCCATTAACTTTGGAGCAATACTGCCCACATCTAACGCAATTGTAGACAAATTTAGGTGCATTCTTGTTTTTTTCCTCAGCCATTAGAACTACCAGTTTTTGAGTAACAGACTGAATGTGGTTAATAACAATGTTCCTCTAATTACGTTGTTCAACCCAATCCTGTTGGTAATGAGTTCTTTCTATCCTACGCGTAGGGCATGAACTCTTTTATTTACCCCCTGCAATGACGGCAAGGTGTGAATGCTTATGAAATCAAGCAAGATATTAACGCTAGCAGTGGCTTTTGCTGTCTTGGCATCAGGTGTGATGCCCATATTCGGTATAGGCCCAGTCGCTAATGCAGCGGCAGAAGACACAGTTGTGAAGATAGGTTTGTTGAATCCATTAACAGGTCCTATTGCTCAATATGCCCCTCCTTTCACTACAGCAGCTGAAGTTGCTATAGCTGATCTGAATGCGGCCAATTCTGGATATGATTTCCAGCTTGATGAGCAAGATTCAGGATGTAATGGAGATACAGCAGCAACAGCTGCTTCCACTCTCGTATCTAATGGAGTGGTTGGAATTGCGGGAGCTGCATGTTCAGGTGCTACTCTTGGAGCAATGCCAGTAGCTAGAGATGCAGGAATCCCTATGGTTTCCTATGCAAGTACTTCTCCAGCGGTAACATCCGCAGCTGATAGTGACTTTCTTTTCCGTGTAGTTCCAAGTGATGAGCAACAGGGTCAAGCTATGGCAGCTATGGCAATGTCTCACGGTTGGACAAATCCAGCAATCATCTATATGACAAATGATTATGGAGCAGGTCTAGCAGACGCATTTGAAGTTAATTTTGGTTCCAATTGTACAAAGATTGGATACAATGTTGAAACTCAAACTGATTTCCAAACTCAAGTTGATCAGATAGCCGCAGCTGGTTGTGACAGTTTAATCATGGTCAGTTACGCTACAGATGGTGCAATGATTTTGGAAACAATGGCTGCAAATGAAGTATACGGTGCCCCAACTGCAGTCTGCTCTTCAGGTTGCCCGTATCCAGTAATGGGTGCAGATGGTATTGCCGATATGAGCTTCCTTGGTGACTTTACACCAGGTGCAGCTGGAGCAGCAGCGTTGGTTATTGCAACCAAGCCAAAGGCAGGTTTTGACACTGCCGAAAAAACAGCATTCAATGATGCGTTTGTGGCAGCAGGAGGTAACACTTCTGGAATATATATCAATGAAGTGTATGATGCAATATCCATAATCGGTAAAGCAAAAGTCGCAGCAGATGCTGCAACTGATGGCAGTACTGTTAGAGATAACATCAAAGCTCTTGGTAGTGGAGCAGGATATACTGGAGCCAGCGGTGTTCATGTTTTTGATACTAATGGTGATGTAGTAGGTTCAGGCTACGATATCTGTCAATTCAACCCAATAATAGTGGATGGTGCCCCTTCGTTAGCATTAGCATGTAATGCAGAATGGGGTCTTTTGACGGGCCTTAGTTACGACAATCCAGCAATTAAGATTGGTTTGTTGAACCCACTCACAGGTCCAATTGCTGAGTATTCAATGGGATTCACAATAGCTGCAAATGTGGCTATAGGTTTCATGAATACGATACAGCCGTTGAATTTCCAGTTTGCATTAGAGATGGCAGATTCAGGATGTAATGGAGATACTGCAGCAGCATCAGCTACAACTCTGATAAATGCAGGTGTAGTTGGAATTGCAGGAGCAGCATGTTCTGGTGCTACACTTGGTGCTATGCCAGTAGCTAGAGATGCAGGAATCCCTATGGTTTCCTATGCAAGTACCTCACCAGCACTTACAACTGCTGACGATAGTGATTTCTTATATCGTGTAGTTCCAAGTGATGAACAACAGGGTCAAGCCTTGGCATCAGTTGTTACTGCAGCAGGATATACAAATCCAGCGATTCTTTACATGACAAATGATTATGGTGCTGGTTTTGCCGACGCTTTTGAAGCTAACTTTGGTTCCAATTGTACAAAGATTGGATACAATGTTGAGACTCAAGAATCATTCTCAACACAAATAGAGCAGATAGGCGCAGCCGGTTGTGACTCATTGGTAATGGTCACCTATGCGACTGACGGAGCAAAGATTTTGGAAGAGGCAGTAACACAGAACCTTGGTTTGCCAGTATTTGGTGGCGATGGAATCGCCGATGCAGCTTTTGCAAATGCTTTCACAGATGCGTCTGCTGCTTTGCCTGGAGTAACAGCTACCAAGCCAGGTGCAGCGACCGCGACACCTTTTGGAGCCATGTTTGATGGATTGTTTGCACAGACATCAGCATTGTATGCTTACAATCATTCCACTGCGATTTACGCACGTGAAACGTTTGATGCTGTAGCTGCAATAGGTCTTGCAACAGCTTTTGCTGCAAACACCCCAATTGCTACAGATGGACCTGCAGATATGCTTGGACTTCTAGTTGGTGGTGCAGATGCACCGTTTGTTGGAGCTAGTGGTATACACATCTTTGATTCAAATGGAGATGTTGTTGGATCTGGTTATGACGTCTGCACTTTTGCTGCGGATTTAACTCTTGATTGCCATAGTAGTTGGGGCCTGATATCAGGTCTGAATGATGAAGGTATAGCGAAGAAGCCAGTTCGAGGATGTACGGATAGTACAGCTAATAATTTCAATGCTGATGCAAACGAAGAGGATAATTCTTGTACCTTCGATGTAGAACCAGAACCCGAACCCGAACCTGAGCCAGAACCTGAAGAAGAAGATGAGGTTCCAGGATTTGGTCTGATGTCAGCAATTGCTGCAATTGGTGTAGTGCTAATTCTCCGTAGAAGGCTCTGAAGCATTCTTAAAGAGAAAAACTCATAAGCAAAAAGGGGCGGCCACAGGGGCTGTGGCTGCCCTGCTGTGGGGTTGAACAGTTATAGGTGCTTCCATCTTGTCGCTTAAGCAGGAGAGTTGATTAGGATTGCAAAATTATAGTGGTAACACTGTGAAAGCCATTCGAGAGAGCTGGAATAATCTGTCTCTTGGAATAAAGTTCGCATGGTTCCTCTTGGTTGATTCTTTTTTTGCCCTTCGCCTACAGGATTTTCTAATTTTTAATTACAAAGGCTATCCTCTGTCGTGGTTGATACATGGAGATTCACTTTGGCTTATTCAATTCTTTCAGTTCACAATTTCAGGTTTTTATTTATTACATATTTGTATAAGCAATTTAGATGCTAAGAAGCAAAGTGTTGCAATTGCATTGTCTCCGTTAGCTATTTTATCAATCCTGAGTATAGCTTTTGACTCATTATTCATAGGAAAAGGGCTTACAATTGAAATGTCCTTTGACACGAATTCAACTATGTTAACGGCTTGTTACTGGGCTGCACAGTATCTTACACTTGCTATTGGTTTAACTCTAATCTACAAAGTCCAGCGTTTTGGGAATTTTGCTCAAGCCGAAATAATGTTGGTTGGTGCATACATCGGCGTCACAATGATGTGGAGTCCTTATTTCTCTTTAATGATGGGTGGAGATCGTGTTCCTTATTCTTCAGTACCTAAAGATGGTGAACTAACCTGGGACCTTTTATTCTGGGCTTGTGTTTTGGCTTTTTTACTTACGGGTCTTTTAGGAGTTATACTAGACCGACTAGTATACCGGCGTTTCCGTCAGAAAAATGCAATTCCTCAGATTATGATGATTTCATCATTGGGTATTTCAATGATTCTGAGAGGAATTTTATACCTTAGATATCGTGCTGTGAATCATAGATTTGTAACGGATCCAGATTGGGTGGACCTCAGGGAAGCTAAATTCGAAATTTCTAGTAGATTGTGGCGTTTAAATTTTGGTGAACGACTTGATTCAGATGGAACCGTTCTCGCATTTTACAATACTGTTGAGGATGAGTATTACCTTCAGTATACCAAAGCAGCAATGATAGTCGGTATATTCTCTATAGCTCTTCTATTATGGGTAGTGCTTAATGTGACTAAATTAGGCAGAAAAATGCGTGCAGTGGCAGACAATCCTGACCTTGCAGCATCTTCAGGGATTAATGTTGAAAGAGTCCATGCACAGACGGCATTCATTGCAGCAGGCATCTCAGGTACATGTGGAGTTCTTCTCTCACTGTTTGTTAGAGTCAATCCCAATCTAGGCCTGAGTATTCTTCTTCCTTCTTTTGCAGTTATAGTACTTGGTACTTTGGGTTCAGTTAGAGGAGCAATCATAGCTTCCTTAATTGTAGGTTTCATACGTACTGTTTCAGAGTCAGTTTTGATAGATGTAGGGCCTGAATTAGGTCGCTCATCCTATTCAGCCTTTGGTGAGGCTATGCCATACCTGTTTCTTGTTGGAGCATTAATGACTATGCCAAAAGGTATAGGCAATGCCATTGCGAATTGGGAGATTGAGAGAGCTCGAAGTAGCAAAGGAACTATATTCAGTCCGATGAACATATTCCTTTTCTTATTGCTTGTGTTTTGTTTGTGGTCAGCTTCCTGGTTTGGATTCATTTTGTGGGGAATAATAATATTCTGGTTATATCTCTTTAATCACATTACAGTTAGTTCTTCGTTTTCAATTCCAGATTTCAAGAATATCCCTCAAACACCATATATTGGTTCTATCTTTCGTAATTTCACATCATATCAAAAGGGTATGGTCTTTGCAGCAGCAGCATTGCAGATCGTGGTTGTAAGCTTTCTCGATCTTCGTACATCTGGTGTAGGTTTAGCTTATCTTCTTGTCGATTATGTATTTTTCTTCTTGAATATAATTGGTTTAATCGTAATGTATTCATCAATTGCGTCTTATCTTCCAGAGATCCGTAAAATTTATGAGCCTGCCAAGAGTTTGAATTCTGAACAGAAGGTACAATTATTAGTTTCAGGATTCTTGTTAACACTCGTATCTTTTGGAGTGGACTATTTGGTTGCTGGCAGCGGAACAATTTATCTGGTAATAGACCTGATGTTTCTACTTTTAGAGGTCTCAGGTATTCTGTTAGTAGTATTCACGTTATTTTTCTCAAGAATGGAATTAATTGGATTACTAATTGGTCTTGATAGGAAATTAAAAGAAATTACTGAAATTCAGATGTGGTCTACAATGGTTGGATGTGTTGTTCTAACAGCCTTTGTTTTCTTCCTAGATGAAGCTACTTCGGGTTCTGGAATGATTTATTACCTCGTAGACCTTTTCTATCTTTTCGTTATTCTGAGCGCTGTTTTGCTGGTCCTTGTGATTACTAAATCTAGAGCTGAGGTGTCTCATAGAATAAATCTTGTTCTTGCAACAATTGGGATTTTACTAATTTATTGCGAATCGGCCATAGACCCTCAATCTAGGGCATACGTTACGGAGTCAGCATTTGTAATGATTCTGTTTTCGTTTAATGTTGTAAGTCGTTTCGTGTTTGGAAATCTTTCTAATTTAAGAGATACAATTAATAAAAATTTATTTTATAGAGATTCTACAGCCAAGATTACGGAATATTTTAATCTATATCGCCTTCTTTTTGGTATTATTTTGTATCAGTACGTTCCTTTTAGTTTGATTCAAAACATAGGTATATTCTTCATATTATTTTCTTTTAATCCATTAGCCGACAACGCTTCAAAAGGCTTAGAATATATCCAAAGAATTTTCTGGGAAGCAATTTTACCACCTTCTAAAGCAGCATATGGTCGTTCAAGTGAGCGAGGTTCATGGTTTCTTTTCGTTGTGTTTTTCTTTATACTCTGCAGTATTGCCTGGAATCTACCTAGCAGTACTAGTCAGACCCAGTATATCCAGATTACAAGAATTATTGTTCTTCTTTGTGTGTTTTCGATTTTGGCCTTTTCCTTGAATTTGCACACAGGTTTGACAGGAATGACCAATTTTGGTGTTATTTTATTTGCAGGTTTAGGAGCCATAACCGTTGGTATTCTAACCGTTCCTGAGGATAAACCAGGTGGCCATGGATGGTCTATCCTCTCGGCAACTATTTTTGCTATGTTACTCTCTGCGGCAGCGGGTTGGTTCTTAGCATATCCCACAGCACGCCTTCGTATGGATTATTTTGCAATCGTAACCATTTCACTTGGTGAAATGCTTAGAATTACTATGAGAGCTGAACCACTTTTAAGAGCAGGAACAACGTCTAAATCAGCAATAGGTGTGACATTGTACCCTCAACCTTTTAAGGAGTGGTGGGAAAATACCTTTGATAATTCAGTTGGCGAATATCTTGACTTGAGAAATGCTGAGGGAATCTTGCAGGTTGCGCCTTATACTGTGTTTTTATCCGTACTTGCTATTTTCTTGTGTTTGGCAGTGTGGTTTGTATTGGGACTAATGATTAATTCGCCATGGGGAAGGATATTACGAGCTATACGAGAAGACGAAGAAGTCACAATGCATCATGGACATTCGGTATTTTACCAAAAAGCTACAAGTCTTGCGTTGGGAGCTGCCATTGCCGCCCTTGGAGGAGCTTTATGGGCGTGGTTGAAGATGAGTATACTGGATGATTTTCTTAGCCCCGTTTTTTCAACTTTTCTGATATGGGCTGCTTTTATAGTTGGTGGAAAAGGAAACAATAAAGCAATGATCATAGGAGCATTCATAATCGTTCTGAATGATTTTGTCTTTAATTTGATGGTTTTAGGGCGTAACAATGTGACTAACGAGTTTCACACTATGGTTACATTTGTTGACGAATTATTCGCATGGCTTATTTTAGATGTAATGAGCATTTTTATGAGTGACTTGTCTATAACTATAGTTTTTGGAAACAATGTTGAAAATGTTCTTCCAGAACTGGCTTATGTTAAGGTGTCACTTATTGGGCTTGTGATAGTATTAAGTTTATTATTCTCTGAAAAGGGCCTCTTACCAGAGGTACCCAAGAGGCCAGAAGAATCTTCAGATTTCCGAATAGATATTTATTGGTTATTCTGGACTTTGGCTCTACTTTCATGTCTTGTTGGTTTGTGGATGGTCTACAAAATAGGTTTGATGGTTGGAATTATTTTAGCAATTATACTCCTGGCCTTGGTCGTAGCAATCAGTCATTTAGGTCAAAGAAAAATTGTACAAGAGGGTGATAATTGATGTCTTCTGTTCTCAAGGTTACTAATCTGACAAAGGATTTCGGTGGTTTACGTGCAGTTGATAACATTTCATTTGATGTTGGCAAAGGGGAGTTTGTTGGTCTGATAGGGCCCAATGGTTGCGGTAAGACAACCACTTTTAATTGTATATCTGGTCTTCTTGACGCGACTAAAGGTGACGTCGAGATTTTCAATAGAAATTCTAATAATTTAACTCCAGATAAGGTACAGAAACTAGGGCTAACACGTACCTTCCAACATACTAGATTGTGGAGAGATATGACCTCTATTGAGAACTTGTTAATCCCTCCTAGAAATCAGTTCGGTACGAATCCATTTACAGGTTTTGCTTCCTTCTTTATTCCAGATGAAGAAAGACTTCGTGTTAGAAAAGCATACCAGACTTTAGATGAATTAGAAATTAGGCATATGGCCCACAATTTGACTAGTGAATTATCTGGGGGGCAAAGTAAGTTGGTTGACATAGGCCGAGCATTGATGGGCGATCCGCTTTTGTTGCTATTGGATGAACCTGTTGCAGGTGTTGCAGGCCCTCTAGCAGAGAAAATATTCAATAATCTACGAAAGATAGTAGATGATAAAGGAATCTCGATTCTTGTTATAGAACACAACATGGATTTTATTTTACGTCATGGAGTGGACCGTATAGTAGTCATGGATCAAGGTCGTGTCTTGATGCAAGGTTCCCCAGACGAAGTAAAAGATAGCAAAGAAGTGATTGAGGCCTATCTCGGGGGAGCGAAATGAGTCATCTTCTGGAAGTTACATCACTTGAAGGTGGTTATGGGTCAGTTAAAATCATCAATGGTATTGACCTTTACATTGACAAAGGCGAATTCGTAACAATAATAGGTCCCAATGGTTGTGGTAAGTCGACGTTTATCAAAATCATTTTTGGAATTGCCACTTACTACGGTGGCAGCGTCATGCATAAGGATTCTGAAGTTTCGGGTTGGCGTACCGATTCTTTGGTCAATAGAGGAATTGCTTATGTTCCTCAAGTAGATAATGTATTTCAGAGTTTATCAGTAAAGGAGAATTTGGAGATGGGTGGTATTCAGTTGTCTAAACCTCTGTTGGAAGAACGTATTGAAAGAGCATTGCAAATGTTTGAGGACTTGAGACCTCGTATGAATGATGTGGCAGCTTCTTTGTCTGGAGGTCAAAGACAGATGTTAGCAATTAGCCGGGCTCTAATCAATGATCCCGATTTCCTTCTGCTTGATGAGCCCACCGCAGCTCTTAGTCCCCTTTACCAGCAACAGATAATAGAGCGGATTGATGCACTTAGAACGAAAGGGATAACGGTTCTGATTGTTGAGCAGAACGCCAGATTATCATTATCTCGTTCCGATAGAGGGTATATCTTTTCTAATGGGAAAGTTGTCCATACAGCACCAGCCAGTGAAATACTGGTTGATCCTCAAATCAATGAATATTTCTTGGGTACTAAGAAAGACTAAGAGCTGCAATTATGGAACAACCTAGTGGCAGAAAATTGGCGATCACCAATCTGATGATGTTGTCGGTTGCCATGTTCTGGGGAGTTGCCTGGCCTGTGGGCCGTATTCTGGCAGTTGATTTAGTTGATTATCCTTTTTCTGTGATGTTTCTGAGGTATGGTTTTGCCCTTCCAGTTCTATTTGTATGGATGTGGTATAGGGAGGGAAACACAATACCTAAACAAGAGGATTGGAAACCATTATTCCTGATGGCTTTCACTTCTGTTTTTCTATACCAGATAGGGTATATGTTTGGAATGCAGAGAACAGCTGCATCTGATGCATCACTGGTCATCGGTTTCAATCCCGTTTTTGTCGCTATACTCTCTATCTGGCTTCTTTCACACCGTATGAATTCAGGAGGAATAATAGGTATTTGCCTTAGTTTTACGGGGATTCTTCTAATATTCTTGGCTTCACCTAACGTTCAAATTCCATTTGGGGAGCGGATTACGGGTAATAGTCTGATAATGTTTGGTGCATTTACTTATGCAATCTACGTCGTCTCTATGAGGCGCTATGTTCTTGAAAGAGGAGAGGATCAACTTAGTTCATTATCTCTGATTGCTTGGGTATCCTTGATTGGCTGTATTTTCTTTATACCTTTTGTTATTAATGAAGCACCTTGGGACCGAGTTTGGATTAATGAGGAATGGTTGCTGATAGCCTATCTGGGTGTACTTTCTACAGCCGTTGCTTATGTATTCTTTGCGATTGGCGTTGATGTGATAGGGGCGAATCGGGCTTCCAGTTTCGTCAATGTAGTTCCTGTTTTTGGGATTCTGTCCAGTTGGTTCCTATTGGATGAAGAATTGGGTTGGATCCAATTAGTCAGTTTTGGTCTGATTTATTTTGGAGTTAGGATGGTCAATGCCCAACCTCCAGAGGGTATGAAAAACCCTAAATAAGCCATTATTTCCTCAAGCGTAATGTTTGAATTTTTGGAAGGTTGGGATCCATGGGAACAGGCTTTGGCTGCCGGTCTCTTCACCTGGGGTATGACTGCTGCAGGTGCAGGTCTAGTATTCTTTTTTAAGGAAGTCAATAGAAAGATTCTTGACGGAATGCTGGGGTTTGCCGCAGGCGTAATGATTGCTGCTAGTTTCTGGTCTTTGTTAGCACCGGCTATTGAACATTCTGACAGTCCTTACCTTGGTGGAATTCTTCCAGTCCTGTTTGGATTCCTTGTTGGGGGCGTTTGTATGAGAATGATTGACAAATTCTTGCCCCATCTTCATCCTGGTGCACCTCCTGAAGAAACTGAAGGTATCAAGACCACATGGCACAGAAGCATGCTCCTTGTCTCAGCTATAACCCTTCACAACATACCAGAAGGTCTAGCAGTGGGAGTAGCATTTGGTGCTGCTGCCCATGGTGAGCCTATTGGGGGGGCAATCGCTCTAGCCATAGGAATAGGTTTGCAAAATTTCCCAGAGGGAGCTGCAGTTTCCCTTCCACTTAGGAGGGAAGGCCTTTCTCGAAAAGAAAGCTTCTGGTGGGGACAATTGTCTGCCTTGGTAGAGCCCATCGCTGCAGTATTAGGTGCAGCTGTGGTTTACCACATGGATGTACTTTTGCCGTATGCTCTTGCGTTCGCGGCTGGAGCAATGATCTTCGTTGTTGTGGAGGAATTGGTACCGGAAGCCCATAGAGGTGGTAATGGAGACATTGCAACAATGGGCGTAATGGTGGGTTTTTCAGTTATGATGGTTCTTGATGTTGGTATGGGATAGATTAAATCTCAGTGTCCTGCACCATGTTTCTCAAAATATTTCTGGTGATATTCTTCAGCTAACCAAAAATCCCTTGCTTCTGTGATTTCAGTGATGATTTTTTTGTCACCTAAAATATTCTGTTTGTATTCTAATGATTTTTTTGCAATCTCTTTTTGGACTTCAGTAAAGTAAAATATTGCTGAACGGTATTGCGTTCCTACATCTGGGCCTTGCCGATTAAGCGTGGTCGGATCATGTTTTTCCCAGAAAACATTCAGTAAGGTATCATACGAAACAAGATCTGAATTATAGTCAATTAACACAACTTCAGCATGCTCCGTTGTATTACTACAAACTTGTTCATAGGTTGGATTATCAGTTTTTCCGCCACTATATCCTGAAACGACTTCATTCACCCCTTTAACTTTAGAAAAATTGTATTCAACTCCCCAAAAACAGCCTGCTCCAAACATTGCTTTAGCCATTATTTTATGTTAGAATCAACCCAGTTTCTGAAAAGATTCATTCCCTCCTGTAGATTATCTTTCCCAATTCCAGAGAATGCCATTCGGATATAGAAATCAGTTTCTCCTTCCAAAGGTCTACCAAAGTGGTGTCTACCGCAGAAGCTTACTCCCGTTTCATTCAGAGTTGTCTTCCTGAATTCCTCAACGTTATTGAATCCCATTCTCTGCATCAGTCCAGTTACTTTTGGAAATACGTAGAATCCAGCTTCGGGCATGTGAGCCTCAACACCATCAATCTCATTCAATATATTTACTAGGATATCGCGCCTGCTTCGTAATTTATCAATAATTGCTTGTGTCTCTTCTTTGGGCGCGCTCAGGCCTGCTACACCAGCATGTTGAATGAAATGCGTGGTGCATGATTCCATATTGACGTTAAGTCTAGTGATTTGATCTATCACCTCTTCTGGACCGATTGCCCCGCCAAGTCTCCAGCCGGTCATTGCAAATTTCTTCGAGAATGTGTACATGGTCAATGTCCGATCATACATTCCCGGTAGACTTGCTATGGACTTCGGAATTCCATCGTACAATGTATCAAAGTAGGCATCATCCGAGATCAGGAACATGTCATTGTCAACAACCAGTTCTGATAAACGTTGCATTTCCTCGTCAGGGGAAGAGGCCCCCGTTGGATTGTTGTAATTGTTGTAGAAGATATGCTTTGCACCTTTCCTGATTCCTTCCTCTATAGCGTCAAAATCAAGTCTTAATCCATCTGGACTATTTACGTACCCATAAGGGTGAGTGATTCCACCGTAAAACTCAATTTGGGATTCATAAATTGGATAGCCTGGATTTGGATACAACACGAGATCTCCTCTCTCCATCATTGATGCAATGTATTTCCCGATACTAGGCTTTCCCCCTGGCTGTATGGAAACATTATTTATTCCATAGTTCAATCCTCTTGCATTACCAACGTCTTTTCCTAATGCCTCTCTTAGCTCAGGAATTCCTGGAGCAGGACAATAACCAGTTTTTCCAGCTTTCAGAGCATTTTTTGCTGCTGATACTATTGAAATTGGTGTAGGAATATTGAGGTCCCCGAGGTTAAAAGGAAAGACTTTTTTTCCAGATGCTGCTAAATTTGCAGTTTCAGCTGAAACGGCCATAGCAGTTTCCGTTCCTAACAAATCCATCCTTTTGGCCACACCCATTGTCTTTTTGCATGCGGATGCCAGCTATTATCGTTTTTTGCGCAATCTTTATACTTGAGCATTAATCCGCAGGGTAATGACTAGTGAGTGGAGAAACCAGTTGAACGCCTGGCTTCAGGAGCATATGTTGGCAGTTAGCACGGTTGGTACGATACTAAGTTCATTTATGGTATTCATTGGAATAATGGGCCGATGGTATGAGGATTCCTCATTGTCCCCAACAACTATCCTGGATTTTATGGGAGCATACGACATCTGGGTTCTGATCTTTGGATTGATAATCCTTGCCTTCTCGGCTTATTATCTTTGGCTAACTAGGCATTACATGAATCGTTTCGAGGAGATAGTAACAACCAATTCCAAGAAAGAATTCCAGAGAAACTGGACCGAAGTTGAACAGATCGCCAGATATCACTTGCCTAAAACGTATCGCAAGCGGGTCTCTGAGATTCGAGGGAAGTTCGGACTCAAGTAATTAAGAAATTTTATATAGTGTCTTTTTTCTTTGAAAGCAGTGGTTAACAACCTCAGGTTCATAACCGATGAAATCCAAGAGTAGTAAAGACGAGGAAAAGATAGAAACTGTGAAGGAAGAAGAGCCTACAGTTTCGACTCCCGAAGAGGAAATACAGAAATTGAAATCTGAAGTTGAAGACTATAATGAGAAATTTTTGAGGGTCGTGGCAGATTTTGATAACTTCCGGAAGCGCATTGATCGAGATAGAGAACAACAGAGTCTCAGACTGAGGGGAGAGATACTTTCCAATTTTCTTGAGATTGTGGATACTGTCGAAAAGGCGGTTGAGGCTGATCATCCAGACTTGGAAAGTTCCTTGGAGGGAATCAAAGGAATACACCGATTGATATCCGCATTGATGGATTCATTTAACATAAAACGTTTTGATCCCCAAGGTGAACAATTTGATTTTAGGCTGCATGAGGCCTTGACAACAGTTGAGAAAGAAGGTGTAGAGCCCAATACTATAGTTGAGGTTATTCAGTCAGGCTATACTTTAGAGGGTGAATTACTACGGCCAGCTAAGGTGGTTGTATCAAAAGGTTCTGAAGAAGAAGGTGAGAAAATAGTAGTAGAAGGTGAGTAAAATGGCAAAAGAAGTAATAATAGGAATAGATTTGGGTACAACCAATTCTGAGGCAGCATATCTTGAGGGAGGTAGACCTGTGATTATACCTTCCGCAGAAGGTTCGACGTTCGGTGGTAAGATGTTTCCATCCGTTGTTGCATTCACGAAGGATGGCGATAGAATTGTCGGAGATCCCGCCAAAAGGCAGGCTGTATTGAATCCAGATAATACCATAATGAATATCAAGAGGAAAATGGGAACCAAGCACAAGGTTACCATAAAGAAGAAAAAATATTCTCCTGAAGAAATATCTGCAATGATACTGCAGAAGATAAGGACAGATGCAGAGGCACATCTGGGTGTTGACATCGAAAAGGCAGTTATCACAGTTCCAGCTTATTTCAATGATAATCAGAGACAGGCGACCATAGATGCTGGAAAAATAGCCGGTTTGAAGGTCGAGAGAATCATAAACGAACCCACTGCGGCAGCATTGGCCTATGGTCTTGACAAGGAAGGAGAGTACACGGTCGCAGTTTTGGACTTGGGCGGTGGGACTTTCGATGTCACAATTATGGAGATGGACAACGGTGTATTCGATGTTGTATCTACTTCAGGTGACAACAAGCTTGGTGGAACTGATATGGACGAAGCAATGATTGACTACCTGGCAGACATTTTCAAATCAGACAATGGAATAGACTTACGTGATGACTCTGCATCTAAACAGCGTCTTCGTGATGCAGCGGAAAAAGCAAAGATTGAATTGAGTAATACTCTGAAAGCCACAATCAATTTACCATATATCTGGTCAGATTCTAGCGGCCCGAAGCATTTGGAGCTTGATCTCACGAGAGCTAAGTTGGAGAAGATTGTTGGTCCAGTTATCCGTCGTTGTGAGAATCCAATTAAGAAGGCTTTCAAGGATGCTAAAATCAAACCAGGTGATGTTGACAGGGTAATTCTTGTTGGAGGTCCGACTCGAATGCCGACCGTCCAGAAGGCGTTTGAGAAATTTGTAGGACGTAAAGCCGAGAGAGGGGTAGACCCGATGCAATGTGTTGCTATGGGTGCAGCTATTCAGGCAGGTGTGTTGGCAGGAGACATCAAGGACATTGTTCTTCTGGATGTTACTCCTTTGACTTTGGGTATTGAGACCGAAGGTTCAGTCCTGACCCCATTGATAGACCGTAACACCACGATACCAACTAACAAGTCCAAAATATTCTCTACAGCTGCAGACAATCAACCCGCTGTCGAGATTCACGTTCTACAGGGTGAGAGAACCATGGCAGCAGACAATGATACTCTAGGCCGCTTCCAGCTTGTAGGTATACCCCCATCACCCCGCGGTATTCCGCAGATCGAAGTATCCTTTGATATTGACCGGAATGGAGTGATCAATGTCACTGCCAAGGACCTTGGAACCAACAACGAACAGAAGATAGAGATCACCTCCAAGTCAAATCTGAGTGATGATGAGATCGAACAGAAGGTTAAGGAGGCCGAGAAGCATTCTGAAGAGGATAAACAGATAAGAGAAATGGTCGAGACCCGTAATCAGGCTGAGTCCTTTATCTATGCTACAGAAAAGGCCATCAAGGATCTCGATGACAAGGTCGATGATGATACCAAGGCCAAGGTCGAGGAGTCCAAGGAAAAGCTAGAGGCAGCTATGAAAGAAGACGATTTGGATGGTCTGAAGAAGGCACTGGAGGACTTCCAGCAAGCTTCTCAGGCAATAGGCCAGATGGCATATCAGCAAGCTGCTGAAGAACAGGCCAAGAACCAGGCTGAAGGCCCCGATTCAGAGGTTGATGATGATAACGTGGTCGATGTTGATTATGAAGAGATTGATGACGAAAAGTAGTTTGGGTCCTAGTCAAGTATAAATTACCCTATTCTTCTGTGGCAGAACATGGCCGATAAGGTGTCCTTTACGAATTTCGGTGGGAAGAAGAAAGTTAGAAAGGTAAAACGCCGTGGGCCAAAGAAACCGAATATTAATGCTGAAGCATTACTCGATGAGGTTCTGGCAGCCAAGAAGATGGCTGACCGAACTATTGCAGAGTCCGGTTCGAACCTTATCACCCTCCCCTTCCTTGAATTTTCTGTATTACAAGAGACCCCTTTTGCTTCGGGTGAGTGGAACCCCGTGGAGGTCACATTAAGCAATACAGGGAATGGTGCAGCAAGCACGGTAACTCTTTCATTTGATAACTTGAGAACACGAGGGCAGACAATAGTTGACAGTCTGAATCCTGGAGAGGACAAAGTTGTTGTCATCGAGTTGAGGTCTGATGCCGTAGACAAGACCATCAGTCGTCTGGACGTTTATTATCATTCCATTGAAGGTGACACCTTTACTGCAGTAAGGAGGGACTGGTTCCCTAATGATTATGAGGCAGCCAATATTTTTGAGAACGAAATTCCACCCGGTGAGGATAAAAATTCACCACTCTATCAACATCGAGAAGTAATGCATGGGGATTTTCACATTACATGTGGTAATTGTGGTGTTAGAGCGCCAACCACTTTCCGAATATGTGGGAAGTGTGGTACACGTCTTCAGAAGCGATTGGATCGTCGTGATGAAGGTAGGGATCTTGCGGCTGTTCCGGATGAGCGCGAGATATTAATCAAGAAGTTACAAAAGCTTGGTGAACTAAAGGACAAAGGTATGTTGAGTGATGATGAATTTACCGTAGCCAAAGCACAACTCTTGAATTAGACCTCTTCAGCCCATTCCACATCATCATCGAAGTTACCGTCAGACACCGGGCCTTTCTTTACAGCATCAGCTACCCGACTGTTCAGAACAAGGATGAAGATAATAAGAACTATAGCCCATTGCACAATCAATGTTATTATCGTGAATAATCCCAGTCCCATCCCTTCTATCGGAGAGTGGCTCTGGTCTTGTAATTTTTCGTAGATAAAGAATCCGAATACTGCAATAAATTCAAGTGGGAAAACGTATTTGATGATGTACTCCCACCAAACTCCAATTTGGATATCGGCATATTGAGTGTTAATTAGGTTCTTCCTGAAATCACTAACACCGAATCGCATTACAACTACAGCAATCATAAGTCCCGAGACAATCAATCCAGTACCCCAGACAAAATCCTGGTTGTCCAGGAATTCCAGACTTATTGCTGCCGGAATACCGGCCAATGCCACTGCGACGGAGATGTAGCGCACGGCCTCTTTTCTTTCCCATCCCATGTCAACAAAATTCACGACACACCCCTGTAAAGTTGAAACCATCGAAGTTAAGGCCGCAAACGACATCGAAAGGAAGAATATACTACCTATGACCCACCCAGCAGTCCCCATCGATGCGAAAAGTGCAGTCAAATGAATAAAAGTTAATCCTGACGATCCAGATTCCACTGCAGCCAAACCATCGGCTGTGGTATCCGAAAGTGCAAAGATTGTTCCGAGAACAGCGACACCTGCGATTAATGAAACCGCGTTGTTACCAAGCCCGGTCAGAAATGCGTTCAGTCCAATGTCCTCTTTCTTTCTCATTGCAACAGCGTACGTGATTGCCATTCCAAAACCAGCTGAGGTCGACCAAGCAGATTGCACCAATGCCCTGATCCACGTTTCTCCTTTGAACAGGTATTCCCACTGCGGAATGAACAAGAATCTCAATCCCATCGCAGCGCCGGAGGGATTCAGGATAAATGGATAGATCATGGCAACGATTAGGAATGCCACAAGGCAAGGTATGAGTACCATGTTGGCCTTTTCGATTCCACTTATGCCATTGTAGACGATAAAAGCAGAGACACTTACAGCTATCAGCTGGAAGAATACAACTTCGGCTGGGGAGCTTATGAAATTGTCCCACAGAGCCTGCGTCTGGGTAGTATCTGTCGCATCACTCATTTCTCCAGAGAGTGCAATCCAGAAGTATCTGATTGTCCAGCCCATTACTACAGCATAGTAGAATCCCACGGCAGTTCCAACCCACATCATCCAGATTCCAAGCCACGTAAAATTTCGACCAGCCATATCTCTCATGGCCCCAACAGTCCCAAGTCTGGTTTTCTTACCAATAGCAAATTCAGCCATTAACAATGGAATTGACCATGCAAACAGGAAAATAAGCCATCCAATCATAAATGATCCACCTCCGTTTGCAGCAGCTTCCCGAGGGAACCTCCAGATATTTCCAGTACCTACGGCAGCGCCGATGGTGGTTAGAATTAATCCTAATCTTGAGGAGAATATCTCCGGTGGATTTTCGTCAGCCACTATTAGCTTCCTTTAGCAGATTTTCTTGTTCTCTTGGGTTTAGGTGACACGTCACCTTCGTTTTTTCTTCTTTCAGCTTCGGTTGCAATTCCTACGGTCTTGTATAGTCCACCCCAAACAACACCATACATTATTGCCATCATTATTCCAACGCCTAGGGCATCAAGTACTGGATTACCGAACCCAATGATGTCATCAACGAAGATTTCAATTGGTTCCGCAGCGCCGTAGCCAGTTACTACGAATCCGCCACCAAATTCGTTTGCAAGCCTTGAATCTTGTGCAATAGCATAGAATTGAATGTTTGTTGAGTCTTCAGTTTCTGGTATGTATGCTCTGAATACAGAATCTCTTCTTGGTATTGTGAAATCAGCGCTGTAATCAGAGTAGTCTTTGGTATCACAGTCTTTGATACAAGACATAGGTAATTCCTTCCACACTCCTTCTGCCATCTCATCAGTTCGGTAATTCAGAACTAATGAATCCTTCAACATGAACTGAGCATCTTCGACTTCAACTCTTACAGGGAGTCTATCATTCGCATAATAGTCCCCAAAGTCCACTTCAGTGTCAGATTGGAACCCGACAGTTTCCCCTTTGGATGACATGATACTCAATTGAGGCATCATGGTTTCTTCAGGTGAATGAATTCCAGCAGAGCCTAATTCTCCATAATCTCCAAACATCTGCCCAATACGAGCTTCAGGAGATTCATCCAACAAATACATGTTGGTTAGTAAATGCATTCTAACAGTTGGACGAATAAGTAGTGTATCTGCATGGAATCCTCCATTGAGACCCCCTTGACTTCCGCAGCTATTCAACTCAACAGTGTATGAAAATGAACCTTGCATTCCATATTGAAAATCATTGATATCGCCAGATACCTTGTACCCACCTTGGTCTTTCCAATTACCATAACCGGTTAAATTCATCAGTGGTTTTACTTGATTTTCCATGTACAGCTCATGAGGTGGATCTTGATCTTTGTAACCCCAAGGCCAAATGTAGAGATTAGAGCAAGAATGGTATGAAACCGAGTTCATGATGTTGTGTTTCATATCATGTGCTTCAGTTCGGTAATTTCGTATATAATCACCATTTGTATTCGTTACAAACATGTCAGGCCAATTTTGTCTTTCTATTCCATTTTGATAATCTTCAAGATATGCATCTTGTGGATAATCATCATAAATGTCAAGTCTCCAAGTCAGATATTCTATGACTTGAGTCTCAGGTTCTGAGAAACCACCTTCACGGTCCTCATCCACCATTCCATCTTCATCATCATCTTTATGTTGAGCATCAGGCGGATCTTCATCCACTCCAGTAACATCTCCTGTGTTCTGGTCTCCTATAACACACGGATTTGCAAAGAATCCCTCTTCACAATCACCATCATCGTCGTTGAAATCCCGGGGACCGTGATAAACATCAGAGCAGATATTATCATCATCTACAGTAAATTCAGGTTCTAGATCGTCACCTATTAATGCCGTAAATTGTGTATTGTGCGACCACTCAAAAGGATAATTTCGATTAATGTCTACACCATCACACTCTCCGCCATATCTGTCATCCTGGTCATTATCCCGCATGTTCTTTCTCCAGAAACGGCTAGGGTCTTCTCGGTCATACATGTAACCATCAGGATTGAGGATTGGTACAATCCAGATTTCCCGGTGATTAATCAGATGTGTTATTCGCGCTTCACTAGGATCTTCATCAATACCCTCATCAATAATTCCATCACCATCATTGTCTATACCATCGAATAATGCACGACCGTATTCATCCACTCGACCTCCTTGTTCTCCATCGCCATCATTGTCAACTCCGTCAATCATATCTTCGTTGATCAACCCGTCACCGTCATTATCAGTGGGTTCCATCCCATAGAAATGTGTCAGGAAATAAACGAAGTATAATGGAGTGACCACAGTCATCCATTCTCTGGCGTGGTGATTTCCAACTATGAAAAAGGTCTCTTCATCTGGATCATCGTAAAAATCAGGTTCATTAGCTACATTATCCGATATTTTAACACCAATAATCTCATTTCCCTGCCACGTTTGTCCGGCAGGAATTATATCAGTCAAATAATAAAATTCAACAATATGTGGATAATCATTGGCAAATTTCTGCAATTCCGAAACGACCTCATAGTATTCATGGTAGTCATCGAAAAGAACATCAAAAGGGAAAGTATTGGTTCGATTTAGAGTATCATTACCGTCTACTGCAAATCCATTAGAGGAGTCTCTTGTCTTCTGAATGTCCTCGAATTCAATGGATCCCGTACTCATTGTGGTCAGGGTCAGCATAAGTGCTAAAGCGACCGGTGAGAGACGATTCATACTTTTAGCATGAGAGCCACATTATTATAAGATTTCATCTAATGCATATCTTCATTAATCTTGGTCATTGATAACGATTAATGCTTAAGTGCAAGGATTGTCCACATTGGTATGGTGGCGAGGATTTTGGTTATGGAAGTTGTAGACTCAAGCTCCAGAGAGAAGAGAAGAAATTCCTGACATTTGGGCAACAGGATTGTGACGAGGGTCTCTCAGATGATTAAGGTCAGGGACATGAAGAAATCCGAACTTGCCTTTGCTAAGTCTCTTACTGATGTTGAGGACTGGGGCAATTCTAAAGAGGATTGGGATCGTCTTTTCAGAATAAGTATTCCATTAGTAGCTGTGGATGGAGACAATCTTGCAGGAATTACTACTGCCTTTGATTATGGTGTTCTGGGAATGATAGGGAACGTTGTTGTCTCCAAAGAAAGTAGAGGAAAGGGCGTTGGTCAGGAGTTGATCAAGGAGGCCATGACAAGACTTGAATCCTGTAAATCTGTCAGAGTCCATTCTATGATGGAAGTTACTTCATTCTACAAGGATTTGGGTTTTCTTGCAGAGGGAATGTCGACTCAGTTCCGGCTCGATGCAAATATGAAATCCTTTCAGCCTTTTGATATTGATTCAGAGACCAATATTGTCCCTGCGGAAGGATACTGGGATGAGATATTAGCGATGGATTCACGTCAGTTTGTCGGAGATCGTTCTCAATTCCTGAAAGAGATCAATGATCATCTTCCTCAATGTTCATTTGTTGCATTAGGAGAGGATGGCTCAGTCAAAGGTTTTATCATGGCCAAGGGCGAGGATTCCTGGTATGAAATTGGTCCTTGGATAGTAGAATCTGGCTGCAAGAATTGGCAAGGTCTGTTGCAGGCCTCAGTTCAGGCTATTCCAGACAATTCAACTGTAGAAATCTTTGTGCCAGCACCAAATTTCAGGGTCACCAGCTTGCTGGATTCAGTTGGTTACAGTGCCCACAGTTACTGCATGTCAATGTTCTACGGTGAGGATTGGCCAGATGAGGTCAATATCTGTGCCAGAGGTGGGGGGGACAAAGGTTGAAGCTATTCAATACCGCATCTGGGCAAAAGGAGGATTTTGCTCCTGATTCCAAGAAATTGGGGTTGTATATCTGCGGTCCCACGGTTTATTCGGACACTCATCTGGGTCATGCTAAATCCTACGTCTCATTCGATATCCTGAAAAGATGGTTAGGATACAAGGGATATGAGGTAAATCACATACAGAATTTTACGGATGTATCTGACGAAACTGCAATCGGAGCCGCAAAGTCCAGTATGGATGAATTGGAATTCTCTCTTCGATACGAGAAAGAATTTCTGGATAAAATGAAGCTACTTTCGAACACTTCTGCCACAAAATATACAAGGGCCTCGGATTTTGTTGAGCAAATAGCTACTGAATCCCGGAAATTGCTGGAGAAAGGGGAAGCCTACCAGACAGATCAGGGAATTTTCTTGCGTATCAAGCATGAAGAGCATGGCAAATTATTGGGCGTCGATCTCGAAGAATCTCTGGCTCAAGGCACATCGGAAGTCGACTCTGGGCCCAAGGAAAGCCCCCACGACACTTTGCTCTGGGGTCCGCCTATTGAAGGAGGTAAAATCTGGGAATTCGAGGGTTTACCTCCAGGTCGGCCGGGTTGGCATCTTGAATGTACATTGATGTCGTCGTCGGAACTGGATTTGCCTATTGATATTCACTGGGGAGGTGTAGACCTAATCTATCCGCACCATGAATCCGAGATCATCCTTGCTGAGAAGATAGGATTAGGAAATTATTGTGATTTCTGGATGCATAACGGCCTGATGGAGGATTCTGAAGGCAAATTATCAAAATCAAGGGGAGAAAGAATCACTTTGGAGGAAGTCTTCAAGGATTGTCCACCACCAGCTCTTAGGTTCTACTTGTTGGGTTTTCATTATCGTGATTTCACTCCCTATTCACCAGAGGGATTGCTTGAAGCGTGTCAGGAAGGTGAAAGATTGGGTGTCAATGCAGTGGATTGCATGGTTGTGGAACCGACAGATCCAAGAGAGGATGAGGAAACAGCACCCTTGGTCACCAAATTCGAGGATGCTTTGAGTGACGATCTGGATACACCAAGGACTCTTGATGTTCTGAGGGAACTGGATGAGATCGCTGGAAACAGGTTGAAGAATAAAGGAGATATTGGCCCAATTTCAGGAATGTATAGTATATTCCAGTGTGTTCTCGGTGTTTTTTCTTAGTCGCTGAATTCTTTCAGAATCGAATCCGTAACATCAGAAACTGGCAAGTCCTTCTCCATCAGCCAGCCGTACCATTCAATCGAGATCTTGGCGCCCTTTTCCGTTTTCTTGGCCTTGAGAATCCTATCTGTGGCAATAATTTTTCCATCCAGTAAAATTCCATTCTTTCCGAAGGCAAAAGGACGAGGATATCCGAGGTAAAGCAGACTTAATACAAAAAGAGAGGTAGACAGGTAAATGTCAACTTCTTGAACGATATCCAGACAGATAATGAACACCATTGTGCTTGGAATCAGGAGGGCATTGATTCCCTTGCGTTCCATCTCCGTCCAGAAATCAAGTTTGGCAACTTTACTTCCTTCTTCTGGTTTCCTGAAAAGTATGCCAACATCGTACAATAGCACAATCAGCAGCACTATCTTTGCATAAAAGAGAAAATCAGCCATTCCTTACCTCGGACACCAATTTCCAGACGTTTCCGAAAATCTCTTCGGGTGTTCCTGTAGCGTCAACAATTCTGACCAGCGGGTCATTCTCGAGATCAAGATAAGCGATTCTGACCTTTTTCAGATGCTCATCCTTCTCGAATTCATCCGCATCACTATGTCCTTTTACTCTTTCCAGGGCAACAGACACTGGCAGATCGAAAATCAGGACAATATCTGGTTTTGGAGCGAATGCATGCTTTTCACGAATATCCTCGACATCTATCCCTCCTGCAACTTGGTAGGCCATTGATGAATAGTAATAACGGTCCATCAGGACCACATTTCCATCATTCAGAGCGGGCTGTATTTTCTCCTCTACATGCTGTTTTCTGTCTAAAACAAAAAGTTCCAATATTTCTTCGTTGGTCGCTTTTCTCTTTCCATGCAGCATATCCCATAATTTCTGCCCATGTGGCCTTTTCGTAGGCTCTTTCAGGATTATGACCTTCTCACCTTCTCCCTCCAGTTTCTCCCGTAATAGTTTGGACTGTGTTGATTTCCCACAACCATCGATTCCTTCAAGGTTTACAAGCACTTCAATCATAGCGGAAGGGTCTTAATTAGAGAATTTGTTAGAAAATATTCATTTGGTGAAACTTGTACTGTGATAAAATCAACCGTGTGGATTATGATTGACGAAATCCTCTCTAACATTAGGTTTGCAGTACCAAGTAAGATATATTTCGTCACCTTCTGGAAAGCGGTCTATGAAGAAGTTACCACGGCCGTATTTCTTTTCACCAACATTCTGGATTGCCTTTTTCATTGTTCTACTTACTTTCAGGTCCCTGATAACATCCTTGTCCTTCCAGACTATCATGGGCATCATCTGCTGGTTGTCAATGATAAGGTATTCTTCGGTCTCATCATATATCTCCGCATTTTCAGGGATATTTTCCAATTCCATAGGGGCCTACCTCGCGCACCTTTTTTAGTTTACCATTAAAGCTAATATACCGCTTTCAATGCAACAATATGGTGGATTTCAAGGCTTTCATCAAGGGCAAGGCCGTCAAGATGATCAAAGACCCCGAAACCGGACAGGAAAAATGGGTGCCCATGGATTTTGATGAGTCTGAGGAATCAGACTAAATATCTTGGAATTAGCCTTTATTTCTGGTTTTCTTATTAGTATTTCACTAATTCTAGCTCTTGGCCCACAGAATGTTTTTGTAATGAGGCAAGGCTTACTGCGATCACATGTTTTTGCTGCTTGTTTGATATGCTCTATTTCCGATGCTTTGTTAATTGCTGCAGGGGTTTTGGGTGTTGGACTATTTATTTCGGAAATAGAGGAATTGGCAATCTGGATGTCAGTAGGTGCAGCACTGTTTCTGATATTCTATGGATGTTTGAGAATTAGATCAGCACTGGACCCTAAGGGAATGGAAGTCGGTGAAGGTGAATCCAAGGACCTTTGGCCGACGATCCTGGCAGGTCTGGCATTCACTTATCTCAATCCACATGTGTACGTGGACACTCTGCTACTCATTGGCGGTGCATCCAGCAGCTATGTTGGTGACGAGAAACTAATGTTTGGAATAGGTGCAGCTACCGCATCTTTCGTGTTTTTCTTTTCATTAGGATATGGGGCCAAACGCCTTTCTCCAATATTGAATAATCCTGAATCATGGAAAATTATTGATCTATTCGTTGCGGGAGTAATGTTTACCGTGGCTGGAATTCTTATGTTCCCTTACTTGTTATAATTCAGGATTTCACGTAGGGATTCAAGGAAAAAAGTGATTTGTTCTGGAGTGTTATCAATATGAGGAGAGACGCGAAGAAAACCAGAACGATTTGTAACCAGAATTCCATATTCGTCCTGTAATTGCTTTACCACCTCGCCAGTGTTAAAATCAGCAGGAATTTTGAGACTGATTATTGCGCTACGCTCGTCATCATTAGTAGGTGAGACTATCTCGAGACCGATCTCTGTGACCCCCTCGATCAACATATTGGTTAATTCAACATCATGTTCCCAGACTTTCTGAATTCCAATATTGGTTATTTCCTCAATTGACGCTGCGAGTCCTAGTACAGCACCGAAATGGATAGTCGTGAATTCAAAGCGACTGGCATCATCAGGAAATTCTAGGCGATCTGCTTTCATATCCCAAATATCTTTGTGACTGCGAAAACCAAGTAATCCTGGAGAAAGTGATTGAATGGTTGGGGAAATGTAGCCAACAGCCGCACCATAAGTTCCCCTGAGCCACTTGTATCCTGAGGAAACGATGGCATCTGCACCGGATCCTTGTGCATCTATTGGAACCATACCCATTGATTGCGTAGCATCGATAATCAGTAATGCTCCGACATCATGAGCTGCCTTAGCAAAAGTTTTCAGATCATAACGTTGACCACATGCATATTCTACATGTGAGAGAGTTACTACTTTGGTATCATCATCGATTAAATTCAGAATATTATCAGGATTGGTGTAATAATTTCCGTCACAAGGTGCGAGTCTTATTTCTGAACCGAATTCATCTGCAACTCTTTGCCAAGGGTATACGGTAGACGGAAAAGATGCCCTTGTAGAAACAATATTGCCTTTTTTTGGTGCTATTGCCCATGCTAATGAGCCTAGCAGTTCGGTTGCGCTTGAGCCTACACATACGTCTGAACTTGAGCATCCCAAAAGTGTTGCCGCAGCTTTTCGAAGAGGCATCATCCCCTCCTTTTCCGCGTCTGCATCGAATTCAGCAGCACCTCCACGCGCTAAAGATTCAGACCATTCAGAGGCTATCAAATGCGCTTTAGGAGATGTCGTTGCTACATTTGCATATGACAAGTTCGTCCACTTATTCATCTTTGATAGATGGGTTATGAATGGTTGCATTTATCATCTTAGCGTGAGGCTAAAGTAGCATGTCTTATTCTGTATTAATAGGATGAAATCAACGGCGTTGACACTGTCCGAAGACAGATATTTTGAACGTTATGCCAAGTTTATCTCGGAAGCCGAGGGAACTCCTCAGCGCATAACTTCTGCTGACGATTTGGATAATTTTGATGTTCTGGTCTTGTCTGGAGGAGGAGATATGGGAATCAAGAGCGGGGCTTATGGAAATCAAGCAGATACTCTACCAATTGGAGGTGTCAAGGAGGAACGGGATGAATTGGAAAAGCAACTCCTTGAAAAAGCATACGAATGCAGGATGCCAGTTCTGGCAATCTGCCGTGGACTGCAAGTAATGAACGTATTTCTGGGAGGAACCTTGTGGCCTGATGTCAGCCAAGGCGGTTTTGACGGGAGCCTACATAGGGATGGTGAAGGAGGTGAGCCTCCCGTGGGAGATATTGCACATTGGACTGAGATGGAAGGTTCTGAGTTTGAGGTCACTAGTCATCACCATCAAGGTGTTAGGGAATTAGGAAGAGACCTCGAAGTTCTTTCCAAGAGCTCGGATGGAATGATCGAGGCTGTAAAACACAAATCATTGCCATGGTTTGCTGTCCAGTGGCACCCTGAGCGTACAGAAGAGGGTCTGGGGCGAGCACTTCCCCGTGAATGGCTAAGAAAAGAGCTTCAAAGATGTACAACAAAATAACACTGCTAGGCAATGCACAGGATGCAGGTCGACCTCAGTTTGGATGCACAGATAATTGTTGTGATGATGCACGTAAAGACAGAAGTCTTGCCAGAATGCCTGTTTCGCTTGGGCTGCACGGGAATAATTTTGGTATAGTTGAGACGACTCGCTGTATTGGAGACCAACTGGCAATGGTCGGCAATCCTGATATCTCAGATATATGGTTGACCCATGCCCACCTTGGCCATATCGAAGGATTAGGCCAGTTTGGTAGAGAATCAATCAATTTGAAGAATGTCAGACTTCATTGTTCAGATTCAGTTCTCAACTACGTGAAAAACCATCCAACCTGGCAGAAATTGTTTGACCGTGGAAATTTTTCTTCGGCCAGTTTCGCTTCAGACGCCGTAATTTCTATTGAGGTTCCTCACAGGGCTAGAGATTTTGATACACATGCACTATTCTTCAGGGGCATAAGCAACAATCTCCTGTTCTTGCCAGATCATGATACTTGGAGAGCCACCCTTTCCTCTTTAGAACACGATAACCCTAGGGACTGGTTCCAGTCTCTGGATGCAGACATAGTTCTCCTGGATGGGACCTTCTGGGATGACCATGAACTTAAGAATCGTGTTCAGACGAATGTTCCTCATCCTCCAGTTTCCCAATCGCTTGAATTACTGGGTAACCGTGAGGATGGTGATCCACGAATAGTTTTTATTCACCTCAATCATACCAATCCTCTTCATTATCCTGATTCGGAACAGTATCAACAGGTTAATGAAATGGGATGGGAAGTCGGAACTGAGGGCATGGAGTTTGTATTGTAATGTACACTCGAATCAAAAATTATCTCCATATTCGTTTCCTGATGAATATTTATTCCATTCGCAATCTGATAACAGGTAACGGTGCAGTCTGGTTGAAGCTCAACACCTCGGATCTTGAGCATATGGTCAAGGAAACAGTTTCCCGCGGTTCTCTTGATTTGAAGGGGAAGAATGTTCTGGATTTGGGATGTGGAACAGGTACAATGCTGGATTTTCTACAGAGGGAGAAAGGTGCAGTCCCATATGGTGTCGACTTGAGTCGTTTGAATCTCTATCAATGCCGTAAGAAGATGAAGAACGGTAATTTCTTCCGTGAAGACATTATTCAATATCTGGAAAACACCAGGGACAAATTCGATCTGGTCATAATGTATGGTGTCATTGGATGCTTTACAGTAGATAAGCAGAGGTCCATTATTGATAGAATAATTAAATCTCTGAACAAAGAAGGTTGCCTTTGGATAGGGGCGAATATCTACACTGATTCATCCTACAAGTTTCAAACATATCCGGTTCCGAAGGGATTCTACGAAGGGATTTGTGCAGGTCAATCCATTAAATTGGACGAGTTCTTTGAATTGGAAGTCTTTGGGAATGGAAAATACGATCCGGACCAGACCTCGGTTATGATTAGTTACCAACCATAGGTTTCGGTAATTTTCAGGCTAGCTTTGATCTTCAAAAGTTTTCCGGCCAAAGGTGCTAGGTCCGGATTCTTGATCAATACTGCAAACATCTTTAACCATGGTAGATCAGAATAGTTTCTACCGTTATATATCTCACCTATCAAGTTCAGAACTCTCTTGTCCAGAGAATAGATTAATTTGGATTGGTCGACAAATTTCTGTTTGGTCCAGGGCTGTCTTTTCAGGATTCGATCATACCACACGTGTGATTCTAAATCAGGATGTAGCGCCTCTCCACAGTTTTCCCAGTACTGTCCCCTCAATTCATGGTGATTAATTGCATGTGACGGCGGTACCAGCTTTCCACTTCCCAATTCATTGCCGATAGCGATTGCAGCGTATTCACCAGACAACATCCCGACGTGAACGCCACCTTTAGTTATCGGGTTTGTCAGGCCTGCAGAATCACCGACAACGTAAGCGTCCTTGGTAGAAAATTGAGGGATTGGCCCGTCTCTCGGAATAAGTCCACCATTCTGCTTGTCTCCTAGATCGTTCAGGATTCTCTTCTCAGGGTCAACATTCATCTGTTCTCTACAGAAATATTCTAGACCACTCTTGGCACCATTAGTAGCCACAATCCCTACATTGAAGATGCCGTCTCGAGGGAATACCCAGACGTAACCATCAGCATACATCGGATCAATGTAGAAATCAAAATAATCGTTATCTGGAAAATCAACGTCACACGTCTTGAATTTGTATTGGAGGCCTGGTAAAAGGCGTAATTTATCATTGCCTTTCAGGCCAACCTGCTTTACAATATTAGGAATTCTGCCTTCAGCAATTACCAATTGTCTGGCTTTTGCTACTTCTCCATCCTTTGCGAAGAGGCCCCAGTGACCATTTTCCTTGGTTACTTTTGATATTTTAATCCCTTCATGCCTTTCAGTACCGGCAGCTACGGCATCATCCGAGATCTTGCTATCCAGACCCCAGCGATGTATGGAATACCCAGGGGACATCAATCCAACGGCTTTTCCATTAGGCATCCTGATCCGATTACCTTTTACTTCCCTTATTGCCCAGTCTCCTACAGGATAATTGGTATGTTCCAGAGCTATTTTACCTAGACCTTCACCACAATGGATAGGATCTCCAACTCTCTTTTTACGATCGAAGGCTACAACTGAATGTCCAGCTTCAGCTAAACGCAGGGCTGCCATTCCTCCAGCAGGTCCTTGTCCAATTACAGCCACATCAAACATGGAGTGGTCCGAGTGAGCCTTGATAATAAGCCCTTACTTTTTGGAATCTCTTAGGATTGGTCTGGCATCCCGGTATGAACCAAGTTCTTCAATGGGAATCTCGCAAACGATAACGCCTTCCTCGAAAGCAGGAATCTCAGCCATAGTTTTCCCTCTAGGGTCAACAATTGTGGACTCTCCCGCAAATGTCAGGCTTCCCTGAGTCCCAACGTTGTTGACATAAGCATAGAAACAGGTCGTTTCTATCGCTCTGGCAGGGAGTACCCTGTGGAACAAAGGCCTTGAAGTAGTTGGACTCGCTGATAGATTAATGATTAAATCAGCTCCATTATGAGCTAGACCCATGGACGTCTCCGGAAAGAATATATCATAACAGATCTGAATTCCAATTTTTCCGAAAGGAGTTTCAAAAACTGGTGTATTGTCTCCTTCTCCAAAGAATAACTTCTCTTCAAATGGACCAAAATTAGGCAAGAATTGCTTGCGATAGTGCCCAATATAGCCTTCTGGTCCAATCAGAATCGCAGAATTGAATAGTGATTTCCCGGCTTTCTCCACAATTCCTGTCGTGATATGTATGCCGTATTCCTTAGCCAGTCTACACATTTCAGTTTGGGCTTTTCCCTTACCAGGTATTTTCTCGGCGACATCATTGTAATTATCCCGTAGATTGTATCCGGTTATGAAAAGCTCAGGAAAGGCGATGAGATCTATATCCTGTTCACCGTCTCTTTGTGCTTCACAGATTAGCCCCTCCATTATCTCCAGATTTTTCTCGATATCTCCAAGAACAACAGGAGCCTGACCCATTGCTAAATGCATGGAACCCATTTAGACCCATTAATAATAGATGTTATAACTAAATTTCAATAAGGCCCACTTGCTGAAGTGGACGTGAAACTGCTTCTAGATACACAGAAGATAATTGAAAAATTTATCCAGACCAGAGTTAAAGAGGCTGGAGTCACAGGTGTTGTGATTGGGATATCCGGAGGTGTGGATTCAGCTACCACTCTTGCCTTGGCAGTTTCAGCTCTGGGAAGTGAGAACGTCACAGGATTGATTATGCCATTCATTCACACTGAATCGGTTGAATTGGCATCCAGTCATGCTGAATCCTTGAATGTTGAGATTAAGGAACTGAATATTTCATCTGTAGTTGAGTCATTCAAGGCCACAACAGCCTCCTTTTCATCCAAGGCATCTGAGGGCAATTTGCATTCACGAGTCCGGATGACGTTTCTGTATGGTGAAGCTTTTCACTCAGGTTGCTTGGTTATGGGCACTTCCAACAAATCCGAACTTCTGGTTGGATATTATACCAAATGGGGTGATGGAGCATCGGATTTTTTGCCTATGGGAGACCTGTACAAATCACAGGTTTATCTCCTCGCCAAAGATTTGGGTATTCCCAAGAGAATATTGGATAGAAAGCCTACGGCAGAGTTGTGGGAAGGTCAAACAGATGAGGATGAATTAGGAATTGACTATGCCACTTTAGATCAAATATTATTGGGTCTGGAAAGGCAATTATCCTTTAAAAGGATATCCTCTAAAACTGGCATTGGTCCAGAGTCAGTAGAAAGGGTCGACAATTTAATCAAACTTTCGATTCATAAACGTGTCTTTCCACCGGTGTGTAAAATCGGTCGCCGCACGGTTGGTTTGGATTGGCGGGAGACCATAGGCAGTCGATAAATCTAAAATCCAGTTATTACGTTAATTAGCGAATTAGTATATTATCTATTTTTATTGTTTAATGTAGTGGAACCAGCACCCCATTTTTGGCAGGTTCTACCATTTTTTTGACTTTTTTAGGGTGGTACTAACTACAAAAATGGAAAGTAGTATTTTTTTCTGATAGTATGCAACGCTTATTATGTAGTACCTCAATAGCGGCAAACCGTGAAATTAAATCATATATTCTTGATTTGTGACCCTTTTCGCCACCCTTGGGGGTGGCTTGATTGCCAGCTAAGGTAAATGGACTAAAAATAGACCGCAAATTTACAAAGACCGGTAAGGATCCGTTCCAGAAGTTAAAGTGGGAGAAGAGAGATGTTGAGATTCGGAACTTTGATGGTTCTACAGCTTTCTCTATGAAAGATGTTAATCTGCCTGACAATTACAGTCAGGTTGCAGCCAATGTCCTTGCTCAGAAATACTTGCGTAAGGCAGGTGTACCTAAAAAATTGAAAAAGATCAAGGAGCTTGATGTCCCTATCTGGCTCCAAAAGAGTGTTCCAGATTCCAAATCTACGAGTCTAGGTGAGGAAATAGATGGAAAACAGACGTTCCGTCGTTTGGCAGGGACCTGGACTTACTGGGGATGGAAATATGGCTATTTTGCCAGTGAGAAGGACGCTCGTTCTTACTATGATGAGATGTGTTATATGTTGGCTTTCCAAATGGTTTCTCCAAATTCTCCACAATGGTTCAACACCGGTTTGAATTGGGCCTATGGAATTGAAGGTCCGGCCCAAGGACATTATTTTATCAATCCTGAAACGGAGGAACTGGAAAAGTCGGTCAATGCCTATGAGCATCCTCAACCTCATGCCTGTTTTATCCAATCCGTATCTGATGATCTGGTAAATCAGGGTGGTATAATGGACCTTTGGACGCGTGAGGCTCGTCTTTTCAAGTTCGGTTCCGGAACTGGCAGTAACTTTTCTAAGATCAGGGGTGAAGGAGAGCCACTTTCAGGAGGCGGAATGTCCTCAGGCCTGATGTCTTTCTTGAGAATCGGGGATCGGGCTGCCGGTGCAATAAAATCTGGTGGGACCACTCGCCGGGCGGCCAAGATGGTTTGCCTGGATATGGATCATCCAGATATTGAGAATTTCATTAATTGGAAGCTGACAGAGGAGGAGAAGGTTGCGGCTTTGGTAGCTGGTTCCCAGCATCTTCAAAATCATGGTAATGAGATACTGGCTGCAATCCAGGCCCACCCTGATGATGGGTCACGTTTTGATCAGTCAGTGAACAAATCACTGGCTAAATCGATTAATTCAGCTTTGAAGGCCTATGTCCCAGATAATTTGATTGCCCGCGTTCTGGATTTGGGAGAACAGGGCTATACCCATATCGAGATTGATACTTACAATACTTCATGGGAAGGGGATGCATATGCTACAGTTTCAGGCCAGAATAGTAACAATTCGGTAAGGGTCAGCAATGACTTCATGCAAGCTGTCATAGGTGAAAGTGACTGGAATTTGTACTGGAGGACCGAACTCGAGGATGCAGAGAGCGAAGGCCGTGACCCAAAACCATCTAAAACACTTCCAGCAAACAAACTTTGGGATAGTATAGCCCGGGCGGCTTGGTCTTGTGCAGATCCAGGACTTCAATACGACACGACTATCAATGAGTGGCACACTTGTTTACCAGATGGAAAGATAAATGGCAGTAATCCCTGTTCAGAGTACATGTTCTTGGATGATACAGCTTGCAATCTGGCTAGTTTGAATCTTGTTAAATTCTATGATGATGAATCAACCCAATTTAAGACTGAAGAATACAGTCATGCCATTCGTCTCTGGACAGTTACTCTTGAAATATCAGTTCTTATGGCCCAATTTCCTTCGAAAGAGATTGCGCAGCGTAGTTATGATTATAGAACGTTGGGATTAGGCTATGCTAACATTGGTTCTCTTCTGATGCGAATGGGGATACCATATGATGATAATCGAGCATCTGCCATTTGCGGTGCACTTACGTCAGTATTAGGTGGAATCTCCTATGCAACTAGTGCCGAGATGGCTTCTATTAAAGGTCCTTTCCCGAGATACGAGCATAACAAGGAGAATATGCAACGTGTTATCCGAAATCATAGAAGAGCAGCTTATACAACACCAGATGAGGATTATGAGGGACTCACTGTAAAGCCAAGGGGAATTGACCCTAATTACTGCCCAGAGTATTTGCTCAGTGCTGCAAGGGATTCTTGGGATTTAGCTGTTGATTTAGGAGAAGAAAACGGTTTTCGAAATGCTCAATCCACGGTCATTGCGCCTACTGGGACTATCGGTATTGTGATGGATTGTGACACTACAGGAATTGAACCTGATTTTGCTCTCGTTAAATTCAAGACCTTAGCAGGAGGGGGAATGTTACGGATAATCAATCAATCGGTACCATTAGCTCTGAATCGCCTTGGTTATGATGTCTCTCAATCTAAGGAAATTGTTGACTATGTTATAGGATTTGGAACATTTGAAGGTTCGCCGGAGATAAATAGGGAATCATTGAAGAGAAAGGGCCTTACTCCAGAGGTTATTGATTCAATAGAATCACAAATAGATCGTTTCACATCACTCAGTTTACTGATTACTCCGTCATTGGTTGGGCATGATTTTTGCAAACAGAAATTGCGTGTCGAAGATCCTCATCTTGAAGAATTGGACTTTAGTTTACTTTCCCATCTGGGCTTTACAAAAGAGCAGATAGAAGCGGCTAATGACTATATATTTGGCAGACTAACAATAGAAGGCGCCCCTCATATCAAGGAAAAAGACTTGGCGGTCTTTGACTGTGCAAACAAATGTGGCAAGTATGGTAAGCGTTTCATTTCCTGGAATGCTCATATCAATATGATGGCAGCGGCCCAGCCATTCATCTCCGGAGCTATCTCCAAGACAATCAATATGCCTCATGAGTCCACTATTGAGGATATCAAACAAGCTTACATGGATTCTTGGAGGTCCATGATAAAGGCCAATGCCTTGTATAGAGATGGTTCAAAATTGAGCCAACCATTGATGTCAGGTACGGTTCTAAAAGTAGATGTTCAGGAAGATGAGTTGATGGCAGAAGGCTTGATGAGCACTGAACAGGCAGTTGAAGTAATGGCTGAGGCCCTGCCGATTCCAGATGCCAAACCTTTGGCCCACAAAGTGGTCACTCGATATATTGCCCAAAGAAGACGTTTACCGAATAGGCGTGGTGGCTATATTCAGAAAGCAAAGATTGGAGGTCACAATGTTTACCTCCATACTGGAGAATATGTTGATGGAACTCTGGGAGAGATATTCATTGATATGCATAAAGAGGGAGCAGCATTCAAGGCTTTGACGAACGCATTTGCGATTGCAGTTAGCCTAGGTCTACAACATGGAGTTCCACTAACTGAGTTTGTGGATGCATTTATCTTCAACCGATTTGAGCCTAATGGCCCAGTTATTGGAAATGATAGAATTAAAATGGCAACCAGTATTATTGACTATATTTTCCGTGACCTTGCTGTCAGTTATCTGAATCGTGAAGATTTGGCACACGTAAAACCGGAAGACTTGCAGCCAGATATAGTTCGGAGTGATGGCGAAGCCGAGACAGAACAGAATCTAAGTTCAGGTCTCAGCCCAGCTGGAAATGCAACTGATGGCCATGAGATACAACTGACATTGGATGATATGGATTCTGCCATGGCAGACACATCGATTTCCCAGACCAATATACCAGAGCTAGCTACAGCACCCACTATTTCCGGTGATGATTCAACTGTTAAGGAGGCTGAAAAGTTTGGTTTTGTGGGAGATCCTTGCCCTGAATGTGGCCAGTTTACTCTTGTTGCAAATGGTAGTTGTCTGAAATGCGTAAACTGTGGAGCAACGACCGGTTGTTCGTAGAAAGATAACTGAAAACTAAATAAGCCCAACTTAAATGAGTCAACGATGGCTCGTGAACAGAACGCGGTATCTATAACTGGCAAAATATCGGATGGACTGTCCAGGTTTGAAAGTTACAATAACAAGGAGATATATCGATTTGACCAGCTAGGTTTTACCATAACTGGCCGTCTAATCTCTGGTCTATCTGGTTTCCTGATTATTGTTGTTATGCTAATGTTTACGTTTTCTTCAGCTGCAAATTCGATAATGGTTTCGGACTTAGGCGGCTCCAAGGCTTTCACTGCAGATGTAATAATTACAGAGAATTCAGGCCCCTCTTTTTCAGGTACATTAGAAGATCAAGGCGACTATGTTGATTTTGGTTATATTGTTGAGGAAGCAGATTGGGACTATATTTTGAATATGCGCATTTCCCATTTTGACGTGGAAGTGGATTGGAATGCAAACGGGGGTGGAGGCGGTGGTCGCCAAGTGACTTTTGATGTATCTTCACAGAATAATACGGCAAGTGATAGCCAAAATAGTCAAGGTGGTGGAGGGACAATAACAATAGTCTGGCCTGTTAATCAATTACCTGAAACCGTTTCAGATACTGCAGATAGTCCTGATGCTTTTGTGTCTTCTTTTGAAAAAAGTGGTGAATGGATGGGTGGAACATTTACATATACATCAGAGAGCGCACTTGCAGACACCACCCCGCTTACGAGTGAAAGCATAAGTTATACGATTATATTAACCTACTACACCTGGGAATTGGAAAATGTCAGGGAACTCTCTGAAATATGATGGAATCTAATACTGAAGAAGGAAATCTTCTTTTCACGGATGAATACAAGAAAGCTCTTGAGAATGCATCCTATGAGATAGTTGGCAATCATTCAGCTGTCGAAATATGTGGTTGGACGAAGAAAGGTTTGAATGAAGAGACTAGTGGTTGTTATAAACAGAAATTTTATGGAATTCGTTCTCATCAATGTACGCAGATGACTCCTGCAGCAGTAGCTTGTGACCAGAAATGTGTTTATTGTTGGAGAGCAAATGAGATGTTTTCAGGTAAACAGGATTTAATGGAATATGCTAAGGATAATCCTGTAGATATAGTTCAAGGATCGATTGAGGGTCATTTGAGAAAATTATCAGGATTTGGCGGTAATCCAAAAATAGATAAGCAGAAGTTTACAGAATCTAAAACAGTTAGACATTTTGCAATTTCTTTAACTGGTGAGCCCACTTTGTATCAGGGTCTTCCAGATATGCTTAGAGAACTCAGATCCCGTAAGATTTCTTCATTTTTAGTAACGAATGGATTGCATCCTGAAATGGTCGAAAGACTAAGAGATGAAGATTCATTACCAACTCAATTGTATATGTCCTTAGATGCTCCGGATGAGGATACATGGAAGAAAATAGATATTCCTTTAATTCCAAATTTCTGGGATAAAATCAAAGGAACTCTAAAGTTAATGGATGGATTAAAGACTAGAAAAGTTCTTAGAATGACTGTAATTAAAGGTTGGAATGATTTTGATGTTTTAGGTTATGCTGAATTAATCAGATTAGCTGGAGAGCAAGTCATGATTGAAGTAAAATCATACATGCATTTAGGTCCTGCACGAAAACGTTTGAGTAAGGAAAATATGCTATCTTATGATGAAGTGTTAGATTTTTCTAATAGATTGGCTGCTGAATTAGGGTGGAAAATAATTGATGAAGCTCCGAATAGTTTAATTGCACTTGTTGCAGAAGAAGATTGGGATGGTAGAGTAATGGATTTTGGAGATCCACTTATAGGTCATCTGAACCCCTCATTTAATTGCTAAACCCAAAACATGTAAATACTGCCACTCAGCCCTCAGAGTAGTGGATTATATTTCGGGAATTGAAGCTGCATTTAGGAAGTACATTGGCGAAAACTCAATAGATGAATTAAAGAGTGCAATCACCAAGAAACCTATGATTCTAATTGCTGGAGACCAACTTACAGGTAAATCTACACAGGCTGAGAGTTTGGCAGAGCATTTTGGTGGAGCTTTCCGTTCTGTGGGAATGCTTTTCAGAGAAGCTGCAGCAAACAGAGGTATAACCGTTGCTGAACAGGCACGTTTGCTACTGACAGAAAGAGGTATTGACGTGGATATAGACTACAAAACCTGCCAAATGATTGCCGGAAATAAAATTCAATCAAATTTGGCGGTAATTGAAGGTCGACAACCAGCTTACATGGGAAGTTTTATGGCGAGTCTAGGAAAGAAACACATCGTTCGTTTGTATTTCCAATGTTCAATTCGTGAACAGGCACTACGTTTTTTACGTAGGGAATCCGGAGAGGCCGCCTATCAGACAGGAAAGAGTCAGATTCCCAGCAAAAAGTATGGGAATCTAGAAGAGCTAAGAACCGAAATTCAAGTACTTGATATTGGAGGAGAGGTTATAGATCAATTCATGGAGAACCAGAACCGGGATGAGGATGATAGGCACCGATACTCCGGCCTTTACGGTTTTGATTATGGTAATTTAGAGGGTTATGACATCATACTGGATACAAATAACAAAGAACCAGAAGAGGTCTTTGAAGAGGTACTAAAAGAGTTAGAATCGTTCGGCTTTCGAGCAGATTAATAAACTCCCTAGTGTAATGGTAAAAGTGGACTTATCATCAAACGAGATAAAAATTCTCAAAGCTTTGCAAGGAGGCACTCTTTCTCCTTCAGAGGCCTCTTTAGCATCAGGTCTTGGTGAAAAGGAGACAATGTCTGCGGCATCCTGGCTTAGAAGTAAAGGCCTGGTGAAGATATCCGAGAAGTCTACAACATTCTATTTGACCAATAATGAAGGTCAGAAATATGCGGAGGAAGGTTTACCTGAGAGAAGAGCAGCGGAATGGCTTAACCAATTTGGAGAATCTCCAATTGAGGATTTACCACTGGATGAAGGCGAAAAGAAGGTAGTTGTTGGGTGGTTGAAACGGAAAAACTTTGTAGACTTGGAAAAGACGGAGGGTGGCCTTAAATTAGTTCCAACAGGAAATCTCAATGAGACTCCAGATGAGCCTCTATTAGTCCTATTGAATCGACGGCCCATATCTGAGAAAAAGGTTGACAAAGAGGGTCTGACTTTACTAAAAGGGAGACAACTGTTAGAAACTAGGGAGGAAATCACTAGAAAGTTCAGCCTAACTCCTGACGGCCAGAATTTCGATCTAAAGAGTATTGATGACAATCTTATTGGAGAGTTGACGCCTGAGATGATACAATCTGGTGTTTGGAAAGACAAGGTCTTCCAGAGATATGGGCTTGATACCAATGTTGAACCCACAGACCACGCGACCCTTCATCCCCTGACACATTTCACAGAGGAAATTCGGTCCATATTTCTTCAAATGGGATTCACTGAAATCGAGGGAGATTATGTTGAATCTGCTTTTTGGAACATGGATGCACTATTCATTCCACAGGATCATCCAGCACGGGAATTGCAGGATACATTCTATCTGTCAGAGCCAGCCTCATTTGTTATAAACGATGAAGAGACCATGGATCGAGTAAAGGCTATTCATGAGGATGGTGGTGAAACAGAGTCAGTTGGTTGGGGTAGTGACTGGAGTCGGGAGGTAGCTCAGCAAGCGCTTCTGAGAACCCATACAACGGTGGGCACGATTCGATATTTATCCGAGCATTCTGAGCCTCCCATTCGTGTGTTCAGTGTAGGACGAGTCTTTCGTCGAGAGGCATTAGATGCAACGCATTTACCCGAATTCACACAAGTTGAGGGCATAATAGTGGAACCTGAAGCTAATTTTGGTATGTTAATAGGAGTTCTCAAAGAATTTTACCGTAGAATGGGATTCCCTGACGTTCGTGTTCGTCCAGCTTATTTTCCATACACTGAGCCATCCATGGAAGTTGAGGTCAAGTTTGGTGACAGTTGGCTTGAACTTGGAGGTTCAGGTATCTTCCGTCCTGAGGTCACTGCACCTTTTGGTATAGATTGTCCAGTCCTGGCATGGGGATTGGGCTTAGAAAGATTAGCCATGTTACGTCTTGGTATCAAGGATATTAGAATGCTCTACCAGAGCGATCTTCAGTGGCTCAAGGAAACAATTTAGGCTATACTTATGCTTACTCTCTTGATTAGGACATCTTCACCATTTCGAACAAAGGTGACATAGGACTCTCCAGGGTTAATCCCTAATTCTTCCTCAACCCATTTAGGAAGATATATTCTTCTGTTGATATCGTATTTCTTAACATCGGTGACGGGCATATTCATACCTCCCTATTAGTCACGTGCTCTAAAAGGGTTATGGGTGATTAGGGGTAAATAGCAGTGTTAATTTTATGTCTCCACCGCCATAAGTGTTTGATGTCATCAGCACGTATTACGGTAACTGGGGCTGCAGGTCAGATATGTTACAGTTTACTACCTAGAATAGCAGCTGGTGAAATGTTTGGCCCTGAAATGAGAGTTTCACTACAATTACTTGAGATTCCTCCTGCCTTGGATGCCTTGAAAGGCGTTGCAATGGAATTACAGGACTGTGCTTTTCCGCTCTTGGATGACGTGATGGTAACCTCGGTTCCAGACGAAGCATTCAGCGGTTCAAATCTCTGTCTTTTGATTGGAAGCAAGCCTAGGGGGCCAGGCATGGAGCGTTCTGATTTGTTAAAGGACAACGGAAAAATATTTGTCGGTCAAGGAAAGTCAATCGCAGCCAATGCGGCAGACAATTGTCGCATTGTGGTCGTTGGTAATCCCTGCAATACCAATTGTATGATCGCTGCCTCACAATCTGACAGATTTGGTCCAGAACGTTTTACAGCCATGACTCGTCTCGATCAAAATCGAGCTGTTGCAATGCTTGCTGAAAAAGCAGGAATGGATGTTACAGAGGTGTCCCGAATGGCAATTTTTGGTAATCATAGTCCCACTATGTTTCCAGACTTTTCAAACGCATTGATATCGAACAACCCAGTAACAGAGGTAATTTCTGATCATGATTGGTTGAAGAACCAGTTTATTTCTGCAGTCGGAAAGAGAGGGGCAGCCATAATCAAGGCACGGGGTCTTTCAAGCGCTGCATCTGCGGCCAATGCATTGATTAATCACTGCCAAAGCTTGGATACAGTTGACGGTAAAATTCATTCAGTAGTGGTCCATAGTAAAGGGGAATACGGATTTACGGAAGGAGTATGGGCAGGAATGCCAGTCCGAACGGTTTCTCATGGAAATTATGAAATCGTTGAAGATTTCGAGCATGATACGTTTGCTAAGGCAGCAATAGCCAAAACAAACGCCGAACTTGTTTCGGAAAGAGAATTGGTATCCGATTTTCTCTAAACGGGCCCAGCTTTTGCGTAGTCACCCAAGCTTTCGTATTTCACAAAATTATCTTTGAATAGCTTAACTAATTCACCAGCCTTCTTATCGTAAGCCTCTTTGTCATCCCAGGTATTTTTTGGATTTAGTATTCTACTTTCCACTCCAGATACGGACTCAGGAATCAGGACCTTGAAAATTGGATCGGGAACAAAGTTTACATCCTCTAATTCTCTATTCAATATAGCGGATAGCATCCTTCTGGTGATAGGCAAATCTATTCGTTTTCCAATACCATAAGCACCTCCACTCCATCCAGTGTTGACTAACCATGTCTGGGCCCTGTGTCTCTTTAGTTTCTTACCTAGAAGTTTAGCATAGGTTGTCGGGTATTGAGGCATGAATGGTGCTCCAAAGCAGGTTGAAAAAGTAGCCACGGGTTCAGTGATTCCTCTCTCTGTACCGGCGACTTTTGCCGTGTATCCGCTCAAAAAATGATACATGGCCATCTCAACAGTCAACTTTGAAATTGGAGGAAGAACACCAAAAGCATCACAGGTTAGAAATATTACATTGCGTGGATGTCCCCCCTGCTCTGAGGGTTCTATGTTCTGAATATAATTGAGAGGATATGAGACTCTTGTATTTTCAGTGATGGATCCATCACTATAGTCAACTGTCCCATTTTTATCCGTACCGACGTTTTCAAGAAGAGCCCCTGGTCTAATGGCATTGTAAATATCAGGTTCTTTTTCAGGGTCAAGATTGATTGTCTTAGCATAACAACCACCCTCAAAATTGAAGATTCCTTCATCAGACCATCCGTGTTCATCATCACCAATCAATCTCCTATCTGGGTCTGTAGACAGAGTTGTCTTGCCCGTGCCACTAAGGCCAAAGAACAAGGCCGAATCCTCATTCTTTCCTATGTTTGCTGAACAATGCATAGGCATTACGCCTTTGAGAGGAAGGTAATAATTGAGGGCTGAAAAAACGGATTTTTTAATCTCCCCACCATATTCAGTTCCTCCTATTATGGCCATTTTCTTGTCAAGGTTTAGAACAATAAAGACTTTGGAGTTGAGCCCCAATTCCTTCCAATTCTCAACGTCTGTGGAATAGGCATTCAGGATTGTAAATTCAGGAACAAAATCTTCCAATTCTTCAGCGTTTGGTCTTATGAACATGTTGTGTGAAAAGTGTCCTTGCCATGCTTTTAGAGTAACTACTCTCAGTGAAAGTTGGTACCTTTTATCGGCCCCTGCAAACCCATCAAAAACAAAAAGTTCTTTTCCATTCATCTCGTTTTTGACAAGCTTTTCCATCTCATCAAATGCTTTTTCACTAAGAGGTTGATTAATTTCACCCCAGTCAATCAAGTGTTGGTTTGACTTGCTCTTTACAATGAAACGGTCGTCTGGAGATCTTCCAGTATAGATTCCCGTATCAACAATCACGGTGTTGTTATCAGATAGTCTTCCTTCGCCTCTTTCAAGTTCCAGTACCTTCCATTCATCCTGTGTAAGATTACAATGTAAAGCGGATGGAATTATACCCATCTGCTCCATCTCACTGAACATATCCGGTCGCACGCGAAACCGTATTTATAATTGAGGGATGGCATTTAGTACTACAGTGTTTAGACAACGCTCGAACCTCAAGATATACTTTCATACTAGGGCCGGTGGTCTAGGGGTTATGACGTCGCCCTTACAAGGCGAAGATCGGCGGTTCGATTCCGCCCCGGCCCACCATTCACGCCGTAAGCAGAAGATGTTAGGTCAAAATTTCCTGATAGATCAAAAGATTGCAGACCGGATTGTTGCTGAAGCATCGATTGAGGATGGTGAAAGGATATTAGAAATAGGGCCTGGACGCGGTGTTCTAACTGAAAGATTGGTACCCTTAGGTAAATTATTAGCAGTTGAAAAGGACAAGTGGCTAGCGGTTGTTCTCAAGCAGAAATTTGCAGACCTGGCTGAAATAGTGGAAGACGACATTCTGAAATTTGATATTCCGGAGATTGAGGTGATTGTAGCTAATCTGCCTTATTCTATTTCATCCCCAATTCTGTTTAGGTTATTCGATTTCGAATGGAACCGTGCCATTCTAATGTTTCAGGAAGAATTTGCCAATCGGCTTATCGCCAAACCTGGTTCCAAAACTTATGGCCGTCTATCAGTTATGGCCAATCACTATGCTAAAACCACAAAACTGTTCAAAGTTTCTAAGACAGCATTTCAGCCCCAACCCAAGGTGCATTCACAGGTGGTCCGATTGGTTCGCCATTCACCAGATTATGAATTATCAGATTTTGATAATTTCGAGAAAGTTGTAAAATCCATCTTCATGCATCGACGCAAAAAGATTCGAAATTGCTTGAAACTTACTTTTCCTAATCTAGAAGTAGAGGATTTGGAACATATGGACCAGAGGGCCGAGGTTTTGTCTCCCAAGCAGATAGCCGATTTGTCCAATCAGATATTTGAGAGAATCTCAGAATAGTTTTTTCAGAAGGAGCATATCCATTAAGCTGGCTTTGACCTTAAGATCGCCTTTCATGTAAGCTTTAACGGGTGACATGGTTCGAGATATAAGAGCCTCCAGAATCTCTGAAGAGGCCGTGACTTTTAGGTCTGCACTGGTGTCATCGGTTATTGAGAAATTTTCGAGTTCGAGGTTTTCCAGTTTACTGAAGTGATTATCCCCGTCTGAGACACAAATACAGATGGTTCTGGTCTTTCCTTCTATCATTTTAGCTGTACCAGATTCATCTTTTATCTTAGAATTGAATTCTATAACTTTTTCGTTTAGCAGTTTGCTTAGATCAGTCATTTTTTTCACCAAATTCTTCGAGAGTCTTAACTGGCCTTATCCGGTCTAAAGTCTTCCAACTTCTCCGGGTTCCCTCAGGCCACTTTCCATTATCAGCATAGAAGCTCTTCAAAAACTTAATTGTTTTTTCATCAGATGGATATCCGCTACCGAAATCACCGATTCTATGCTTTATTCTTCCAACTTCTTTTTCCCTAGTTTCCTTGGCGATTATGGATGCCGCTGCAACTACTGGTACCTTTGCATCGGCTTTGTGCATGGATATAACATCCGTATCATTCTGATTTGTCAGTCCCTTCTTGATTTCATTTCCGAACCTGTCCTCATTTACGTCGGCAGCGTCAACATAGGCTACCATTGGATTTAGTTTGCTGATTAGTCTTTCAAAGGCTTCCCGGTTTAACTGGTTCAATTTATTTTTCCTTCTATATTCATCAACAATCTCTGGCTCAATGATCTCAACAGCATAGTGAAATTTATTCTTAATCAAATCGGCCAATTCTTTTCTTCTCTTTGGTGTTAATTGTTTAGAGTCTTTGAATCCCAGATTTTCAATATCTTTAGCGTTATCGACCTTGACCGCTGCAACAACCAATGGTCCTATTACCGGTCCTTTCCCAGCTTCATCGACCCCGCAAATCATGTTTCAAGAGCTAGATGTGCCCAATTCCGGGCCATAAAATAGACGGCTGCCATTTCTGGTAATTCAACAACACTTTCAGGTTTTAATGTGGCAATCCCATCCCCCATCGTAACTGGGTGATTCACGATAGAACGGACCTTTACAGGCCCTTCTCCAAAAGCGATAGCCTCTTTCATAGGATCGAATGTTTCTAGTTTCTTCGAAGTCAACACAGTCACCCTAAGTCCTGAACCACCATGTAAAGACCCTGGTAAACGAATGAGGCGATGTATGTCTCCAGTTACAGGTTCATCAGGATAGATTGCAGTTTCTTTTAGGGCAATTCGGACTAACTTCTTTTTAGAAGCCTTAGAAAGTTTGTTGAAGAGTTTTTCATTATCTTTTTTTAGGTCTCCAGTATTGATTCTTATTCCTAATTGTTTAGTTATTTTTTTCAGTTCTTTGGGCTCATGCTCCCTGAGGTCATCCAGTATTTTGTGAATTTGTCTAGCAATGGCCCCTCTCCAGCTTTTAGAATTTTTATCCGGTAATTTCTCCACACCTAGATTCTTTCTCTCCATACCTTTGCCCCTTACAGGTACTTCTATAGTATATCCCGCATCGTCTAAAATTCGGTTTGTGTTCAGTCCTTTCCCGGTCATATAATCTGCTAATTCTCTTCTTGCTCCTGATGGTAATGTCAGAACTGTAGGGGTTCTTACATGGACGTGATAACCTCTTCCTCCGCTAAAGGTAATCAATAAATCTTCCTCGTTCAATCCGAAATCACCTAATAGCACATCGACAACTAGTCTATGGGTTTGTTCTCTTATAAATTCCATAAGTCTTGAAAATGCTATTTTTCCTTTCTTCACATCCTCCATCTCAGGCAAGTGGTCAGCATCCAGATCAAATATCAGATCTGCACCTTGCCATTGTTTATCAATCATTGTGTTTTTACCCGGGTCCTCATAATAGGCAACTGAGTGATAGCAATGTGCTGGTGCCACTCTAGCTAAATAGGCACTAATTTCCTTTGTCGATTTAAATTTGACATGCCGATTCATAATTCCCCCCCTCCAACTGAGGAATCCCCATTCCCTTGATGTAAATCTAGGCGGTAGTGTTATCTCGGCATCTTTGTAGTAATCTTTGAATTTTTCTTTCAAAAAATCTTTAGTTTTAATCGGTTCGATATCTTTCAGCAGGCTCATCCGATTACCTTATGCCAAGACTTCTTGGCGCCCATAATTCCTTGACTTAACCATCCATTCCTAAGTTTTTGTCCAAATGTGTATTCCCATGGTCGGCGTGGTAACTTCTCCGAGAATCTTTGCAGTAATTCTCTCTGTTCAGCTTCACCTCCTCCTCTTATCTCAATGTAAGTTACGCTACCAGAGCTGGGTTTCTCTTCCCAGATGTCTACTATAAGGCCCCCATCCCCGATTTCGTATCTATGAACTAATGCTGTCCTTTCTAGTGCAATCACCACAGCGACTCTGGTATATGAACGGCTGACATTTTTCCGTTTGTATTCATGCCCTATTTCATCCAGCATTTTTCTAAAAATAGTAGCTGTAGACCTTGATTCAAAACAGACAGGTAACTTTACCAATGAATCTCACCACCAATCGCAGGATATCCCAGTTCAAATTTTTCCAAAGCACTGGGATGTATCTCGCCATAAGTCAAGGTGATGTCTTTCGTTTTGATTTGAGCACATCTTCCAGGTATGAAAGCAGGGTCTTTTCCTTCTGCAGTTTCACCGGAAATACCTAATCTATGTGCAATGCTTTCGGCTGTAGTTCTGGCCTTTGAGAAAGTACCCTTGCTTTCCAATTCAATCCATGCTAAAGACATTCGATTAGAGTGTTCTCTGATTACTTGCCCTACCTCAAATACTTTCTGTGGCAATTCTCGATGGCGATTGCTGCTTAGAAGCTCCAGAAGACTAGGCAAAATACTAGAACGCAGCATATGGTAATCCTCAGTAACGGGATTAGACACTTCAGCTTCATATTCACTCTCCCTTCCAGTATTCTCATGCAACATTTTCGTAGACGTCAGGGTCAAGGTCACAACTTCTTGAAATCCAACACCCAACATGGTTTCTCTACACTTACTTTCTAATGTCCGGGATTTGAGGCCTTCACCAAAGTGGGCCTCCTGGGGTAGATGTTCCGGTATCTCTTCGTATCCTATTCCAATTGCTACTTCTTCCAATAAATCGATAGGATGAAGTATATCAGATCTGTAAGCAGGAACTTTGACATGCCATATATCATCCTTCAGGTCAGGTTCCATGGCGCATTTTCGGAATGCCTTGAATATGGCAAAATTCCCAGGATCAAAACCCAATAAACTAACTAAGTAGTCATTTTTGATTTTATGAATCTTGGGCTCCATTCTTGGCACAATTATCTTTTCAGAGGGGTATCTTATCTCTAATTGTTCAATTTCTCCACCACGTTCTACCAAGGCAGCAGCAACAATATTGAGGCAGGCCTCAACAGCTTCTTGCTCCAATCCAGTAACATCAATCAGTACTTCTTTAGTTTTCTTTGTGATGGTTGTCAATACTCCATTAATTATGGGTGGCAAGGAGGCGACTTCCCCATTCGCGTCAGTAATTAGGGGGTATTTTTTGAAATCCTCCAGTAGATGCGCGTATTCCATTCCTTTAGGATGCTCATTCAGGATCTCCTCGGGTGTCATTTCATAGTCTTTTTGGAGTGGTATGAAGGCTGGTTCATGTGGTGAGCAGGTGCCATAGTTGAATGGCGCTTTCAATTTGGATAGATCATGTATTCCAATAGATACCTTTCTTCTCTTTCGACCCAGAGTTACGTGTAACTTTTCCTGAAGTTCCATTAAGGATTTTATCGAGGTATCATCCAGTTTAACACTTCTTGCAATCCCACCCAGTACGAACGGTCGAATCTTGAGTACATCGGGTGAAACAATCATATGGGTTGACGCTGGCTTGGTATCATACACCACCAATCCAAGTTTTTGTTCTGTGAATGCCCTCACAGCACGCGCTACACCCTCGGTTGACAGTAAATCAGGCCTATCTGGAAAGAATTCTATGGTGGCTTCATTCTTTCCAATTTCATCCGGATCAGCTCCAATTTCAGGAATGATTCTAGAAAAATCGGCGGAACTTATTGGACTCTTAAGCATTCGATTAAGGTCTTCAAGTTCTATATTAATTACTGGCATCTTAGACCCTTATATAATGCCGTTATAAGCAAATATGTCGATAAGTTCAATCTAAGTTTACTTGTTACGCTTTCTTTCACGCTTTCGGCGGCGCATCTTCTTCTTACGCCACTTCCAACGTTGTTTTCCGGCTTTTTTCCAGACTCGGGAACTTCTCTTCATTATTGGGATGAGCGCACTCGCCTACTGTATATAAAATCAAACCTTCCCAACAAGTGAGTATCGGAAAGTTATTTGACAGAGCATCTAATCGCGTTAATATGGAATACCCTGAATTCCCCGATGACGCAGGTTACACTTTGATTCGCGATGTATTATCTGGTAAATCTGGGAAATCTGTCAAAATCAGAGGATGGATCTATAGAACCCGTTCTTCCGGAAAGCTGGCCTTCGTTGTTGTGAGGGATTCTACAGGTGTAATTCAATGTACAGTCTCCAGAGACAAAGTGGCAAAGTCTGACTTCGATGGAGCTAGCAAGGCACTGATTGAATCATCGGTGATATTAGAAGGTGAACCGGTAAAGGATGATAGAGCTCCGGGTGGATGGGAAATTAGGGCGTCCAAGTTCGAGGTTTTCCATTTTGCTGAAACTTTCCCTATAACTAAGGACCAAAGTGACGAACATCTACTGAACAATAGGCATCTATGGCTGCGTAGCAGGAATATGGTGTCAGCTCTTAAGATTCGCTCAACAGTCTTCAAAGCATTCAGAGACTACTGGACCAATTTGGATTTCACAGAGATACAGTCACCAAGCTTCACCACGTCAGCCTGTGAAGGTGGTTCTACACTTTTCAATGTGTCATATGATGATGAAAATGAGGAAAGCGGTCAAAAGTTCTATGCGCACTTAAGTCAATCCTGGCAATTGTATGCAGAGGCTACGATGTTTGGCTTGGAGAACATATTCACTCTTGCTCCATCGTTTAGAGCTGAAAAATCTCGAACACGGCGCCATCTGACAGAGTTCTGGCATGCTGAGGTTGAGTCAGCATGGCTCCACAACCATCAGATGATGGAACTTGAAGAGGGTATGATTGTGTACATCCTGAAGGAGGTTTTATCTGCTAACAGGACAGAGTTGGAATTTCTTGGAAGGGATGTTTCAGTCTTGGAGAATATCAAGGCCCCTTTTGACAAGATAAAATATGAAGATGTTTTAGACAAACTGAATTCTATGGGATTTGATTTGGGATGGGGTGATGATTTCGGATACAAGGAGGAAAAAGCGCTCACTCAGGAACTTCGTTCCCCGCTTTACATAACTCATTTTCCAAAGGAGAAGGGATTCTACCATAGGCCAGATCCCAGTGACCCTAAAGCCCTTTTTTGTCACGATCTATTGGCACCTGAGGGATATGGCGAAATAATTGGAGGAGGCGAGAGAGTGTGGTCCCCAGATGAACTTATTGAGAGGATTAAGGAAGAAGATTTGGAACCCGAATCCTATGGATGGTATTTGGATATCAGGAAATTTGGTAGCGTTCCACATTCTGGTTTTGGTCTTGGTATTGATAGAACGGTAAGCTGGATTTGTGGTTCAGATCATATTAAGCACGTAATTCCTTTCCCACGCACGATGCGAAGAACAACGCCTTAACTTACTCTTTCAATCTAGTTATTAAATCTGCTTTCTTTCCGGAAACAGTCATTCCTTTTTCCTTCAGAACTTTCTTCAATTGAGCTACGGTCATTGAATCGTAGTCTGCCTTTCTTGGTTCATCATCTTCAGAATCTGGAATTCCATCACCATCTATGTCCCCTGTACCACCTTCTTCCATAGGTCCTTCGACTTTATCTTCGCTTGGACCAACTCCTCCAAATCTTTCCAGTGATCGTCCCGCTCTTCTACGTACATAAGGATCACTATCGGATAATCCCTCAACGAGAGCTTCTCTTGCATCATTTGATCCTGCAAACCGGCCAAGTCCTTTGGCTGCATGCCATCTCGTATAACGGTCCCCGTCCTTCATTCCATCTATGAGATAGGGCATAATGGAAAGTCTTCCAGTTCGCCCAATCGCATCCATGGCGGTTCTCCGTGCATAAAAATCACCGTTTTTCAGTCCATCGTTGATTAGAGGTTCAAGGCCTATTTCGGTCATTTCTTGAAACAGTTCCAAGGCTGCTTTATTGACAAATGAGGCACTACCGCCTGCGTCAGATTTCCCGTATAGCTGAACCCATCTCACTAGTTCAGAGGATATCGCCCTTTCATGTAAAGGTAGCATTTCCCTAAGGGATTGTAGGGCTTCATGTCTGGTCATGAAACGTTCATTACCTAAATCTATAATCAAATCCTCTATCCTGCCAGACGTTCCACTGCTCGGTTCAGAATCACTTTCCATGATAATCTGTCTGTCACCTACTCACACTATTTAAACATGGTGCGTAAGCACCCTTATACTGTATGGTCACCAAGATAATATCACACCGAGGCCGCACTTCCAATGAAAGCCCAGACAATACATTACAATCAATAGGAGATGCAATTGACTTTAACATAGACATGGTGGAATTTGATGTCCGCCGTACCAGAGATGGCCAGATTGTCTGCTTTCACGATGCTGAAATTGGTGATAAACCACTAATGTCTCTGTCTTTTTCTGAGGTAACTGAAATGAATACCCAGATTCCTACTCTGGAGCAAGTTCTCCGGTCAGCAAAGGGGAAGATTCAAGTGGATATAGATCTCAAGGAAACAGGATATGAAAATGAAGTTATCAATATTCTACTGGACTATTTTGAATATGACGATTTCATAATGAAATCCTTTGACAGGCAAGTGATTAAAAGAATTAAAGAAATAGATAGTAAAGTCTATACCGGTTTATTGATGGGCGAAGAATGGACGATGTCCCAATTCGTCAATGTTCTGAAGGAGTCTTTTACGGGTTCGAGTGTAACTGTTGATGGCGCCGATTTTCTTTCACCCAATTATAAGATATTTGAAGTAGGGCTAATGACAAAATTGAGTAAGATGCAGCTTCCCATACAAGTCTGGACCGTCAATGATGACGATCTTTTGAGAACATTGTTACGTAAAGGCATTCATTCCATTGTTACTGATATTCCTGAAAGGGCAATGGAAATTAGGGAGTCAATGCAGAATGTTTGATTTTAAAAAAATAGAATCATTTGGCCCATTCTGTATTTCGTGTCTAGGAAGGGCAGTAGGGCGTGTAGGTTTTGGTCTGGATAATCGGGAACGTGGTCTAGAGATGTTGAACCAATTTGAACTTCAGGAAGATACCGTTCTGGAAGACCTTATTTGTGCCGAGTCCGGATGTAGGATTTGTGATGGGCTGATTGGAGATATAGAGAATTTCATTGAAATGGTTTTAGAGGATTTCTCCAAGTTTTCACTTTCCACTTTCAAGATAGGTACCATAGTTGACAACGAGATATTGGAGAAAGAGATAGAATTCCAGTCTGTATTTGGGGAAGAACTGGGTGAGTCTATCAAATCCCAATTAAATCGGGAAATAGGGATAGGAGTATACAATAAATCCGGTATTGATGCATTACTTGACAGTCCGGATGCAGTTGCTATTGTCGATACTCGTTATGATACGGTTGAGTTAGAAATAAGATCTCTATTTATCGAGGGTAATTACAACAAATTTGATAGGACAATACCCCAAACCCGCTGGCCGTGTAGCAGTTGCAAAGGAGTCGGATGTCGGAAATGCAATAATACTGGACAATTATATCCTGATTCCGTACAGTCCTTGATTGCTGAAAAGTTCCTAGAAATTAGCTTGTCTGATGAAGATTTGTTCCATGGTATGGGTCGTGAAGACATCGATGCTGCGATGTTAGGTGCTGGTCGCCCCTTTGTCCTGGAACTTAGGAGGCCCAAAAGAAGAGAGCTAGATCTGGTTAATATTGCTGAAGATGCGAATTCGTCACATAAGGACCGCATAAAGATCACCAATCTGAAAATAGTACCGAGATCCAGAGTTGCTCAACTAAAAAACACGGTTTGTGAGAAAACGTATAGGGTTGACGTATCGGTATCTCGAGAACTCTCTATCGAAAGCCTTAAGAAAGGGGCACAGAGGTTGTCGAACGCGGTTGTCGAACAGCGGACACCTACACGAGTATCGCATCGTCGAGCTGACTTAGTACGCCCTCGCCTGATTAACTATATGACTGTCAAGTCTTTTGTTAAGGGGATGGTGGAACTGGAGATTAGGGCTCAGCACGGTACCTACATTCGTGAACTTGTCAGCGGCGATGGGGGTCGGACAGATCCCAGTTTGTCCTTGCTGGTCGATTCACCGTGCAAGGTAGAGGTTTTGGACGTCCTCAATCTTCACCTTGATAACAGCGAGAAAAAAAATGGCTAAGAGATCCCAAGGTTTAAGGAGTGGTTCGCGCCACAAGATGTCACGCCCAAGCAGGGAGCGAGGGCTATCACCAATAACACGTTCACTTCAAACATTCAATGATGGAGATATGGTGAGTATAGTCATAGATCCTTCCTTCCATAAGGGGCAACCCCACCATAGATTTCAGGGACTGACTGGTAAAATAACTAGGAATCAAGGCAAAGCATATGTGGTCCGCACCCGTGTAGGAAATATGGACAAGGACTTGATAGTCCGTCCGGAGCATCTTAGAAAGGCTAACTAAAGGAGTTAAAATGGAGTCAGAACCACAACCCGAACCAGTTCCTCTGGGAGTAGTTAACAAAATGCTAGAGAAGGAGCTGAGCGTTAGGGAGAATCGATTGAGATGTATTGAATGTGGTCATTTCCAACCGGTTCCTGATGCTGAACCAGAACCTGCCGTCGAGGAGGTCACGGAAGAGGGTGAGGAGCCGACTCCAGTGGGTCCTACTTGTGACAGTTGCGGTTCCCAGAGAATGACCTTAATCGAGCAGATTCAATATGAGCACAAATTGGCTTTGGATCATGTCCATCTATTGTCTAAATTGGGTCCTAAAGAATCGAAGATGTTAATGAAAAAGGTAATTGAATTGGAGCACGTGAATGATTATTATGCAGCCAAAATTGCCGACATCCTGCCTATGCACCCAGACGACGTCCGGTCAATATTTGCCCGTGAACGTTTTTCAGTGGGACGCGAAGAGATAGATTCCATAATAGCAGCCGTTAAGGAGATTACGGGGGCATGAATTATGGAAGATTACGCGTATGTTCTCGATGTATTAACTGAAGGAAGGCCAGATAGTAAGCGTCGTTTCCGGAGAGAACCTGTGATTTATGGTTTGGGAATCGAAGAGTTCAAGATTTTTGATATGAAACCGGTGCCTGAGGCAGCTATCAATATAGGAGATCGCTGTTATATTGGCAAGGAGACCGAGGAAAGAACACAGATAGACCATGTTAGAGCTAGGGTGAATTATAAAGAGTTGACCCACACAGCCCAGTCTGAACTTGTTTTTGTACTGGACGAAATCGTACGTGAGAATGAGGAAAAATTCATTCAATTCTATAACCATGCAGGTCCAATCTCACGAAGATATCATTCACTTGAACTGATACCAGGATTGGGCAAGAAGACTATGAATCTGATTGTTAAAAATAGACCTTATACTGCTTTCAGAGAAATGGAAGAGAAAATCCCAAATTTTCGAAATCCGGAGAAATATATTTCACATAGAATTGAAAATGAAATCAAGGAGACCGATCAGAAATATCGTCTTTTTGTAAGGTAATCAAACAGCATACGAATATTCTATGGCTCCAGCTATTCGAATCCTGACGTCAGCGTCTCCGGAAAGCGATATTTCCAGTGTCCAGTTTCCACTGGTTCCCATAACAGTTCCTAGTTCGTTCTTGCTATTTCCAGGGCTAAAGGTTTCCACCAGAATATCGGTACTTTCATGGTCACGTAATATCAATTCTCCACCGCTTCCTGGTTCTGAACCAATCTTAGCCTCCAAGTAGTATACAATGTATTCCCAAGGTCCATATCGTTCATGTCCTTCATTAGCGAATTCGGTGTCATAATATCCAAAATCAGGACCGATAAATTCCTCATCGTATAAATCACCACCTCTACAGAAATAGGAGTTCCCTGTATAGTCATCTCCGTGTTTAGCTAGTTGCATTTCCAATATAGTTTCCCCAGTAGATTCCGTGAATACGAAGGAATTTATCCATTTTGTATCCACGTCGAAATTGTAATCAATTCTTGCCCCATCACTATTGGTAGCTACAATATCAGCTCGATCAGCTTGGATATCGACAACCGTAGCGGCAAAACCACCTTTTCCATACAAGCTGAATGACCAATCCTTATTCTTTTCAAGTGGAAAGTCAAACAGGAGTTGGGCTACGTTATTCTCGTATATTGAGAAATCAGACACTCGTACTCGTCCTAAAGCAGGATTGTAGTTTAGAACAGCATGTCTCTTTGCATCTATTAGCGAGGCAGTACCTATGTAGTAGTCAGTTACATTGTCATCAGCTGCAACAATCATAGTAGTAGCTATCTCAATGTCAGCGGTTTTAATCCCGTATTCCCAGTAATGCCCCTTGTTCCAGATAGGAGCTGAAATTGAAATCGAGTCTCCATCGTCAGACAACAATCCGTTCCCCAAGCATCCTCCGAACGAGGTACCCAGTAGAATCGCAGAAAAGGCTAGGACGAGAATCCTTTGGTCTCTCATTTCATTGTTAAGTTCAGAGGTCATAATTATAGTTCATCATAGCCTTCCAGCTTCAGAAATTCCCTTGCGGCAGATACAGTATAGAAAGAACCGGTAACTAGTGTCTTGTGATGGGCCGCATATTCCATAGCATCACTGACCCCTGCAAATTCAGTGCTCTGATATCCGTGTTTCAGACATATTTCACTAAGTTTTGAACTGGACACACCTCTTTCAGTTTCTAGGTTACAAACAAGAACCTCACAGTCTTTTGGAAAGGAACAGATAATATTCTCGATATCTTTGTCTTTGAGGATACCAATCAAAATCTTCTGATAATCTCCCTTTTTATTCATCAGAAATCTGATTGCTTGGGTATTGTGTGCAGTATCCAAAGTAAAATTTTCTGCAATTTCGTATCTTCCAGGTATTGGGATTATACTCACGGGGCAGTCTAATTTCAGAACTTTCAAGACATATCCTATCCAGTCGTTGATATCTTTTCCATAATTAAAGTTCCAGCATTGGGGTATAAATTTGTGATATTCCTTTGGCCAACCAGTGATTACTACTGTTTTATCCTTTACAATCTTTGATTTGGTCATTGCAATAGATTCAAGTGTATTCCCAAGATACTCTTCATGATCCAAACCCAATGTGGTCAAAATCGCAATTCTTGCTTGGCCTATGTTAACGGCATCCCATTCTCCTCCCAATCCAATCTCCATTATGGCATAATCTACATTCTTGGAATTGAAATAATGGTAGGCCATAGCTGTTAGGACTTCAAAGTAGGTCGGCTTGATTTGGAATTCCGTAGTAATTTCCTTTATTTTGGACAGATATGCATGGAATTCCTCTATCGGAATTAATTCATTACCTAAAAGAATTCTTTCCCTAACGGAATGAAGATGAGGGGAGGTAAAGCATCCAGTCTTGATTCCTACCTTGGTCAGGGTTGAATTAAGGCTGAAACAGGTACTTCCTTTGGCATTTGTCCCTCCAATCATGATAATCTCCAGTTCTTTTTCAGGATTTCCTAAATAATGCATCAATTCTTGCATTCGGTCAAGCCCGGGAACTATTTTGTTCTCGTTTAAGGATTCTAACCAATCCAGAATTTCAGAGTACCTTTTTTTAAGACGATTCATATATAAAGAATTACTCTATAGATTCCCATTCAACTGCATCTGGAGGTATTATGCCTTGATCGTTCAAAATACTTCTGAACATATCGGAAGATACGCCAGCAATTTCAGCTCCTTTAGTCAAAGTTGCCTTTCCTTTTTTGTACATTCCAACAGCTGAAGCATACCTAAGGTGATTTTTCTTTTCAAGCATAAAACGCAATGCTTCCTTGACTACATCAGAACGGCTGCTAAAGTGTCCTGAATCGACGAGAGATTCAATCTGTGAGACTAATATTGGAGGTAGTGAATAGGAGTTACTCATATAGTAATAGTTATCAACTATTATTAATAGTTATTCACGAACCTTTATATGCATCTTTCTGATGAAAATGCTAGGTATAGCAATGAGTTTGAACCGTAACAAATGGCTTGTGAACACTCTAGCATTCGTGTTAGTATGTGTAGGTTTTCTTCTAATTTCAGGTGAGGCGTCTGCAATTGATGACTATGAACATTCAATGACGTTTACACCCGACAATCAGAATGGAGATCCAGAGCAGCTAGTCCAATTTTCAATTACTATTGAGAATACTGGTGATAAGGATGATACTTACGACATGTCTGTCACTAACTCTACTGTTCCCGCAGGGTATACAGCCTACATTATTCCGACAGAAATCTCTGTTGATGATGGAGATTCAGGCACTGCTACTTTGTTTGTTAAAATAGCTAATCGCACAAACCCCACAGCAAAGGCTGGTGAAACAGCACAGATTAGTTTCAAGTCTAAATCACAACATACAGACGATGGCGGTCAGACTAAAACTCAGACCGCAGGTATTATTGTAAATCATGTTTATGGGACTACAATTACAGCAGTTGAGGGAGAAAAGAACGTTAATCCTAATGAGAATGTCAAATATCACATTACTGTCAAGAACACAGGGGGTAACGATGAGGACAGTGTAACAATTTCATTCAATGCTAATGGTGTTGATCAATGGGATATAACTCCACAACCTTCAACCTTAACTCTTGCCATTGGTGGAGTAGGTCATTTTAATCTTTCAGTAACTCCAGATATTGAAGCAGTTGCAGGTTTGAAGAGTGTTTCAGTAATTGCTACTTCAGGGGATACGGAAACAAAGTCTTCTACTTCAATAACTGTGAAAGTAAATCAACTCCCAGCCCTTCAGGTTGATAAGGCTGGTTCTAGTTCAAAAGATGTTGAAGCAGGTAAACGAGTTTACTATTCCTTTGAAGTCACGAACAAAGGAAATGCTGTCGATACATTTAATCTTGTTGTTGACACATCATCATTACCAACTGGTTGGGTAGCTTCATTGGATCAGGACAAAATCAGCAATCTTGGTATTGATGAGAATATTACCTTAACTGACGTCTTGGTTGTCAAGGCACCAGATGACGCTGCAGCAGAGGCTGAAACCAGTATAATTGTCACGATTTCATCTGATTACAATTCTTCAGTTAATTCTACCTACACTTCACGAACAACGGTTTTGCAGAATTTTGAACCTAAATTATCAATAGTAGGTGAAGACACGATGTCTGCCAAACCCGAGGAACAGGTTAATTTCACTATTAAAATTGCAAATGATGGTAACGGTGAAGATGATATTTCCTTGGCATTGATAGGCGGAAATTCTAGCTGGGGACAACTTGGGGGGTCATCTTTCATTCTTGAGGCAGGTACAAATGATACCACAACATTGCGAGTAACTCCACCTAAAGATACAGAGGCAAAAAATGGTTATATCTTGATAGTCAGAGCAACCTCTGAAGATGGAGAAACTACTAACTCTAAGAACATATACATAAACGTACAGCAAATCTACGAGGTTTCTGTACAGGTTTCAGGAGATAGTTCCAAGAAAGGGGATCCGGGAGATGAATTAAGTTATCAGATACTGGTCAAGAACAAGGGCAATGGAGATGACACGTTTACCTTGTCATTAGAAGGTGAAAAAGCAGTTTGGGGTTCTATATTAGATGAAGTTGAATTGACAAGTGGCGAATCAACTACAGTCAATCTCACAGTCAATATAGATGATGATGCAACTGTTGGTGACAATGATATCATCGTCAGAGGAACTTCAGAAGATAATCTGAATGTTAATGATACCGGTACAGTCAAGGTAAGTGTCAATAAACAGTTCAAGGTAGATGTGATAGTATCATCTATGAGTGGTGATCCAGGTTCAACAATAACTTATGCAGTCAGGATCCAGAATGAAGGAACCGGTGACGATACCTTCTCAGTTTCTATAGATGATTATCCAGAGGGCTGGTCTGTAGATCCAGTATCATTCCAGGTTGAAGATGTTCCTGCAGGCGGTGAGGAAATTGTGAATCTGAGTGTATCTATACGTTCGGGGGAAAATAACAAGGCGTTTACGATTAATCTTACAGCATCATCCGATGAGGCCCGCAAGGAGAATCCACCCAAGTATGTCAATACCACGGTTAGCATAATCACTATTGTAAATCAGGAGTACTGGATTGAATTTGATTTGGATAATCCTGGTGATATAAATGTTGACGCCACTGTCGGAATCCCGACTTCGGTAGGCTTTGATGTTGTTAACAAGGGTACTGGTGATGACGTGGTTGCGTTGTCAGCTACAGCACCAGATGGTTGGACTTCAGTGTCTTTCAGTAGTAATTATGTTAGTGTTGCGGAAGGAGGTCAGGAACAAGTATCTTTGTTTGTAACAGTTCCTGAAGATACAGCAGATCAAGTTTATGATATAGTGGTGAAAGGTATATCTGATTGTGCTACTTGTGATGAAGAAGGCGCCAAATCTAACTATGAACTTACTTTCAAGGTTGATGTTACGTTAGCTAGGGGCGTTGAAGTAAACGCAGATGTGATTTCGGTCTCAAAACTTCCTGGAACTACTGCAAACTTTACGGTTGACATTAAAAATATAGGGGATGGGCAAGACACAATGATTGTGTCTGTATTGGACGATGACCTGTCCTGGGCTTCATTGAATCGAACCCAAGTTTCACTAGATAAGGAGCGAACAGGTTCTGTCACGGTTTCCATTACTCTACCAACTTATGATTTGGCTAATCTTACGAATCTGGAAAGAACTGCCTTGCAGGGCACTGATTATGAGATTACGATAAAGGTCAAGTCAGAAGGTGATTTATCAGAAAGTTCCACTGTTGGGTTGACTACAGTTATTGGGCAGATATATGGCGCTAAGATAGAAATTATTGGAGATAGTCAAATAACATCTTATCCTTCGACAGAGACTGACGCTGAAGAACGCACGGAGAAATTCACCTTAAAGTTGACCAATACAGGAAACAAACAGGATTCGATATTAGATAATATCATAGCAACCTCTTATCCAGATGAATGGAATGTTGAACTGTATCAAGCATCTACTTGTTCTTCTTCTTTCAGCGGTAGTGTTGGTGCAGGTCAATCCAAATATCTTTACCTGTGTGTAACACCAGATCAGGATTCGGATGTTGGGAATTATACGATTCTGACTGAGTTCTCACCAAATGGCGGTACGGAACCCGCAGAGACTGTTTCGGTCGTACTTGAGGTCGCTTCACCCAAAAGGGAATTGACCGCTACGGCCATTGACAGTCAGCAGGAAATCTATCCAGAATATGAGGGTACTAGTAGCCAGAACAGTGTAAAGTTCAAGGTTAAACTGGATAATACAGGTTCAAACGTTGACAAGTACATACCCGAGGTGGAAACCACCTTGGAGGATGACTGGTCCGTTACGTTCTGGCAGGATAGTGGAAAGACGCAGCAGTGGTCTGTCTCAGGGGTTTCTATTGATGATGGAGAATTGGATGACCTATGGGTGTTTGTGGAGGTCGCTGATGATGCAGATGAGGGTAATGAAACAATCGAGATATCGATACGCGATGAAGAGGATGATCCAAGCGCCCGTGCAGAGGTTATGCTTACCGTGGTCGTGCAGAGACCAGAGCTTACCATCTCGACATCAGATATCCAGTTGGAGATTGATGGAGCAGTAGGAAATGCCACGACGGTGAAAGAGGAAGATACGGTCGTTGTTTTGGTAGATGTTGAAAATTCAGGAACGGCAGATGCAGATGATGTTCGTGTGGAAGTGTTCTATTATCCAAAGAAATCACCTACAACCCAAACTGAGATTGATGACCTAGTTATAGCTGGATTTGTCCTGGATGAAGCCAAGAACACATACATCTACACGCTTTATGATAAGGAAGCCAACATCAAATCAGGGAACAAGAAATCAATCGCATCTGATGATTGGATAATCAAGGGTGGTGAATGGTATGTTGAGGTTCGTGCAGATTATGATGAGGATGATTCCAATGGAAAGATTCTCGAACCTAATGAGAACAATAATGATGCCCGTTACACAGATCTGTTACGTGTAAAGCCTGACTTGGGAATAGATTCAATGAGGGTTGACAGCAAATATGCAGGTAGTTCAGCTCAGACACCGAATATTGATGATACGGTTACCTTCACTGTCACAGTTACAAACAGTGGTGCAGCAGATGTTAGGGATGCTCGTCTGTACATCACGGCAGACAGCAGCACTGATAACGAGATACTGACGGAACGTTCTAACAAGGAATATGTTAAATTTGATGTAGATGCAAGCGAGACAACTGATGTTCGCTTCCGTTGGAAGGCTACTGAGGATGACTGGAGTAGTTTCAGAGCTGAGATTAACCCAGTTTGTGACGACTACGATATACAATCCTTTGAGTGCGAGTCTGAAGGTGATGGTTTTGCTTCGGATACAGACAGAATGTTTGACGAACTAAACCGTTATGCTAACAATGAGTATCCGACCACAGGGGTCTTTGAACAGAATAGCGTAGAGGTCCAGTTCGAGATACTGCCTGATTTCAAGATCAAGAAGGTTGTGATGGACCCGCGTGATCCAGAGGTTGACGAGGATGTCGAGGTTACGGTAACAATTGAGAACATAGGTAACGCAGATTGGCAGATCGGTACGAAGCCTCTCACGGTTGTGTTTGAAGATGGAGCTGGTACTGAACTTACAACCTCAATAGGTGAGTCCATTAACAAGGATGATTCCGTTGAGATTAAGTTCTCATGGACAGTTCCTGACGAGGATAAGGATACTCTGTTCTTGACCTTCACGATAGACGCAGGCAGTGGTAACTTCGAGATTAAACAATGTGATACTTGTGATGACACCAACTCAGGTGACGGTAAGGACAATGATGAGTATACACAAGATCTACCTGTCGTACTGTCTGCGGTTCTAGGTGAGATTGAATTTATCACTACCTTGACTGAAAGAGACCTGGTTCGCGGTGTTCCGTTGATAATACCCGTTGTTGGGTTGATTGGATTAGTCGCTCTGGCAATTCCATTGTTGATATATCGTAGACGTAGTGGCAAGAAGTCTAGAATAGATGATGAAGAGTCAGAGGAAGATGAGGATCAAGCCCCAGCCCCTCCATCCAAAATAGCAGTGGCTATCGTGTCCACTCTAGATGGTAAGACTGCTAACGTCAAGGTACCTTCGAATATGCCCGTTAACAAGCTCTTGCAGAATTGCGTCGGTAAATTCCCATTGCCTCATGCAAACTTCGCAGTTATGTTGAATGGCGTTGCCGTGGACATCAATATTAGCCTGGAGGATGCAGGTTTGACTGATGGCTGTCAAGTAGATTTAGTTCCACTTGAGTGATTTAGTAAGATGCTTGATGCATTAGTCATAGGGGCTGGTCCAAGTGGTTCACGTACAGCTTGGAATTTAGCTGAAGCCGGTTATTCCACAGCTCTTGTCGAGGAGCACGAAATCATAGGTGAACCATGCCAATGTGCTGGTTTGATAACCCCTCGAACATTTGAATATTTGGGTTATAGGCGCCCAGTACAACAGGAAATGAGCGGCGCCAGACTTTGGGGTCCCAAGGATTCGTTTTTGAGTTTTCAGGCCCCTGAAACAAAGGCTCTGGTTATTGATAGACCAGATCTTGATCGTTCAATTGCGAACAAGGCACAAGAAGTTGGTGCTGATGTAATGCTAGGCCACAGATACCTAGGTCATCGTAGAACAGATAATGGAATCGCAGCTACAGTCAAGAGCAAGAAAGGCAAGTTCGAGATTGATACAAAGTTATTGATAGGTTCTGATGGACCTGCATCCAGAGTTGCACGAGATTCAGGTCTGAGCAGTAAAAGGGAGGTCTTAGCAGCATTTGGAGCCGATGTGGAAGGTTATCAGGGTATAGAGAATCATGTGGATCTTTTTGTGGGTTCAGAGTTTGCCCCCCGTTTTTTTGGGTGGGGCATTCCAACAGGGCCTAACGAGGGTCGTATAGGGCTGGCAACTGTTTTACCTGACCGACCTAAAAACTTCTTTAGAGATTTTTTTCATAAGGGCGCTCCTTCAAAATTATTGGGTGGGGCAAAGATAGTTAATCGCGTCAGTGGACTGATTCCCTTTGGAACCCGTAATCCCAGTTACTCAGATAATGTATTGCTGACTGGAGATGCCGCAGGTATGGCCAAACCAACATCTGGAGGTGGAATATATTCTGGTCTGATATCTGCAGATGCAGCTTTTGAAGTTGCAGACCAGGCTCTTCAGACTGAAAAATTCGATTCCAAGACCCTGAGTCCATACCAGAAACTGTTACAGAAGCGTATAGGGGGGGAATTGTCCAAAGGTCATCATTTACGTAAGGCCTTCCTGAGTTTAACCGATGACCAGTTGGCAGATATAATCTCAATTTTGGGTGAACCTAAGGTTAGGGAGGCTATAGAGAAAACTGGAGATCTGGATTACGCTTCCTTAGCCGCCTTTTCTGTACTTAAGGCGCAACCGAAGCTGATTAAATTTGCCCCGTTGCTTCTGAAGCCATTTATTTAATTCAGGATAGGTGCCTTCTTCTTCCAGATAGAATATAACGGACAGTCCTGCAAATACAATGGTCAATGTGATGAGCACATACAATGGCCACTGTGGTATTGGTTTCTTGATTCCAAATGAGGAATCAGGTATTATTCCGTCTATTCCAAGAACATCCAAATTTATGTTTCCAGGTGATCCCTCAGTTACGTTAGTGGTTGCATTCTCCCACTGTTCCATGCTCCAATGTCCTCTAGATTGCATTACCCTTGAGGTGGAATTATAATCGAAGTTCATAGAGAAACGGATAAAGTATGTTCCTTCTTTGGTATCCTCTTTAGATACGATCTCAAATTCAAGTAAGATGGTCTCATTGGATGCTATGGTTCCAATATTGAATGTTGCTTTTCTGGCATCAGCGGTTTCTACGCAATTCTCCACTTCATCTTGGTTCCAGCATGTTTCACGAACAAAAGGTCGCTCATTACTGGAAATCTGGTCCAAAGATTCGGATTCATCAATATCGGCTCGGTGATATATTTCAGCAATAATGACCACATTATCCAAGGAATACCCATATCTATTGTGAACATCCAATGAAAAATCACCTTCTTGTCCAGGTTCTAATTGAGGAGTACTGAAGTTGTGAAAATCAGGGATATTTCCAGGATGGCTGACATAATCGTCTATTTCACCTCCACCCATTGGTTGTGAAATTAGAGCAACAATCAACAGGAATCCCCAAAGTCGTTTCATTATTCCTGTCACGTAAACCTCCCTTTAAAACCAGTATCATCCCCAAAAGTGATAAGAGATTTGATTTATATGGGCCATCCTTTAGAATAATTATGCGTATCCTGACCATTCTGAGCGCGCTTTTCGTGCTTTCAATTATTTTCTTGACAGGTGATGCCCTCTCGCAAAAATTTGAATATTCCAGTCTCACAGTTTCCGAGGATGAAAGTGTAATTTTTGACGGAGATCAACTGTGGATTGAGGGTGATATACTGATAGACGGTGATCTGACGATAAAAAACAGCCATATTCATGTCAATCGGTCTTTGGATTTGACCGTTTCCGAGATTAGAATCAATTCCACTGGCAAGTTGGATCTGGTCAATACTACTGTGACTACAACGGCGAATGAAACCTATGGCACCACAACTTATACTCTGGTGTCTGATGGTGGAGAACTGTCAATTCGGGATTCCCAAATCTACTATGGTATGCTATGGCTGGTAGGTGGTAATGCTAGTATCACTAATCTCTTGCTCGATGGTTATAGCCTGTCCAATTACGGCATCTTTTCAGAAGATACTAATCTGATTGCTTCTGGCGTATCAATCCGAAATTACACGCTGGGCCTGAGAGCTATAGGTAGCAGTCCAATTCTTGAGTCCGTGTTCTACTATAATTGCAGTACCTGGATGACCCAGGAATGGTGGGTCACTTTTTCACCTGTAGAAGAATCTACAGGTTTACCAATATCCGGTTTTGAGATAAGGCAATGGGATACTGATGGAAATATGATCGGAACTTGGAACTGGGCCAAACAGTTCGAGGTCAATTCAGAGGGGCAGATGGTAAATCATATTGCAAACTTCAGTTCATATCTGAATCTTCATTTTGCTTACATAGCAGACGAATGGGAACAACAGATAACAGCTAACACAGATATAATTCGGTCCTATAACATGAACAGTTCTGGTGTTAGATATAATTCAGCTATTTTGTTTGTGGACGGAATTCCATTGGCTTCGGGACAAATAGTTCCCAAATGGTCTGAGATTAACATTAGTGTTGTGATTGACAATCCCACAGATATGAATTTCAACAATCTGTATTTGGATCTGGCCGTTAATGGAGAACCCGGTTTCGCAAGAACAAGTCTGAAACTTCCTGTCGGAAATTCACAGAGGACAAATCTAACTTGGATGGCTTCAGTAGAAGGGCCATTGTCTTTGGGCGTCAGTACGGTTGTGATTGACCACTCAGGTAATTTAACAGATACGACGATATCCTTTTCCAAATTTGTAGAGGTTGAAGAAAGTGCCACTACATCCAAAACGTCGGGATCATGGGTTGCTCTCCTTGCAATTTTCATAGTTCTCTCGCTCTGCAGTTACATAATTTATTCAGGGATTGAGGAAGACACAGAATCCCCCGATACCGAGGTCAAAGAAGATACTGAAGTCGAGGAAGATGAACATCTGAGAGAACTTGCCTTGCCACAAGAAACTGAAGAAGAGAAGAAAAATTGAGTCAAGTAGTTATTGGAATCGAGTCTACAGCTCATACTGCTGGAGTTGGTATAATTACTTCAGAGGGGGAGATTCTGTCGAATCAACGGGCTGTTTACATACCTGAAGAGGGTGGTATCCATCCTCGAGAGGCAGCTAATCATCATACTGAGAGTTTACCAGAGTTGTTTAGGAAAGCATTGAAGGAAGCTAAATTGGAGCCTAATGACATCTCTCTGGTATCCTACGCCCGAGGACCCGGGTTAGGTCCATGTTTGAGGACTGGCGCGACTGCAGCCCGTGCATTTGCTTATTCTCATGATATTCCCTTGCTGGGTGTGAATCATTGTGTTGCTCATCTCGAAATAGGAATTCTGGAAGGGGCCACGGATCCAGTCCTTCTCTATTTGTCCGGTGGTAATACACAAGTAATAGCCTATGCAGCAGATCGTTTCCGAGTTTTCGGGGAGACCCTCGACATAGGTATTGGTAATGGCCTTGACAAATTCGCCAGGGAAGCAGGCATGGGGTTCCCAGGAGGTCCTAAATTGGAAAAGGTGGCCAAAGGTCCGGAACTTCTTGACCTTCCTTATTCTGTCAAGGGGATGGACATGGCCTTCTCAGGCCTGATGACTGCCGCAAAAAGCAAGTTAGACGCAGGTCATTCTCTGGAAAGCGTAGCGTACTCAATTCAGGAAACGGCTTTTGCAATGTCCTGCGAGGTCTCGGAAAGAGCTTTAGCTCATACCGGCAAGAAAGAGCTGGTTCTGGGTGGGGGCGTCGCTTGTAATTCTCGTTTGAGGGAAATGGCCATGACCATGGCTGAAGAACGCGGTATCAAGTGTTTCGTCCCTGAGAGAGCCCTTTGTGTCGACAATGGAGTGATGATTGCATGGCTTGGTCACCAAATGAGGAGTGCCGATTATTCTATTTCTGAGGAAGATAATGTCGTAGATCAGAAATACCGTACAGATATGGTGGAGGTTACTTGGAGATGATATTCAGAGGAGCTGAAGCTATTGTTGAATCTATAAAATGGAATGGCCTGGATGCGATTTCCAAGATTCGAAATCCGCGTTCATATAGACATCCAGCTCTGGAGAAAAGATTAGTTCGGGAGAGGATGAGAAGTGAAGTACGTATAATCGTGAAATTGATTTCAAATGGTTTGGCAGTTCCATCATTGTATAGTGTTGACGTTGCCAATTCTCAGATAATAATGGAATTTCTGGAAGGAATGACACTTGAACAGGCCCTTCGCAACAAGGATTTTGAGAAGAATCTAGTAGGTACGGCCGAATTATTAGCTTCCATCCATTCTCTGGGAGTAATCCATGGGGATCCAACTACGAGTAATTTCATCGTCAATGAAAAAATTCATGCTATTGATTTTGGTCTGGCAGGTATTTCTGAGGATGATGAAGCCCGTGCTTCAGACCTGAGAGTGTTGCTAGAATCTCTGGATTCTCATCATTCCGAGATTAGTGGTCGGGATATTTTTCTGAAAGCCTATTCAGAATGGCCTAATTCTGGTTCGGTTTTAGAAGCCCTTAAAGTGTTAGAACTTAGGGGACGATACAACCTAATGCGAGGATAGGCGCACTGTAATAATCCCCCCTATGGCTAACGACGTGAGGTATTGGTCATTTGTTAGGATGAGTAGAATCAATTTAGTGGCATTTTCATTATTCGCGTTTTTGTTTCTGATTTCGTCTGCCGAAGCAGAAAAGGAACCGCTTTGGGAGTGGGAATCCCCTAATGCGGTTAATCACGTAGCTATTTCTGGAGATTCAAGAAATATTTCTGCAACTTACGCCACTTCTGTTTCTCTCTGGTATAATGATACAACAAATCCTCGGAATACAAAAACCGTCGGTTCTGGAATTTCATCTATGGAAATGTCCTCTGATGGCAAATATGTTCTGACTGGTGAAGAATTTGATAAAACGGTCACACTGTGGGAAGAAGGTAGCAAGGTTTGGGAAACTGAAGATTTTTTGAATGTTGTCAATGATGTAGATATTTCATCAGATGGTACCTATATTGCCGTTGTTGACTGGAAAAACGTTCTTTTCTTTAACAAAGCCAGTAGTGAGGCTGTCTGGTCATACAATCACGCTAACGAAATAATGACTACCGTATCAATTTCTCCAGATGGATATTTTATTGCAGCAGGCACGGAACAGGGTAAAGTCTATGTTTACTCTACTTATGATAATAATATCTCCTGGTATCACGACGGCCTTTTGGATGGACGTATAATTGAAATTGATTTTTCAGAGGACAGCACTCATTTTGTCATTGGGACTGAAAATGGTAGAGTCTACATATACGAATCAGAAGGCGAGAATCCAGTTTTTACCTATGATCAACCCGATGGCGTTACTTGTGTATCCGCTAGTTCGAATACAAATTACTATGCGTTTGGAACTGAGGAAGGATTATTGACGATGATTGATCTGGAGGTCTCATTCAAAGCTTGGGAGGCAGACATAGGTGGTATTGTAACTGATATTTCGTTCAATGGAAAGGGCGATTACGTTGTTGGTGGTTCCAACAACAAACGTTTGATTCTGGCTGACGTGCTTACAGGAGAGGAATTATGGAGAATTTCTGCATTTGGGGAGGTATCTGGAGTAGCAATGTCTTATCGTGGAGAAAATATTGCGGTTGGAACTGCAGAAGGCCTAGCAGTCTATTATGAGCGACAATTGGATAATCAGGCACCTGTTGCTACTATTGAATCCATAACACCCTCTACAGCTCTGCCGGGTACTCCGATTGTTATGAATGGTTCTGCAGTTGATTCTGATGGCGAGATTGTCGATTATTTATGGAATTCATCTAAGGATGGTAACTTATCCAATGAGAGGATATTTACAGTATCAAACCTGACTGTGGGACTTCATGTCATTACTTTCAGTGCTCAGGATAATGAGGGTCGTTGGAGCAAAGTGGTATCGGCGAATATAGGAGTTGGAGACTTTCCTGAGGCGACAATTGATTCGGTATCAGGTTGTGATTTATCAAGTGTTTGTGTAATAAGTGAAGGTGTGACCATCGAATTTGATGGTTCAGCGGCGTCTACTGCATCCAATGACACTGAGATAATTGGTTATCATTGGTCCTCAGATATAGATGGTAATTTGTCAGATCAGATGTCTTTCACTACTTCAGGCCTTTCGCTTGGACCTCATACCATAACTTTTCGTGCTGTGAATGACATTGGTTTCTGGTCAGCTAACGCTACTGTAAGTTTATTGATAAATGGTGTACCTGTTTCTGACATAATAAGCGTAGATCCGAATCCAGTCCAGCCAGGTGAGGACATATTCCTGGTTGCCTCAGGCAATGATCCAGATGGTGGTTCCTTAACCTACATCTGGAGCTCTGACACATTACTTTTTGCAAACAACCAGAATCTGTACGAAAGTCAGGACAATGGTTCCAAGATAGTGACTTCCGAATCAGATGTGGGTGAGCACGATATTTATCTTAGAGTGGTTGATTCATACGGCATATCAAGTGAAAGTTCCATGGTCACGGTTCAGATACTTTCACCGCCATTGGTCTCCGCCCAATGTGATACGGAGGCATCCTTGGAACAGGACTTACTGTTCAACGCAATTGGTAGTGACAAGGATGGTTCAATCGTTCGTTATGAGTGGGATTTCGACAGCGCCAGTGGAGATATTGATTCAGTTGATTTCCAAGGAGCTTCATTTGCTACTCATTCTTACAATAGTACTCCTGTAGATTCCTATTACACAGTAGTAGTTCGGGTCACAGACAATGATGGATTAGTGACAAGAGATACCTGTACCGTGGAGATAGTTCAACCAACGATCCCCGATTCATCTGGTGATAGTTCCTCTTCTTCAGGAGATGCTTTGGGTTCAATATCCGAGATTGCAACTCCTCCAGTAATAGCTGGAATCGGTCTGGTTCTCTTGATTATTGGTGCTGTGGCCTTTTACATGATGCGGCGTGAGGATTATATTCCATATGTTCCACCTAAGACTGCCCCAACGGGAGCAGCGTACATGGAATCCCTTGTTCCCGAAGTATCTCCAGTGAGGGAGAGAAAGGCTGTAAAGGAGGAGGTTGTAACAGAGACCATGACGGTTGAATGTCCAGGATGTTCGGCTAGGAGGGATATACCAAATATTTCTGGAGCTCAGCAAATTCAGTGTTCCGAATGTGGATTAGAAGGAGAAATCGAGCTCTAATGAAGGGGGCATACGGTTATTTTATAGGGTTGTTAATTATGGGGCCATACAAAGATGAAACGCGTAAAACTCATTAATGACCCGGCTGAGCTGGTGGCACTTTTCCGAGCAATAGATTCTGAAGAAAGACGTAATGTGATGACCACATTATCAGAAGGATGGACAATGATTAGTGCCCTCATAGAGAAATACGGTCAGGGTGCCCATGGTGCTATAACCTATTTTGAGAAGTTCAAACTTGTAGAATCTAGATGGGAGGTCAATGACGAAACTGGACGCCCAGAAAAGAGTTATCGGACTTTCTACAATGCATTCCAAATTTCCACATCATTAACTTTTGATGAAGCCCAGGAGCTTCTGACAGTAGTATTAATGACCGAGAAAGAATTCAATGATCTTGAATCGAAGATTGTTGAAATGATTGGTTCGGATGGTACATTTGCTAACGATATCTCTAAAGAGTTGAATGTTAGTTCATTAACCTTGAAAGGTTTAGTCAGAAGATCCGTAAAATTTGATTTTAAGGGACATAATATAGTACCACTAAAAGAGGAAGAATGAACGGCCCGGATATAGATGGAACCTTGCCAGGACAAGATATAGAGGAAGAACCTTCGGAAGATGAGGTCAGAAGAGAGTCAGACTCTGTTTATCAGAGCTCCGAGTCTTCGTCTTCTATGAATTGGGATGGAGATGGAGATGGATATGGGTGGAGAGAGGGAGAGTCCCTACGAGGATGGTTGTACCTTATCGCTGGAGCGGGCTACACTCTGCTTGTGGTTTATCTTTTGTTAGTTATCTGGATGGGTTATGAGAATATTCCAATTCTTAGCGATGGGAAGATTGCAGATACTAGTGGTGCATTTACCACGGCGATATTGATCTCAGCTATGGTGTATGTCACTATGTGGTTTTTCATGTCTGGTAAAAAACATTCATTTTTCACAGAGGATCCAGACAAGGCTAAATTCTATGCTGGTATCATCGGTCTGGCATCATTGGTTATTATAGCTCTGAGTTGGGCTGATTACAGCAGAGAGATGATAGTTTCCGCTATTTTGACCTCGGTTTCAAGTTGGTCTTATATACGTTCATCTCAGATGAAGTAAGTCCTAAGCGGGGGTCGCATAGTCTGGCCAATTGCGCTAGATTCAGAGTCTAGTCCTTAGTGGTACGAGGGTTCGAATCCCTCTCCCCGCACCATTCAATGCCTCCACATTGGCAAAACCGAATCATAGCCAGCCAACGGAACTCCCGTCATGGCTGCAGTTTCCTGATTGCTTGTCCTTAGGTTTTCCGGTCCCAAATCCGATATTTTCCCGATTCCCAGAGAACCAACAGTTTCAGCTAATTCCGTCGCAAAATTGTTCAATTCCTTGTTTTGACATTCTTTTTCCAAGAAGATACCCGATGAACCCAAAGCTATCATTTTGGTAGCATTCCTGCAATTCAGTTCTTGACAAGCAGTCAATATGGTCATGCTGTTCTTGTAGCCTCTGGCGGCAGTTATTGCAGCTTCGATTGGGATTTCACCACCAACTAGTATAACTCCGTCAGCACCAGATTTTGACACTACGGAAAGATCATTACTGATGTCTCCAGCAGGAAGCCTGACCATTATGGGTATTCTCTTTGACGTTGCCTGCCTAATCAACTCGATTACAAAGGCTAAATCCGCTGGTCGTTTCATATCCAATCTTCGGTTGATCTCAGTTGCTGTAAGATCAATTATTGCCATATTCGCTGAATCCAGGTTTTCTGGTGATTTTCCATTCAGGGACCACACAGCATAGACAGGGGCGTTTGTCCCTTTCCAAAGTAGAGGTATCGTGAGATTCAGTGGCTCCTTCTTGTTAATCCCAATAGATATCGACAATTCAAGATTATCCAGAGCTGGTGTTCTTGGTCTTTTACTGAGTACTGCTGGCGCTAGCATCAGGGTTTCTGAAATTGAATTGTAGGCAGTTTTTCTGGAAGTTTTCGGTTTTTGTAGTTTGCTGTTAACGGTTTTAAAATTCAGGCCTTCAGGATCAACCCCATACTCTTGCAAGGTTTTTTTGACAACTTTCAGGTCGCTGGGTGATGAATTTTTAACGTCCACTTGCTTATTATCATCAAATTCCCCTGCTAGGAAAATTCTCCCTCCAGTCATCATCCTCCCTATATATCCTCCCACGTCTCCACAGACAATAATAGTTCCTCCACTCATGCATGTTGCGATATCTCCCCCCACACTTCCAGATATTATCAGATCCCCTCCTTTCATCGAGGGTCCAGCACTTCCCTCAACCGATCCCTGTATGACTATAGTCCCTCCGGATGAACAGTGACTTACTCCTTCCTCACAGTTTCCATTAACTATGACCACACCCTTCCTCATCCCATTACCAACAAATCGGCCTGCGTTTCCGTTCAACACAATGCTGCTTCCGTTATTCAATCCAGCCAGATTGTCCCCTGCATCTCCGTCGAAGGAAATATTTGTTTTTGGAGGCATATTGGTTGCAATACAGGCCTGGGATGCAAGACCGGGCACTTGCATAGACTTGTTATTTTTTAGTTTTTTACGCAGTTCTTCGTTAATTGCACTCGACGTCCAAGATTCTTCAGAATCTCCCATTTCATGCCTATTTGTGACCTGTATTTACGTGATTAGGTTAGTGTCCTCGCGTGACCATGTACTCGAGTAGTGATTCGAAAAGTTGCCTTGCTTCACCGTCAGGGTATTTCGCTAATATGTCGCGTACTCCTTCTAGATACACCTTCGCTAGTGAGTGGCATGCTTCCAACGCTCCACATTTCTCCATTATTTGAACTGCTTCCTGTACGTCACTATCACTGTTGTCTTTATTATCAAGAATATCGAGTAACCTTTGCCGATCATTTCCTGAGGCCCGATTCAACGCTTCGATAACTAGTAGAGTCTTTTTCCCCTGCCTAATATCAGATCCGGATGGCTTACCTAGCACCTGTTCTGAGGCCGTGGCATCAAGGTAATCATCCCAGATCTGGAATCCAAGCCCTACATTGGTTGCCATTTCCTCTAATTCACGAGCCTGCTTTTCACCAGAGCCACCAATACGTGCACCACCATAGGCTGATGCACCAAAAAGTATTGAGGTCTTGAGCCGAATCATTTCCATATAATCTTCTGGACTAACGGTTTCTTCCTGTTCAAAATTAATATCCATCTGCTGTCCTTCAGCAATTTTCCTAACAGTATAGGCTATATTCTGGACCAGGTCGGATTTGATATCATTGCTAACTTCGCAGTCTGTTATCATTTCAAATGCGTATGAGAAAAGTGTGTCTCCTGCAAGTATGGCTGTTGAAAGCCCGTAAATAGTGTGACATGCAGCTACTCCATGTCTCAGACCGTCATCATCCATTACATCATCATGTACTAGAGTAAAGTTGTGTATTGCTTCCAAGGCAGCAGCAAAGGGTATGGCATTATTCGAGTTCCCTCCTACCATTTCGCAGGTTATCAAGGCCATTACAGGCCGAAGCCTCTTACCTCCAGCCATAGGAATGTGAGCTGTAGCCTTGTACAATTTCTGTGGTTCTCTTATCTTTAGATATTTTGCTAGGGCTATCTCTACAGGTTTGGCTTTCTCAGCTATTTTCTCCTTAAGACTCATTGGTATTCGTCCATTTTATGCAATTTACCATCTGCGGCTTTACTCAGGTCATCAAGGGTGTTCCAGATGTCATTCAAGAAGTTTTCCTTTATGAGTCTGAACCAAGGTCCAATTTTTTCACCCTGATCGAATAGTTCCTGCAATTCGTCCTCAGTAACATATTTCAACTCTGCGATCTCATTGGGATTCGACTTAGTTTCTACGTCACAATTTAGGGCAAAGATGTAATCAATCTCGTGCTCGACCCACTTTTCGTCGGCTCTGGCCCTGTAGTGCATTTTAGTTATGAAGCATAGCTGATTTGAATCGATCAGGTCTTGTTCTATGCCTAACTCTTGTTCCATTTTTCTCTTTGCAGCCCGTTTTGCACCATCTATACCTTCAATCTCATTATCAATGTAAAGAGGGTGACTACAACAGCTGTTCGCCCAGATTGATGGAAATGTGATCTTGTCAGCTGCTCTTTTCTGTATCAATAATTCACCTGACGAGTTGAAGAGCAGAACACTGAAGGCACGATGCAGTTTTCCTTCACCAAGATGGCAGTTTACTTTTGTGTCAGGACCAATTATGTTATCATCCTTATCGATAACTATACAATTTTCTTCCATCATCTGAACCTGCTCTTCGTCGTATCCCTGAAGCCCAGACTTGTCTCCCGTCATCATGGCGCGAAAAGAACGGTTAATTAAAATGGATGTGCTTGCACAATCTCTTTAACTTGCCATTGTCTTGGTCACGTATGGCAAAGCTTGATTTCATTAGTGAGCTAGGTATCAAAGACATTAATCCCGGAGGTTTTTCGACGGAGTGGCTTGGTTCCGGCAGTGATTTGGAATCTATAACTCCTACAGATGGTAGCATAATAGCCACTGTAAAACAATGCGATTCTGGTGATTATGAGAAGATAATGCAGGACGCTACCTCGACTTTCGAGAAATGGAGAATGGAACCGGCACCTAAGCGAGGGGAAGTCATAAGAAAATTAGGTAATGAATTCAGAAAATACAAGGAACCTCTGGGCAAATTAATATCCTGGGAGATGGGTAAGATTCAGGCTGAAGGCGAGGGCGAGGTCCAGGAAATGATAGACATTGCCGATTTTGCAGTTGGTTTGAGCAGGCAGTTATACGGAAAAACCATGCATTCAGAACGCCCAGGCCATAGAATGTATGAACAATGGCATCCTCTTGGAGTAGTTGGAATAATCTCCGCTTTCAATTTTCCAGGTGCAGTATGGGCCTGGAATGCCATGATTGCAGCAGTTTGTGGAGATACAATGATATGGAAACCATCATCCAAGACACCATTGACATCAATAGCAATTCAGAAGATAGTCAACAACGTCATGGAACCAATGGGATGGAAGGGAGTCATGAATTTATTGGTTGGCAGTAGCCGTGATGTCGGTGAGATGTTGATTCATGATCGCCGTGCTCCTCTGATTTCGGCTACCGGGTCATGTGGAATGGGACGTAAGATTGGTGGAGCTGTTTCCAAGCGTCTTGGGCGTACACTTCTGGAATTAGGTGGAAATAACGGCATAATTGTAATGTCTGATGCAGACGCAGACCTCGCTTTGCGTGCAGTCCTGTTTGGTGCAGTTGGGACATCAGGGCAACGTTGTACGACCACACGCAGATTATTCTTGCACAATTCAGTTTCAGACGATATAACTGACCGTTTGGTCACAGCCTACGGACAAGTAAAGATCGGAGATCCCCTAAGTGATACTACACTGATGGGTCCTCTTGTTGATAACGGTGCAGTTAATGACTATAAAGACGCATTGAAGATTATAGAAGAACAAGGTGGTAAGATTCTTTGTGGAGGCAATGTCTTGGATGTACCTGGAAGCTTTGTTGAACCTACCATAATTGCAGCTACCCCAGATATGGAGATTACTCGAGAAGAAACCTTTGCCCCTATTCTTTACGTATTTGATTTTGATTCTATAGATGAAGCGATAACGATGCATAATTCAGTAGATCAAGGTCTGAGTTCTTCTATTTTCACAGGTGATATGCAATCTGTTGAACGATTTCTGTCGCATGCAGGTAGTGATTGTGGTATTGCCAACATCAATATAGGTACTTCAGGAGCAGAGATTGGAGGTGCGTTTGGAGGTGAGAAGGATACAGGTGGTGGTCGTGAGGCAGGTTCCGATAGTTGGAAATCCTATATGCGACGCCAGACCAATACCCTTAATTGGTCAGATGAGCTTCCATTAGCACAGGGTATTGAATTTGGTTGATATGGATGATGACGAGCAACAGTACATGCGTGTTCCTAAGGAGAATGCAGAAGCTGTCATGGGTAAATTGGTCGACGCTGGATTGATTGATGAGGATGCGGAGGTCCGATGGGAGGGTGATTTCGTCTCATTTCCCTTGATATCCGGATTGTCCCCGAAGAATTAATTGGGTTGTAAACAAACAATTTCAGGTATTAAATCGTATAATTCATTCCAGTTTTTCGTATCAGTAGTCTCTGTTGGTTTATTGGGTATAAGATCATCTACCAAATCATCAATTGGTCCTACTCCAGTTTGATCATTTAATTCTTCAGATGAAATCATTGCAATGCCCATAGATACCACCAGTAGATTGTATTCAGGGGCTTTCCATACTTCCCCAATATAGCGCGTCTCAGCACCTTGGGTAACATTATATCCAACGTCTTCAAAACCTATTCTTTCCGACTTTGCAGTACCGTTGTAGATTACATATTGTGTTGTGTATCCCTGTTTGGTGGTTCTTTGACCATCTTCTATATGTGTATTCAAGTCTATTTCCTGCTCAAGGGACATTTCATGGAATTGTCGGTCCAATTCATCTAGCGCATCTCTCTCATCTAGGTCAAGTGGAACTTTTATTGCGATAACAAATAGCATTGCGGGGTAGCCATCACTCTCACCTTCACTATCTTCTCCATCATCAAGGTAAAGGAAGAAAGATGTTGAAGCAAATCCTAGTCCATACTCATCATATTGGCTCATTGCTCTTTTCCAACCGTTACCAGAATTGCCTTGAATGAATTCCCCGGGAAGTTTAACGGTTGCAGAATTATACAGAGGCATAAGTATCAGGCATGGTAGTACAACAACAATTGCTATTGCAAAACATGCTGTTGATCTCAAAGCCATTCTCTTCCAGGGTCTTGGAATTCCAGATAGTACCCTTCCGATTAGATAGACTGGAACTCCTATGGTTACAGCTGAAAGCAGCGGTATCATATTTGAATTTGCAACAGTTATTAATAATCCTAAAAATAAAAATCCGGAGCATATCACATATCCAGCACGTCTAATTCTGATATCGGTACCCCATAATTTGAAAGACCATTTAGACTCTATTATCTCGATATTCAGCTTTCCAAGAACAAAATACCAACCTTGTCGAATCCACCCATCAATTGGTTCAACACCCCTGAATTCATTTGATTTCTTCCTATCTCTATGTACCACAAAGAAGCAGAAAGCCATTGCTGAGAATAGGAACACCCAGAATCCAGTTCCTACACCGAAAGAACCAATGTAATATGCAAAGAAGGCAAATATTGATGCCATCCATGCTATTTTGAGTGGTCCTGATTCATTTTCCCCGATCAATGTCAGACTTAGGTCCTCATCAGAACCGTCTATGCTCTCAGCTTCCAGTATCAGTTTCCCATCCCCCTTATTTCCAACTAGAGTGTTGAGCCTGATATCGGTCGCTATTTGATCTAATATTTCAGGGTCTGCACAGATGCTCCATTTTCTAGCATGAGTACCAATGGTCAATGCGTTAACTTTGATGTATTGTCTTGCCACGGATAGTAGCACGAATAAGAAAAATAAAACCAGATTGCCAATAAAGATTAGACTTAATGGTATGAACAAGAGTTGCCACCAGACTGAGAATCTTGGCACGAATCCCCTCTCCAGATAATCTATATTTCCACAAGGTATGTCCCATAGATTGAATTGGTCTCCAACAAAAACCCTAAGGTTAGTCAGGAACAGGCTTCCATTTCTTTTATGGTCTACAGTAATATTTTCGTATTTTTTAAGCAATTTCTCGCTTGGCAGGAATTTTTCAGTTAGATCCACAAGGTTTAGTCACATTAGTCTTATTTAAAGCATTTTCAGAATACGAAGAGCAGATAAAGCCCTCAGTATTGCAAGCACATGGAACTGCTCGATTCGCTTCGTTTTGTTCTAGGGGTCTCAATGTTGGGTTATGGTGCTTGGACCGATCACAAAACGCGAAGGGTTCCTAATCAGACTTGGTTAATCTCTGGTACCATAGCTTCGGTACTTCTGGCCTATGAATTTACTACCGAAGAATACAATTTGCACATCTGGGCTTTGCTGGTTGCCACAATTGTGCTATTCTACAATACTTTCGTGGATGAATATGTTCTGGACAATAACCAAATGATGTTATGGAGGGCAGTTCAGGTTCTTGGAATCCTTTGTGCAGCGTATTTTCTGTTCTCAGTAGAATCAGAAGAGCTGTCTGCTCAGGGCTACAAGTTGGTAGATGTGGTTTCTATTTCTATTCTGATACTCTTGATGTACGTCTGGTTCTATCTGGGTCCTACTATTGGAGGGGCCGATGTGAAAGCAATAATGACCATAGGGCTTGTGGCACCGTTTACATTATCATTTGGTGGCGATACTTTTACCGCCTTTGAAACCCGGGGCTTCCCCTATCCCTTTGTCGTATTCATGAATTCACTTCTGCTTTATCTGCTAATTCCCTTATCTTTAGCGGTTTACAACATCTTTAAGGGAAATCTTGAGAAACCATATTTCCAGATTTTCTTCGGTACGAAAATGAAGATTGACCTAGCCCGTGAAAGTTTTGTCTGGCCAATGCAGCAGATTATAGGTGGTAAAGTGGTGATGGTTGCCTTTGTCAAGAATAAGGACGATTCAGATACCCAGTGGGACAAGTTGGAAGAATCGGGTGTTGATAATCCTTGGATTACCTTCAAGATTCCATATATCATACCTTTGGCACTTGCATTTGTTCTTTCAGTCATATTTGGAGATCTATTCTCACATTATCTTGTAGCTCCCCTAAATTCTCTATTTAGTTAGTTCTATAAATTCACTAAGAACGGAAGCCGTAGCACCCCATATCTTCAGGTCTCCAACTTTGAATATTGGAACTTTAGCCTCAAATCCTCTGAGGTCCCATGTTTCGTAATAATCTTTATCAGAATCAAGAAGTTCAGATACTTTCAAAACAAAAAAATCAGCAACCTCGTTTTCTGATAATTTCCATTCGGGTTCTTCATCCATTACACCTACGTAGGTTTGTACCAGATATCCAGATACAGGAACAGGTATTGGTGTCAATCTACCAATGATTTCTATTTTGTCCGGATTAACACCGATTTCCTCTTGAGCTTCTCTTAGTGCAGTTTCCTCCAAACTTTCTTCTTCCTCTTTGGAGCCACCAGGTAAGGCAATTTGTCCAGGATGATTTTTTACATTCTCAGGTCTTTTTATCATGGGAAAACAATATTCTCCATCTTTTTCGAACAAGGCTATCAGGATAGCTGCATCTCTTAGAGCATCCCGTTTCTCCTTAGACAGCCAGTCGTTTAGAATTTGTAAATTTTCTTTTTCATTATCCACAGCTCTAACGGTCATTTTAGCCCAGGCTCTGACGCCCGGTAGCTCACCTTCTAGACCTGTTCTGATTTTATCAATCACTTCTATTTCTCGGCGAGTTCTTCCAGAATTCTTAGCAGAAGATCCCAGAATTTTTTTACAGATGGGATATCAACCCTTTCATCAGGTGAATGTGGGCCTTTTATTGTTGGTCCAAAGGATATCATGTCCATTCCACTCACTTTTTCACCGATTACACCACATTCCAGTCCTGCATGAATAGCACAAACATTTGGTTCTCCATCAAGCATTTCTGAGTAAATCTTGGTAGTTATTTCCAAGATTGAAGAATTCAGATCAGGTGCCCATCCGGGATAGGCCTCATCTTGCTCGATTTTCGCACCGTATACTTTGGACATTAGTGCAATCCGTTCTCTCTGTAATTCGAGAGCATCTGATATTGATGATCTTGTGGAAGATACAATGTTGTAGTTTCCACCATCGCACTTGACAGCAGCTAAATTATTCGAGGTTTCCACGAGCCCTTCCACATCATGAGAATATTTTAGCACTCCATGTGGTATGGTTCTCAGGAGTCCTACAAGTGCAGCTTGGCTATCCTCGGCAAGTGTTTTGTCAGGCGAATCATCTAAACCGGCAAAACTAATTTTCAGATTTTTTTCCTTTGATCCGAATTCTTTGTTCAACCCTTGTTCCCGTTTTGATACGATTATTTGGGCATCAGCCATAGCCTCTGGGCTGATTAAGACTGTTGCAAAGGCCTCCCTTGGAATTGCATTATGTTTGTCTCCTCCTTGCATTGAAACAACCCTGCAATCCATTGAATTCTGCAAGGCGTCCAGTATCGAAGCTAGAAAAACAATCGCATTTCCTCTTTCCTCGTGAATCTCAACCCCTGAATGTCCTCCCATCAGCCCTTCAATTGAGAGCTGGAATGATAGAAAGTCAGAGGGTGCGTTTCGATAATCCACACTAAGGTCAATACTGGAATCACCACCACCTGCACAGCCAATGCAGATTTCTCCCCAATCCTCCGTATCCAGATTCAGCATTGTTCGGCCTTTGATTATTTCACCGTTCAATGCAAAAGCTCCTGTTAAACCAGTCTCTTCATCAACAGTGAATAGACATTCTAATGGAGGTAATTTACTATCTTGAGGAGCATCAAGTAGAGATAGTGCGGCTGCAACCCCTATGCCATTATCGGCTCCCAGAGTTGTGCCTTCAGCTTTCAACCAGTCTCCGTCGGTGTATAATTTCAGTGGATCATTCATAAAATCGTGATTGGAATTCCGATTCTTCTCGCAAACCATGTCAACATGACTCTGAATTACGATTGTTGGTGCATTCTCACCTCCATTACTTCCAGGCCTGATAACGACGATGTTTCCTGTTGAATCCTCTCTCATTCTGAGATTTCTTTCAGAGGCAAAATCCTTCAGATATTGCAATATCTTTTCTTCATGTTTGGAGGGCCGAGGAATTCGAGTTATTTCTTCAAAGTACTTCCACACATTCTTTGGTTCAAAGTCCTCAACTATGGATGCCATAATTCATCAGTCTGGGTGGGTAAGAAAAACTTTCAGTCAGTTTCACGATACACAATTTCAATGTCAAGTAATGGTTCTAGGGTCGTTTCCTCAAACGTATCTACATTCTGACCGTTTACCGTCATTTCAAGCATGTGGCTGTCGTCAGCTGAATGATTCAGTACTTTTCCGTTATTGAATTCTTCTCCCCAGATATCAAAGAAAAAGCCAAGTTTGGCAGTAGTGTTTTTTGTCGTCTCTACATGTACTCTACCACTATTGTCATATGTATGAATAGGATGCAAGAATAGTGTTTCCCCGTTTTCATCCTTTTCAAAGCCGACATTGGTTGGAATCTCGATTCTTTCTCCATTGATAGTTATATTGAGTTGGAAATGGTAATGATAATCGGATTTAATTCCCTGAAGCGTGTAGTAACAAATTTCACTCTTCAAGTATTCGTTGTCTTCTATAGTCTCATCAGGAATATTAAGGTAGTAAACGCTTGTTAGAATCACTACCGAAACCATACTCAAGAAAATACCTTTTAGAAGATCTTGGTTTTGCTTAATCTTCATCTTTATTACCAAAGACAATCATAGCACCCAAAACCACGGCACCTATTCCAGATATTGCTGCGATGGCAAGTAACCATGTTGGTTTAGTATCGTTCTCAGTTTCTTCTTCAGGTTCTTGCTGGAAGCCTGGTGTTAAGTGAGTATCAGGATTAACAGTTACATTTCCGTACGTTCTTTCTCCTGTTGAAGATATGTCCATGAAGGGGTATTTCCCATCAGAATCAGTATAGTTGAAAGGTATATCAAAAAAGGCATTGCAATCATTATCTACTTTTGTTCCATTCGCGTCAGTTTCACAGGAACTTGTCAAATTACCAGAATCCCAGTCATCATCCCCAAAATAGTCACCATCTCCATTTGAATCTACAAATATTCTATGTGTCACATTTTCAGAGTCATCTACATTTATCCATCGAGCCGTGTCATTTACTATCATGCTCGCATTGGTTGGTGCTATTCCATTTTTCGAGATTATGAGGGTAAATATGCCGCCAGAATGTGCTGAGACGTTTGGTCCAACAAATGCCAATGCTATAATCAAAAGTGTGATTGTTATGACAGAAGTTCGTCTCCATCGCATATTTTTGAAGATAAGATACTCTATAAATAAGCGCTGATATTGCAAGAATAATGCAGTCCAAAGAGCTGGCTCTGGCGGTATTATTGGTCATTAGTTCAGTAACCGCAGTATCATATTATTGGTCGACGAGCAGCGATTCTACTGACGAAACTAACTTTGACAATATGGTTGATCCTCTGCCTCAGGATGAGGGCCACAATCATAGAAATGCATCCGAGCATCAATTTTGGACAGATAATATCGAGTTTGTCAGTTATAATGAGTTGACCAAACCGGGCAATGCGGAAATTCAAGTTGCCGCTTCCCCAGATGGCAATACATATGCCTATCAGGCCGGTTGGAAGGGTTTTCACATCATAGACGTCACAGATCCTAGCAATACCACAGTCACAGCTTGGTACAATGACCCCTATACTCAAGTCTTGGATATCAAATATCTTCAGTATAATGGTCGTGAGTATATCATATGTCAAAACCAAATAGTGGACTCAGGCCAGTCAGACCCTAATGTTGGTGATTGGGACGATCCTGCTCAGGTTTCTGTGAATCTGGTAGATGTTACAGATAAAACAGATCCACAGTGGATTGATTCATGGTATGATACAGACCATCCATCCGGGCCACATAATCTCTATACCTATATGATTAAGAACGAGTGGTATATCTTTGTGGCAAATCCAGATTATGAAGATTGTGATATTGGAACTGGTGATGCTTGTGGTGGAATCACAATCGCGCATCTAAATTTTGCTGGATACGGTGATTTACCTCGTATTTTCAAAGTAGGTGAGGCAGAGGTGTCTTGGGAGACCACTAGAGGTGGGTGGATCTATATCCACGATATGACTGTTCAAAAATGGCCTGGAATTGATACAAATGACCCTCGTTTTGGTCGAACATTCATTTACGGTGCTTATTGGGAAGCAGGCCTCAGGATTTTCGATGTTAGTGATGTTCCTCATCCAGATGATCCAGATTACATTGCATATGCTACAGCTTGCTATACTCACACAGTGGTAACTTGCAATTGGAGAGCACCAGAGGTCGGTTACTGGATGGACTTTGCAGACCTCAATGGCGATGATGAGCCTGATTCTAGTACAGCTAGTAATTCCTCCTCAGTTAATGGTGGACGAGCCAGTTACATTCACTATGCAGAACCATATCCTGTCATGGTCGATGCCAGTCATTTGGGAATGGGTGATGATCCAGTTCATCTGACTTTTATTGCAACCGAGGTTCTAGAAACAACTAATGGTACTGGGCTGTCTTATCTATTGGATACCACTGATTATTCCATCAATGGTAATTCATTTACTTTCCAACCCAAACTTTTGAGTGCTTGGGAAAATCCGTTTGGAGCAGATCATCATATTCCTGGAGGAGAGGAATGGCTTCTGTTTTCTCCTCATAATGCAGACACGGTCTGGTTTGATACATCAGGAGGTGGTGATACATCACATGGAGGAACATGGGATGGTAGAATCTACATGGGTAATTACCACACAGGTCTCTGGGTTCTGGATGTGGAGACTTTGATGGTAGGAAATGGGTACCTCGATAATACCTATAGAGAAGCTACAATTGGTTATTACTTGCCGCATGGAGCCGATGGTGTACCACTAGATTCACAGTTCTACGATTTTGGTTGGGTCCCATTTCTCTGGACATCAGAATATCATAATGGATATGTCTATCTTTCTTGTATAACCTCAGGATTGTACATTGTACAGTTGGACTTAGATGCCCCCTATGTTGATAGTTCTCTAGCAGTTTCAGAGGATTAATTTAAATTCTTTTTACGGAAATAATTCTTTGAGGTTTGTTTGGCCTATCCATGTGACCAGTTTTGCAATTTTCAATATTTTTCACAAAATTCATACCATTTATTACCTCACCAAAGACAGCATGTGCTCCATCTAGCCAAGGAGTGGCTACAGTAGTTAGAAAGAATTGTGACCCTCCTGTATTTGGTCCAGCATTTGCCATTGAAAGAATCCCCGGCCGGTCATGTTTCAAGTCAGGGTGAAACTCGTCCTTTATCTGGTATCCAGGGCCCCCAGTTCCAGCCCGAGAGTTATTTGGGTCCTTGGAATTCGGACACCCTCCCTGAAGCATGAAGTCCTTTATTACTCTATGAAAGTGTAATCCGTTGTAGTATCCCTTATCGACTAGACTGAGGAAATTGTCTACCGTTTTAGGCGCCTTGTCATCAAATAATCCAATTTTTATATCTCCAGCACTGGTTTTCATTAGAACGGTTGTCATATTATCCCTCTACAATGAAGAAAGGTCTCCAAAAGCCTTGACCTTATCTTTTAACAACACCTCTTTTTGCGAATATTGTGGAAGACCCCGTTAATACAGCAGAATTCTGGGAAGCATGTTATGAATCCGAAATGGATGGTTGGGATATTGGAGGCCCTACTCCAGTCTTTGAAAGATTAGCAACTGAGGTCCCCAAAGGCAGAATTTGTGTAATCGGTTGTGGTAGAGGATATGATGCCGTAACTTTTGCTAAAGCTGGTTTTGAAGTAACTGCTATTGATTTTGCCCAAACTGCAGTTTTGGCTTCAAGAGAAAACGCTAGAAAGCAAGAAGTTGAGATGACAGTTCTTCGAGAGGATTTCTTTGATTTGCCTGATGAATTGCACGACCAATTCGATTACGTTCTGGAGTACACCTGTTTCTGTGCGATAAGTCCTGAACGCAGATTCGAGTATGATCGGGTGATTTGGCAATTACTGAAACCTAAGGGTAAACTCTTGGGATTGTTCTTCCCGTTGGACAAGGATGTCGATGAAGGAGGTCCTCCATGGGGAGTCAACATTTCTGAATTACATGCACTATTCGGTCTACATTGGAATTTGGAATCTGAAGAAATGCCTAAAGAATCCATAGAGCCACGTGCAGACCGTGAAGTTATGATGATCTGGAAAAAGAAATGAAGGATTTACCAAGGCTCACTGATGAAGATTTTGATGAACAGAGACTTGTGAATCACTCCGGCCAGTCTGTTATAATTTTCTCTGCAGATTGGTGCCCCTACTGCGTTTCGTTTTTTAATAATTGGGGAGAATATAGTCGTGTTTCTTCAGCAATGATTGCAGATCTCACAAGTGTTGATTCTATATTATGGGAAGGTTTTGACCTCAATGTAGTCCCCTCAATGGCGATTTTCAAGGATGGTATTCTGCAAAAACGCTGGGATGGAATTCTGGGTCGTGGTCTCAGCATTGATCAAATCGAAGATGTGAACTCATACTTCTCTGAGCCTTGATTTGAAGATAGCTACAACGGTTACAATTAAGATTGAAATTGGCGCATTGGCATAGTTCAGCTCTTTGATTTTGTCAATTATGTCCTTTTCTTCTGTTTCATTTGTCTGATTTGTTCCAGTTTCAGGATAATCTATTGTTCCAGAGGGTTTATAATCCAAAGATTGCACAATCCAGAACTCGTCAGACACTATTCCATCAGAATTCCTTATGAATTCATAGTGTAAAGTTCCACTTTTCGTGACTTCGAATTGGGTGTAACCATATGATAATTCTCGATAAGCTGACCACTCTGGTTGCGGCTCCTCAAAGCCATCATATATTGATCTGCCTGCCATCCCTGCCACTATGTGGATTGGTGCTTCTGGAAGATAGTAGGGGTCATCATAACTTCCGGTGTTATTGGCGTAAACATGTTCCTCAAAAACAGGATGTGTCCTTTCGTAATGATGGTCGTGGCCCCAGATTGCCAAGTCGACATTGTAATCGAAAAGCAGGCTTTCCATCGCATCTCTGAATTCAATCTCGCTTCCGTGTCCATCACCTTCTCCGTTTGAGCTATACATGGGACGATGTGCAAAGACAATTACCCAAGGTACATTTTCCCGATTCCCATCTGCATCTTCCAAATCATTCTCTAGCCAGGTGTATTGTGAACTTCCAGGATCATAGTCGTGTTCGCTTGATATCGAAACAAAGTGAATATATTCAAAATCAAAGCTGTACCAGAAACTGTTGCTTCCAGGACTGTAAAATCGGCTTTCGTATGCATCAAACCCGTATGGTTCGGCGTCTTCTTCATGATTACCAGGTGCATACATATGAGGTGTCTTTGAGGCAAACATTTCAATTTGGTTCTGATATTCATCCCATACACTTTGATCTCCGATTCCATTTCCGGACCCGGCCCCGTTGGCATAGGATATGTCTCCCGGATGTATGACTAGATCCAAATCGACTGGGGCCATGTTGCTAGTTGTTTCCTGGGCATTACTCGAGGTCCCATGGTCAGCTATCGCCCCAATCTGAATACTTTCCGGGTTTTCTTCCAGAGTTCTGAAAGAAAAGACATCACTCCATTCCCCACTTCCCCCCACTCGATAATAGTATGTAGCGTTGGAAGTCAATCCAGACAAGATAGTAGTGTGTGTACAGGTTGTCCATAGATACATGTCATCATCTCCTTCTTCTGAGAAATTCAGGCTATCCTGATTAGTACCATATTCTACAGTATTGTCAGAATTACAGAAAGCAGTTGTATCTTCTTCAGTTCCCCATTGCACTACCATTTCTCCAGGGATTCCATTCATGGCAAGATGCACTTGTTCAGGTTCCGCAGATTCAACATTCGTGGAAATAACCAAGGTGCCAAGTACAAAAATGAGAAGTAAGGTAATGCACCTCATTATTTTACTTAATTATACACTATAATATAATGATTTACGGTTAGTCGTGCCTATAGGCAAAATAAATCTGCTTCGCCTCATTGTCATACTGCCATGAGTCTATTTTCAAATTATTTTCTTTACAAATCTCTTTAAAATCATGATTGAAGCAAAATTTAGAATCATCTGGTTTCACATCGATAGAATCGTAAGGGATAGTTGGATTATGCCATGACACAATCGCTACTTTTGTAGCAACTCTAGCTAATTCACACATAATGTTTACAATGTCTTTTGGGGGCTGATGCAATAGAACAGAGATGCTTACAGCCACATCGAATTCGTTATTGTTAAAGGAAAATTCTGTCAAGATGGCTTTGTCAATGATCAGATCCAGTTCAATTTTCTTTTGTCTTGCAGTTTCTAACAGCCTTTCTTTATATTTTGAAGAAACGTCATAACCAGTAACCTTGTTATTTTCACTATAAGCTGACAAGATTCTTCCAACACCAGGCCCATAATCTAATATTTTATCATTCAGACGTATATTCTCCTTTACAAAAGAGATATGTTTCAGTGTATTCCGCTCATTGGGATTCTTGCTATTCGGATTATCTCTCTTATTCCAGTATTCAATTACATCATAAGAGGTCATATTCTTTCGCTAATTGAGTACATATATAATGATTCCGAGGACCTTGTAAAACTTTATATCAAAAATGAAGTGTTTTAGATGAGTGAAGAACCAGTAGATATTTAATGTAGCTACATTGGGAGATTAGATGGCGTTTAGGGTAATAGATTCTGAAACAGGTAAAATAATAATGGATGCTGGGGATATTACGTCATTGATTGCAACGATAGAGGAACTGGGCGACCGATATGAAGTCAAGCAGTTAGATATTCACTGAGGGGTCCGGCTGATTCAGTTTTTATAGTAAAACTCTTCGTTCTTCCTTTACGGTATTCAGAACCAGAGAGGTGCTGGTTCTCTCAATGTTCTTTTGTGATAAGGCAGTTTTGATAAACGAGTCCATTTCTTCTCTGTCACGAAACCGAGCCAGAACCAGAGAATCCCATTCTCCAGTCACGTCATAGACTCCGAAGACCCTAGGATGCTTTGCTATGGTGGCCTGTAAATCCATTATCTTACCTTTAGTTATTCTGAGATCTATTATTGCGGTCAAAGTGAACCCAATTTTTTCAGGATCTATATCTGCAAAATAACCGCGTATAATTTTCTCATTTTCCAAGTTCTTGATATGATTGCTCACGGTGCCTAGCGCAACGCCTGTCGACGCTGCAAGCTCTCGCTGCGAGGCTTTACCATTTTGGTTCAAGCAACGCAAAAGTTCAGAATCCTTGTCACTAACTGCCATTATTTGAACATTTGTTCATCCTATATATAAATTACTATGTAATAAATCAATTATTTTCTGAAAATTGGGCTTTAGAATCAGAAAAGGGGTATTTTTTATATAGTCTGTCTCAATGGAAACTGGATTATTATGGAAAAAACATCAAAACTAGAATATATTTGGTTAGATGGCTACAAGCCGACTCAGAGTCTAAGAAGTAAGACGTTGATTAGGAAAGATTTTTCAGGTAAATTGAAAGATTGTCCGATGTGGGCATTTGATGGTAGTTCGACACAACAGGCCGAAGGGAATGCTTCTGATTGTCTACTCAAGCCAGTCGCAGTGTATCCTGATCCGGATAGGGTCAATGGTTTCCTGGTGATGAATGAAGTCTACAATGCAGACGGAACTCCTCATGAATCCAATGGAAGAGCTACAATTGATGATGATGATAATGATTTCTGGTTTGGTTTTGAACAAGAATATTTCTTGTGGGATCCAGAAACCAACCTTCCTCTAGGCTTTCCCAAAGATCAAACTCCACAAGGCCAATTTTACTGTTCTGTAGGTGGAGAGAATACTTTTGGGCGAGAAATAATTGAAGATCATCTCAATCAGTGTCTGGACGCAGGGCTGAATGTTGAAGGTATTAATGCTGAGGTGGCAGCAGGCCAGTGGGAATACCAACTATTCTCGAAGGGTGCCAAGAATGCCGGTGATGAGATGTGGATATCTAGATATTTAGCTGAGAGAAATGCAGAGAAATATGGAATTGCCATAGAGTGGCATCCAAAGCCGTTAGGTCCTACAGACTGGAATGGTTCGGGTATGCATGCAAATTTCTCAGACAATACTTTGAGAACATGTGGAGATGAAAAAACATTCAACAAGGTTTGTGAGGCTTTTGGTCAAAATATAGAGAAACATATTTCGGTCTATGGAGCAGATAATGATAAGCGATTGACAGGAGCTCATGAAACTCAGGCCATAGACCAGTTTTCGTATGCAATGTATGATCGAGGCGCATCAATACGGATACCCGTAGGAACCGTTGATGCTGGTTGGAAGGGGAGGCTCGAGGACAGAAGACCAGCTTCTAATGGGGACCCATACAAAATCGCATCTGTAATCATAACCACAACTAAATCAGCTTACTGACAAATTTGATAGTGGTGGCCCCGCCCGGATTTGAACCGGAGTCTATGGCTCCCAAAGCTACAAGGATACCAAACTACCCCACAGGGCCACTAAGATTTCACTGAGGGGGTTGGTTTAAGACCTATTTGGTCAATTCAAAATGTGGTCTTATCTTGGTATCACCCACACCTTCAACATGATAGGGTCTGTCATCAACCCTAGTAAAACCTGTCTTTTCTATTAATCTAAAAACAGTTTTATTCTCTTTGTGTGTTGCAGCCCACAAATTATCCAATTTTAATTCCTTAAATCCAAATTGCTTTATTCTTTCTATTGCTTCTGTAGCAAAGTTTTGGTTCCAATATGGTCTTCCAATCCAGCATCCGATTTCTCCTTTGGTAGTAATGTTAATGCCTCCGACTAGAGAATTATCTTTCTTAACAATGGCATATACATAATCATTTTCTGGTTTGTTATTAATCCACCAATCAGCATGTTTTTCGGTATATGGAAAGGGTATCCTTTCGGTCCACTTACTGACTTCTTTATCATTCAATAACTTTATCAGAGATTCTTTGTCATCTTTTGTGTATTGACGAAGAATAAGTCTTCTACTATGAAGTTCCATCAATCGTCTTCGTCAACTATCTCGGCGTCTTGAACTTCAGGTTTTGAAAGATCGATTATTGCTTCTGCGTCGTCTTTCTCAGGCTTGCTATAAACAACGTCAGTGTCCAAAACAGCTTCAACCTCAACAACTTCTTCAACAGGTTCAGCAGTAACGGCTTCGGCCTCAACAACTTCTTCGACAGGTTCAGCAATAACGGCTTCGGTCTCAACTGCTATAGCCTCAGCTTCTACAACCTCATTCTCGCCACCATCGTCATTCATTTCATCATCATCTTCTCCTTCAGTTGAATCATCGCTTACAATTTCAATGAAGGTTGACAACAAGGTCTTACTCGTGCCATCCTCAAAGTCTATATCTAATCTGTAGTTTTCACCTTTGGGTTTACTGTCTTTAACTTCCCCAACACCAAATATCGTATGTGAAACCTTGGTACCTGGTTCATAGTCACCATGATCTACTGGTTCTTCAACCACAGCTTCGGCCATTACAGTCTCCAATACTTCAGTTTCAGGTTCTTCTTCTGAATCCTCAGGTTTATCTTCCTCGGTTTCGGTTTCTTCTTCGGACGGCCTTTGATAAGCTTCGGCATCCTCCTGAGTTTCCTCTATTTTCTCATCAGGGACACCCTCAGAAACGTCCTTCAAAGTTAAAAATGTACCCAAGATTGTTCTCTGTCCTTCTTCAAATTCAACTTTTATTGACCAATGTTTTCCAATCTCTGTCACATTAGTGACAGTTCCATCACCATAAACACCGTGAAGAACCTCATCTCCAATGATAAAAGGTTCATCTCCTCTATCGATTTCCTCATCTTCAGATTTTTCAGTAGCTTCGATAGCTTCTTCCTTTTCCTCAATTGCTTCTTCTTTCTGAATCAACGCCTCGGCCAGCTCCTCAGAGGATTCTTCTACCTCTACTATTGCTTCTTCAAGCTTGTCAGTGGCTTCCTCCTTCTCTTCTGCTGTGGTTTCTACCTCTTCTGCAGCTATACCTTCTACAGCCACAGCCTCGACTACAACGGCTTCAGCATCCTTTTGTTTTTCAACACTTTCTTCCAGATCGGCTACAGCTTCCTCTATTTCTTCTTCATCAGCCCCCTGTTCCACTAATTCTGTTACTTGTTCTGTAGCTTCAACAACCGCTTCAGTGGCAACAGCTTCAGCTTCCACAGCAGTGGTTACAGATTCAGCCGCTTCGGCTTCATCTGCTATAGCCTCTGTATGGCTATGGCCTTCAATAGCTTCTGCCTCGGCATCTAAGGCTTCTGCCACGGCCTCTACCGCAGTCTCTTCTTTTTGAATGGCTGTTTCAACATGTTCTGTGGCTATAGCTTCAGCTTCAACAGCATCCTGGACAAGTTCAACTTCTACTGTAGCCTCGACTGATTCTACTACAGGTTCAGCTACAACGGCAGCTTCGGCAGGTTCTTCTACTACAGGTTCAGCTACAACGGCAGCTTCGGCAGGTTCTTCTATTACCGGTTCAGCTTCAACAGCAGCTTCGGCAGGTTCTTCTACTACAGGTTCAGCTACAACGGCAGCTTCGGCAGGTTCTTCTATTACCGGTTCAGCTTCAACAGCAGCTTCGGCAGGAATATCCCAATCACTACTGGTTTCTACAATATCAATCTCAGCCACTACCTGTTCGGCTTCCTGTACTTGGTCCAGATCATCTACCATTTCAAAATCGTCTTCAATTTCAACTACAGAAGGTAAGGATCTAATTTCTTCTTCAAAGTCGATTTCTTCAAGTGGAGCATCTTCCAAAGCCTGAGACCAGACTGAGCAGATTTTTGCAACAGGTTCATTTATTCTCAGACAGGTATTACAAATATTAGGGTTCTCTGGTTGCCAGATACAAGGTTGACTTGGCAGATTGTCTAGAAACTCACGTATGGACCCGTATCTTTGTGGTTGTGCCGCCATTTTTCTCCTTTATCAGTTTATTATTCACCTTAACTGGACCCGTCCCAGCTTTATTGGAGTTAGTATAGTTTTCTGTGTGTATAAAATATTAGCATACCAATATTCTATATAACCAGACGAAATCCAGAGATGTCATGGCCACTAGAAAGGAACCAGAACATATGTTCGATTACGATGGGGAAAAAATGTTTGCTCTATTTATTGTTTCAATGCTTACTATATCTGGTGTCCTGATTTGGCTTGATGATGACAGTACAGATGAGATAGATGATTTTTTTAGAATAGAAGAGAGAATTGAATGGGGTGAGCCAGTTTTTATGCCCAGAGATGAGGAGTGTATAGATGAAACGAATGGACAGACTTATCCAGAATATGGAATAGGCTACGAACCAAGTTTATCTCTTGATTCTGAGGGTAATATGTTCATCACGGCTCACAAGGATTTAAGGTGGGGTGGTGAAGATGCACCGATTCCTATTTTCCTTGATCCAGATGATCCAGGGCTATGGTATGCTTGTGAAGAAGGTGAAAGCACATCATGGGATTATTGGGCATCTTGGTTTTGGAAGACAAATGATGGTGGACTTACATGGGATCATGGCGATAATTTTGACCCCACTCCAGGTAATATGCTGATGGCTAACTATGCAGCCGGGGGTTCAGAATGTTTAGGGGATGAGGGTGATATATCTGTGGATGTAAATGACATGATTTATTATTTGGATACAACACTTGAGGACAATTGGTGGCATATCTTCTCTGATGGTGGTAATAGCTATGAATTGGGAGTCTGTCAACGCATGAATTCAATGGCAGCTGATGATAGACCATGGCTGGCAGCTCAAGGAGATGGAATTATCCACTACCTTGGGAATTCAGGCGTTCCTCCTCCCGAGTGTACCATAGACTCGGGACGATATTGGTATTATCACTCGGAAAATGGCGGAACCACCTTTTCCCAGTGTTATTCCATGCCAGGAGGCTGGTCCACGATTGCAGCTCAGCGTAATGGTTCTTACGTTTATGTTGCTCAAGAAAATGCAGACACTGCGTCAGGTACAGTTATTGTACGTATAAGTGATGATTATGGAAGAGGTACCGGTCCAGGCCCATCTGATGGTACGTGGCAGGACCCAGTAGTTGTTGGCGATCGCAAAGGTAATCCTCCTGAGGGATATCCTCTGGTTAACACTAATGAGCAGGGTACGGTTGCGGTGGTATGGGCTGATTGTCCAGAAGGCAAAGTAGGTGCATGGGAGATGAACATAGCCTTGTCCTATGACTATGGAGTCAATTGGTCAACTTGGGAGATAACTCCTGAATGGGATGGAATAACAATGTATCCTTTCGTATCCATAAGTGAAACAAATCGTATAGCCGTCTCATTTTACGGGATGGATTATTCAACTGGAAATTCAACAGGCTATACTGAAGGAACTCCTTGGCATCTTTATTCAGCTTATTTGGATGAACCTCAATCGAATGATACTTGGGACTTTGAAATTGCAGACCCTACGCCTTTGCATACAGTTACAGCCTACGAGGAATCAAATAGTGATGTTCATGCGTTACATGATTTCTTTGAAACGGTCATTTCGCCCGACGGTTCGTGGATGGGTATAGCCTATCAACGTAATGTGGATCAGCATCCTTTTGAAGAAAATGAAGAACAGCGTTACATTATGTTCGTCAGAGGCGAACTCAACTAGTCAGCTTTTCGATTATTCTCAATAATTTGTCTTCTTTTGCTTCCCAACAATAATTCTTCTTGACTGTGTCGTGTGCCCTTTTCCCCATTTCCTGTAAATTACTATGTTCCATCAAAGTTTCTATTCCATCTGACAACGATTCTGGATTTGTCGAGTCCACAGTGACACCCAGATTTTTCCCGTTGATTAATGAATCAAGCAGAGGCCCAGTAGCAGATACAACTGGCAGTCCCATAATCATGTATTCAAATATCTTGGTTGGCAATCCTTTCAGATACCGGGGCCCAGGCTGATTCACGAATAATCCACAGTCCGAATCTGCGATGACTGGCGCCAATTCTCTGTAGTCTACCCATCCTAACCAATCAATATCGAGTTCGTTTTCAGAGCCATATTGATGTGCCCATTTCTCCAATTCCCCATCGTAAAAACCACCAACTATACGGAGACTTATATTCCTCCTTTCTTTTAATCGGTGTATGGCCTTTAAAATTATTTTAATTCCTCTTCTCTCTGTCAGACCTCCCACATAGATTACTACAAATTTTTCTTTCTTTTTACGTGAGGTAAGTTCACTGAAATCTGATAATCGAGGATAATTTGGAATAACCGTGACCTTCCCAAGTTTAGATAGTGTCTTTGCCAAACGATTATCGACGGTTATAATATGGTCAACTCTGGGTGCGCAAATTGAAATGCCAATCTCGGTAAGTATGGCTGAGAGTCTTCCTTGCAGTTCTTTTTTCATAGGAACAAGGTACTCATGGCAGTCCCAGATGATTGGTTTCCTCGTTATCCTTTTTAAAACAATACTGTACAAAAGAGGGTCCAGTTCGTGGCAATAGAACAGATCACAGTCCGTTTTCAGAGCTTTTCTAATCATTTTTAGGGCAACAATACCTGGAGCCCCCCCAGTTTCTATACAATGTGCCTTTATGCCTTCAAATTCTTTGATTTCAGTCGATTTATGGGGCGTTACGATTTCAATATTGTGGCCACTTTTCTTCATACTACACATCTCTTTGTAGACGCGTTGGTCGAAAGGTTGGAAGAATTCGCGATCACAAATCACGGTGATATTTGCCACAGTATGCTATAGCGGCAGTTCTAAAACCTGTTCATTCTTGCATATCTGTGAGAGTTCTGATGGTAGCGCCCTCTGTGAGGGTCCCAGATACCTTAGGTCAAACCCTTCATCAATTGGCTTTAGCAGATGGTCTAGCAAAACGTGGTATAGATATCACTTTAATTTGTAGGTATGATTCTAATAATGCAGATACTTCCAATTTGAGTCCCAACCTTAAATTTATACCAATTGTTGATCCCGGAATACCCTTTGAAAGAATCATATTCACCCGCACTTCATACCAGAAAGTATTGACCGAATTAAAGACTGAAGAATATGACTTAGTTCATGATAGAGGATATATCTTTGCAGGTTCAGGAGTTAGGGCAGCCTCTGAAGCAGGCGTAAAATCGGTCTTACAGGTTGACGACAACTGGATGCGTTCTGAATTATCAGCAACCAGAATTGCCAGACTTTGGCCCTATAATGAAAAAGCAATCCGTTCTTGTAGGGAACAAATAGAGAAAGCCGATAGTGGTTTTACAGTTAGTACGGTTCTCAGAGAACAGATTTCTAAGTGGAATCCCAAGGCCAACAATTTCACAGTTATTCAGAATGGTTACGAGAATGATTTGTTTTCTCCTGATGTAGAACCACTAGGTTTAAGGAAAAAATTAGGACTGAAAGGTAAGATTGTTGTTTTTGTAGGAGCTCTGGGGCCTTGGCATGGAACTGATGAATTGGTAGAGATAGCAAAATTGAACCCGGAACTGAATGTTATTGTTGCTGGAGGCGGATATGGTAAAAATCTTCCGGAATTGGCCAATTTGTTTCATATTGGAAGGCTTGGAAGGGCAGACGTTCCTCGTCTTTTGGTTGAAGCCGATGTTGGTGTGGCCCCTTATCCCAACTTAGACTATGGATTTTCTCCGCTAAAAATATATGAATACATGGGCTGCAAGTTACCTGTAGTTGCTACATCACTCCCTTCAGTAAGAGAGGCTACACAAGGCCATGCACTTCTGGTAAAATCTGGGCAGATGGCTGATGCCGTGGCAAAGATTCTGAAGAATGAGAAACTTCTTGATGAATTATCAGAGTCCGCTTACTCCTATGCTTCTTCAAGAAGAACATGGGATAATACAATTGATAAGACCATTAAATTATACCAAGAGACGATATGAGTTTTGCACCTGGGCATGTCAGCTTAACATTTGCAGTTTGGCCTGATGAGGATCCTTTGAAGATGGGTTCTACAGGTATAGGATTAGTATTGCCTCAAGGTGTTCACTGTGCTGTTGTCGATGAGCAATCAGAATCCTCCGAGAATGTAGTAATATGTGGTGGCAAGCAGATTAAGGATCCCGTCACATTACGTGCCTTAGAACTGATTGGTTCTGGAAATCAAGGTCTTACCATTTATTTGAGAAGAGATCTTCCTCTAGGTTTTGGTCTGGGAATTTCCGGTTCGTCAGCTTTGGCCGCCTGTCTAGAATTGGAAAAGGATTTTGAAAAATCTGTAAAGGCAGCTCATCAGGCCGAAGTTGAATACAAGACAGGACTAGGTGATGTAATGGCAATATCGGCATCCCTAAAAGAAAATATTTTTCCATCAATTGTCATAAGAGAGAGTCCGGGTTATGGTGGTGAGGTCATTACTTATCCAGTTAAAGATAAAATGGTAATTTGCCTTTCTGGATTAGGGCGAGATACCTCTCAGATCCTTAATAATCCAGAGTGGACCGAGATAATAAACACAGCATCCTTAGGAATTCAATTGACCAATGTAAATCTTCGGACAGCAATCAAGACAGGGCGCCTGTTCACCGAAAAGGCAGGCCTGATGAATGAGAACCTTTCTGAGATTCTTGAGCAAGTACCAGTGGGAGCTGTTGCATCCGTTGCCCATTTAGGTACCTCTATCGTTGCAACATCGGATGATGTATTAGAACTGTGTTCAGCCCTAGAAAATTTCGGAGAGATAAGAGAGTTCTAAGCAGCCGGATTTACTTTTCCAGAAATATTAGAACTTGGAAGAAATTTTGCCAGCCTCTCTAGTAATCCTTCTTTTCGTGGACCGGCCACCAGTATATTATCCAGGACATCTTTCAATGTCGAAACGGGAATTATTTTGACCATATCCTTGTATTTGGAATCTAGAAGAACATCTTGCATATTCATAGCTGGTATGAGTACCTTGGTCACCCCCGTTTCCGCGGCGGCTTCTATTTTTGCAGTCACGCCACCTACAGGCAATACCTGCCCCCTCACACTCAAGGACCCAGTCAAAGCAACAGTCTGATCCACTTCTGCATCTTCCAAAGCAGAAATTACGGCAGTTGCGATAGAAACCGATGCAGAATCCCCTTCTACTCCCTCGTATGTACCTATAAATTGAACATGGATATCATATTTTGAGATGTCTTCACCGGTGTATTTCTTAATCAGAGCAGACACATTTTCTACAGCTTCTTTAGCGATCTCACCCAACTTACCCGTTGCCACCACTCTTCCACGGTCTCTTGATTGAGCTGGAGTTACTTCAGCCACTATAGGCATTAGAATGCCAGCCATCTCAGCCATCCCTGAATCGGCACCCATTACAGCTAAACCGTTGACCATCCCTATCTCAGAACCTTCAACTGAGTAAGTCTTGTAGTCCTTGCGCCTCTCAACATAACGATCCGCAATCTGCTGTTCGAGCGGTTTAGCTATTTTCTTGGCTTTAACGACATGCTCGGCGGTGACCTTTTCGTCACCTAATTCACTGGCAATATCACCCGCAACCCTGACCAGACCTCCTAGTTCCCTAAGTCTTAGACTCAGATGTGATTGGCGTCCCGACCTGCGTTGAGCTTCATGTATAATTTCACCGATTGCTTCCCTGGAGAAGTGCCCAATTTTTTCATCTTTTGCCACTTCTTGCGCGATAAATCTGACCAACTTTTCACGATTTTCCTGAGAATCTGGAATAGTTGAATTTACGTAGACTTCATATCCATATCCTCGGATTCGACTCCTGAGAGCAGGATGCATCCCCTTTATCGCATCCAGATTTCCAGCTGCTACAAGAACAAAATCACATGGTACTGGTTCTGTTTTGGTCATCGCTCCAGCAGACCTCTCAGACTGCCCGGAAATTGAGAATTCTCCCTCTTGTATTGCTGTTAGTAAAGATTGCTGTGACTCTATCCTTAGAAGATTAATTTCGTCAATATACAAAACGCCTCGGTGGGCTTTGTGAATCGCTCCTGCTTCAACACGATCATGGGCTGGTGTCTCCAAACCGCCAGATTGGAAGGGGTCGTGTCTTACGTCTCCCAGCAATGCACCTGCATGAGTACCGGTGGCATCAACAAAAGCGGCCTCTGCATCATGATTGTGTAAAACAAGACCCTTTGGAACATTTGCAGTTTCATTTCTTTGGTTCGTATATCTCATGGCCATGAAAACAAATGCTGCGGCTATCAAACTGTAAAAAATAATCATAGGGTTGCTAAATCCGCTCAGGGCAAACCAAAGAGTACCGAAACCGACTATCATAAACACAATCATCATTTGTGATTTGGCTTTTTTCTCCTTTTCAATCATTGCTTGGGCTTTCTGGACCTGAACAATCTCTTTGCCTTTACCGGCGGGTACTATTCTCACTCTTGGTTCGTTATTATCCTCATTATTGTGATAGACCAGTACATCTTGCAATTCCTCTTTGGGTAATAGTTCAGATATCGATTGGGCCAACATTGATTTTCCAGTGCCCGGATCTCCAATTAACATGACGTGCCGTTTCTGCTCAGCTGCTTTCCTTACAATCTCGACACCCTGTTCTTGACCAATGACCTGATCAACCAACATTTTTGGTATCGCTATATCTGCTGTAGTTTCGATATCCAAATCCTTAATCCAGACACGAGGGTCTGAGAGTTCTTCTGTTTTTTTGGCCATTTATCTTATGTGGATGGAGAGTCTACAGATATATAAGTATCTAATCATAGTTCGACGTCAGCTATGTCATCATCTTCATCGTTTTCAGTTTGCAGAACTTCATCTGGTATGAATTTGGTTCCATAATGGAGAATTCCACTTTCACTATCTTCTCCAAGTTTTCTGAACACAGATTTGACTTTCATCCCAGGTTTGACTATTTCAGGATCACAATCCACCACTTGGGAAGTTATTCTTGGCCCTTCTTCTAATTCAATTATTGCTATACAATAAGGTCCGAACATCTCGTAACCAGTCTGTGCCTGATGGACCACGGTCGAGTTTATCACTTTTCCATTGCCCTTGAATTGGTAATCTTCCATATTCCCTATTGAGTCTCTTCCAGCCTCTGGATTGAAACTTCTCTTAGGGTAGTGGTAGGTATTTGTTATCTTACAATGGGATCCTACCAGATTATAGCGTGAATCTAACTCTCTCCAGAATCTTGGTACCGACATTAATCCGCCTCCAGTATGTGTACTACGGCAGTTGCTGCTGTACCGCCATGATTTTCCGCCAGTCCAATTTTGGCATCTTTGATCTGCCTTTCACCTGCTTCTCCTCTAAGTTGCTGAACTATCTCAACCACTTGGGCGATTCCAGTAGCACCTGGGGCATGGCCACGCGCCTTCAATCCGCCACTTGTGTTTACAGCAATCTTCCCACCTAATCTTGTCTCGCCTTTGAGTCCCATAGAGGCAGCCTTGCCTCGTTTAAATATTCCAATTTCTTCCAAGGCTATTATCTCGGAGATTGTAAAGTTGTCATGAACTTCAATTAGATCTAAATCCTTAGTCTTTTTCCCACAACTTTTGAATGCTCTTCTGGCTGCAATACCTATTGCCGGAAGTCGATTCAAATATTTACGGTGATGCAAACTCAGTGTGTCAGATGCCTGTCCTGAACCGATAATCCGAATTGCTTTCTTTTTGAATTTTTGGGCTTTATCGGTTGCGCAAAGAACCACAGCTGCCGCGCCGTCACTGTTTGGTGCACAGTCCAACATCCGTAGAGGACTGGACACTATTCCTGAGTTAGAGACAGCCTCTCCAGAAACTTGAAATTGGAATTGAGCCATAGGATTCAGTGATGCGTGATAATGATTCTTCTCAGAAACAGCGGAAAGTTCCTCTCGGCTGGTTCCAAATTCATCCATATGGCTTTGCGCAATCATTGCATGTAATGAGGCAAAAGTAGCACCAGCTTGGGATTCCCATTGTTCATCAGATCCCATACTTACAGTGTATGAAGATTCCGAATCACTAACGTCCGTCATCTTTTCTGCACCACCTACAACTGCAACATCAATGAATCCACCAGCAATTGCCATGTACGCTTGTCTGATTGCTAACCCACCAGAAGCTGATGCAGCTTCGACTCTGGTTGCTGGTACGTTCTGATTGGTCAAACCACAATAGTCAGCTATCAGGGCGCTTACATGTTCTTGTTGTAGAGTGGATCCTGCAGCCATGTTTCCAATGTACAGTGCGTCAATGTCTTTGCTTGTTATTCCAGCATCACTTATCGCCGCGAGTCCTGTTTCTAGCCCTAATTCCCGAAGTGATTTATCCCACAACTCACCGAATTTAGTTATCCCTATTCCAATTACGCTAACATCCCTCAATTTGAACCCCCCATTCTCAATTTTCCTCTATATTTTGCATATGTGGCATAGTTTACAATCTTCATCCTTGAAATCATATCCTCTACAGTTTCACTGCGGTCCATTTTTTCTATATTTTTCGTTACAGTGATGTCAAAACCATCACTTCCAGCTCCAGACCCGTATGCCACCGCTAAAATCCTATCACCCGGCTTCGCGATGTCCAGAATAGCTGCAAGTCCTAAGAAAATAGCACCAGAATAAGTATTCCCTATCCTGGGAGTGAGCAATCCGGTTTCAAATTGTTCTGTAGTGAAACCTAATGCCTTTGCAGCTCTTATTGGAAATTTACCATTGGGTTGATGTGTTACAATGTAATCATAGTCTTTTGCTTCTGTACCGGCCATTTCCATCGTCTTCAGCCCACAACTCATAACATGTTTGAAGAAGGCTGGTTTACCAGTAAAACGTCCACCGTGTCTTGGATATTTCTGACCCTCCCTCCTCCAGAAATCAGGGGTATCGGTTGTATAAGAAGTTGTATGATTTATATCGGCAATCACTTTCTTGCTACCGATTATGAATGCCCCTCCACCAGCTGAAGCGCTGTATTCCAAAGCATCACCAGGAGCACCTTGGGAAGTATCAACCCCAATTGCAATTCCATTATCCACCTGTTTGTCACCGACCATTCCCAGACATGTTTGGATTGCTGCCGTACCTGCCTTACATGCAAATTCATAGTCGGCTGCAGTTAGATGTGGCGTTGCTCCTATTGCTTGGGCAACAATGGTGGATGTAGGTTTCACAGCATATGGGTGAGATTCTGAACCTGTGTAAATAGCTCCAATGTCATCTCCATTCAACTTTGCTCTTTTCATAGCTTGTCGAGTCGCCTCGACAGAGATGGTTATTACATCCTCATCAGGACCAGGCACGGATTTTGAGTAAACATTCAGATTTTTAGCCCAAGCGCTACCATCTGCACCCCATACGGAGGCAATCTCTCCGGTTTCGATTTTATGGCAGGGTACATACGCCCCATAGCTTACTATTCCATTCATTTTTTCTCCTATCTAAGATACCTCAGTCTTTCTACAATCGTACTTTCATCAAGGTCAGTTTTGACTAGTACCACTTTTTCCATATCAGCCAGTTTGGGCGCTAATGGGTCTACTGCCTTTGGTTTGACATAAACCGCCATTCTAGGTTTGACAGGATGTGCCCTAACTGCAATCATAGGTGATCTACCGTAGTGCACACCAGAAAAGAACACAGCTCTTTCATTTGACCAACCATACATTTCTCCAAACGCATTGAAAGTAGTGATGGCCTTCAGAGAATCAACCATAGTATATCCATAGATGGGCCTTTCAATTATCTCCTTACTACCTGCCAGTACTTCTCCTTCTATCTTTTCAATGACTGTTTCTATTGCGATTCCACTAGTGAATTCTCTTATGTCGACTATAGCTTCGTTGGTACGTGTACCTGCCATGGTGTTTATTACTTTTCCACCATGTGATGAGTCATAATCGACCATCGCTTCTACAAATTTTCTCACAGTTACAATGCCTGGTGATGCCCTGCGTCCCTTCTCGAAATCACAAACTACAGAAGGATTCACTTCGAGTAATGTTGCAAGCTCCTTCTGTGATAATTGAAATATTTCCCTCCATTTTCTCAGAGTCTCACCTGGACTCTCCGAAACAACGATTTCTCCAGCCATTCGGCGCGTTAGTTGTTCTTGCACAGGGTTCGATTTCGACACACTATTTAATTATATGTGTATCTGACTTCGTCAATCAGCTTACTTTGTGTCCTTGAAATGCAATTATTATATAGGCAATAAGGGGTTGAAAATGGTGGACTCAACAAATTGGATTCCCAAAAACATATTTTTGACTAAAGGCACTGGCGTTCATAATGAGAAACTCGCGTCCTTTGAACTTGCCTTGAGATCTGCAAGTATTGCTAGCTATAACCTGATTTCCGTTTCTTCAATCCTGCCACCACATTGTTCAATTATTGATTCTGAGAAAGGAAATCGAATGCTCCATTCTGGACAGGTGGTTCCTGTTGTTCTGGCACGCTCAGACAGTAATAAAGCAGATACACTGGTAAGTTCAGGAATCGGCATTGCAATACCAAGAAACCGGGATGATTATGGATATCTTTCCGAACATCATACAACCGGTATGGATGCACGTCAGGTAGAGGATTATGTCGAGGATCTTGCGGCTGAGATGTTGGCAACTACTTATGGTCTTCAATTCGATCCTGATGCTTCGTGGGACAAGAAGCGTGAATTGTGGACGATTGATAACCGAATAGTAGAGACCAAGAGTATTGTTGCAGTTTCTCCATCAGATTCTTCTGGAAAGTGGACAACTGTTGTTTGTGCCGCAGTTTTGATTGTCTAAGTTCCCAATCAAATAAGAATAAACTTAAATCAGAGTATTTTTCCTATTGCAAAAATATAGCACCTTATAAAATACTCTTTAAACAGGATTTAGATAGACAAGAATATTCAAGATTAGAGTTTTTATTCATTTTTATAGATAATTCTAGAGGATAGGTATATAAATTATATATCTGAGAACATTTTGTAGTTTTACCGACTTATATAGGGCTCTAATCAGGAATTAGTGAAAATCTTGAACATAGGACAAGTATTAAACAACCAGATACATTGTATGTAAGTATCCTCACATGCGCGAGAGCACACCGCTATGGTCATTTCGAAAGGGAGTAGCCCCTTCTGCTTTATCGATAAGTTTGGATGGTAAATTTGCAGGAGTGGGCCACAAAGGCGGACTTTTTCTTCTTAATAATGCAGGTAGTCTCACATGGGCAACCAAGAAGATAAGGCGCGTGCGTGACATCTCGATATCCACCCGCACGGGTAGGATGTCGATTGCTAGTGGCCAGAAAGTTGTTTACTTGATAGATCGCAAGGGAGCCGTCATTTGGCATCGTGAACTTCAGAGTTCAGCAGTATCAACTAGTATCTCCTCCAATGGGAATGTTATTGTTGTTGGGACTAATTTGGGGCGTCTGGTTGTATTTAATGGTAAAGGAAAGATGCTTTGGGAAACACATTTGAGCAACTCAGATTTTCCGGTAAACTCAGTTGATATCTCCTCGGATGGAAAATTTATTGTGGCTGGTACTGACTATTCACACATCTATCTGCACGACATAAAGGGGAACATACTCTGGGCCAAGGAAACTACTGGCGAGGTTCTCCAGACCTGTATAAACTCAAACGGTGATTATTTAGGATATCTTACTAGCGATCGCAAGTTTTCGTTTGGGGTAAAGAGTTCAAGGATTCTTTGGGAACAGACATTTGCTAAACAGCCGGTTTGGGTTGATATGACACAGACTGCGGATTTTATAACAGTTGGAGAATCAGCTACTAAGGTTACGTTGTTTAGCAAAACTGGACGTAAGGTTTGGGGGCTTAAACCTCGATCTGCACCCCGAGGAGTTATGGCTAGTGGAGGGGGTTCCATTTTTGTGGGAGGGTCCACAGAGATCTGCAAGTACAGCCTCGAGCCTTATCTTAAACGCCTTCTAGTGCATTGCAAAAAGATGATTGAAAGAGCAAACTCAGAAAATTTAGATACCACAACTGCCAGTAAGTATCTTGCCACTGCTGTATCAAGTCTTCAGAGTTCAAATCATCTAGAATTTCTGGTAAATGTTCAACAGGCGCGGCGTTCAGCTCGTGAGGCCCGTGTAATCGAGAGTGATCTGACTCCTAATGAAAGAAGGCTTGAACGGAATGAGATGGAGGAGTTGTCAAGACTGGAAACTAGTTCGGATGCCTCTGAGGAAGAAATGCTTCCTAAATTGGTTCAGTTAGCAGAGATGAGAGAAAATGGAACTCTGAGTGAAGAAGAATTTGTTTTAGCCAAGTCCAAACTTTTGAAACTCTGACTTAAACTTAATATAATCTGGGTATATTGAAAGGGCCATGTCTACTCCAACTACTCCTGAATACTTGATTTCAAATGCTGAAAAATATGCAAATGAACCAGCATTATCCTCCAAGAACGATGCTGGGGAATGGGATACGACAACTTGGTCTGATTTTCTTGACCAGACAATGGGTCTGGCCAAGGCCCTTACAGCCATGGATTTTGGTAAGGACGATAAGCTCAGCATCTATTCATATAATCGTAAGGAATGGTATATGGCCTATGCCGCAGCAAATTTCTGTAATGGAGCAGCTGTTGGTGTCTACCATACATGTTCCCCTAACGAAGTTGAATGGGTGGTAGGTAATTCAGACTCTAAGTTCGTATTTGTAGGACATAATCCTATGGATGGAGGAGACACTGGAAAGATGTGCTCCTATCGCCTTCATGAGGCTATGGATTCACTTGAAAAGGTCGAAGTGATTGTTGTAATGGATGGAGTTGATATGCCAGATCATCCAAAGGCCATGTCCTGGTCAGAGTTTGTTTCTAAAGGAGAGAACGTTGACGATTCGCGAATTCGAGACAGCATTGCAGGCATTGAACCCGGTGATACAGCCACTTTGATTTACACTTCAGGTACGACTGGAAATCCTAAGGGTGTTGAACTTACTTATGATAATATGGAGTACGAGATTGAACAAGTATTGAATATTCAGAGTTATGAGCAAGGAAATAAATATGTTTCATGGTTACCATGTGCTCATGTATTTGGACAATTACTTGATAATCATGCATGGATTAGAGAAGCAATTCATATGCACGTAGTGGACAACCCTTTGCATGCAATTGATTACTGTAAAGAGGTTCAACCCCACCTTTTCATTGGCGTTCCAAGAATTTATGAGAAGGTTTATTCAAATCTAGTTGCTGGTTTAGGCGGAAAAGTCAAACTTCTCAAGATCCCAATTTTAGGGGGTATTATCAAGAAGAAGGCAAAACAGAAGATAGGCATGTCGAATTGTATCTATGCGATTACTGGGGCAGCACCAATCAATCCCGATATCCTCAAATTATTTCATTCCTTGGGTATACCCTTATTCGAAGGATATGGTATGACTGAAACCACAGCTGGTGCGACAATAGGTTACAAAGGATCGAACAAGTTTGGTTCAGTTGGTAAGCCATTTGCTGGCGAGATTCGAATTGATAAGCCTAATGATAAGGGAGATGGAGAGATTCAATTCCGTGGCCGACATGTCATGAAGGGTTATTACAAAAATCCCGAAGCAACAGCAGAAACAATGGATGGAGACTGGCTGAAATCTGGTGATTTAGGTCGTATTGATGAAGATGGTTTTGTTTATGTTACAGGGCGTTTGAAGGAAATATATGTAAGTTCAGCTGGAAAAAACATAGCACCTCTCGTCATAGAGGAAACAATGAAGTCAATTCCTATTATTTCTCAATGTATGCTTGTGGGTGATAATCGAAAATTCTGTAGTGCGCTTTTCACACTTGATGTTGGTGCTATCCTTAGAGATAAGCATGGTCTGGATGGAGCTACTGAGGTACCTAAGGACCCGAACGAGCAGATTGCCAAACTAGAATCTCTTGGCTCGAAACTATCTGACTATACTGCAAGTTCTGAAATAAAGGCTGAATTAGATGCTCAGGTTCAGGAATTAAACCAAAAATTCAGCAGCCCTGAACAAGTTAAGAAGTTCACAATTCTTCCACGGGACCTGAATGTAGATGAGGGTGAGCTCACTCCAACTCTAAAGATACGCCGAAAACAAATTAACGAGAATTGGGCCAGAGAAATCGAAGCAATGTACTCTGATTAGATTGATGCTAAGAGTAACATTCTTTTTAGCAGGCCTTCTCGCAGTTTTGAATATTTATTTAACGGAACAAACTATTGTACAGGCAGTGTCGGTTCTTTGTATACTTATTAGTTTAGGAGTGGCCACAATCTGGCCGGAACCTTTGCCTCCTCCACCTCCATCAGACTTGTGGTCTGAGGCACCCGAGACCAAGGAACGTGAAATGAAGCAATGTTCAAATTGTGGTAAAGCAGTTGATCAAAAGTGGTCGATGTGTCCCTATTGCTCTAAAAAGGTATGAAGCAATGGTTCTTTGCAGTAGATAGAGGCGGCACTTTCACAGATATTATAGGAATAGACCCTTCAAACAAGATTCATACTTCTAAAATCCTTTCAGATTCCTCAGCATATTCGGATCCCGTAGTTGCCGGAATTCGCCGGATTCTGAATGTGCGTGGTGATGATAAAATACCTCTGCACAGGATAGAACGAGTACGGATTGGTACAACCGTAGCGACCAATGCCCTGCTTGAACGTAAAGGGTCCAAGACCGCGTTATTGATTACTCATGGTTTTGGTGACCTTCTAGAAATAGGAAATCAGGCACGCCCTGAACTTTTTGATCTTTCCATAACCAAACCGAATCAGTTATACCATTCCGTTTCTGAAATTCATGAACGTCTGGACGCTGAGGGCAATATCGTTCGAGAGTTAGATGAGGAACGCGTTGAAAAGGTCCTAGAAGATTTGTATGATTCAGGTATTAGATCGGTAGCAATTGTTTTGATGCATTCCTGGAAAAACCCAATGCATGAAGAAAGATGCTATGACCTAGCTAAAGAGGTAGGTTTTGAGAATATTTCGATTTCAAGTCGGATAATGCCCCTGATAAAGATTGTTGGCCGTGGCCAGACAACAATTGTTGACTCCTATCTATATCCCATTCTCAACCAATATATCTCGTCATTACAGAGTGAACTGGGAGCCATACCTATCGAGTTTATGCAAAGTTCAGGAGGATTGACAGATAGTCTGTCATTAACTGGTAAAGATTCAATAATGTCGGGACCTGCAGGTGGAGTGATAGGTTCAGCGGCTGTTGGAAACGCAAATAATCTTGATTGTATAATCGGTTTTGACATGGGGGGAACATCAACCGATGTCTCCAGATATGATGGTAGTTTTAGCAGAGTAACTGAACTAGTGGCCGGTGGAATAAATTTTCAAACTTCTAGTCTGGATATCAAAACTGTAGCTGCTGGTGGCGGGTCTCTACTATGGTTTGATGGTCGAAAACTACAGGTTGGACCGGAGTCAGCCGGAGCCAATCCTGGGCCGGTTTGTTATGGTCTTGATGGGAAGTTGACGCTTACAGACGCCAATTTACTTCTCGGGCGAATAAATCCTGATTTTTTCCCTCGAGTATTTGGTCCAGAGCAAAACCAGAAATTGAATGCAAGCGAATCCAAAGATAATTTTGAAAACTTGAGGTCCGAGGTCAATAAGAGTACCTTATCATCCTTCTCATCAGAAGAGTTAGCCCTTGGTTTTGTAGATATAGCCAACGAGAAAATGGCAGGGGCAATTAAGGAAATATCTGTTTCTCGTGGTTATGATGCTAGGGATCATGCACTTGTATGCTTTGGAGGAGCAGCCCCCCAGCATTGTTGTGGGATAGCTAGAATCCTTGGAATCAAGCAGATTGTAATTCACCCACTTTCGAGTCTTCTTTCGGCTTATGGAATTGCGAATTCTAAGCAATTTAGATATGGTCTTA